>Ga0310122_10000069_pt1 | contig 65524 bp, 60 predicted proteins | sample CB6_Bottom_1051__FD_203503 | JGI IMG/M metagenome (GOLD analysis project Ga0310122, IMG submission 203503) | Marine microbial communities from Western Arctic Ocean, Canada - CB6_Bottom_1051 | ecosystem: Environmental > Aquatic > Marine > Oceanic | place: Canada: Western Arctic Ocean | collected... | reverse complement strand
ATGGTCGCCGAATCAGTGAAAATCTATAATGAATATAGGCCTCACACAGCTCTAAAATACAAAACGCCCGATGAAGTACATCGAGCGTTTTAGTCAATCAAGTGTCAACCCATATCAGGACGGGTCATCCTAATGTAATTCTTACTACTGTGTCGCCGTGTTATTTATGAGGACGTTGAGTTGCGACATTACCAGCTCTTAGACTGTTCCATATCGTCAGATAGGTGATCAATAAAGGCCCTTAACAACGGTGTGATTTGTTTGCGCGTCCCATAAACCGCGTGCACACCCAGCGTTTTCGGTTGCCACTCAGGAAGTAATGACACTAAAAGACCATCTTGTATCAAGCCTTCGACAGAAGGGAAGGGTAATATGCTGATCCCATTGCCTTTAAGTGTGGCAGACAACAATACCTCAGAGGTGTTGGCACTGATATTTCCTTTAATTGGAACAGATTCGAGTCCATTAGGACCGTTAAACGTCCACGCGGTTTTGCCGAAGTAACTGAATGACAGACAGTTGTGGTGCGCTAAATCTTGTGCGTTTGATGGCGTGCCTTTCTCCTTTAGATATTGAGGAGATGCGCAAATCACCGAGCGACATTCACCTAGCTGCTTCGCGACAATATTCGGCGTTAGTTCGTTAGTGATACGAATTGCCAAATCGATGCGTGATTCAACAAGGTTGACTGTTTGATCGGTAGAAACGATATCCATCGATACCTCTGGCGACTTGGCAATGAAACGGCTGATTACGTCCATCAGGAAACTATCAACAAGGGAGTAGCTTGCGGTAATACGCAGTTGGCCTTTTAAGTGTTCTCGGCTTTGGTTTCTGATACCTGCTAACGATGCTTCAAGGGCAAGCAGCTCTCTTGCGACTTCTAGTGTTTCTTTCCCTGCACTGGTTAAGCTCAAGCTTCGAGTGGTTCTATGAAGCAAGCGTGTGTCCATCCAGCTTTCGAGTTCCCCCAAATAGCGAGTGACTTTGGTTCGAGAGAGCTCAAGGTGCTCTGCTGCTGCACTCAAACTGCCACGTTCAACGATGGTGACAAAGACGTTCATTGCCTCGAGTTTATCCATTGTTCTAATTACCCAATGATTTTTGAATCTAATAGCTACCGGAAAATTAGTATATGTCCGAAAATCGCAACAGTGAAAGTTAATTTGATGTCTATTTCATCTAAATTCAATCAAATAAGATGTTTGCACACTCAATGAGTTGGCAGGCGTTCAGCTCGAAATAACGGAATCAAGCTATGAAAAAGTTATCTAAAATCCTTCTATCGAGAACCGCGCTTTTAGGAACGATGAGCCTAGGAGCAATGTTGGCAGCATCGAGTGTTGTCTCTGCTGTTGAACTAAACATCACTCATTACAATCCGGGTGAAAACGCGATATTCCCCGCAAGCTCTGTGTTGGTCGCGGGTGAGAAGGAAGTGATTTTGTTTGATGCGCAATTTAGCGTCGCAGATGGGCAAAAGTTGGTGGATCAAATCAAAGCGACTGGCAAAGAGTTGTCGATGGTTTACATCAGCAGCGGCGACCCAGATTTTTATTTTGGCTTAGAACCTATAGTAAAGGCGTTTCCAAACGTCGAGATCGTTGCCAGTGAAGCGGTTGTTGCACATATCAAACGCACTAAAGATGCAAAGCTCGAATACTGGGGCCCAATCTTAGAAGACAACGCACCGTCTAAAGTCATTGTTCCAACCGTGCTTAACGACACCACGCTGAGCATAGAAGGTGAAACTATCGAAGTGAGAGAAATCAATACACACCAAGCTTATCTGTGGGTTCCATCTGAAAAAACGGTGTTTGGTGGCGTGTCGGTTTATAGCGGCGTGCATGTATGGATGGCAGATACTGCATCGAACGAGATTCGTAGCCAGTGGGCACAATCATTAGAGCGTATGAAAGCACTTGAGCCTGAAGTTGTCATTCCGGGTCACTACTTAGGTGAAATGCCAACGGGTACTAATGGCGTTCAATTTACATTGGATTACGTGGCTGATATTGAAAAGGCGTTAGCAAGCACAAGCAATCCAACGTCTGTTGATATCAGTGATTACATGAAGACAGCTTACCCGCAATTTAAGGCAACGGAAGGCGACCTAGAACTGGGTGCTAAAGTGTTAAGCGGTGAGATGGAGTGGCACTAAGTTCATTATCTCGGTTGTGTCTCAGAAAAGCTTGAAGATTGTGTGCTAGATTTAAGTTGATACACAACTGGAGATATCGATGATCTGGCTTTCAGTGAAAGTACTACAGATTGGACTTGTCTATGGATACAGGAAGTATCAAAAAACGAAAAGAGCTCCAGCTTAGGGGCTCTTTTTTTGTTTCGGAGAGGCGATTTTTTATTTCAAGTGGGAAAGAAAATCTGCATTTTCCCGGTTTACTGTTAGTAGTCAGATTAGCCTAGTAGCCAGATCTGTCCTGCAACTCAAAATCCCCAATAAGCGAAAGTATGTTGAAAATAGAACCCATTACTCCTCACATCGGAGCTCACATCCATGAATTAGAGCTCTCTACATGCAGTGCTGATGAACTCGATAAGGTGTATCAGGCACTGATTACCCATCAAGTCATCTTCCTAGGTGATCAAGTACTCTCCCCAGAACAGCATTTGATGATTGCAGAGCACTTTGGCAAGTTGGAACCTGCGCATCCGTTTTTTCCTCGCGTGGAAAGCGCGCCTCAGGTCAGTGTGATTGAAACAACCCGTGGCAATGCTCCCATGGAAAGTTATTGGCATACCGATTTAACCTGGCGAAAACTGCCATCGAAAGCGTCGTTGCTGCATGCTCAACATATTCCAAGCGTAGGTGGGGATACGGTTTGGTGTTCGATGACCGCTGTATTTGATTCATTAGATGAAAGTATGAAAGCAAAACTGAGGGGCTTATCAGCGACTCATTCGCTGGTGGCTTTTGAGGGTATAGAGTCGGATCAGATTGAGCTTGATTGGCATAAGTCGTTAATTAAAACCGCACAGGAAAATCCACCAGTAATCCATCCTGTTGTTCAGAGCCATCCGGAAACAGGTAAAGAAACACTTTATATCAATGAGCAGTTTACTCGTTATATCAATGAACTCGACCGACAAGAGAGTGGTGCTTTGCTTAACCAACTGTTCGCAATTGCACGACGCCCTGAGTTTCAAGTTCGTTTCAAATGGGACAAGGGATCAATAGCGATATGGGATAATCGAGTAACTCAGCACTATGCTGTGATCGATTACAGCGATACCCCAAGAAAGATGCATCGCGTTACAGTGACATAATGGTAAGTAAGAGGGGTAATTGGTGTAAGCGCTAGCGGACAAATCTTAGGAACTCAGGTTTAGTGTCTGAATTAGAGTATAAAACTGAGACTTCATTCATCTTAGTCAATAATTAAAACAAAAGCGTTGATACATATTTGATTGAAACCTCACTGCTCGGAGGTGATGTGTAATATAATCGACGCCAAAATATAAGAAAAAAAATCAAACCATAGAATTAGTAAACGTTAGGGCTTAGAGAATAAAGAATTTCGTATGAACGCTATTCGTAAAGTTTATCAGTACGCAGAACCAAACCTTACTCTCGTGGGTTGGATGGGCTTTGTCGGCTTCCCAATTTACTACATAGTGTGGGAGTTCTTGTTCCCTCAACCTTATGAAAACTTAATGCTGCGTCTGTTTTGCTCAGTGTTATTTTTCGGCATTATCTATCGCAATCGTGTCCCATTTGAATGGCGTAAATACCTTCCTGCTTATTATCAAGTTGCTGTAACTATCTGTTTGCCAGGTTTCTTCTTCTACATGCTACTCATGAATAATTGGTCCAACGTTTGGGTTATGTCGTTTATGTCGGCCATTTTCCTCCATATTTTATTAGTGCACGTGACGAGAGTGATGTTTGCACAAACCTTTGCCGGTATTGGGATGGCGACCTTGTGCGCTTGGATTGCACAAGGCTTCTACCTAGAACTCACAATGGATTGGACGCATGTGCCAATCTTTTTGTTTATCTACTTATTTGGCAACTTGTTCTACTTCCGCAATCAGATGGAACACGAGAATAAGGTGTCGTTGGCGAAATCTTTTGGAGCCGGTATTGCGCACGAGATGCGAAACCCCTTGAGCGGTTTGTTGACCTCTATTGATGTTATGCAGTCCATATTGCCGAACCCTAAAAGTGGTGATCACAAAGGGCAATATGCTTTAAGCAACGAAGAAGTCATACAGTTACGTGAAGTGGGCGATGAAGCGATGGAGATCATTCACTCAGGTAACGAGACGATTGACCTGTTACTGACTTCAATTGATGAAAACCGAGTATCTCGATCTACCTTCAAGAAGCATTCAGCTCAAGCGGTGATTGAGGGTGCGATAGACAGCTTTAACTACAAGCGTTCAGCCGATAAATCAGCAATCTCTTTAGACGTACAGAGTAACTTTGATTTCTTGGGTAGCGACACTTTGTTGAAGTACGTGATGTATAACTTGTTCAAGAACGCATTCCACCATCGCAGCCCTGAAGACTTTCATATTCATGTCACCATGTGTAGTGATGAAGTGGCCAATCAAATAATGGTTACCGATAACGGATCAGGCATCTCAAATGATGTGATTCGACGCATTTTCCAGGACTTTTATACTACTGGCCAATCGGGTAATTACGGCTTAGGTTTGCCATTTTGTCAGAAGGTAATGCGCTCGTTTGGTGGTGAAATTAAATGTCAGTCTGAAGTGGAACAATGGACACAGTTCACGATGACTTTTCCATCTTTGTCTTCCCATTCGGTGAAAGAAATCAAGAATGAACTGACTAAACTTAAGACTGTGCTAATGGTGAGTGACCAGAAAGTTCTCACCAATAAAATGACTGAGGTAGCCCGCTTTATGGGGTTTGAGCTCACGGTGTTGGATGTAGCATCTGCGCTTAAAAATAAGGAATACCAGTTCGAATTCGACTTGATATTCATTGACATGGAGAGCTTGGATTTAAGAGCAAGTTGCCTCGATAGGATTGAATCTTTACTTTCATTCACTGAAGCTCGAATCATCTATTTGTATGAACATCACCCAATTAAACGTGTCCGAAACGTTGCTTTTGAACCTATTTGGGTGGAAACACAAGTTTGGCTACTGAATACCAAGGCGACCATCGAACGCTTACTTTTCGACTCCAACTATGTGATGCCATCAGTTTCTGTAAAACCGTTAGAGGCTACCAATAAGCGCACGATCATGGTGGTCGATGATAACGAATCTCTGCGCCGATTTACCGCGATGTTATTGGAAAAGCAGGGTTTTGATGTCGTGCAGAAAGAAGATGGGCAACAAGCCTTAGACGCGTTGGACAGCGATGATATTGATTTAATTCTGATGGATATCGAGATGCCAATCATGGACGGTGTTGAAGCTTCTCGTCGAATTCGAAGCGCTAACAAAGCATACTCTTCAGTGCCAATTATTGCTCACACGGGTGACAGTTCTCCTGTGACATTGGAAAAAATGGAATCATCAGGCATGTCAGATTTTATTGTGAAACCGGCAGACAAAAACCGACTGTTCGACAAAATTGCTCACTGGATTTGATTTGTTGCACCGTCCGGTTATCCAGCTGAGCTAGATGAATAGATGAATAGATGAATAGATGAACACAAGAAAAGAGCTCAGCAATTCGCTGGGCTCTTTTTGTATCGCGACATGATAGCGTCCATTCAGTCCTGCCGTTTATATTGATTATCGGAAGGGGTCTTATCTTTCAAAGAATCCTGTTGTGTGAATTACCCTTACAATCACACGAACTCTAATTCCGGATGATTGTACGCTTCATGACAAACGGTGAGCACATGGTCAATATCTCTTGGTGTCATGTCGGCATTGACCGAAAATCGGATGATGTTTTTGTTCTTGCCCGTCGCGGGGCGGCAGAAAACCGCACCGAATACATCTCGTTCTTCGAGGAAATCACGAACCCGTTCGGTGTTTTTTTCACTACCACACTCTAGTGCCACAATTTGAGACTCGCTGCGGATATTAAAGCCAATCCGCTTGAGGCCGGTAGTAAGCGACTTAGCGCTTTTGAATAAGGCTTCTCGTTTGTCTTCTGCGCCTTTTATTACCTCTAATGTTTTCTCTAAACGAACCACCTCTTGTGGTAACACGGTCGAGCTGAAAATAGCTGGATACGCGACAAAAGGTAAGGTTTCTGAAAGCTGCTTCGGCCCAAGGATAGCACCTGCACGATAGGCAAAGGTTTTAGCCAAGCTGACGGTAATGAAGTCGACTTGGTTAGTGAGACCCAATGCGTGAACTAAGCCAGCACCATTTTCCCCATGCGTACCCAGTGAATGCGATTCATCAACGACAACGGCACAATCAAACTCTTGCGCCATTTCGTAGATGTCGCGTAGTGGGGCGATTGTCCCAATGGTGCTGTAAATTGAATCGACCACAATAACGCCTGAGCCGTGGCGCTCTAGCTGTTTGCGCAGGTGATTCATATTGTTATGCATAAACGGGTGGGCGAGGGCGCCTGCAGCGCGAATGCCTTCCCATAACGACATGTGTGCAAAGAAGTCAATGTACACAGGTGTGCCCGGTGGGCAGATGGTTTGCAATAGCCCCATATTAGCAGCCCAGCCAGACTGAGAAAGCAAACAGCTCTCCATTCCGACATAGTTCGCGAGCTCAGTTTCGAACGCAGGTTTAGACTGCACATCTTGTAAGAAAATTGCAGACATCACCACGTTGTCATCGTGTTCACTGATCGCCGCTTGGTGAGCTTGTTGGATCGGCTTGTTGTGTGACAGCGCTAGGTAATCATTGCTCTGCATGACAACAGCGTTGCGTGGTGGACGTTTACCCAAAACCAAATGCTTTTGGCTTTGGTTCTGGGTAATTAGGTCTTGAATATAGAAGTTCAAGCGTTCTTCGATAAAGGAAGGTAGTGGTTTGGTTTTTGTTTTATCACTCATAATAGTTCTCTTCAAATACAGGAAAACGCCAGCGCTGACGGCTGTATATTGATGATTAAAAGTGAGGTGTCATTAGCCAAGTTGCATATTTTTGTGCGTGCTTGCAAACTCAGTATTTAAGGGTTTTGAGGCGAGTGTATTTCCTTACGGTTCGGGGCTTTAACCTAGTTCAGATGGGAATAATAGCCTTCTTTTTTATGATAAAAGGCTATTAAAATTCGGTGTTCAAATGGCTATGAAAAGGTCGATTATGAAAAGCTACGGTGTGCTAGCTTTGTTTATTAACTAGCACGTATTAGTAGCTATGAATTAGCAGGTATTAACTATGGATTAGCACGTATTAACTATGAATTAGCACGTATTACCTATGAATGTGAATCAGTTCTATCAAGTCGTCCAATTGCTGCTTGGCTTTCCCCTCTAACGAGTAACCAATATTGATGCGTAAGCAATTGCTGTAAAGGTCGAGAGTGCTGAACAGGTGCCCAAGCCTGATATCAATGTTCTGGTCAGCAACTGCCTGAGCAAAGGTTGATTGGTTCAAGTTGGGTATTTGCAGCCAAAGCACCATGCCACCTTGTGGGTTACTTATCTTCACATCTTGAGGAAGATGCTGAGCTAAATAGCTTAGGTATTGTTGGCGTAATGAAAGGATTTGAGCACACCTTCTTCGAACGTGTTTTGCGTATTGACCAGATTCGATAAAGTCAGCAACCGCAAGCTGAGTCGGCAGGGCAACGCCATAGCTTGCTGCAGAAAACTGAGCCTTGTATTCGTTAATAAACCTACCCGGTAAGCACCATCCTAATCGGTAGCTCGGTGACAGGCTTTTCGATACCGATCCACACCATAATACATAGCCGCCTTTGTCATAGTATTTTGCTGGCAGTGGCGTGTGTGAGGAATAAGAAAGCTCCAGATACACATCATCTTCAATGATCGGCACTCGATAGTGATTCGCTAATTCAGCCAGTTTCTGCTTTTGAGTGGCTGACATATTGATCCCTTGAGGGTTCATATGAGAGGTACAAAAGATCGCGGCATCCACTCGTTTATTCTTCAAATGCGCTTCCAGTTGTTGCAAGTCGACACCATCATCTAGAGACGGGATCTCGATGATTTTTCGCGACATTTGTCCGAGCAATTCCAGAATACCGTTGAAACATGGCGAGCTAATAGCGATGGTGTCGCCTTGTTTGGTACACGACTCAAGCGCAGCCTTAATCGCTGACATACAGCCAGCCGTAATCACCATCTCTTCAGGTGAAAAGTGCACATCGAGCTTGGCGAAATGAGTGGATAATGCCTGTCGTAACATCGGCTCGCCCTGTGTATCAGGATAATGGTTGAGTCTGTTGCCCATCCGTTTGATAGCGCGGCGGAAACTGCGTTCCAGTTCAACGATCGAATGCTCATCATTAGTGGTGCTCGAAACCCCTAACGGTCCGTTGATTGAGTTGTGAGTCGAAGAAGTTTGCTTGACGCTCGACACCTTACTCTCAAACTGTGCCCACTCTGGGGTTGAGTGAGCAGGTTTATGAGGAGAAACAAAATACCCTGCTTGCGGTCGAGAATGGATCCAACCTTGTGATTCTAATTCTTGGTAACAGCTCACCACGGTCGACATGCTGATCGCCTGTTGCTTGGCCAATTGACGAAGCGAAGGCATGCGTCCGCCTTCCGGTCTTTTGCCTGTTTCTATTTCATCGATAAATTGATTGGCTAGCTTTCTGTAGATGCTCATTGTCACGACCGTTATTAACTGTACTTGTTTTTATTATGAAAATTGTATCTGTACTGGTTTTATTGTTCAAGGGATACTCATTCGAAACAAAGGAGGGGTCAGTATGAAAAGAAATGATTTGTTGTTAGCGGTATTCGTCATGGCGATTTGGGGGTTCAATTTCTCGATGATCAAGATGGGTGTGACCAACGTTCATCCATTATTAGCCACTGCTGCGCGTTTTTCGCTAGCGGTGATTCCGGTGATATTTTTCGTGGCGAGACCTAATGTTGCTTGGCGCTACTTAGTCAGTTATGGCTTTGTGTTCGGTGTGGGAATTTGGGGTATGGCTTCATGGTCGATTACTGCGGGTTTGTCTTCGGGGCTTTCATCGGTCTTGCTTTCAACCAACGTATTAATCGGCATGGCGGCTGGCGTGTGGGTGTTCAAGGAGAGTGCTTCCGTTCGTAAATTAATGGGTGCGATGCTAGCGATGTGTGCGTTAGCGGTGTTGGTTTCCGCAGCAACGGGCAACGTGACACTCAATGGTGTTATCTTGATTATGATAGCGGCATGCAGCTGGACCTTGATGGGCGTGATTGTTAAGGCATCTAAAACCACTCAGGCTTTTGCATTTAATGTGTGGGGGATGCTGTTTGCTCCGGTGCCATTGGTGTTGTTTGCCGTGATGTTACACGGTGACCAAATTATCTGGCAGGGTATTGAACAATGGGATTGGAACACGACGATTGCGGTGCTGTTTCAGGCTTATCCAACCACGCTATTTGGTTATTGGGTGTGGAATAAGTTATTAATCCAATACCCGTTAAGCACGACAGCGCCGTTAACCTTGCTAGTGCCAATATTCGCATTGATCAGTGGTTACTTTATGTATGACGAGGTGCTGTCAGTCGCTCAAGTTGTTGCATCTATATTGTTTCTCGTCGGTATCGGTTTGATTGTGAAGCCTGCTAAGGCATCGAATACCAAAGCGACACAAACACTTGCCGAGCAAAAGTGATTGATGAGCGGGCAGCATTCAATGAAACGGATAGAGTTCAAATGCTTTGAATAAAAATAAGGCCTCGCACTTGCGAGGTCTTACTCTATGTCGAAGAAGTGAAATTACTTAAAGAATCAATTAACAGCACTCTATTCACTTGCTCTCAATTAACTAGCTCTTAATTAAGAACTCTATTAACTAAGCGATCAGGAAACTAAGCGATCAAGTCACCATACACTTGAGTAATTGGCACTCTAGGTCTTCATCTATTTGGTGCCCGATCACTTCAATTCTGGTTTCGGCACACTCATCGAGCTCTGATTCCGTCAAACCATCTTCTGTTAAGTTGTAGCCGAAGATACCACTTGGGGTAATGAATACCGCTTTCATTCGCTCTGCTTTTAATCCAACTAAAAAGTGTCTCAAACGCTGGTGGTCAAACAATTTCTCTGCTGAGAATCGCCAACCAACGCTTTCAAAACCTTCACCTTGGTTGGTCGCTTTGATCATGCCGCTTTCTGGCATCGGTAATTCTGAAGCGAGCGGCTTTTTTTGTTTATGGATGTGGTGGTGATGGTGCGCTTGTTGACTGAAGAAACTAGTGTCTCCTTCGAACTCTTCAAAAGGGATCTTTCCATGGTGAGCGAAAACCAACTTGGTATTCGGGTGACAAATCTCGGTGACGTAATCAGCCAGTGCTTCGGCGTCGCCATCTTGATATAAGTCGACCTTGTTACCAACCACCGTATCGGCAATAGAGATTTGCTGATTGAAGGTATCGTGATTTGAGTAGCGAAAATCAGAGAGCTTACGCGCATCGACTAAGGTGACGTTCTTCTGTAGTGACAGGACTTTACGGTAGTGCTCAGAAGACAAAACTTGCAGCACTTCTTTAGGGTGCCCAAGCCCTGTTGGTTCGATTAACAAGCGATCTGGTTTGGCTTCGGTAAGCAGTTGATTGAGTGCGATTTGCATCGGTAAACCTGCGGCGCAACACATGCAACCGCCGGGTACTTCACGAATGAACACTTGTTGTGTGGTCTGGTTACCTTGAATCAAGCTGCCATCAACGCCGATTTCTCCAAACTCATTCACTAACACAGCCCAGCGTTCATTTACTGGCTTGTTCTTCATTAAGTTGAGAATCGCAGAGGTTTTTCCTACTCCCAGGAATCCGGTAATAATGTTGGTTGGAATACCTAACATAGGTGACTTATCAGAGCTCATTGGCAATTCTCCTATAGCCTTGAACTAGGGTGTGGTTGGCTGAAACCACAGACTCTGAAAATGCAGAGTATTCGGGTGGCACTTTTGAGATGCTATTTAAATCAAACCCTGACCCTATATTGGTCATTGGTGGCACATGGAAGCTTTCCGGTAAATCGAGCCCATCTACCACACAGTTGTGGCGAATCACGCAACCTTTACCAATCACAGCATTGAATACCACCGAGTTGAAGCCAATAAAGACATCGTCACAGACTTCACAAGGACCATGAATGATGGAGCGGTGAGCGATAGAAGAGCGTTCTCCGATGGTAACCGCTGCTCCTGCTTTAGAGTGAATAACCACGCCATCTTGAATATTGGTGTCGCGCTTAATCACAATCGCTTCCATGTCACCTTTTTCGTTAACCTCGTCGGCACGAATGACGGCGTAGGGGCCGATAAACACGTTATCTTCAATGATGACTTTACCGCAGATGATGGCGGTCGGATCAATGAAGGCGGTTTCGGACACGTTTGGCATATGGCCGCTAGGGTTTCTTCTTAACATATTGAGCTCTTTTATTTTTTCGTAATGCCACTGGACATACCACCATTGATGGCGCTGGGCATTTATGTATCGACGCATTCATCGCATACGCAGCTGATCTCTAACTGCGGGCTTATTACGGTGAAGCCTTCTTGCTTTGCGTGAGATTGAAGATCGCGAATAATGGAAGGGGCGATGGTTTGCTCGCTGATTTTGTCGCACTTAGAGCAAATCAAAAATTGCGGGATACCGTGTTCATGATCGCAAAGGATATGATCGCAAAGTATGTACTTATTAGAGACTTTTAGTTTGTGCGCTAAGTGCTGCTCTTCGAGAAATTCTAATACCCGGTAAACCGACATCGCTTGAACGTGTTGATCAAAGTGTTCCTTACAATATTCAACGAGTTCATACGCAGACAGCGCTCTGTCGGCATGAACCAGTGCACGCAGTATCAACAGTCTCTTAGCGGTAAACTGTTTTCCGTTTGTTTTACAGCCATGTTTTACGTGCTCGATGATCGCTTCGATGTCTCTCATTCAATCCACAAAATCAGTGATAATATAGATACGTTATAACATAACAATTGATTGTGGAAAACAAACTAGTTACGGAAAACAAACTAGTTACGGAAAAAAAACTTTTTGCTTTGTCGTTGTTTAGGGGTACTACTCAGGGTGTTCGATATATTCTGGGTTAGGTACGCGGTGGGGAGGTTCACCAAGCAGTAATAGGGAAGAGATTACTGCGGGATAATAAGCGTGTTGAGCTGTTCCTAAACCAAGTTTACTGGCTTTTTGAGTGTTGGGTGGAAAATACCCTTGGCACCCATATCGACAATGGCATAGTCGTTTAACCCTTCGGTCATTCGACTGCGTGATTGGCTGAGTTTTACGGTCTTTAACATTAATTTTTCAAGTTTAAGGTTGTAGTCTTTAAATTCTTCTTCGGTCAGCCTAAATTTGGTCGTAATAAAGTACGCTTGTTTGTTGTCAGCACTAATATATTGCACCGCTTGTTTCAGTGCATCGATGACTTGATTCTTGAACGTCGCGCTAAATCGAGCGTGTTCAGAGAAAGCCGTATTTGAAGGTACAATGACATGGAACTTTAAGTCGAATAACATCGCAATCAGTTTTAGCTGTTCAAGCTTTCTTAGGTAGATATGCAGTGAAGGTTTGTTTAAGTCAAAACGAGCCATTAACTGTTGAGCATTTGTCCCTTCATTAACGATCTCTTGAAAAATAGTAAACAACGCAGGCTCTTCACAAAAGGCCGCATCTTGTTCATCAGTAAATAGTGAGGTTGAGGCCAATGATTCTTCTGCCTCAGAGAGAATTGCGGATAGAGGGCGTTGAATTAATTCGCATATCTTTTGTAACTTTAGAATGGAAAGCGATTGGTGGCCATTAAGAAGCCGTTTGATACTCACTTCAGACATTTCAGTGAACTCTGAAACCTCTTTATAAGAGATGCCTGTCTTTTTTAAATGCCGTTTTATAGCGCTACAAATTTCTCGGTTGAGCGTGTCCATCACTTTATCCTGTTACTTATTTATATCCTCAGGGTATCACATAGTGTCGCTTTTGTTATTTGTTTTGAATAGGAAGGGGCTATTAACGATACTAATTTAGATGATTAATACTACTTTGAGAGATTACGATGGATTTGGGATTAGATAATATCAATGTTGTTGTTACAGGGGGCTCGAGCGGAATTGGGGCGAAAATAGTGGAAGGGTTTGCCAACGAAGGAGCGAACATTTGGTTTTGTGGTCGTTCTCAACATCGAATCGACAGGTTGTATGAGCTGCTCGGAAACACGGCGGAGCGAGTTGTTGGCAAGGTCGTTGACGCCCATGATCCGGCTCAAATGAAAGCTTGGATTGCGTCTATTCCTCGCATAGATGTTTTTGTTCCTAACGTGAGTGCACTTTCTGATGAGTGGGAAGATGTACTGCAAAAGGACATTAGTGCAACGCAGCATGCCATTACGTTGGTTTTACCCAAATTGCTTGAATCGGATTACGCTGCAATAACCTATATTGGATCGAAAGCGAGCGGATATACCGCTTGTCACGCGAATGCTTATGGGGCAGGGAAGGCCGCACTAGCCCATTACATGAAATCTCTGGCTTTGACCTACGTCCGTAAGGTACGGGTTAATACCGTTTCACCTGGAGATACTTATATTGCTGACGGCCTTTGGGGTAAGTGTAAGCGTGAAGAGCCTGAGACCTTCCAGAAAGTCCTCGAAAGAAACCCAATGGGTCGATTAGCAAACCCTGATGAAGTTGCCAACGTGGTGACCTTTATTTCTAGTCCTGCTGCGAGTTTTGTTTCTGGGGCAAACTGGTACGTAGATGGAGCATCGACCAGCCATGTTCAATACTAGCTGTATCGGCTAGGTTGTTTATGCAGAGGTGAGCTTTATTATGTTAACTTCTAAACAAGTAACTCCGTGGGAAGCGTAACTCAGTAAGGTTTTATCCAGGCTAATTCGAATTAAATGCTGAAATGATACAAATCTCATATTTAATAACGCTTATTTAATAACCTCTGTTGAGTTCGATATCAAATCAAGTGGCTGATTTTATTGGGTATCGGAGAAAAGTCTCAAAAATTATCATTTAGGTCTCTAAAGTATTAAATTCTATTTTTAGTCAATTAATAGGAGTGTTGTTCTATTTGATGGTGGTTAGGTAGATGTTTTTTAGCCATATATGTGACTTTACAAGCGACTTATCTTTCTGATTTGAAAGAATAATTAAATAGTTGAGATAAAAAAGTTGGCGAAAATCAGAAGCTTGGCATACACTTTCCTTGTAAACGACCTTATCTCATTGATTGAATAGGGTAAATGCTTTGGCGCTACTGGCGATGGTAGCAATGTATAACATAGCTTTGAGGAAAGTTTTATGGCACTCACTAAAGCCGATTTGGCTGAGAACCTGTTTGAAACACTCGGATACAGCAAGCGGGATGCCAAGGAAACGGTTGAAGTGTTTTTCGAAGAAGTTCGTAAGGCACTTGAAAATGGCGAACAGGTAAAACTGTCTGGTTTTGGTAACTTTGATCTTCGTGAGAAAAACGAGCGACCTGGTCGTAATCCGAAAACTGGTGAAGACATTCCAATTTCTGCTCGACGTGTTGTTACTTTTAGACCGGGACAAAAACTAAAGGCCCGAGTCGAGAATATTAAAATCGAGAAGTAGCCAAGCAATAGACCACGCCTAGCGTGGTCTTTTTGTATCTATCCCAAGGAAAACACCCATTCAATTTTTAACGGCCTTAAGCTGCCAAATTCCAAATTCCAAATTCCAAATTCCAAACCCAATCCCAATCCTAGATTCACCATTCACCATCATTATGCCCATCTCTTAAGATTCGTTGATTTCACGGTTGGTTCTCTCAATCCCACTGCTTAAGACTGGTGTATTTCTGCTTCTGTCATAACTTAATCTGCACCATATACTTTTAAAGTTCACCCAATTGTCTAGTTTGCTTCTTATGCTTGTACTAGGAGCTCAATGTAAACAGATTCAAAAAAACACTAGACCGATCGGTTTGCTTTGTTTATTGTGTCAGCAGTACAGAGTGAAAGGGTGACTGAAAATCAGCGCATTTCTGCACAGAGCCTTTCAAACAGGCAGTTCAAAGAGAGAATCGCATCTATGACACTAGCATTGGAAAGTTATCTATTCATTGGGTTTTCAATGGCGCTATTGAGTCTTTGGAAAACGTATTCAGGGCCTGCTCTGGCAGCGCTCATGTCATATTCATACCCTGAAATGCTATTATTTAATCTACTTCCCGCATTGCTGGCAGCTTACGTTGGGTGGAAGGTCGCGCCAGTTTATTCGAGCATTTTTAATCGGCACAAAACCGTTGCTTTTAAGCCCAAGCTGAGACGCTTTATGAAGCGATGGAATAAATACGGTCAACTCACGATGGCTGTTTTAGCCCCTGTTCTGGTGGGAATTCCAAGCTACACCTTTGTTTCGAAGCGGCTGAATCAAGATTGGAGAAAGACGTTCGCTATGCTGACGTTGTCGATCTTAGGTTGGAGTGGTTTGGCTTATGGCTGTTTCTTGTTACTCGATGTTGAGCAGTACATTTCCATCGAAAGCATCATACCTAACGCAATGCTTGAAGAAATTAAATAGTACACAGTAAGTGTTAATCGACTAAATGGTGAGACCAATATGAACAAATCAATAATTATTGCTGGTGCGAGTGGCCTAGTCGGTAAAGAAACGCTTGCTGCACTGCTTAAAAGTGATGAGGTAAATCGCGTTTATGCATTGTCTCGACATCGATTGGCTGTTGAAGGTTCTAAGTTGACTCAAGTGATTGACGAAGCGCTATCAGTCTCTCCAGACATCACAATGGAGAGACCGCCTGAGATTGGCATCATTGCTTTGGGTAGCACGATTAAGAAAGCTGGCACGAAAGAAAAACTGCGCGAAATTGATGTCAATTTAGTCACAGCGACCGCTGAGAAAATGCAGCAGCTTGGCGTAGGTCACATCATTGTTGTGTCATGCCTTGGAGCGGATATTAACGCTCGTTCCCATTACCTTCGTTGCAAAGGTGAAATGGAAGCAAAGGTCGAATCTCTGGGTTTCGAACAAACGACTTTTTTACATCCCGGGCCTTTAGCGGGCGACCGTGATGAGAAAAGAACGGATGAAAAATTTCTGCAAGGTTTATTGAAAATTGTTAAGCCGCTAATGATCGGCAATCTAAGTAAGTATGTCCCGATTGAGTCGTCTGTTATTGCTCAAAGCATTTTGACGATATCGATGATGCCTCGTTCCAATCAGGTCGAAAGATTGAATTCGGTTGCGATGAATCAGCTCATTTCTTAGCGTGAATCTGCGTTCACTCTACTGATACTGATACTGATACTGATACTGATACTGATACTGTATAGCCATAGCCATAGCCATAGGCATAGCTTTGTTGGGCATGTGATTAAAAATTAAGAGGTTATCAATGAAAAATCGTTCTTTAATGATGTTGCTGGCGTTACCTTTGATGGGATGTGAGTCAACAGTCGATCCCATTGCTTATGTCTCTGACCTACAAGCCGTCGATCAGAATGCTTTGACCGTCGAAGCTAATGCGCAAGGGCAAAGTTTGGATCATGTGCTGACTATCGACCATTCTCGTTTAGCGGAACAAGCAGGAGAGTATTTGGCTCCAAGTCGTGTGGATTTCTACACCAATGACGCTCTTAATACCGCATTATTAAAACTCAACCCGGAAGTAGGACTCGATCTGCCTTTTCGAGTTTTAAACTACATGGAAGGCGGGATTCAAGAAACGGTCTACACAGACGCAGAGTTTATTCGAAAAAGACATGGGATCACAGATGACGCCACGCTTACACAATACCAACTGCAGGTTGAACAGCTTGTTCATGGGCTAGATAATGCTTCTGCAGTTAATAGTGCCACCTTAGAGCAAGGGTATGGCATTGAAGCGCTTGAATCTGATTATGACTTTGAGACGACGTTAAAGACCATTAAGCGAGATGTTCTTGAACAAGATGACACGGTTTGGTTTATGAATTGGGACTACAAAGCTCGGGCCGAATCGATTGGACAATCGCTTCCTAAAGCAACTTTGTTGGTGTTTGGAGGGCCAGCGCCTGGCGCGACCGCAATGACTGATTTTCCTAGTATTGGTTTAGATGCTTTTGGTCAAAAGGTTCTTGTTATCGAGCAAGAGGGCAAGGTGATTGTGATCTATAACGACATTGTCGATATGTCGGAACTGCATTACGGCGATAACGCAATATCTCACAAGATCATTAACTTTCGATTAAGCAAAACCCTTGGCGGAGCAGTATCGAAGTAGGGGCTGTTTTTACTAGAAGCGCTATTTGTTTGCTAAGCGGTTCCAGTAAGCCTGTATATCTATATATATAGTTTACCAATTACCATCGCATGAGCTCTGTTTACGCCCGTCAAGCAGAGCTCTTTTGTTCTAGTGACTCTCCACAGTCGATCAATACCTACCACTTCAGCTCAGTCATACAACTTTGTTCCCAGCACCTTATCTTGTCTCCATACATCGACGCCCGTCTTCATTTATTACCCGTACATTTAAAATGGACAGCTAGGCAGTATGTATTCAACGTACCTTATTTGTTTTTGAAATCCGTTCAGTAAGATTGAACAGAGGTTAAATCTAATTGAATTTAAATCACCCGAGTGATTTGCTGTAATGCGCTCAATAAACAGCCAGTTAATCTATTTTGTTGATCTAAATCTAAGGAGAAGCTTTGCGTAAGTCCGCTTTAGCTTTGATGTTACTCTTTTTATCGACTGTCGCTTCGGCAGCGGAGTACCAGCAACTCGCCAATATGTGCATTGCTTGTCATGGCAGTAACAACGACACCTCGTTTCCCTCTATCCCCAACCTTAAATGGCAAAACCAAGTCTACCTTACTGAGCAACTGACTGACTTTAAAAGTGGTAAGCGTGAGGACAAAACGATGTCTAAAGTCGCGCAACTATTGTCAGAAGAAGACATCAAGAAGTTAGCCAATTACTTTTACCAACTGAATAACACAGGGTCACCGCAATGAGTTTAGATAGAAGACAGTTCCTTAAAGCCGCGCTTTCAGCAACCGCAGTATCTGCATTGCCGGTGTCGTGGGTATTTGCCGCGAATCGACCTGAAGGTTTAGCTGCACTGGACATCAATGCATTAACGTGGGCAAAAGCAGAAGATCTACCGGATTACTACACCGTTTTAAATACCAACCCTTTGAATGCGTATCCGCCAGAAAGTATGCTTGCGCCTGCTGTGACTCCTGCAGATGTTCCCTTTGTTCGTTGGAATGGCTTGATGCCAGATTTTTCGGAGATGGACCCAGATGCTTGGACCTTCGAAGTGAAAGGTGAATCGGTAAAACAGAGCAAAACCTACACGATAGCTGAGCTCAAATCGAAGTTTAAGCATCACACGCAAAGCCTTGTGTTGGAGTGTGGTGGTAACAGCCGTAACAATTTTTATCCGAGTACTAAAGGCAATCAATGGAGCAATGCTGGCGTCTATTGTTCACAGTGGACAGGTGTGTTGTTGAGCGATGTGCTTAAAGACTGTGGTATTAAGGATGATGCGGTTTACGTCGGTAACCATGGCTTTGATAAGCACTTGAGTGGTAAAGGTGAGGCGATTTCACGTGGTGTTCCTATTGCAGCGGCGATGAACGATAACGCGTTAATCGCATGGGAAATGAATGGCGAGCCGATCCCTTATCTTCATGGTTACCCGCTACGAACGGTATTTGGCGGCCGACCGGCTTCTGTTTCTCAGAAATGCACGACCGGTATCAGTATTCGAAATAAGATCCATGATGGACACAAGATGGCAGCTCCTGCCTATCAAGTGCCTAAGAACCCAATCGCACCGGGTGAGAAAGTAGATAATAAAGATTTCCGAATCATTGAAGAGATGATTGTGAAATCGCTGATTACTTCGCCAAAGAGTGGCACTGAGTTTGCGTTTGGTAAGAAGGTTAAAGTCAGTGGTCATGCTTGGGCTGGGTTAAGAACCGTCGAGAAGCTACAAGTGAGTTACGACTACGGCACCACTTGGCATGATGCAAAGCTGAACAAGCCAGTAAACAAGGGCGCGTGGCAACAGTGGGAAGCTGATTTAGACCTTCCTACGATTGGTTATTACGAGATCTGGGCAAAGGCGACCGACAGTGAAGGCGATAGCCAGCCAGTCGTACAACCGCAATGGAACCCTAAAGGTTATCTGTTCAATGGTTGTCACCGTATTGCTGTAAGAGTGTCGTGATGCTGTCTATTTCCAATAAGCCTAATTATGGCCGTTCGAAACAAGTCAATTTGATTGATGGCCTCTCATTTCATGCAGACTCAACTCCTGTCAGCAAGCTCGGTTACCGTAAAGGCATAATGAGAGCGGCATTGGTGTGTAGCTTGTTAACGTCGATGCTTGTTCATGCTGATGAAGTTCCAGAGAATCCGAAAGAGTATTACGGCGTAGATAAAGCATCGGGTCTGATTATGGCACCCGGTTGGGAGACTGTGAAGGGGCAATGTAACGCTTGTCATACTAGCTTAATCGTTGCTCAGAATAGCGGTAACCGAGAGCAATGGCGTGAAACCATTCAATGGATGGTCGACACTCAAGGGCTGTGGGATCTGTCGGATACTTGGGGTCCAGTATTGGATTACCTCAGTACCTACTATCAAGACAAAGGCATCGATATGAACAAGTATCGTCGTAAGCCTATTGATAGCGCCTTGATGCCACCTATGCCGGGAGAGAGCCAATGATCATCAATCGATTAAAGCGAACCTCTCTTGTAAATGGAATTGTTGCGAATGGAGCTGTTTTTAATAGAGCTGTTGCCAATAGAGTTGTTGCTAATAGAGCTATTGCGATAGCCGCTGCAGCAGTAGTTTTGTCGCTGGCGGCGTGTACTGATGAACAGCCGAGCACTGAAGATAAAGTTGCCTCGCGAGTCGAATCATTAGGGATAGAGTCGGAACCAGCACCGAAGCTTAAAGCGGTAGCTAAAACTGAGGTTGAAACGCTTGTCGATAGCAAGGTAACCACCAAAGATTACATACCTAGTTTAGTTTCAGGTGAAAAGTTGGTACAGAACTTATGTAGTCAGTGCCATGGTGACAAGATCATTCCCTTCGTACAATCTTATCCAAACATCAAAGGTCAGAAAGCTGGGTATATTCTCAAGCAGCTGCGCAATTTTAAAAGTGATGAACGCCAAGATTTGTACATGCAGTCGGTGGTCAAACACCTTTCGGATGAAGACTTACAAGATGCGGCGGCGTTTTATAGCACGTTGAAGCCATTGGATTTATACAATCGCACTAAAGAGTATTATCGCCAATAGGTGAGGCTTTCTGGGACGTTGGTTAAGTTGGTTTTTACGAGGTTCGATAGGTAAAATAGTTGATAGCGATAGGTAAAACAGTAAATAAAACAAAGGGCTGCGATTATGCAGCCCTTTGTCGTTCTTGTTTGTGATAAACGTTTATGCCATTGGTTAAGCCGCTTTGATGTGCGTGGTAATGTATGGTTGCCATGCTTGTTGGTAAAGCTCTAAAGATTGGCGTCTTAGGCTATTAATTTGTGCTGCTTCAATGTCATTGATAGGGCGTTGTTCTGCAATTGCGTGACGCTCAATGCCTTGGATGATTTCGTAAAGCTCGTGCTCAGGGCCACTTTTCACATCAGCAATCGCTTTTAAGTGAAGTTGAACCTCTGCAATGATGTTGGTCTTTGGCAAACGAACCAACAAGTTAAGGTCACGGTAGCCAGAGTCAGCTGGTGATTTAAACTTGTTTTTCAGCTTAACAACGTCTGCTTCACGGCTTAGCGCTTCGTAAACTTCAACCAAGCTCTCGACATCATTCGCGATGATAGTTGCACGGGCTAAGTCGGTAATTTTTGTCACATCACCATCAAGCTCAAGGGCGATTTTTTCTTCTGCACGAGCTTGAGATTTAACGCCAGCAAATAGCGCTTCAGAATTGGTGAGTAGGGCAGTACTTTTACAGATAGTTTCTAGTTCAGCTTGGCCTTGATGCGCTTTGCTGTACAGAATATCGAAGTCGGTGTAAGGCTGAGTCGGGCGTGAGTCGAAGGCTTTGATGCCGTAAAGGCCGCTCAAACTATGACGGAATACGTTTGATGAAACTTGGTTTTGCGCAGGAGTGCGCGTTTGATCAGTCGAACTTGTTGAAACAGGTGCTGCTGCGAATGCAGGCGCTCGGCTCAATACCAATAGCATTAGGGCCGTCGTACGGAGAAATACACTCATTCAAACTCCAAAATACAAGGTTACAAAAACGGGTAGTTAAAAGGGGTAACCAGTAACGCACAAGAGTAAAAACAGCTTAACTAAACTCACTACATATTAAATGGGGCTAGCTAAGACAGAAACCAACTCTAACGTTTAATATTGCTTTAAAATGTGAAGATATAGACAAATAATCCAACCGTTAGTTCCGCAATTATTAGAACTTTGAACTTAGCCAGTTTCTGATTTTATCGAAACCGATGTGGTACTTTAAACCAAGCTAAGGTTGCTCTTACCTCTCTATACTGTACCCTTGCATTATGACTGTTTAACATGAACGAAAGATGAATAATCCTGAATTTTGGCACAATAAATGGGCAGCCAACCAAATTGGTTTCCACCTTGAAGATGTAAACCCACTTCTGATTAAATTTTGGGAAAAGACTGAGCCTAGCTACGAGAAGAGTGTGTTTGTTCCACTTTGTGGCAAAAGTGAAGATCTGATTTGGCTAGCTTCAAAGCATGAAGATGTTCAAGGTGTCGAACTCAGCCAGATTGCGGTTCGCACATTTTTTGCAGAGCACCTTTACACCCCGACTGTGACTCAAATCAGTGGTCAGCATGAGCTGTATCAATTCGATGAACTGAACATCTACACGGGCGACTACTTCTCAGCGCCAATCCAGCCTGTCGATACCATTTATGATCGCGCGTCTTTAGTCGCATTGCCTGAAGAGATGCGAGTGCAGTATATAGAGCGTTTGAAACAACTGCTGAAACCGGGTGGTAAGATCCTTCTGGTGACTCTAGATTACGACCAAGACGAGATGGCAGGGCCTCCGTTTAGCGTACCTAAACTAGAGATTGATCAGTTGTTCGCGGGATACAAAATCACATTGTTGAATCAAGATATTGCAGACGATGAACATCCGAAGATTGCCAAAAAAGGCTTGTCTCGATTTAGTGAAGAAGTGTACTTGATTGAGTCAAACGCTTAAGCGCAGTGAGCTCTCTAGCGAAAAGACCGCTTCAATAAAAAAGATAACACCAACAAAAAGACGGGCTCGATAGCCCGTCTTTTTGTTGTTCAGATTTGAAGTCGTGATTGTTCAGATGCGAGAACGTAATGGTTCAGATCTGAGTTAGTCGTTACCAATTAGTAGTCTAGTTGTCATTAGCTAGAAAATGGTAATTAACAGCTAGTAAATTACTTTTACTTTAGAAGCACTCTCAATTGCATCTTCAATCGCAGTCTCAGTGCTGTTGCGACGAGTAAGCGCCACACCTAGACGACGGCGACCATCGATATCAGGTTTACCAAACAAGCGAACTTGCGTCTGTGGTGCGTCTAGCGCCTCTGTAAGACCTTCAAAACGAATGTTGGTTGAAGTGCCTTGACCAAGAATAACCGCTGATGCACATGGGCCGTATTGCGTGATGGATTTGATAGGCATACCGGTAAAGGCGCGTACGTGCAGTGCGAATTCAGATGAGTCTTGAGACATCAATGTCACTAAGCCAGTATCGTGTGGGCGAGGGGATACTTCATTGAAGATAACGTGATCGCCTTTAACAAACAGCTCGACACCAAAGATACCGTGACCACCTAGTGCGTTAACCACTTGTTCAGCCGTGTATTGCGCGGCTTTAAGTGCATTGTCTGACATCACTTGTGGCTGCCATGATTCACGGTAATCTCCGTCTTCTTGGCGGTGACCGATAGGCGCACAGAAGTGAACACCGTCGACTGCGCGAACGGTTAGAAGGGTGATCTCGTAATCAAAGTCGATGAAGCCTTCAACGATCACACGACCTGCGCCAGTACGACCGCCTTCTTGTGCGTAGTCCCAAGACTTCTGAATGTCTTCTTCTGTTTTGATAACGCTTTGACCTTTACCTGAAGAGCTCATTACTGGCTTAACAACGCAAGGCATGCCCACGAATTCAACAGCGGCAGCGAAGTCTTCAAAGGTGTCTGCAAAGCGGTAAGGAGAAGTGCTCAGTTTTAGCTCTTCTGCAGCTAGGCGACGGATACCTTCGCGGTTCATCGTTAGCTTAGTCGCATTTGCAGTGGGAACGACATTTAAGCCTTGCGCTTCTAGCTCTACCAACTTGCTGGTGGCAATAGCTTCAATTTCAGGAACCACATAATCGGGTTTTTCAAGTTCAATGACTGCTTGCAGTGCATCGCCGTCTAACATGTCTAATACATGACTACGATGTGCAACTTGCATTGCGGGTGCGTCTGCGTAACGGTCACATGCAATAACTTCCAAGCCTAAACGTTGGCACTCGATAGCAACTTCTTTGCCGAGTTCACCTGAACCTAATAGAAGTACACGAGTAGCATTTTCACGAGTAGCAGTACCAAACATAGAAATTCCTTCCGATCTTTTGAACGATTGATTGAAAACGGGGTGATCATACTTATTTCAATGATAAAAGCAAACGTTTGCGCAAGTAGTTGCGTTAATTACAGGTATAAAAAAAGCAGCCCCGTTAAATAGGGCTGCTTATTTAAAATTTTGTTAATTAGATGTACTTAGATTGCTAAGTAAGTCACTGGAATGTCGGGATTAATCGCTTCTAATGTAGACTGCGTATCCGCTAGGTGACTGATGCTACCTTCGGCAATTTCAACCAACGCTGCACTTTCAATCTGTTCAAAATCGAAGCCAGCCAGTTTAAGTTGAATCAACGCCACTTGTAGAGGAGGTAAGCTCGGGTTGAACGCTGCGTTTTCAGCGTAAGCACCGGTGAAAATCTCACCCGACGTCAATTGCAGTGAAACACCACTTAGGTTTTTGGTGTAAGGAGCATGGCTGCGGTTTAGTGCTGCTAGCGCTTCTACAACAATAGGCGTTGTTTCTTCAGTCGTGTGCTTATGATCAAGCTTAGTCATTAGGCCAGTCGTCACACCTAAGTCAGCAGGGCCGAATGAGTCTGGTAGGTACTCTTGCAGAGACATTTCATCACGTTGTGGAAGCTGAACTTTAAGTTCTTTTGCTGTGGTCAGTTCGTTCATGAATTGACGACAGTGACCACAAGGGCTGAAATTGATTGTGATATCAGAGATACCTTGCTCGCCTTTCATCCAAGCGTGGCTGATTGCAGATTGCTCAGCGTGTACTGTTTGGCCAAGTTGAGCACCAGCAATTTCAAGGTTTGCACCAAAATACAGAGTGCCAGATAAACCACGCACGATTGCACCAACATAAAAGTCAGATAACGGAGCGTAAGAATAGGCTGCGGCAAAAGGAAGTAGCGCAATACGTAGCTCGTCATCCGCTAAACCACTTGCTTGCAGTAGGCTAGCAAATTGTTCTGGAGACAATGTCGCGTCAAAGTTGTCTGCTAATACGATGTCACTCAAAAGTGCTTTGATTGCTGTTGGAGCACTTTCCAGCGCCAGGGTAATACGACTGTTCATGTTGAATCCTTAATTGACCTTAGGCTTTAATTCTATGCAATGCTCAGGAATTTTCTGTGACCTTGATCACCACTGCGTTGTTGTTGTTACATTGGTTTGCATAATTAGAGTGAGGTCACAGATGAAATCGATTGCAAGAGTAAAAACTACCATTGATATCCCACTTATTGGCCTAAACAGGGCGTGATTTGACTGCTATTGCCGAGTAATTGCGAGAAAAAAGCCCAAGCTATCACTGAAATAATCAGGTTATGCTTGGGCTTATTGATATCTGTAACGCTTAAAATTCGCGAACCAGTGAGTTTAGCTTTTTACCAACTCATCTATTAGAGCGCGTATAAACTGTAATCAAAGTGGTTAAGAATAGAACCAAACCACGAGCGAAAATATACTCGGTGCAATGATTGAGGTGATAACCCCACAAAGAACCAATGCCAACGAACTGAATGCAGCATCTTCCTGATTCTTTTCAGCACAGGTCGCAGTACCTAAAGCGTGAGACACGGTACCCATGGTTAAACCACGCGCGATAGGGCTCTTAATACCAATGAGATTGTAGATTGGATAAGCAAAAATTGCCCCAAATAGACCAACAATCAATACCAGTATTGCCGCAATTGCTGCTTCACCACCTAAATGGCTCGATACTTCCATCGCAATTGGTGTGGTGACTGACTTACCTAATAAACTCGCAATCAAAGTTAAGTCCGCTTTAAAAGCCACTGCGATTAATGCTGTCGTTGTCATCGACATCACACTGCCTAGCGTGCAAGCAAAGGTGATGATGCGCCAGTTGGCTCTGATTTGAGGTAACTGTTCGTAAAGCGGGTAAGCAAGGGCAACAACCGCAGGCTGCAGCATGTAGGTAATCCAGGTGTTGTCTGCATAGTAAGTCTCAAACGGTACTTTGAAGAACGTGAGTATCGGAATGATGATACCAATGCTGATAAGCAGGGGATTACACAGCGGTGAGTTTACTTTTTGACTTACCCAGCGAGCAAACAGGAATACCACGATGGTGAGTAGAATCCACATGATCAGTTACCTCTCGAAAGCAAGCGGTCTAAAAACCATGATAAGGACACCAACACCAGCAACGTGCCACCAACGGCGCTCGCCATAATTGGCAATGCGTTCGCGATGAGCATGTCGAAGTGATCCATCAACCCAACACTGATCGGAACAAACAGTAAGATCATTAGCCGGATAATCAAGCTTGCACCGGGTTGTACCCAGTGCGAAGGAACAATACCAATCACCATGGCGGTAAACAGAATCAACATGCCAAAAATACTGCCTGGGATTGAGGTATCCAAAAAGTGCTGTAACGCGTTACCTGCTGTAAGTGCACCTATGATTAAGGTGAAGGAGATTAAGCAGTAAACCAGTTGGATCAATCTTTCTTTCAAAGTGTTACGTCTCTTGATAATGGAATTAGCTAGCTAACTTTTCTACGTATTGATAAACCGCCTTCAAGATAGCCATTTTCTTCTCGTCGCTTTCATGTTCATGCGCGAGGTTTTCAAGGTTGAGCATGTACTCTTCTAAACGGCTCTCATAAAACTCACGACAATGGTTCGCCCATTTCAATTGCTCAGCTTCGTCGAGCGTCCATGGGAAATGACGAGCACGGTAACGGAACAGTAACGGTTTAATACGTTCATCACCGAAGGTGATATCTAGAGCTGCCAAGTTATTTGGGTCAGTTTCGCGAATGATGTTCATCGCTGTTTTATCAGCAGGTGAAAAGAAGCCGTCGTAAAGGTGTGTATCAACATCATCACTCTTTGCGTACTCTCGCTCTTGTGAGTACAGGCCGATCAGTTTTTCGCGAATCTCTGGGTGTTCGCGCAGCAGGGCCAAGTTCTTTAAGCATTGTTGGCGATCGATACCGATGGTTTCGGCATTTTCAGCCGTCAGCGTTTTAGCTGGAGCAAGAATAGGGCACTTGTTCAGTTGAACCAATTTGATGGGTACGGGTAGCTCGTCTTCACCCAGTTCACTGCGTTTGGTGTAGAGTCTGTCTCTGAGTTCATCAGCGTCCAGTTCTAACAGTGGGCTTGGATCTTTGGCTAAATCAACCACGATAACGGCATTTTGATTGGTTGGGTGCCAAGCCATAGGCACAATCCAACTTGTGTAGTTGCAGTCACGGCCAAACATGCCCGAAACGTGCATCAATGGTGTCATGTTTACAATATCAACCAGGTCATTCAGCTTACGCTTATGACGCATGTTGTAGAGGTAATCGAACATCTTAGGTTGTGCAGCCTTTAACTTCTTAGCCAGTTCGATGGTCGCAATAACATCGGCCATCGCATCGTGCGCGTTCTCATGTTCAATGCCGTTTGCCACAGATAGGTGTTCCAGTTTGAAGCTTGGATAACCTTCTTCGTTCTCTGGCCAAACAATGCCTTCAGGGCGCAGTGCGTGAACAGCGCGCATTACATCTAACAGATCCCAACGCGAGTTGCCGTTCTGCCAACTCCACGCATATGGGTCGATGAAGTTTCGGTAACAGGTGTAACGCGTTACTTCATCATCGAATCGAATACTGTTGTAGCCAAGGCTTGTGGTGTTTGGTTTCGCCAACTCAGCATGGATCTTAGCGATAAACTCTGGTTCAGGAAGACCTTGTGAAGCCGCTTTTTGTGGTGTGATACGGGTGATCAGTGCAGCTTCAGGCGCAGGGAGGTAATCAGCGGGAGGTTGGCAATAGATAACCAGAGGCTCTCCAATAACATTGAAATCTTGGTCGGTACGAACACCCGCAAATTGACTCGGACGGTCTTTTGCTGGGCTAACGCCCCACGTTTCGTAATCGAAAAAGAAGTAGGTCGGCTGATTATCTGAACTCATTGAATTTCCTGAACAGCAAGCGCGGAACGTTTACTGTGGCTGAAGGTTAGTTTTGTTCAGTATCTGATAGTATGCGGTACGCGTGCAACCCAGATCACAAATAAATTGCCGGAAAACGGTGCTTTACTATTCAATCGAGTCGGTGGGGAAGGTTTTGAATCCAATTGTGGCTTTTCTATGGTCACAATTCTGCCTGTGTACCTCTTTTTTAACCTATCTTGTCACCTTAACTGTTGTAAGGCGATGAGTCGGGTTTCAGGTTTACCGCGAATGAGTTTGTTTGTCTTTTACTCTAAAGCCGTGTGATTAGAAACATCTCGTTGTTTTTGACTGGTGGCTAATCGGCTGTACCTGTACCTGAGGCTAATCCGCTGTGCTTGTGTCTAAACCGCAGCGCAGATGTCTAATCCGTAGCGCAGATGTTTAAACTGCTTCACTTGCCTGTCTTGGATCTGTCCAATTAAGGTGTTTTTCGCAATACAATCCTCTTAGATTTAATTAATTTTTCGGTATTTATGATTGTCGGGGTTAATTTGACTGGAGCGTTATGTCTGTCTCATTTTTAATGCTTTTTATAATCCTCGTTTGAATTGGATATAAAGAAAACTCTAATATTTCATTTTTATTACAATTTATTTTAATTGTCAGTGTGTTTCACTTCTGAGACTGTATTGCAACACGGTGATCTATATAGTAATTAACCTGAATATAATAAGGATTTATTCTTGTCCTTTATTTTAGGGTTACTTTAATTAAGGTCTTTTTATAGAATAATTACGTACAAAAATAAAGGAATTAAGTGTAAAACCAGTTTTATATATAATTGGTGAAAATGATCCAATACCATTATTATTGTTAGTGTTATTTATATCAATTTGCGTGATCCTATTCTCACTGCGCCTCATTTCTTTATAAATAAGTGTCAATATATATATTTTCTAAATAGGATTGTTGTTACTTAATTGTTAACTTTGATTGACTATTAGGTAACCCTAATAATAAAGCCGATTTTATATAAAGGATTAAAGAAATGAACAAAGTCTTTAAGGTTGTTGCTGTATCTGCACTTTCTATCTCTTCTGCGAACGTTTTCGCTGTGAGTGACACTTTTGATGCAACACTAGAAGTAAAACAAGCAATTACAATGACAAAAACAAGTGATCTTGACTTCGGTATCATCACTTCAGACAACACAACGGACGTTGTTATCGCTCAAGGTGATGCTGGAGCTGCGGCATTTACTCTTTCTGGAGAATCTGGTGATGCAGTAACAGTAAGTATTTCTGATACTAACTTGGTTAACGGCGTAAATACGATTGCAGCTGAATTCGACTTTAATAACGCTATTACTCTTACCGGTGGTACTGCGGCTCTTAATATTGGTGGTACTGCACGTACTTCAAGTGCGACATTAGTTGCTGGTACATATACTGCTAACGTTGCAGTAGATGTTACTTACCAGTAATTAAATGAAACCAGTGTAATATTGTGGCTGCTATAAAGCAGCCGCTTTTACTATGAGTGTTCTATTCAAATACGCGATTTATATTGGTCTGATGATTTACTCCAGCCCTTTTCATGCGCTAGAAATTATTCCTGAGAATATGGAAGTGAAATTTCCGGGTATGTATATCTCTGGGTCGGGCCAGAATGCGGATTCAAACCCATCCAATAGTCAGGTTTATGTGGTTCGTTTTTATGTTGAAGGTGAGCCTGGTAAAAAAATCGTGGTTTCTCTCCCTTCCAAGCAATATCTAAACCATTCTCGTAAATCCAAACGCCTGCGTATTAGAAAGTTCTATTTTGGTTGTGGCTTATCAAAGCGTGGTAGAGCCAAAATCAAAGGGAATGGAAGAAGCAAATTATTGTGTATTGGTGCCAAAGTGAAAATCGGCGCTAACCACCCAGCAGGCCTTTACACCAGTACAATCCCTTTTGAGGTTAATTATAAATGAAGTTGTTTATCTCATGTGTTCTCGGCTTAATCTTCACAACACAAGCCTATGCTCAGTTACTCATCGCACCGACTCGTTTTGTGCTGGATGCCGACACTTCGGTGACTGAAAAAATCGTCGTCGAAAACAATTCAGATCAACCGATTCGCTTGGAGATAAAACCGATTTATCGCCCGGTAAAGGCGAGTGGCTTAGTTCGAACTGACGCTAATATCGCGCAATCAGAAGATATCGCGAGTTGGATTAAAGTGTCACCACCAATAATTCGTGAACTTAAACCCAATCAAAGACGCACGGTTCGCTTACGTATGAATGCTCTGCCTGCTGACATGGCTGATGGTGAATATCGTGCTTACTTGTGGTTTTCCCCAATAGCAAAAGCTGCAGAGCTATCAGACATTGCGTTGTCTTCAAGTAAAACCAACAATGATGGTTCAGCCTTTCAACTGAACTTTCACATCAACAGTTATGTACCCGTTTATGTTCAGAAAGGTGAGCAGGTGCAAGATGTTAAGTTTGCGTGTGACAACCAAAGCATCAAGATTCGTAACGATGGTAACTTTCAGTTTACTGCGAAATTGAATGTAGACGAGCATAGCGAAAAAGTGGTGCTACTTCGTAATGCTGAATTAACCAAGCCTTTCCCAAAAGGCTCAAAGATCTCACTGGTTCAGAACGAACAGCCTCTGTACGAATGTGTTCTGTAGTGCTCGTTTCATTGTCGCTGACTCTGTAAAAGAAAGTGTTCAATTGCATGGTTTGGCGACTTTTGTTGCTCGCTTCACTGTTTCCTTTTGGTGCGTATTCGCAATCTAAAGCAGAAAGTGAGGCGAGTGAACTCTATCCAGCCCATGTTGAAGTTCGAGTCGGGAAAGTGGGGGATAGCTTTTATCGTGTCATGATGGATGACTACGAAGAACCCTTCATTTCGATATCCAATGCCGCTTTTTATCTGCTCGAAATGAATGGTCAGTGTGATGAAAGCGGATATTGCGAATTGTATTTGCCTCAAGATGTGGGAAGAGAATCTCCTCCGTACATTCTAGATACCGAACAAGCCATTTGTTATCGCGATGACAACAATATCCAGTCGATCAAATATCAAGTCATCGACTCAGAAACTTACATCCACTGGTACAGCTTACAAGCTTGTATCCCGGCTAAAGTGCGTTGGGATATTGATGATTACCGGCTCACCGTTTCTCCAGAATTTAGCTCATTGACTGAGTTGGAAGCGGCTATTTCTAAGATGAAAAATGAGTCACGTAAGAAGGCCGAGGAACTCAAGCGAGCTGAAAACACGCCAGCTTTCGAACCTGTTGCCGCCGTGGGTTTGGCGACTCGGTTAGCGACTTCGGTTTATCACGACAGTGAAACTGGCGGTGATGTTTACGCAATTTCAGACACCATATTAAGCACTGAACACTCCTTGTCTCGCTTGTCGATTGATTCACGAGAAGATAACCCCATCGTTTATTACAACGTTGCGGTAGAAGCTCATGACGGTGAAGGCTCTTTGGAAGTCGGCCATGTGTTATTAGATGGCAGCGTCTTTACCGTGAATCAAACCCTCGAAGATGGGCTCTATTACACCAACCGAAAGCGACAGACAGAGTTCGGCAACCTTCAACTCGAACGAACTACTCAACCTAATATCAGCATCGATGTTTTGGTCAATGGCATTTATCAAACCACTTATCGCTCTGATGAGTTTGGACGTTTCGTGGTTGAAGAAGACAGCATCTCCCCCGGTGACACCATCAAGTTTCGCTACTACTTATCGAAAGGTGTCTGGCAGGAAGAAGAGATCACCGTCGCCGGTTTAGAAGATGCATTTCTGCCAAGCAACGAGTGGGGCGTGCAAGTGGTGGGCAATGAAGGTGCAGACCGAGCTGGCGCTGTGTCGCTCGAATATGGGCTTGCCGATTACTTCACCGTGGGTAGTGCCTTTATGAGGCAAAATGGCAAAGATTTGATTGGTGTTCAAGGACGATACTTACCGGCGCATTGGTTCGCGGGTCATGTTGGTTGGTTGCCGGAGTTCAATCGGTTTCCAATGGAGTTTGATATTTTGATCAATGGTGATCAGTCGGCATCGATAGAGCTTAATAAAACCGATGAATTGGACTTAGAGTCGATGGAGTACGATGTGTTCAAATACAACCTGTCGCTTGCCAATCTAACGGCCTTTTTGACGGTAAGGGATGATGAAGATGAGTTGAGCGTTGAACCCAAGTTGAACTCGAAAGTGGCTCGTAATCTGTTTGTCTCATACGCCGGTGACTATCGATACACCAAAGCTTCTCATCAAGAAGACTATCTACACACTATTGGCTTGGCCAAAAGCGGTTTCTCAGATACATCGTGGAATATTTCTGGAACTGTTAATGGCTCTGGTCATCATGAACGAACGGAGCTGTCTCTGAGAAATGCGTGCAAAGAGTGCCTGTTAGATCCGTTGGAGGTTTTTCAAGAGCTCACGACGAACGTATCGGCTCGCTATCAGAAACAGGAAGTTTCGTTTTCCGCCTCTTTAGAAGCTCGAGTGAACCCTTATTTATTCTTTAAGCTAGAAGGAACCGAAGACCGATACGGTGTCGAGATGACGACAGAATTCGGTGCTAAAACTTACTTTGATGGAAGTATTGGTGAGTTTGTTGAGTGGAATCGATACAACCATTCTAAGCTGACGGGCGTTGTCTACGATCACCACAAACAACCCATACAAGGCGTAAGCCTACAAATTTTGGACCAACGAGCGGTCAGTGATGCAAAGGGCCGATTTGAATTCTCAAGTGTTCCAGCTCGAGATAATCTACCTATCTATATTGATGAAGGGGCACTCGACCTTAACCTCACGCCGATTCAAAACCCTGTGTTTGTAAACACTAAGCAAGTCGGGCTAACTCATGCTCACATCGAAATGGTGGTGTCATTTGGCGTCGATGGCACAGTGGAAGGCGATCTAGAAAACAGTGCTTATCTGCACTTTAAACATATCCAGAAAGGTACTGAATATTCGAGCGAGATTGAGATCGATGGCTTTTACATGGTAGAGGGGCTTATCGCGGGCAAATACATTGTGACTTTAGAAATGGGAGACAAGCGATACGTGCAAGGTGCCGACTTGAACGGCGACTTCTGGGTAAGCGATCTCACATTCAACCTCATCGATTTTCATAAGGTGTATTAGACCTGATCGCTTTGATTAGTCTGAAGGAGGCGACAGTATCAATTGGACTTTCTGTTTCATGGTTAGCTCTCGGTTCTTCAAATCTTTGAATATGGCCTTCCATTCTTGAAAGGTGACCACTATCGGGTTAAAACTGTTTACGGGTTTGGTGACGCCGTAACGTACGGTTTCAACTTCCGGTTCGAACGTACCAAACAACTTATCCCAAATGATCAAAACACCGGCGTAGTTCTTATCGATGTATTGCGGGTTTTTGCCGTGATGCACACGGTGGTGTGATGGGGTGTTAAAGATGTATTCAAGTGGTCCTAAGCTTCGTATCCATTGAGTATGTACAAAGAACTGCAAACCTAGATTGAGAAGCACCACAAAGATGACCCATTTAGGGTCGAAACCTATGATGACGAGCGGCACCCAAAACAACCACATGCCTGCGAATGGGTACATTAAGCTTTGACGGAAAGCCGTACTGAAGTTCATCTGTTCTGAACTGTGGTGCGCGACGTGCGCGGCCCACATCCAGCGAACACGATGGCTTGCTCTATGGAACCAGTAATAGCAAAAGTCTTGCAACACCATCAACACAATGAAACTCAGCACGCCCATTTCAATGTCCATTAAACGCCAACCAAACAGCCAAAGATACAACTGCACGACCAATAATCCGGTGAGCAAATCGGAGAGTTGATGCATTCCCGCAAGCGTGAAGTTACACATCACTTCTGAAAGTTTATAGCTGGAATTATCAGGTAGTCGACCTTGCTTCTGACCGATAAAATACTCAGCCAACATGCACACCACGAATAAGGGCGCTAATACCAGCAGTAGCCATTCTGGGTGATTGATTAATGCGTCGATATTCATGTTTTATCCTTGTTGAGACGCCATACGCGTTCTTAGTATCAAGTTTACTTAGACTTGCTCGCCTGAGATTCAATCAGCAGAATTACGTTACCAGCGAGCAAAGTGATCTTCTGTTAGGCCAAGAACACCATCGAGTTGATGTGTCACTCCATTGTTGTCTTCAATCGAGCCAGAAAAGTGACCAATGAACTGACGAAAGTTACTCTTTAACAGCCATAAATTGAGCTTTTCGCTGCGGTTATTTAAGGGCGTAAAGGTCAGGTTTATACGTCCATCTTGTGATGTTATCTGCCAAGGTAAATTCGTGTCTTGGCGACTAAACGTAAACTGTACCGGGTTAAGTAAGTGTCTGGTTCCACTGACCCACAATACGTTTTCGCAGCCTCCAGTCTCATTCACGCCCGCCGCGAGGTTTAGGCCAATATCTGTGCCATTGGATTGCGTGTTGATACTTGCCCAGCGCCAACTGGTCTCACGCCTCATGTAACCCGCTGAAAAGTCATAACCGGCACGAGCTTGTTGGAGAACGAGTGATTCTCCTTTGATTTGGATTTCACCGCTGATGCGCAAAGCATTGTGCTTTTGGGTGTAAGTCCAACCTGAATAACCCGTTGGGCTGCACATCGCCATTGGCAAGCTGTCGGTTTCAGGCTCTAAAGCGATATCGGCCTTGATGAGTTTGGTATTCAAGCGAACTTGCCATTGTCCGCCTTCAATCTCAAAGGTAATGCTTTGGTCTGCAATGCTTGTCTTTCCTTCAAATGGCGAAGCAGTAACTTGTTTATCAAACCCTAATGGCCTCAACCAAGATGACTCTTCCAGATGGTTGTTTTCAATATCGTACAGATAACAAAATGCTGAGCCTAAGTAGCGAATATCCGCGATTGCGACTCCGATAATGTGTGTGTCGGTGACAATGCTGACAAATTGGAATTGTTTGTAGTGGAAGTGCTTTTGCCAAGAGTTTGCTTTTGAATCCATCGAGTTTCGGTAGCCAAAGCTCTCGATGTTCAGGTGCTTGGGGATGCCATCGAAATGTCCAATGATCGGCTGACCATTAGAATCAATCAAACTGTGTGGGGCTGGGTTCGTTTTTATCATTGCGATGGTTCACATTAATTTAACAATTAAAGCCATTGTGCGATGAGTAGCGTAGAATTGGGAGGTCATATTCGGACAAGAACGCGTTGCCAATCACGATTTTGTCAGTAGTGTTGTTGAAGCTGAGTAGTCATGTTGATGGGAATGGGCTCGATATAAGGAGAGACTATTGAAGATTATCGCGGAGTATAAGCCAACCGGACATCGGCATCAGTTGGGGACATTAGATATCGCGCTGCTGTTGAATACGTTAGAGCAACGAGGTATCGATATTGAAAGGTTACTCAATAATGTCGGTTTGCCGAACATGGATTGGCGAGACCCGAATGGAAAGCTGACTTACGCTGATAAACTTGCGTTATTTAGCGTGGCGAATCAGAGCTTTCCTCACGATGGCTTAGGGCTTTGGCTGGGGGAACACGCTAGCTTGAGCCACTTTGGTGTGTTGGGTTATGCGCTATCGACCAGTCAAAATGTCGGGGAGGCCATCAAGTCGGGCTTTAAATATCTGCGCCTGAACGGTCCTATCTTCTCGGTTAAATTGTTTCTAGATTCCGAGCAAGCAGTGATTCAGATTGAGAACACCTTGGAAGTGGGTGATCTCCTTCCTTTCTGCAGTGAATACTTCTTGAGTTCAATCGTCTCTTTGTTCAAAGAACTGACTGGTCATGAGTTGGATATTCATACTTTGGCTTTGCCTTACGCTCGTCCCAATTACACCAAGCTTTATGACAACCGCTTCCAGTGCCCGGTGATTTTTGAGCAAAACCATTGTGAACTGCGTTTTGATGCCTCGGTTTTATCACAAACCTTATTGACTCATGATGCCGCGACACTGAAGCGCTATCTCGCGTCTTGCCAGTCGATAGTCGAAACGCTGGACTCTGAGCATCTGCTGACTAACCAAATCAAAACGATCTTTTATCAAACCGCAGGCAGTTTCCCGAATATTGAACAACTCGCGGATGAGTTTGGTTGTAGTTCTCGTACACTCAGGCGAGAGCTAGTGACCCATGATTCCAGTTATCAAGTATTGCTTACCGAAGTTCGAGTGGAACTGGCCAAAGAGCTGTTACTCGGCACAACCATGAGTATCGATGACATCGGTGAAAGGCTCGGTTATAGCGACCCGGCAAATTTCAGAAGGGCGTTTAAAGGTTGGCTCAATAAAACGCCCGCGCAGTTTCGTGACGGTTTAAGTTAAAGCGTTACTTGCTAAAAAACTGCTCCCTGAAATCGGTGACTTGCTGCTGATAGTAACTGTCCCAATCTTGTTGAGTCCAAGTGGCATAACTTGAAGAGCGCTGAGAGCCTAAGGTCGCTTTGAGCTGATCCAGTTGCTCGTGATAACTCATCACGGTTTGTTGCTGTTGTGCGACTTGTTGTTCTCGCGCGGCAATGTTGCTGGCCTGCGCTTCATCTAAGTAGGCATCTTGAAGGTCGGCTTTGACTGATGCTATTTCAACAGCGCTATAACTGCTGGGTATCAAAGAGACTGCCAGTTCATATTTTTGAAGCTGTGTTTCGGCGTTTAACGTGCCCGTATTGTTTTGCCATTCGCTAAGCAAATCTTGATAGTTGGCCAAAAACTGGTTCGCTTCGTTCTCTTCAAGGGTATTGGCGTCAAGCGTAAAATCTAAATGCGCAAACTGGTCTGCGAATAGTTGGTGGGCCAACTCTCCCCATACTTGCTGTGCAGACTGTTTGAATAGGGCAACACGCTCTTCAAGTGTCTCTATGGATTCAAGTGGGATGGTACTTTGGGTTAATTGCCAGTCGACTGATAGCTGTGGATAGTCGCTCAGTAACTCAAACCATGTACTCGGCAACTCCGATTTCAGTCGTGCGAGTTGCTCAGTGCAGTCATCACGTTGTTGGCAAAGTGTCCAGAACCCATCGAGTTCATCGAATAAAGCCTTACCTTCGAATTCACTCAAGTTTTCAGCCAGAATTTTACCGTCCAGTGCTCCAGCTTGGGCTTGATTGCTGTGCGATGCGGAGTTTTCCGAACTGGCGGTTGCAGTAGGGGTGGAATTATCGTCATCAGTTGTCGCAGAAACACGCGGCTTAGCTTCTGTGTGTTGAGCAGAAGATAGCGGTGTTTCGTTCGTTTTTGATGACCATGAGTAGCCAACAATGCTCGTCACCGCGACGAGCATTAGGATTAATATAACTCGATGCATTATTGGTTCACCGCGCTATTTGATCACGGCACTGACAGGGAAGTGGTCTGAAAGGTTGTAGTGCTTCCATAATTCACTGCTGGTTGAGCGAGGAACATCAACGCGGTTATTGTTGTGAGTTTTTTGTGCGTACTCCGAACTCACCACTACGTAATCCAAGTATTCGACATTTTCCCCGCCAGACATAGGTTCGCCTGCAAAGTTGTTGATACGAGGATCAAAGGTTGAAGCGGTATAACCTGAATACTCCGGCTCATCGGCTTGCAGGTTAGCGAACATTTGTTGGTAGTCGCCTGGGAACTTCAGCTTGTTCACGTTGAAGTCACCGCTGTAAATAACCGTCTCTGAAGTTGGTATTTCCAGTGATTGAGCAAGCTGACGCATCTGTTTAAATTGACGTTGTCGGTAGTCACGAGCGGTGTTCGTATCAAACGATGCCGTGTGGGTGCCGAATACATGGTAAGCCTGACCATTTTTGATAACTTCCGCGTAGTTAACACCTTTATCAGCAAAGCAATCTGTGCCCGTACAATCAGGGAAAACATACTGAGCTTCGTTAACGATAGGGTAGCGGCTGACAATGATCACGCCGCCGTCATAGATGTTAATCCCGTCTTTATCGAGCATTTTGGTTTGATAAGGATACTCTTTTGCAAGTTCACGCAAGAATTCATCTCTGCCGTTAGCAAACACCTCTTGTAGCGCCAACACGTCATAGCCCTTTACGTATTGAGGGATCAGGTCATAGCGGTCACCAATATGCGAAGCGATGGCAGGCAGCGCCCAAATATTGTAGGTCATGACTTTGAGTGTATTGGCATCCGGCTCTGGCTGCTCATCCACTTTTGGTGGAGTGATGGTGTAATAAATATCATCGTAGCGCGCCGTAGAATCGGCTTTAAGCGCTAGCTCTGCATTAACCCCGAATGCATCGGTTGTGCTGCGATGAATATTACGATCGTCATGCAACGTTAGGTTGACGTCTGCGGCACTCAAGCCATGTTGCAGTGTCGAGTTGTACCAATGTCCCTTCATGGTTTGGTTGAGCGTGACACTCTCACCCACAGCGTTCGATACCACAGTGTCAAACTCATAGGTCTTCCCAGATTTCACACCAGTCCAGCGATTGAAACTGATCAGCTTCTTCGTCTCCCAAGGGCCAATCTGTTCAACATGTTGCTGCCACTCATCACCGAATTGAAGCTGGTCGGTACCCGTGTGATTGGTTTGAATCGTCATTACTTGGCTAGTGTTATTGGTCAGGTACACATCGGTATCTGCAATAGCCGAGGTTGAAATGAATGAAGCTGATGCAAGTATTGCACTCAGGCAAGTCCATTGAGTTTTCATTTTCACGTTATCCTTACTGATTGGTTTAAAGAATAACGTAGTAAAGAGTTGTGACATTGGAGTTATAACTCTATGGGAATTATCCAAATATTAGATATATGCCATGGTTTTATAAATTAGATTACTCATTGAAAATTAACATATTGCTTTGCCTGAATGATAAGTGATACGCGCGCACGCTAAAAAATAGAGGAACGATTTGGGTTTGAGGGTAAGTCACTAGTGGTTGTTTTCGTGGAAATCATAGGTCGGTAAATATCCAGAAATGGATGCTGTGAATCACGAGAAGGGAAAACGCTAACCGCCTTGCTCTATCAGCATAAATTTTGCCATTGTTCAGTAAACAGATTCCTCAAAAACAGGTATGATAGTGTCGTTTTTAATCCTGAACTGGGAAAGTCATGGCAAAGTTAACACTCCAAGAGCAAATGCTTAAAGCTGGCTTGGTAAATGAGAAAAAATTAAAGAAGGCGAAGAAGGGCTCTAAAAAGTCTCGCGTTCAGTCTCGTGAAGCAAAAGCGGCAGCAGAAGAAACTAAACTGGCGCAGCAAGCGAAAGACAAAGAGTTAAACCAACAGTTGAAAGAACAGCAGTTGAGCAAAGAAATTAAAGCTCAAGTGAAGCAACTGATTGAGATGAACAAGATCGAACAGAAGAATGGTGAGATCAAATACAACTTCACCGACGGTACGCTAGTTAAATACCTTTACGTAGAAGACCTGACTCAAAAGCAACTAAGTAAAGGCATTCTAAGTATCGCGCGTCAAGGCGAGAGCTATGTTGTTATTCCTACTGCGGTAGCGAACAAGATCGCGATGCGTGACGAAGAATCTATTGTTGATACTCAAGCTTCAAGCTCTGATGAAGTAGACGAAGATGACCCGTACAAAGACTTCGTGATCCCTGATGATCTAATGTGGTAATCCGTTTTACCTAGCTCCATTCTAATGGCGAGCTAAGTTTACAGGATCTAAGAATGCAGCGAACAATCACTCGATTGGCGCTGCATTTTTTTTTGGCGCGAAATGACTTCAACAAATCTTGAACAACGCTTAGTGTTCTGACATGCCGTAAACAAGGCTACCATTGGCACTTGCATGCTCGATAAAATCGGTATTAGCGCGCTGTTCGTGTTGGTCATAGCCATCGAAGTAACAGTCGCCAATTTCATTGCGCGGGCAAACGTGAATGTGGTCTTTGATGACCAGTTCGGTAGAACAACATGGGCAATGTCTTATATGTCCAGTGAGTACCGTAGATCGATTTGGTTTCATACATCCTCCTGATAGGCACTGTAATCTGATTGCCTATTTGCACCCTAAGTTACGCAAATTAGTGTGTCGTTATGATTTCATTTTTAAGTCAATGAAAAACGATTCAAAAAATGAATACTTAGCGGCTAATGCAGATGTATGACTGAGAGAATGTAAGACGAATCAAGCCCAGAGCAGACGCAATGGGCTTGGAATAACAGCTGAAACTTTCTATGGGTTATTGCTGCATTGGGGTAAGCGTTAGCTGAGCGCTGTTATAACCCAGTTGCGCTAGAGCCGCAGGATCGAAGTCAGTCAGAACTTTGATGTCACCCGCGTAGTAGGTTGTGTAATTGCCAGAAGGTGTCATAGCGTTAAATGAATCAATAGAGTGCTCGGTACCAATATCGATCATTCCAGAATATTGTGACTCCGCACTAAACTGGCCTGAAACATAGGTGTAGAAAGGACGGACACTGGCACCGGCGGCGTACTGCATGCTACTCAAGCCATTGGTGTTGATTGCCCAGCTCCAATCCCACCATTTCATCTCTCCAGGAATATAACGGTGATCCCATTGGTAGCGGATATTGGCTTGATCTTCGCTGGTGGTTCCCATGGTAAAGGTGTGAGAGACCGTCGGGCGGTTTGTTGGATGTGAGCTTAGCGCATTGCCGCTATAACGAAGGAAACCTGTGAAGTTCACGTCGTAACTCATGTTGGTTTTGATACGGTATGGGTAAGTGATGGTAGAGCGTAAAAACTCGACTTGAAAAGGAAGTACTGAGTGAGCAGGCACGGTAATGATGGCTTGCAGTTCTGTTGGTTCAAAACGAGCACCACTGTTGGTATCGGAGAAACGTTGGCCATCTTCTAGCGCGACTCTTACCTCTGTTTTGCCAACTTGTGGCCAGTGAAAGGTCTCATCAATGACGACTGAATCAGCAAGGTCGAAGCGCTGTGTTTTACTCCATTGTGTGGATTGCTCAAAATGAAGGTCAACGACGATTTGTTTAGGCTGATTGCCATCATTGATTGCATAAGCCGAGACGGTTTCAATTAGCTCTTGGTCGGTCTCTGTTATGGAGCCGTGTAAAAACGATGTGTTATCGAGCGTGTAAGCGAAGTTATCAACAATGATGCTTGTCTTCTCATTACATCGATCACCGGCACAGCTTCCATCGTTATTACCTTTAATCTCCCAGCCATTGTTAAGCGGTTTTATTGCCATGTCTTGGCCGACATAACGCGCGCTATCGCCTCCCACCCAAGCGTAACCAAGACTATGAGCCAAGTAACTTAGCGGCCTGATAAAGTTCGTGTCGTCATTAACTAAAGCTCGTTGAACTTCAAGGTTACTGTTCTCTTGAATAGCTTGTGCTTCATAGTATGGCAAGCCCGCTTCTGGTGTATTGGGGTAACACCAGGTCTTGTCGCTTGGTTGACCTGGTTTAATGAGGCCATGGTAGCCGGAGCCCATGATCACCCAATCATGCTGAAGGCCAACAATGTCCCAAACATTCATGCGGGATATCAGTGCTGTTTTATGTTCTTGAGCTTCTGAATTGTTGAGAGCGCGATAGTCGAAACGACAGATATCTTCTCCAAGTTTATCTAAGACGATTTGGTCTGAGTATATCTTCGCATGAGCTGTAAAAGAGATTACCGATAGGGCAGTGCTAAATAGAATGGTTCTACTGACGTTAATCATTAATAAGTTCCTAAATGCCATTATTTGGCTATTTTTATTAGAATCGAGTTATTAGATTTTATTGATATTATTTAAAGCCGAGGGTTACTAGCGGGGTGTACTCTGTCATATAAAACAATACCAAAAATACTGAAATGAATTGAAAATAAATACTTATAATTATCAGTTGTTTATGTTGATTGGCTTGTTGTTTGATAAAGGGTTATCTCGATTGTTTTCAATTAGTTTCAACTATCAAAATATTAGGTGGTTGATTGTTGAACATTTATATTTTCGTAGCCTTGCTATTTGGGAAATTGGCTGAGCGATTAGCTAGCAGGAATAGTTGCCGAATGGTAAGAACAGACGTAGATGAGAATAAGAAACGGTGTTGTGATAGGCAGGATCAAAAAATGCAGCCAACAACCTTTGGATTATTGCTGCATTTTGTCTAGTTCGAATTAACTTAATTGAACGAGATTAAGCATCACCTGGCTTTTCGCGTTTGCTGTTCCAACCCATAAAGTTGTAGATGTTGTAACGAGCAAAGCCAATTTGTTCATGCAGAGCAAAATCTGTGACCGCAAAGTTGTACCACAATGGCAACCATGAAATTTGAGCGGCCATATAGTCGGCTCTCACTGGAATAACATTCAAGCCGAAGTGGTTGAAATAGAGCTCGCTGCGACGAATATGTAGGCCAGACGAAACTAACACAATGTTGTCGAATTTATGATGCTTCATTAGGTCACTAGTGAGCTGTGCATTCTTCCAAGTGTTGACGCTATTTGGCTCTTGAATGATGTCACCCATCGGAACGCCAAGTCTGAGCAATTGTTGTTGATAAACTTCTGCTTCGGTAACACCGTTATTTTGTGCATCGCCACCACTGATGATCACTTTGCATGTGGTTTGGGCTTTGGCGCAATCTTTATATTGGCTGGCTGTTTCACTGATTCGGCCAAAAGAGAAAAAGGCTGGCTCGAACTCTTGCGTGCTTTTAATTAACTGCGTTCCCGCACCCAGAAGAACAATAGCGTTATTGTCAGACCATTGGATGTCAGGCTTACTTTCGTAATCGGCTTGTAGGTCGTTCAGTAAATAACGAGGAATTAAGCCTGAACCAATCAACACAAATGACGATATAAGAACAAGAGATAGAAACAGAGAGGTTTTTCGCCACTGAAGTAAACGTGTAAAGCCTACGAATAGCAGAAGAAGTAATAATATAATAAAGCTCATGAGGATCCTGTTATCGAACTGGTGCCAAGATGATGTGACATACTGAAGCGGTGCATCATATATCAGTTATGTTAATCATTCATAGATAACTCATTGTATTATTGAACAAATGCACGATTTCTTTCTATCAAGAACAATCATCGATGAGAGCATTCGAAAAAATCGCTTTATTATTGTTCGATAACCCCATTTTAAATATAGGTATATAAATCAAGAGGGTTATTTAAACCTTATTTCGTGTTATTTAATTTATCTGTTCATCGGCTTCTCATTTTTTCAATTCGTTAGCTCAGTTCTCTTATTCTTAAACTGCCAAATTATCAAGCTCTTAAATGATCGAGCTCTCCAGTTTTCAAAATCTTAAACTATCAAGCTCTCAAGCTCTCAAGCTCTCAAGATTTCAAAGTAATGCTGAACAAATTTAACGAACACTTGGTGTTTCTTTGCCGGATAAATAACTTGCGGATAGAAAAGGTAAATACTGTTGCCTTGTTGCAGACATTCATCAGGCAGCACTTGCTCTAACTCTCCAAGCTCGACCTCTTTCGCAACGTAGTAACTTGCAATACGGATGATGCCACTGCCTGCCATAGCTTGTTGTTTGAGCAAGTGGTTGTCATTGCTTGAAAGCCAACCGGACACATCAATATTTGCCGATTTTAAAGGCCACTCGGTTTGGTGCAGCGTTGCTAAGCATTGATGATCACTTAAGTCACTCACATTGGTTGGGCGGCCAAACTGATCAAGATAGCCAGGAGTCGCGACTAAATCATGCTGATAGCTAATCAAGTGTTTCGCCACCATGTTGTCAGGTGGCGTATTGGTGGCGCGAAACGCGATATCGATATCATCTTGGTTTAGATTAAAGTTGGTGTAGCTGCTGTTTATCTCAAAACGGATTTCTGGATATTGCTGCCTAAACTGTTGGCAGATATCGAATAGATATACCTCAGTAAACATCTTTGGCGCAGTGAGGCGTAATAGACCTTTTACGATGTCGTGTTGCTCAGAAACACTGCGTTCAAGCTGTAAGACTTGCGAACGAATCGTTAAGCCTTGCTGTAAGGCGCGTTCGCCTTCTTGAGTTAAACGAACACTGCGCGTGGTTCTGACCAAAAGCGGGCACTGTAAATCGTTCTCTAAACGTTTGATTTGCTCAGAAAGGTAGCTCTTAGAGATACCGAGTTTTTCGGCTGCCTTGGTAAAGTTAAGTTGCTGAGCAAGTTCTACAAACAGGATCAGTCGTTCTATTCTTTTGTGTTCGTTCATTTGCGCGTTCCTACCAATCTACTGTTCGTCATATCAAACAATCATTTCGTAACTAGCATATTCTGTTTTTTAAAAAGAACAATATGATAGAGGCATATTTCTGGTCAGCAAATCTTCTAAGCGAGAATCGATATGACGAACAGCATTGAATCTACAAACAAAACGAATGACAAAAAGAGTATCCCATTATCAAATTATCTGCCGAATGTTGGGCAAGTTGCCTATGGCTGCATGGGGTTAGGTGGTGGCTGGAATGATAATCCAGTGACAAGTGCGGATGTTGCTCAAACACGAAGCGTAATCGACACGTCATTAGAATCGGGTATTAACTTATTCGATCATGCGGACATCTATACCTTCAGCAAAGCTGAGCAAGCCTTTGGTCAAGCATTACAGCAAGCCCCTGAGTTGCGCGAACAGATGTTCATTCAATCTAAGTGTGGGATTCGTTTTGAAGGTGAGGGCAATGTTGGTCGTTATGATTTCTCGGCTGATTGGGTAAGCCAATCGGTAGACAGTATTCTCAACCGATTGAATACTGAAAAGCTCGATGTGCTGTTATTACATCGCCCTGATCCTTTGATGGAACTCGATGAGCTGGCAAGAACGTTAGAGCACTTAAAAGCGCAGGGTAAGGTCGATTTCTTTGGTGTGTCGAACATGAACAGCCATCAAATTCAGTACCTGCAATCTGCGCTCGGGCAGCCCATTGTCGCGAATCAAGTTGAGATGAGCTTAGCCAAGCTGGATTGGTTGAATGATGGGGTGATGATTAACTCGCAAGGGCATCATCAATCAGATTTCGCCGCAGGCACACTAGAACATTGCCAAATCAATAACATCCAACTGCAGGCTTGGGGTTGTTTGGCACAAGGCCGATTTGCTGAGCAAGGTTTGTATTCAGAACATGAACACGTGAAAAAGACGGCGCACTACGTGGCTCAGTTAGCAAATCAATATGGCGTAGAAAGTGAAGCGATTGTGTTGGCATTTTTGCTTCGTCACCCTGCTCGTATCCAACCTGTTATTGGCACCACAAATCTAGACCGAGTCAAAGCTTCAGCGGTGGCGACTCAGATAAACCTGTCTCGTGAAGAGTGGTACAACTTATACGTGTACTCACGTGGTCAAGCGCTGCCATAAGGAATAAACATGTTGAATCAAAAGATCGCACAACAATTGGTGTCTAACGCTCTAGATATTGCCGAGCATAATCAACAAGCAATTGCGGTGAGCGTGTGTGATACACACGGAGAGTTATTGGCGTTTATTCGCATGGATAATGTGAGCTTACAAGCCGGGTTGTTAGCACAGAACAAAGCTTATACGTCTGCAAGAGACAGACAGCCAAGCGGTAACTTAGGCGCTTGGGCGAGAGAAACCGGTAAAGACTTAAGTTACTGGACCGACTCAAAGATCACTGGCTTTAAAGGCGGTGTTCCCATTGAGATAAAGGGGCTGGTGATTGGCGCTATTGGTATCAGCGGATTAAGTGAAGATGACGATGAAGCACTTGCTGAGAAAGTGATTCAACTTGTGCTCTAAGTGCTGTTGCTTGTGAAGCAATGGAAGTTAGAAGTAACAGATAATAAAAAACCGATGCATGTGCATCAGTTTTTTGTTTAACGAGACTCAAGTTATTGAATCAATCGAACTCATTAAGCGTTCGCTTGTTCCAGATCTTGTTGCTTGTCTTTCTTACCCAATAGGCGGCTTGTGATCGTACCGGCTGTCATTGCACCAGATACGTTAAGCGCCGTACGTGCCATATCGATAAGGGGCTCGATAGAGATAAGCAGTGCTGCAATCGTTACAGGAAGACCCATAGCTGGAAGTACGATAAGCGCCGCGAACGTTGCACCGCCACCTACGCCAGCAATACCGAATGAGCTCACTGTGATAATAGCAATCAGAGATAGAATGAAGTTGATGTCCATTGGGTCGATACCAACCGTAGGCGCAACCATGACTGCTAGCATGGCAGGGTAGATACCCGCACAACCATTCTGACCGATCGTCGCACCGAAAGTTGCAGAGAGATTAGCAATCGCTGGTGGCACATTTAGCTTAGTGATTTGAGCTTCAACGTTCAGTGGAATCGTTGCTGCAGAACTACGCGAAGTGAAAGCGAACGTTAGGACAGGCCAGATTTTTTGGAAGTACTCTTTTGGGTTTACACCAACAAAAGAGACCAACACACCGTGAACGACGAACATCAGGATGATTGCGACGTAAGAAGCAACGATGAAACCCAGTAAGCTTAGGATGTCAGAAGCACTTGATGTTGCGACTACTTTCGCCATTAAGGCAGCGATGCCGTATGGCGTGAGTGCCATGATCATCTTAACTAAGCGCATAACGATAGATTGTGCAGCGTCAACGAAAGTACGGATCGGTGATTCTAGCTCTTCTTTCTCAGCCATTACTTTACGAGCAGCAATACCTGTTAGCACGCCGAAGATAACCACAGCGATGATAGACGTAGAGCGAGCACCGGTTAGATCTGCAAACGGGTTGGTCGGAATGAAACTAACCAGCATTTGTGGAATTGTTAAGTCAGACACACTTCCCATGCGGCTTTCTAGTGTTGCAATACGGGCTGTTTCACGCGCGCCCTCTGTTAAGCCTTCAGCCGAAAGACCGAATGCTTGAGCCACTGCAATACCAACAATTGCAGAGATCGCTGTTGTTGCGAGTAATACTGAAATAGTGATACCAGAAATCTTGCCCAGTGAACCGCCTTTTTCAAGCTTCACTACAGCCGCAATCATTGAAACCAAGACTAATGGCATGATTACCATTTTAAGCAATCCAACGTAACCACGACCAACGATGTTTACCCAGTCTAGTGTCTCTTTGATGATGGGATTGCCTTCACCAAATAGCAGCTGTAGAGCAAGGCCAAATGCACTACCAAAAACTAAACCGAGTAAAACGAGGCGAGAAAGTGTGTTTTCTTTTTTCTGCTGTCCGTAGAGAAAAAAGAGGATACCAGTGAATACCGCTAAGGCAGCGATAGCTGAAAATGACATTTGTTTTCCTTATGAATAACTCTAAATCAATTAGGCACCTAGATGTATAGGTGTCAGTACTGCTGCTAAAATAACGTTCTGTTACAAAACGTAAAATAAGGAAAAGTAATTTATTAGAACGATTAGTAATATCCACTCAATGGTATGGGTGGATATTCAACATTGTGATGAATAGGTGAGCTTTTTAGCGATATTTTGCCAATAAATTGAGCATGTCACTTGACGAGTAAATTTCGGTATTTTTGAAATTATTTTCGAATAATCGGAACAACATTGCCTTCGCGACGTCTTCCGCTTGAATAGGGCGTAGGTTTTTGAACTGACCAAACATAAAGGGAGAGACTAAAGGAAAGATGCTTTGCAGGAGTTTTTCATCGGCTCTTGGTTCATCACGTTCACCAACCAGCGGCCCCGGACGTGCGATGAAAAGCTGCTTGAAGCCAATACGTTTTAAGTTTTGCTCCATTTGCCCCTTGCAACGAAGGTAGTGCGAATAAGAATCTGGTGAAGCGCCATAGCTCGAAACGACGGCAACGCGTTGTACCCCAAGAAACTTCATCGACTGTGCAACTTGGCTAACCAGTTCAACATCGACTTTGCGAAGTGCTTCTTTTGATCCTGCCTTTTTCTTAGTCGTACCTAAGCAGATAACGCCAAGTTTAGGCGTCGCATTCGTATCATCCCAACTCGTGACTTGCAGGTCATTATGAATGAGTGTGTGGAGTTTATTGGAGTCAAACTGTGCATTGAGTGATCTTCGGGATAACGCATAGATATTGTCGACAGCGGGCTCATCAATGAGCTGCCTCATCACATGATGACCAATTAGCCCTGTTGCACCAGCCACAACAACCGATGTTTTGTCTCCAGCAATGCTCATTTTAATCCCTTATTCACTCCACAAGTGCTTGTTTAATATAAACAGTGTTTGAATTTTAAGCGAATAAAAGTTTGTTAAACGAGTGATCAGTAGTATGTGGGGAGTCGCCTGTTTATGGAAAAAGAGATGATGTAGTTTGGCTCGACACATAAGTACGGTCTGAAGCATTAGTACGGTCTGAAACATAATTGTGGGGTGAAATATAAATGCGGTCTGAAACATAAGTACGGGGTTAAAAATAACTAAGATGTTAAACATAACAAAGCCCGCTGGGCGACGGGCTTTGTTACTTACTTTGCTGCTTTCTAGGTGAAGGATAGTGGGATTTTCCTTACCTTTTTGCTGGTTTTCTTACTTGAGTTTGGAATCATTACACCTCCTAAATCGTTGTTCTGTTTTGTCTTTCAATCGATTGTCTTTCTTTGTGTAGCGTCAGTGTTGTGGGTATTCACTGTATGGGTACTTATCAATGGAGAGATTAACAAGTACTTTAGATAAAGCATAAACGATGCCAAAATGTAAGTTATTGATAAATCTATTATCAGTATTGTAGGTGTTTAGGGTTCGTCAATTTGATTGTCAATTTGAGAAAAAACCAGTGTGATCTGTTTAAATTAAGAACACTCTCTACGGTTTCTGTTGATTAGGCATAGATACAGCATTGCTTAACACGTAAACTGAGTCGTAATTCACATAGACCAAGGACGTGCTATGAACCTCAAGCTTGATACTCTTGCTCCCACTCAGATTTATCACCTGATGACACAAACCGTTGTTCCTCGCCCTATTGCGTGGGTATTGACGGAATCTTCTGAACAAGAGTACAACCTAGCGCCTTTCTCTTATTTCACGCCTGTTTCTAGCAATCCGCCGCTACTGATGTTGTCGGTCGGGAAGAAACCGGCTGGCGAAATCAAAGATACCACTCGTAACGCCTTAGAAACGGGTAAGCTAGTGATTCACATTGCTTCTTCAAGTTCTGCCGAAACAATGACTGCGACAGCAGCCACACTCGATCATGGTGATTCTGAAATCACCGCTAATAATATTGAGCTGGTTGAATTTGAAGGCTTTTCTTTACCGAGGGTAAAAGAGTGCGCGGTCGCTTTTGGCTGCACCTTGTACGAAGTAAAAGAGGTTGGAGAGGTGCCACAAAGCCTCATCTTTGCCCAAGTCGAAACCGTGTACATTTCCGAAGATGTGATCGATAAAGAGAGTGAACGTCTTAAGGTTGATGCGTTGGCATTGGACCCACTGTCTCGACTTGGTGGCGGTGAATACGCGACGCTTTCTAATGTGTTCTCTGTTGCTCGCCCAAAATAGCCAATCCTAAATTAACGTACCCAGAATAAGCGTTTTTAAAAACTATGTTAGATACCCAATACTCGCAGTACATCCAACACCGAATTGACCAAAAAACCAAGCCGCTCGGTGCGCTTGGCTTACTAGAAAAAGTCGCTCATCAATTGGCATTGATTCAGAGCCAAGGCAAAGAAGCTGCGGTTGAACACATCGAATTGAATAAGCCAAGTATCATCATTTTTGCTGGCGACCATGGCATAGCAGATGAAGGTGTGAGTATTGCTCCAAGTGCCGTAACACAGCAGATGGTGTTGAACTTCTTAAGCGGTGGCGCGGCGATCAATTGCTTCTGTGCGGTGAATAATATCGATATCACGGTAGTCGACACGGGGATATTGTTGCCTGTGGAATCAGACAGTGACATGTTGATCTCTCAGCGCTTGGGTACGCGAACCAATAACTTTGCCAATGAAGCGGCAATGAGTTTAGAAACGGTTGAACGTGGGATTGAACTGGGTACAGAGCTTGTATCTAGAACCATTTCGAATGGCACCAATATCATCATGTTTGGTGAAATGGGTATCGGAAATACCAGCAGCGCATCAGCGATCTTAAGTGCATTAGCGAATCGTGCTGCAGCGGAGTGTGTTGGCCTAGGCACTGGCATCAACAATGAACAGCTTGCACGTAAAGTGGCTGTGGTTGAGCAAGGTGTCGCGCGTTGCAAAGGTTTAGAGCTTAAAGAGCTTAAAGAGCTTACAGATCTTAAAGATATTAAAGGGCTTAAAGAGGTACTAGCACAAGTCGGCGGCTATGAAATCGTTCAAATGGTGGGTGGTTTCCTTGGCGCTTACCAGAACAGAACACCAATATTAGTCGATGGTTTTATCGTATCGGTTGCAGCGTATGTCGCGACCTTAATTGAACCGAACTGCCGTGATTACATGATCTTTGCTCATCGCTCTGAAGAGTCAGGGCACAAAATTCTGTTAGAGCTGCTAGACGCTGAGCCACTGCTCGATCTTGGATTGAGATTAGGCGAGGGCACGGGTGCTGCGCTAGCTATGCCCATTATTCGTGCGGCAGCCGAGTTCTATAACAACATGGCGAGCTTCGAAAGTGCTGGAGTCACGGTTTAATGAGTGATGCATCAGAAAGATCGTTGAAAGGTCGAGTCACTTATCAGTGGGAACTGTTTGCGCTGGCGATGGGCTTCTTTTCTCGCTTACCAATGCCGAAGAACACGCCCTATTCATCAGATCGAATGAATCGTTCTGGTCGCTACTTTTCAACGGTTGGTTTGTTACTTGGTGTTCTGTGTGGCGGTGTGTTCTTGCTACTTGATATCATATTGCCGAGTGCGGTGGCGATCTTTTTGATGATGAGTTTTAGCCTGATGCTCACAGGTGTATTCCATGAAGATGGTTTGACTGATATGGCGGATGGCATTGGTGGCGGCATGACTCTAGAACGCCGCTTGACCATTATGAAAGACAGTCGAATTGGTACTTATGGCGCGTCTGCTCTGGTTATGGCTCTGCTTGGCAAGTGGGTGCTGTTGCATGAGTTGGTCAACATGACGGCTCTGTTTTTGGTTATCGTGACCAGTTATACCTTCAGCCGTGCAATTGCTGCATCGCTGATTTACGACATGCCTTATGTCAGCGACTTAGATACCAGTAAAAGTAAGCCATTGGCCAACAAGCAAACCAAAGGCGAACTTGTCTTCTTATTGCTTGTAGGCGTGTTGCCTAGCTTGTGGTTTGGTCTTGAATTCGCTTTGGTTTTATCTGTCGTCGCCTATCTGTTCAGAACAGGTTTCAAAAAGTGGTTAACGGCTCGAATTGGCGGCTTTACTGGCGACTGCTTGGGGGCAGCTCAACAGTTAATGGAGTTACTGATTTACCTTGTATTCATTACTGCATTTTACAATGGCTTTCTATAACGGCTCCTTATGACAAACACGAATCAAGCTAGTAAAATTAATCAAACAAGTCAGCGAAACAGCCATCTGGTATTGGGCGGCGCTCGTTCTGGCAAGTCGAGTTTTGCAGAGCAACAAGCATTATGTGCGCTTGAAGCATGTTCAAATGGACGCCTCAATTATATTGCGACAGCGACATATCTTGATGATGAAATGCGAGAACGAATCGCGCACCATCAACAACGTCGTGGCGAGCAGTGGATTGAGCATGAAGCCCCTGTTGAATTAGCCGAAGAACTGCAGTTTTTTACCCAAGACGATGTGGTGCTGATTGACTGCCTAACATTGTGGTTGAACAACATCATCTTTGAACTGGGTGATGATGCAACCAATGAACAGGTTGAAGCTGTGGTTGAAGTATTGGTCAAAAGCGTTGAGCAAAGCCCTGCACACATTATCATGGTGTCTAACGAAGTCGGTTTGGGCGTGGTTCCGCTAGGTAAAGTGTCGCGCTTATTTGTCGACAATGCGGGGCGAATGAACCAAGCGCTAGCTCGCGTCGTTGAACGCGTCACGCTGGTTGCAGCAGGATTACCACTGAGCTTAAAACCATCTAATCACTTGCTTGATACTCAAGGCTAGGTCGCACACATGGTTAATGGAACAACTAAAAACATCTATTTATTAAGACATGGCAAGGTCGAAGGCGAAGCAGCACTTAACGGATTGTCAGACGTGTTGGTCAACCCTGATCTTCAATATCAGATCTGTGGAGCTCTCGCTAAACAAGACATTATCTTTGATAGTGTGGTTTCCTCGCCACTCAGACGATGTGGTGATCTTGCGAGCTTGTTTGCAGAGCGTATTTCAGTGCCTTTATCAGTTGCACCAGACTTTCAGGAAATGAACTTCGGTGAAGTAGATGGTGTCCCATTTGATGAACTTGAAGACAAGTGGGGAATGTTAGAAACCTTTTGGAAAGACCCTGCTAATCATCAATTAACTGGCGCAGAAAGTTTACAGGGCTTCCACGACAGAGTAACTCAAGCTTGGTCGCAACTTTTGAATGATCCAAGTGACAATATATTGTTGGTTACTCATGGTGGTGTGATTCGTATATTGTTAGCACACTGCCTTGATATTGATTGGAAAAACCCGAGTTTGTACTCGAAGTTATCGATAGAAAACGCATCGATAACTCATATTCAAATCACTCAGTTTGCGCAGAGCTTTATCAGCGTCAAATCGATAGGGTTACCTGTTCTCTGAGTGTTCAAAAAACACAGTTTAAGAATTAACGATCTATTAGATCTATAAATAGAAACAGAAGTATAAAGCGGCGTTTACAGCCGCTATACCAGATTGGTATTACTACCTACGTGAAAGGAATTTAGTCATGACAACACCGAGTTGGGATCTAAGCATTGCTTATCGCGATCTTAATGATGCAAAAATCGAACAGGACATTGAACTCATTCAACAATGTATTGAGCTGTTGTACCTACACGTTGAAAAGCGTCATATTATCCTAGCGATGCAAAACGCCATTCAAACTTCTGAAGCGGCAGGCACGTTACTGAGCACGATCAACACCTTCGCTAATTGCCACGCATCGGTAGACGCGACGCATACAGAAGCTAAAGCACTGCTTGGTCGCGTCGCGAAGCTGAACTCTGAAATGTCTCAAGCGTTTAGCCCTTACGAAGACACGCTAATTCACGCAGAACCAGAATTTATCGATGCAGTATTAGAGCATGAGAGCGCGGATGTTGCAGGGCAACGCTTTGCTATCGAAAGCTCACGTAAGTTATCAAGCAGTCGACTCAGTGTTGCTGAAGAGCAGTTGTTAGCGGCGATGAAGGTTGATGGCCGTGATGGGTGGGGGCGTTTATACGACAACCTAACCGGTTCTTTAAAACTGTCGCTAAAGCTGGACGGTGAAGACGAAGCTCTAGGTTTTTCACAAGCTGCGAGCCTGTTGTACGGCAGCGAATTCGACAAACAAGAACCTGCATGGCGCGCCGTTCAAGGCGCGATGAAAACGCATCAAGAGTCTTTTGCTTCGATCCTAAATGCATTGGCGGGTTGGCGACTGACTGAAAACAAAAAGCGCTCGAAGATTAGCGATGTACATTTCCTAGATCCAAGCCTACACGGCAGCCGCATTGTGCCAGAAACGCTAGACACCATGATGTCGGTAGCAAAGGCAAATCGAGCAGTAGGCCAGAAAGCAGGCCTGTTGATGGCAAGAGTTCACGGGCTCGATGAAATGAAGCCTTGGAATCATTTAGCAGCCATGCCACCACTTGGTGATGCTGAATCTAAGGTTTACCCATTTGATGAAGCGATCGAAGTGATTAAAACCGCCTTCGCTGAAGTAAATCCAGAGATGGCTGATTTCGTCGCATTAATGGTTGAGAACGGTTGGATTGATGCCGCTCCAGCAGCCAATAAACGTCTAGGTGCGTACTGCACTAAATTTGCTGCGACACGCACCCCGCTTGTGTTCATGACATGGAGTGGTAGCCGCTCAGACTTAATGACATTAGCGCACGAGCTAGGCCACGCGTTCCACAACTGGGTGATGAAAGACATGCCGTTGTGTCAAACACGCTACCCAATGACGCTAGCAGAAACCGCTTCGATCTTTGCTGAAAATATCGTTCGTGACCACCTATTGAAGCAAGCACAAACACGTAATGAGAAACTTGAAATGCTGTGGGAAGAGCTTTCTTCTTCTTTGGCATTAATGGTGAACATTCCCGTTCGTTTTGAGTTTGAGAAAGCCTTCTACGAGCAGCGTGAAAAAGGCGAGCTCACGGCTCAGCAGCTGTGTGACTTGATGGAAACAACTTGGAAAGAGTGGTACGGCGATGCAATGACAGAAGCCGACCCTTACTTCTGGGCAAGCAAGCTGCACTTCAGCATCTCTCAAGTGAGCTTCTACAACTACCCATACCTGTTCGGCTACCTATTCAGTAAAGGTGTTTACGCTCAGCGCGATGCGAAAGGTGAGCAATTCTATGGCGATTATGTTTCGTTGCTTCGTGATACGGGCAGCATGATGGCGGAAGAAGTGGTTCAAAAGCACCTTGGTATGGATCTGACTCAAGTGGATTTTTGGCAACAAAGCATCGACATGGTCAAAGTTCAAATCGATGAGTTTGAAAGATTGCTCGATCAGGAAGATTAATTGATCTCAATCTGTTCATGGCAGGTAAGAGCTGTGTTAGCTTACGTGGCTCTTATCTTGCTGAGATGACCAGAGACAATCAAAAGCTGCTCTAAATAGAGAAAGTTATTTGGAACAGATGTCGGTTAGTAAAATCAGCAGGTAATACAAAAATATATGGGTAGTATTTGTGAGTGATAACGGAGTTTCTATTGATAAGTGCGATCCTAGCAACACAATTTCTATGTACAATTTATTAACATACGGCCGTGCAATTAAGGAGTAACGCATGACGAAGACCCTCTTTCGCCAATCATTTCTTTTTGACAGCCTAGATCTTGAGCAAGAAGTGGTTGCAGGACAGACCGTACTGAGTAACGGTGTTCAAATTAAGCTTCATCAACGCGGTGTATTGGAAGTGATTCCCGCGGAGTATAATTCTGAAACCAAGAACATCATCTTTTCAACAGGTGTTCATGGCGACGAAACTTCACCAATGGAGCTGATTGATAAGCTCATTGAGGATATTGAAACAGGCTTCCAAGTCGTGACAGCAAGATGTTTGTTCATCATTGCTCACCCAGAAGCAACCAACGCGCATACTCGTTTTCTTGATGTGAATATGAACCGTCTGTTTGATGAAAAACAGCACGAGAGTAATCGAGAAGTGGACATCGCGAAGAACCTTAAGTACTTGGTTACTGAGTTTTACAAGGAAACGGTACCTGCCACTCGTTGGCACTTAGATCTGCACTGTGCGATCCGTTTGTCTAAGCATTACTCTTTCGCCGTAAGCCCTAAGGTTCGCCACGAAGTTCGCAGTAAAGCCTTGTTCGATTTCATTAACAGTGCTCACGTTGAAGCTGTGTTGTTGTCGAATGCGCCAACGAGCACTTTCAGTTGGTACAGCGCTGAAAACTTCGAAGCGCAAGCACTGACAATGGAGCTAGGGCAGGTAGCAAGAATTGGTGAGAACCAGCTTGATAAGCTAACGGCTTTCGATTTGGCAATGCGCAATCTGATTGCTGAAATAGAACCAGAGCATTTACCAAAGAAAACCATTACTTATCGCGTAAGCCGAACCATTGTTCGTTTGCACGATGACTTTGATTTCATGTTCTCTGATGACGTAGAAAACTTTACGGCATTCAAGCACGGAGAAGTGTTTGGTCATGATGGTGATAAGCCATTGATGGCGAAGAATGAAAACGAAGCCGTGGTATTCCCAAATCGTAACGTGGCTATTGGTCAACGAGCGGCCTTAATGGTGTGCGAAGTTGAAACACGATTCGACCACGGTCAGCTTGTGTACGATTAATATCGAAACGGGTTAAAGCGACGAAAACAACCGCTCAACTGGTTGAAATATCAAGGTTCACATTACGGTGTGAGCCTTGAGTTTATTTAGGGATACAGGTAAGGTTACGCGAACAATTTCAAAGTAGCTTGATATGGATTTCCAACAACTTCTTCACCAAAAACAGCGCAAATGGACCCGAGCCATTTATCTGATGGCAGCACTGCTTGTCGCGCTGAGTGCGATTTACCTAATGGTTGGCGATCTTTTCATTTCCCCTCTGGGCACCTTGTCCACGTTAGAACAAAAACTACTGGTTGATTTACGCTTACCTCGATTATTGGCGGCTATTGCCATAGGGGCAGGGTTAGCTGTATCTGGCGCAAGCCTACAAGTCTTATTGGGTAATGTATTAGCAGAGCCAGGTGTGCTCGGCATTTCTGGTGGCGCAAGCTTGGCGATGGTTATCGTACTGTTCTTCCTGCCGTTTGCTCCTACACCAGAACGGTTCATGATTGCCGCCGTTTTAGGTTCACTTTGTTTTACCGTGATTCTAGTGAGCATGGTAAAAACGATGCGGCTTACCACGGCTAAATTACTGCTAGTCGGTGTCGCGTTGGGCATTCTTTCTGGTGCGATGGTGACATGGGCGTTCTATTTTAGTGATGACCTCAGTCTACGCTTGTTGATGTATTGGCTAATGGGCAGCTTGGGTGGTGTCACTTGGTATCAACACTCGCTCACTTTAGTGATGATACCCGTGATTATTTGGTTGTGCCTGCAAGGTAGTAAGCTAGATAAGTTAATGATTGGCGAGACTCATGCTGCACAGTTAGGCGTGAACGTTCCGAGATTACGCTGGCGTCTAATCTTTGCTGTGTCTATTTTAGTCGGCTGCGCGGTTGCCTTAGGCGGCGTGATCAGCTTTGTTGGCTTGGTTGTGCCACACTTGTTGCGTTTAGCGATTGGTACTGACAACCGATACCTTCTTCCTTTGTCTGCCGTAGCTGGTGCAGCATTGCTGGTATTTGCTGATATCTGTGCAAGAACTTTATTAGATTCAGCAGAATTACCCTTGGGTGTGATGACCACCAGTATCGGTGCACCAATCTTCATTTGGATGTTAATTAAAAATCATGATTCAAATTAAGAGCCTGAGCGTCGGCGCTCGTCTATTACCACTATCGTTTGAGCTCAAGCAAGGGCAGGTGACTCATGTCATCGGTCCTAATGGCAGTGGTAAAAGTACCTTACTCGAAGCGATATCTGGCGTTGGTGATGGCTACAAAGGGGATATAAAGCTCGACGGACAAGACTTGTCAGTATTATCACTGCAAGACTTGTCATTGCATCGTGCTTATCTTTGTCAAAGTGCAAGACCTGCCTTCAACTTGGAAGTGTTCCAGTACCTTGCGTTGTCACTGCCAAGTTCATCACACGGACTTGATATTGAAATCAACGCAGCTTTGGACGAAATCAGCCAGATGTTGGACATCACAGACAAACTCCATCGTTCCATTCAAACCTTGTCTGGTGGTGAATGGCAACGCGTTCGTTTGGCGGGAATGTGCCTGCAAATTTGGCCGACACTTAACCCATACGCGAAGCTGCTGATCCTCGATGAACCCGCAGCTCCACTAGATATTGCGCAAGAAGCCTTACTCTACAAACTCATTGAACGAGTGGCAGATAAGGGCATCGCCGTGATCATGGCCAACCACGACTTGAACCGGACCTTAAGACATGCAGACCAGGTGTTGTTGCTCGACAAAGGTGTACTTCAAGCATCAGGTCGTGCAGAACAAGTTCTTACGCCTGAACAGCTAGAGTCCGTGTTCAACACTGAAGTCAAAAGTATCTCAGTCGAGAATCAAACTTACCTGTTGTTTGGTTAAGCCTTTATCGTTTGGGTAAGACGGTTGAATCTTAGGATTGGAAAGCTCGGCAGTTACCGGGCTAACATCATCTCATATTCAACCATCATATCTGGCATCCCTAAACGCTGAACATAGCGCAACGTGCCTGTCGCTGGTTTTACTTCAACATCCCCTAAAAACTCTTCCCAGACATGAGCAATGCCTTCGAATTGTGCAGAGTTTACTTCGTTGGTAAATGTCCAATCCGTCCTGACAATGTCGTTAACACTAAAGCCAGCTTCTTCTAAGAATGCCTTCATTTGGTCTAAAATCAATCGTGTTTGAGCAACAGGATCATTAGGGTGTTGAGTGATAAAGTCCGGGTTACAGTCAGCATGTCCTGTCACAAAGAATACTTCGCTGAATTCACTTAGTTTCAGTCCCCAACTAAACGCATTGCTCATATCGGGTAGGTTCTTATTACGAAAAGCTTGTTTAATGGCCATTTTATATCCTCTCTACTTGATAGTGTTTACAGCGAAACTTCCAATACGATTTTGCCACGAGCACGTTTCGATTGACTTAACTCGTGTGCTTGAGCGGCTTTAGATAGTGGGAACACCTTATCGATGTTCACTTTAATTACTCCATCATCAATTAAAGCAGCAATACGTTGTAGATCTCTGGCATTGGGTGAAACCCACCAACGTTGAAAATTTACGCCTAGTTGCAGTGGTAATGCGCTTTCAATGTCATCTAACAGTGAAACTACGTTGCCACCTTTTCGTACGACTTCGAGTGAACGCTCCGCGATGCCATCACCCCCAACAGCGACGAGTACAGCATCTAACTCATCAACCTCGTCTTCGAAGCGTTGAGTTTGGTAATCGATGAATTGATCGACCCCTAAGGCCATTAAGTAGGCTTTGTTGCTAGATGATGCTGTTCCGATAACATAAGCACCGAGCGATTTCGCTATTTGAACCGCAAAGCTACCAACACCTCCGGATGCATTGTGAATAAGGACACGTTGACCGGCTTTGAGTTGGCAGCCTTCAACAAGTGCTTGCCATGCTGTTGTTGCGGCCAATGGCACTGCTGCAGCGGTCACGATGTCGAGAGACTTGGGCGCTCTTGCTACTAAATCACTATCGACAGCAAGATATTCGGCGTAGGCGCCTTGTTCAGAAATGGGCGCATATACATAGACCTGCTCCCCAAGTTTAAGGTTGCTTACATTGTTGCCTTTTTCGACAACTTGCCCTGCTGCATCCCAGCCAACAATGAGTGGCATTTCATGTTGACCGCTAGCTTGTAAGAATCCCTCTCTTACCATCCAGTCGACAGGGTTTACCCCCGCGGCTTGTACTTTGATCAGCACTTGATTTGGGGTGATGGTCGGTTTGGCTATATCGCCGAAGGTTAAGTTCTGCGCACTTCCATACTCTTCTAAATACACGGCTTTCATCGTATTTCCTTATAAGTGAGTCATCTGATTTGTTTTTCTAACAGCGGGTTAATCTGCTTGTGGAACTCACTTTGCCCAACTTGTTACTTATCGTCTAATTGATGATTGGTATAATATGTATTGATTAATATGATGAGTTTGTCGATACTCATTCATCTAACTCCCCGTATAATTAGGCAAGTAAGATGGCGACTGTCGATCTGAATTTAATGGTTATTTTTGATGCAATCATGCAGGAAAGCTCGATTAGCGTGGCTGCAGAACGATTGTCGATGACGCAACCGTCGGTATCGAACGCAGTCTCTCGAATGCGCCATGCTTGGAAAGATCCTTTATTCGTGAAACAAGGAAGAGGGATTCGTCCAACCCCTTACGCCGTCGAGTTGTGGAAAACGATTGGTGAGCCGTTAGAGGCAATACGGATAGCAACAGAGCGTGATGAGTTTAATCCTGCGACGTTAAAGCGCACGTTTAGAATCGCAACGACAGATTGGATGGCAGATCTGTTTTGGTTGCCGTTAAAGCAACGAATAGAGCTTGAAGCGCCTGACGTTAATATTCACGCCGTACCTTACAACGTCAATGGAGAAAAGTTATTGCTCAGTGCCGATGTCGATATGGTCTTGGATTACTTCGAAGGCAACTCAGCTCAAGTACAAACTCAGCATCTATTTGATAATCACTTTGTGTGCGCAATGCGTGCCGATCACCCGTTGGCTAGTGAAGAGCTATCGCTAAGTGCTTTTGCTAGTGCTGATCATTTGTTGCTCTCGTTATCAGGTGAGGCGACAGGCGGGGTAGACATGCTACTAGGACAGAAGGGAATGAAACGGCGCATCGCCATGACGGTGAACCACTGTTACTCCATACCTAAGTTGCTCATTAATACTGACATGATCACGACGATTCCATTGCCGATAATATTGGAGAGCGTGAGCAAGGGAGATCTGGTGATTAAGAATACGCCATTCACCATGCCACCGGGGCCCATTTCGATGTCTTGGCATGTGCGCCATCAACGTGACCAAGGTACGTTATGGTTGCGTGAGAAAGTGCTTAGTGTTCTGAACCATGGTTTGCCTAAGAATTTACTTTTTGATCCGTTTCAATGAGAAGCGGTGCAAAGAGTATTCGTCTCGAAATTTCTTTTTCGCATTGTTAATCAGTATATTACTGACGTTATATATTGAGCATCATCATAAAGAGTGACATTCTAAGTGTTGCTCAAATCTGAACAACATTTGATGTGATATTTGTAAATTGGAAGGGGAACTAGAGTGTTTAGATATATTCAGCGACGAAGGATCAAAAAGGTTATTAAGCTACTGTCTGCAAGATTGGTAAAGAGCTATGGAAGCCGTGACTTTTTCTCGATTGGTCAGGTAGAAACGAGTTCTCGTGAATTGAGTAAGCGCCAACAACAAATCGCATTGGCTTTGTTTGCTGATCCACAAGATTTAGATGTTGAATTGGTTCCCACTATCCAGCTGTTACGTAATGATGTGTCTAATGATTTCTTCGGCGGCGAGAATTACACCGCGCGTGATGTGCTCAATCTTTTGGGTGGCGGCGGTTGGAAAGGCGGTCGTATGGACGATGACATGTCACATCGCTTTGGTATGAACAGCCGTTATTAAATATCTTCCTACTACCAAACGCCTTTATATCCCCAAAGCGGCTTAATCATAAAGTCGCTTTTTTATTCATTTTGAATAATGTCCCCTCAATCAACACAGAATACTGAAATGTCATAATTCGAAGCAACATCATCTATCTACAACGCATTTGTTTGAGTTGTGTGATGCTGATTCCTATCAATATAAAACCCGCTGTTATTGATAAAATTGACGTATATATTTTTCGTTGTTCTTTAAGTCAGAAACTATAAACCTTCGAATGACAGTGCTGGTTGGTTAGTAACCAATTGGTTTTGTGTTTAGGGTAAAATAATAGAGAGTGGGAAAGTGACAACAATAAATAATAATATTCTAAAAATAGCAGTGGGTATGGCTATGCTATCGAGTGTGCCGTCAGTGGCAAATGCTCATGGTTGGTCTGAATTTCCAAGTGCACGTCAGAACACGTGTTACGAGCAAGGCGGAGTTTGGTCGGGTACACCACCAAATGCTGCATGTGCTCAAGCGAAAGATATTTCTGGATCATACCCGTTCGTTCAACGTAACGAGTATGCGAAAAATATCCAAGATTTCAACAACATAAATGCTGTAAAAGCGGCGATTCCTGACGGCACGTTATGTTATGCCAATGATTCGCAAAAACGTGGTATGGGTGCACCTCATACAGGTTGGACTCGCACTGAGCTAAGCACTGGTACATTTGAATATGTATTCAACGCGACTGCACCACACAACCCGTCATTCTGGGAATTCTACCTAACGAAACCAAACGCAGACCTGAGCAAAGGCCTAGCGTGGGGGGACTTAGATCTTATCCAAGAAGTGGGGAATGTTCCTGTAAGCGGTGGCAAATACCGTATCAACGTGACGATTCCTTCAGACCGCTCTGGCGACGCAATCTTATACGTTCGTTGGCAACGTGACGATGCCGCGGGTGAAGGCTTCTATAACTGTTCTGACATCACTATCGCAGGTGGTACAACCCCTCCACCAGAGCCGGGTCCTGAACCTGATCTCGTGCGTGGTGACCTATTTGTTTCTGACCAATTTGGTACTCCACAAGTTGGCGACACAGTTAAATACGACATCATCAACAAGTACGGTGAAGTAGCGCGCAGCTTCGACATCGTCATCGACGCTTCAAACGTTAACGATTGGGCTCGTTTGTTGGCTTCAGAAATTAACGGCTGGCACGAAGAGTTTAAGGATGGCGCGATCTTCATTGGTGACTGGCACGCTGAAATGCAGCACTACATGTACTTCCAAAACGATCCTTCACGTAACTTTTTTAACTCAAAAGATAGCCGTGCTTCTGGTCAGTTAACGCTGATTGATGGTGGCGACGGTGGTGTTGAACCATTGAAAGGCGACATCTACGAGCTAGTGAAGAGCGACAACGTAGTGAATGCTGGCGACAAAGTTGTGATTGCAACAAGCGAAGCGGCAAATCTAACTCAGACACAAGGCTCTTCAGTAAGCATTCAAAATAACGGCACGGCTTCTATCGTAGTTGATACCACTGGTATCACTGCAAACGAAACTCTATCGTTTATGGCTAGCTCGATTGAAAGCGACAGTGTTGAAACCTTCACTTTTGAAGTAATTGCTGATGACGGTGGCGTAACACCAGACCCAGATCCAACGCCGGATCCAGATCCGACTCCTGACCCAGACAATGGCACTTGGGACTCTTCAGCGACTTACCTTGGTGGTGAAGTCGTGACTTACTCGAACCAGTCATGGAAAGCACAATGGTGGGTTCAAGGTGGTACAAACCCTAAAGCGACCTACGAAAATGATCAGTGGGGCGTGTGGCGTCCAGCCAACTAATCTCAATTAACGTTAGTTAGTTAGTTAGCTTTAAAGTAATAACTAAGACACCACACTCTATTGATGAGTGTGGTGTCTTTTCTTATGGGAGAGATAAACAAGTCGACCGTGAAGGTAATTGGGTTTAGGGTAGGGCTTTGTTATACCTGAATGTCCGAGTACTTCGAATAATCACGGTTTAGTAATATTTTGCACATTAGATAGAAAAGACTTTTTGATGAAAAAATCACAGATACTCGCCAATACAATCAAGAATCAGATAGAGCAAAACATCTGGTTGAGTGGTGAGAAGATCCCATCAATTAGAGATGCGTGTAAGCGCTATAAACTCAGTATCGAGACGGTACTGCAAGCCTATCAGCAGCTTGAGGATCAAGGCTATGTGCGCTCAAAGCCCAAGTCCGGCTATTTCGTGTTACCGCGTAGAAATGTGTTCACCTCAGAACTCGCACAACAAAAAGCCATCAAACCGTATCCCGTTAAAATCAGTGATTTGCTTTACGATGTGCTCCAACGTGCCAAAGACCCTAGCATTATTCCACTTAGCTCGGCATTCCCAGATCCTGCTTTGTTTCCGCATCAAGCATTGTCGCGCAGTTTAGCCAATGCCAGCCGCCAAATGCCCGATAACAGCATGCTCACTAATTTACCTCCAGGCAGTGAAACACTTCGTAGACAAATTGCCCAACGCTATCAAGTTCAAGGCTTGAACGTCCTACCTGACGATATTGTAATTACTTCTGGGGCGATGGAGGCACTTAACTTATGCCTACAATCCTGTACCGAACCGGGCGACTTAGTCGCGATAGAGTACCCTGCGTTTTACGGTGTGTTACAGACCATAGAAAGGCTAAACCTCACTGCTGTTGAGATTCCAACAGACCCGACAACAGGGATTGATTTGGATGTGTTGGAGTCGGTGTTCGCTTCAATGGACATCAAAGCGTGCTGGTTTATGACAGAGTCGCAAAACCCTGTTGGCTATTCGATGAGTGATGGAAACAAGCAGCGATTGGCCGAGTTGGTGAACCAACATAAGATCCCGATGATCGAAGACGATGTGTATCGAGATCTTCACGTCGGTAATCAAAGCTCTTTGCCTGCTAAAGCCTATGACACTGGCGAGCAAATCATGCTTTGTGGTTCGTTTTCTAAATCATTGTCGCCCGGCTTTCGAATCGGTTGGGTAGTTGCAAGGAAACAAGCGTTAAAAATTCAGAGATTGCAGCACCTTTCGACGCTCTCAAGCAGTATTCCTATCCAACTTGGACTGTCTCACTACCTGACGTTTTATAGTTATGACAACCATCTTAAAAAACTTCGCAAGCTTTTGAATGAAAGGAAGAAGGCACATATAGCACTTCTAGAATCCAGTTTGCCTAAGAGTGCTCTGATTCATAAAAGCCAAGGTGGTTACTTCATTTGGATAGAACTGCCGCACTCTGTTTGTGTTGAGAAGCTGTATGAGCTAGCCCTTGAACAAAACATCTCTGTCGCACCGGGAATCATATTCAGCAGTGACAAAAAGTTCTCCCATCACATTCGACTCAACTGTTCGTATGCTTGTGACGACAAAATAGCAGAAGCCATACGAACGCTAGGAGGCTTGATTCAGGCAATGGAATTGCAAGCCAATAGTTGCAGCTAAACTCTGACTAGTCGTTCGTTTAATAAGTAAATCTGTTCTGTTTTTTAATAATCAATCTGTTCTAGTTTGGTTCGTGAGAACTGTGCTGAAATACGCTCCAATTCTTAATATGAAAGCCATCATTATGATGTTTGGAGCTTAAATGTTTGATGTAGTTGAATTGTCGCGTTTACAGTTTGCGCTAACCGCTATGTTCCACTTTCTTTTCGTCCCTCTGACTATCGGAATGTCGTGCTTACTGGCGATCATGGAGTCGATCTATGTACTCACCGGTAAACAAATCTATCAAGACATGACCCGCTTCTGGGGCAAACTGTTCGGCATTAACTTTGCCTTGGGTGTCACGACCGGTTTAACCATGGAATTCCAGTTTGGCACCAACTGGTCTTATTATTCTCACTATGTCGGCGATATTTTCGGTGCACCTTTAGCCATCGAAGCGCTTGTCGCGTTCTTCCTAGAATCCACCTTTGTTGGATTGTTCTTCTTCGGTTGGGAAAGGCTATCTAAACGCCAACACCTTGTAGTGACTTGGTTGGTGGCGTTGGGCTCTAGCTTTTCGGCACTGTGGATTTTGGTTGCAAATGGTTGGATGCAAAACCCGATTGGATCAGAGTTCAATTACCAAACCATGCGTATGGAAATGACCAGCTTTGCCGAAGTGGTGCTCAACCCTGTCGCTCAAGTTAAATTCCTGCATACCGTGGCCTCAGCGTATACCTGTGGCTCAATGTTTATCCTTGGTGTGAGCTCTTACTATTTGCTTAAAGGTCGTGACGTTGCTTTTGCAAAACGTTCGTTTGCTGTCGCAGCTTCGTTCGGCATTGCTTCTATTATCTCGGTGATCGTATTAGGTGATGAGTCGGGCTATGAACTGGGTGATGTTCAAAAAGTAAAGCTGGCCGCTATTGAAGCTGAATGGCACACAGAACCTGCACCTGCGGCGTTTACCTTGTTCGGATTACCCAACCAAGAAGAAGGCAAAACCGACTTCGCGGTAAAAATCCCTTATGTGATGGGAATTATTGCGACTCGGTCTTTGGATGAGCAAGTGACGGGTCTTCATGACTTGCGCGACCAGCACCTCGTCCGTATTCGTAACGGAATCATCGCTTACGAATTGCTAGAACGTTTACGAGCAGGCGATACCACTTATGAGACGGAACAAGCGTTTGATAAAACCAAGCACGATCTCGGCTATGGCTTATTACTCAAGCGTTATACCGATACCGTGACCGATGCGACTGAACAGCAAATCCAACAAGCGGCAGATGATTCCATTCCAACAGTGTGGCCACTTTTCTGGTCATTCCGAATCATGGTGGGTTGTGGCTTCATTATGTTGTTTGTTTTTGGTGCGGCCTTCCTGCAAACCTACCGTAAAAACATTACGCAAAAGCCTTGGTTACTGAAAGCGGCGCTATGGTCAATTCCATTACCTTGGATTGCCATTGAAGCTGGCTGGTTTGTTGCGGAATATGGTCGTCAGCCTTGGGCTGTAGGTGAAATCCTTCCTGTGACTGTCGCGGCTTCTTCTCAAACCGTTGAAAACCTGCTTACGTCTCTTGCTCTCATTATTAGCCTGTATACCGTATTCATCATTGTTGAAAGTTACTTGATGATTACCGTGGCTAAAAAAGGCCCAAGCAGTTTAAAAACGGGTCGCTATCACTATGAACAAAATACAACTTCTCTTGAAGCCAAATTGGCACAACAAGTTCAACAATAAGGTGACTGACTCATGTTCGAATATGACACATTGCGTTTAATTTGGTGGGTTCTGATTGGTGTACTGCTGATTGGTTTTATGATCACCGATG
>Ga0310122_10000068_pt1 | contig 65664 bp, 59 predicted proteins | sample CB6_Bottom_1051__FD_203503 | JGI IMG/M metagenome (GOLD analysis project Ga0310122, IMG submission 203503) | Marine microbial communities from Western Arctic Ocean, Canada - CB6_Bottom_1051 | ecosystem: Environmental > Aquatic > Marine > Oceanic | place: Canada: Western Arctic Ocean | collected... | reverse complement strand
ACCGAATTGGTGTAGAAATTTTTGAATTTAAAGACCAAGAAAACCCTAAAGACAACTTTGAATACTGGAAAACCGGTATCTTCCATTTCTGTGTACAAGACCCAGATGTAGAAGGCTTAGCAGATCGTATTGTTGCTGCAGGTGGTAAAAAACGTATGCCAGAGCCACGTTACTACTACCCTGGCGAAAAGCCGTACCGCATGATCTACATGGAAGACCCGTTTGGTAACATCCTTGAGATTTACAGCCACAGCTACGAGCTTATATACAGCGCTGGTGCTTATTAAAAGCACTAGCTGAAAGCATTTAGCTACAAACAAAGGCCGCAGTATTTATTACTGCGGCTTTTTGTGTTTAAAAAGAATACATGATCTAAATGAGTTAGTGCTAATAACTCGGCTTTAAGTCGAAATTTTTATTAGCATTAAGGGCAATTATGGAGACTTGATTGAAAGCTATAACCTAAGCTAATTATAAAAAGGAGATATCAGTTCGAACAGGTTACGTCACTCATATCGAAAGTATGCGTTAAACCAGCAGGATCTTTATTAATTACTATTAGGTTATTCTTTTCAATGTAAAAAGTGTATTCGCGCATCCAATTGAGTTTCGCAATTTGCTTTAGCTCATAACGGCCAAATGCTAGCGGGCAATTTAAATACGCATAATGGTAGGCTTTACCCATCGCGCCAGGGTCTGCGGTGTAAATATAAATAGTACGATCAGTAAACGTGCTTTGTTTGTGAATATAATCAGGGGTTGATAATGAAGAACCATTGAATAAAATCCCTAAACACAAAAAAGGAATTTGTATTACACCGACTAATGTAAGAATGATAAAGAACAACCACTGGGCTATTTTATTTTTAATTATGCTTTTAATTTTTTCAGATTTGGCGAGCAGTAATATTAAACCTGTAATTACCAACACCAATTTTATATAAAGTAGATTATGGCTTAATGTATCCATAAGCCGTGGAGAGTGCCAATTTAAACCCCAAAGCGTTCCACCATGCATACTCTCCAGAAAGGGTAACAATAAACATGCCGTAATAAGAAAAATAATTAACGAGATATTATTGCTGCTTGTATCCATTGATTTTTGTCCTTTAAATCTAACCGGAGTCGCTGTTTTTTTAGTGTGATATTTATAACATAATTTAAAATGCAGCGTACCTAAAATGTTATAAACAAGATAGCTACCTAAAAGAGTAAAAGTATCTTTAAAGATGGTAAGCGGCTATTTATTATCCAAAAAAAAGCGCCTTAACCACTACATTAAGACGCTTTGGATGAAAAGCTAAATAACAAAAGTCGGGTTAAAATAGCTAATCGGGACTATGAAATTGTTAGAATTGATATGCCAATGACATCTTAAATTGAGTAGGCGCACCGGGGTAAACCCATAATGCGTTGTAGCTACTTTGAGCATATTCTTCATCAAGAATATTGTTAACACTGATATTTAACTTGGTGCGCTCGGTTAAGTTTACCTGCCCAAAAATACCAACTAGTTGATAGCTCGGTAAGTTAAATGTTAAATCGGCGGCATCGCCTAATCGCTCACTGGTGTACTGATAACTGGCACCTAGTTCTAGCTCTTTGCCAAGAACGGCCGTTTGATGGCTAAGCGTTAGATTTAAGTTATTTTTAGGCACATTGACTAATGGGCTGCCTTTTTTGATTGGCACGCCCCAATCAGCATTTATTATGTCGTTTGCCGTACTGGCATCTATATAAGCGTAAGATAAATTAAACTTTGTATCATCAGTAATATAAGTACTTAAATCGAGTTCAACACCTTTACTATTTGCTTTACCAATAGGCGCTGAGAAACCAACGTTTACAGGGTCGGCTACTAACATATTACTTTTAGTGGCATCAAATAATGCTAGGGTTCCCGTTATGCCTTGGTAGCTAAATTTAGCGCCTACTTCAAATGAGTCACTGTATTCAAAGCCAAATGGGTCGCCATTTGCATCTGTACCACTTAATGGTAAAAAGCCTTCGGAGTAGCTGCTGTATAAGGTTACAGCGTTGTTTAGTTCATATACTAAGCCTACTCGTGGACTTACCTGGCTTTGTGAACTGCTTGAAAGCACAGCACTTTTGGTTTCTAAAATGTCTTGATCTACGCTATCGAATCTAAGGCCAACTAATAGCTTAATTTTATCAGTCAGATCCATTTGATCTTGAACGTATATACCATAAGCATCTTGTTGTTCGTTGTTTTCGTAGAGCAAACCTACCTCAGGACGAGCAACGTTATAATTCGGTTGAAAAATATCAACTGTGTAAGTGCCATTACCGCCGCGATAACGATAAAGTCCAGTTCGTAAGTCGTATTTGTATGCGTCTGCTCCTATTAATAAGTGATGGGTAATGCCTGCGGTATCAAAATGCCCACTTAGCTCAAATTTAAGGCTAGTATCATCAACGTCATAATCGCGGTAGCGCTGTTGGCGGGTAAGTGTGCGGCCATCATCGAATAATGATTGGCGCGAGGGTGCAAGTTCAGCATCAGACGAAAACCCAGTTAGTGTAGAGCTGCGGTAGTTTGCGCCTACAACGAGTGACCATTCATTGTTTATATCGTGATTTAAAGTTACTTGGTGACCACGAGAATATACTTGCGTGTCGCCATCGTTTGGATTGCCTAAATAGCGTGAGCTAGGAACAGTATTAAAATTATCATTAAGTACAACAACACCACGGTCAAATAGCTGGGCTAAATCAACGTATTCAAATTCATAAGTGATACTGGTTGAAGCGTTTATTTGATGATAAATAGATGGCGTAACCACCTTTTTATGGGTGTACACCTCATCGCGGTAGCTATCGCTATCTTGCCATGCGCCATTTATTCTAAATGCTGTGTTATCGTTAATGCCGTTTGTATAGTCACCTTCAACGCGATTAAAATTATCGCTACCTAAGCTAAGTTTTAGCTCACCCTGTTGCTCAAATTGAGGTTTTTTGGTTACGATATTTACTGTACCGCCGGGTTCTGAGCGCCCGTATAGTGCAGAACCTGGACCTTTTAATACTTCAATGTACTCAATGTTTGATACATCACGAGGGCCGCTGAATCCGCGTCCACCGCTAAAACCATTAATTAAGTAACCCGATGGCATGTTTTCGTTACCCGATAATCCACGAATCGAAAAGCTATCCCATAATGCGCCACTGTTATTTTTACGTGAAATACTGGCAGAAAAATCCAGCGCATCTTGTAATTGAGTTATTCCTTTTTGATCAAGTATCGCGTTATCGAGGGTTTCGATTGATTGTGGCATTTGCTTTTGAGGAATATCGCCTCGGTAAGCTTGTTTATATGTAACCGCAATTTTCTCTATTGGTTGATTTTGGGCAATGCTTTGTGCGCTTGCACTTAAGCAGGCTAAGTAAATTAATGAGTACTTCATAAAATGCTTTTTGGTAACGTTATATTATAACCAAAAATATAGCATGTGTTACTTTATAACAAAATGTTTTTTTGCGCTCTATGTGTGCGTCTAATTTTTACACTAGCGACTATGCAGCTATCACGTTAAGATGGATAAAAATAACACAATAAGAACAATATAATGTTAACAAAAACAAATGCATTAATTTACTTTTTAGCGTTTAGTAGTGGCTTTAGTATTATGGGAATAGAGCTATTAGGTGGGCGCATTTTAGCGCCTTACTTTGGCAGTAGTGTGCATATCTGGGGCAGTATTATTACTGTATTTATGCTTAGCTTATCATTTGGGTATTTACTGGGGGGTAAGCTGTCTATTCGTCATCCTTCGTTGACCAAATATGGGTTAATCTTTTTAGTTGCCAGTATTATGGTACTACCCATTGCTTTGTTTGCTGAGCCAATTATGGCATTTATTTTTTCGCATATTGAAGACAGTCGCTATGGTTCGTTACTCGCCTCAACCGCGTTATTTTTTATACCCACCATTATTTTAGGCATGATCTCGCCCTACTCCGTACGTTTACTGGTCACAAATAGTGAGCGCAGCGGCCAAGTAGCAGGTGGCCTTTATTTTGTCAGTACCTTAGGCAGTGCGCTGGGCACTATTATTACCTCATTTTATATGGTGCTCGCGTTTGATGTTAACGCCATTATTTTAGGTTTTGCGGGCACATTAGGCACGCTTGGGCTAATTGCTATTACCTTTGACAAACTTAAAGTACGAGAGGCCGTTTATGGTTAAGTTTAAATCCCTGTTTGTTTGTATTACGGCGCTACTGCTTTCATCATACAGTGCAGCTAATGTTGTGCATAAAGAGCGCTCCTTGTATCGAAATCTACTCGTTGAAGAAACTGGCGATTTACGCTGTTTAAAGTTTGATGAAAAAACCCGACAAAGCAGCCAAAGTTGCATGTACATTAGCGACCCTAAAAAACTCGTGTTTAACTACACTAAGCTGGCTTTTTCTAGTTTGTTACTGATTGATAACCCTAAAAATGTGCTCATTATAGGTTTAGGTGGCGGTACGCTTTCTAATATGATTCACGAGCTATACCCGAGTGCGCATATTGAAAATGTAGAAATAGATCCTGCGGTAATTAAAGTGGCGCGCGATTATTTTAACTTTATAGAAACCGATAACGTAACTGCTAAAGTGCAAGATGGGCGTATTTTTATTAAACGTGCGGCGCTTAAAAAACAGCAATTTGATTGGATTATTTTAGATGCGTTTAATGGCGATTACATTCCTGAGCACTTACTCACAAAAGAGTTTTTTGAAGAGATAAAAAGCGTATTAGCCGTAGGCGGAATTGTTGCTGCTAACACGTTTTCATCAAGTAAACTCTATGAGCATGAGTCGGCAACCTATCATGCGGTATTTGGCGATTTTATTAATGTAACAGCCAATAATAATAGTAATCGTATTATTTTAGCCGGTTATAACAAAACCCCTACAGAGCAACAAATAGCACAGCGGGTTAAGCAACTAGCTCCATTACTTGCCCCTTATGACGTAGATATAAAGGCAATTAGCCAGCGTATGTTTTTCACTAAAGATGGTAAAGATTGGCCGAGTGATACTAAGGTGCTAACCGATCAATACTCTCCAGCTAATTTACTTAACTTTTAGTAGCTGTTACATGGTCACTTATATCCGGTGACCATTACTTATTAAAAAGATAATATTTTAAGGAAGCGATAATGCACATTCACTTTATTATTCATGAACATTTTGAAGCGCCAGGCGCTTATGAAACCTGGGCTAAAATGAATGGTCATACGCTGTCTTATACCCGTATTTATTTAGCTGAAAACTTACCGCAACATGCTGATGATATAGACTTTTTAATCGTAATGGGTGGGCCACAATCGCCCGCTACATCGCTTGCAAAATGCGCTTATTTTGATAGCAAAAAAGAACAAGCCTTTATTGCCAGCATGATCACGGCAAACAAAGTAGTGCTGGGCGTTTGTTTGGGGTCGCAATTAATTGGTGAAGCGTTAGGCGTGGCTTATCAACCTAGTCCAGAAAAGGAAATTGGTAAGTTTGCTATTACCCTCACTGATGCAGGTTTGAATCATCCGTTATTTAGCCATTTTGGCAGTGAGCTTAATGTGGGGCATTGGCATAACGATATGCCAGGGCTGACTGCTACGGCCAGTATTATTGCCTATAGCGAAGGTTGTCCAAGGCAGATAGTCGCTTATAGCGATTTAGTATTTGGTTTTCAATGCCACATGGAATTGACCACCGAGGTGGTTACCCTCCTCATTGCCAACGATGATTTAACCAATGCCCATAATTACCGCTTTGTTGAACAGCCCGAAAAGCTCTTAAGTCACGACTATAGTGAAATGAACAATAAGCTTTATACTTTCTTAGATAAGCTTGCCGTACACTATTTATCTAAATAATACTTATTTACGTGAAGTTAAAATACCAAATATTTACTTAGCCTGCTAACTAATGCTAAAATTTGCTGGATATTCACAAGTAAGAGTTCCTATGAGTAGCACTATTCCTTTTCATGAAACACTCGATTTAACCTTATGCGGCAATATGGGCCGAGTGCACCGCTTATGTCGAGAAGCGGTGACACTGGCGGTTGAACCCTTAGGTTTAACTCAGTCGCGCTGGACGGTAATGATCCACTTACATCATTTACCTTTAGGGGCAACACAGCAAGCGTTGGCGACCAGTTTAGGTATTGAAATGCCCTCATTAACGCGCACCATTAAGCAATTAGAGCAGCAAAATCTGGTTATTCGACAAGTTGATGAACACGATAAACGCAGTAAAAAATTGTACTTTACCGATGAGGGTATAAAGTTATTAGAACACTTAAAAGAGTTAACAAGCGATATTAAACAGCGTTTATATGCAGGTTTAAGTACTGAGCAACTTGATGGTATGGCGCACAGTTTAGTGCAAATGGAAGAAAACGCGCGGCGTTGTATTGCAAGCTTATCTGGAGATAAATAAGTATGACACCTGATCAAAAATTTGCCCGCTACGTTAAAGTTTCGCTTGTTGGTTTTATTGTTGTCTTTTTTTATTATATTGTTGCCGATGTGTGGTTGCCGGTTACGCCACAAGCACGGGTTTATCATCCGGTTGTGCAAATATCACCGCAAATAAATGGCCGTGTTACCGATGTATTGGTCAGTAATAACCAAGCGGTTAAAGCGGGTGATGTATTATTTGAGATAGATAAAAATACTTACCAACTAGCACTTGAGCAAGCACAGCTTGCCCTTGACGATGCCAAACTACAAAATAAACGCCTTGATACCAATGTAAAAGCGCTTGAGGCACAAATAAGTGCAGCTAACGCTAAATTGCATGAGCAGCAGCTATTAAAAAAGCGTGGCGAAACGCTTTATAAACAAAACTCTATTTCGGAACAAGAGCTTGAAAGCATTCGTGCAAATTTTGCAGCAAGCCAATCTAATTTAGCCGCCTTTGAAGCACAGCTTGCTGAAGCTGTTTTGGCGCGTGGCGATTCAGGGCAAAATAACTTAGCACTGCGCCATGCGGCCAATCAGTTAGCGCAAGCCGAGCTTAACTTATCCTATACGCAAGTGCGTGCTTTAAGTGATGGTGTAGTGGCTAATTTACAGTTACTTGGGGGTTCCTATGCTGTTGCGGGTAAGCCATTACTTGCTATTGTGGCAAGAAAAGCAGATTTAGTGGCTGATTTTCGTGAAAAGTCACTATTAAATATGCAGCCAGGCAGTTTAGCAAAAGTCGTGTTTGACAGCCGACCAGGTGAAGTATTCGACGCTAAAATTGAAACCTTCGAAGCAGGTGTTAGTGACGGGCAACTTAGTGCGAATGGATTACTTAGCACCACCGAAACCAGCAACCGCTGGGTTCGTGACGCTCAGCGTCAACGTATTCATTTAGTGCTGCCAAATAACACTCAGCTTATAAATAATATGCCCAGTGGTGCGCGTGCCACTGTGCAGTTACTTCCACAATCGGCTATAGGTCAATGGTTGGGATCAGTACAGATCCGCTTTATTAGTTGGTTACATTACATTTATTAGTGGGGCGAGTAATGACACAACATGTTAGCCAAGCGCCACAACTCGATTCAAATGGTTTACGCCAAGCGCTACGGATTGCTGGCGGCTGCACTATTGGTTTTACTTTGTGCAAGTTAATGAATTGGCCCAATGGAATATTTTTTACAGTTTACCCTATGTTATTACTCGGTTTAGTGCCAAGTATTAACAAAGGCGTGATCCGTCAATTTGTTGCCAGTGCTGCCTACAGTGCGTTTATAGTGCTTATTTTACAGGGCTTATTTTCACACTTGCCGGTGTTAATGACGCTCATTATTTTTGCCAGCTTTTGTATATTGTTTTACTTAATGAGCTCTGGTGGAGCATTTTTATTTGGTGCGTTAGGTGCGGTGAGTTTATCGATTCAGTTGCACTTTGCCAGCCATGTTGATCAAGCTAGTAGCATTTACCCACTTATTTTAAGTAATGGTGTGGCTATTTTTATTACTATTATTATTGCGCTCTTGATGCATGGCTTGTTTCCTGATGTGACAGCGCGGCCCATGCGGGCTGTACCACACAAGGATAAAGAAAGTATTCGTCACGAGGTGTTGTTATGCGCTAGCGTTGCGACTCTATCATTCGTGGTTTTTCAGGTACTTGACTTACAAGATTCAATTTCGGCGCAAGCGGCGTCTATTTTAATTTTGTTTTCGTTGTGTTTTAAGGCTGCGGGCACCGCAAGTTGGCAACGTATTATTGGTACACTGATAGGCTGTAATGCTGCCTTAGTTGCGCAATTGTTTTTGTATAACCATACCGACGTTTTGCTTTTTCCGGTGGCTATATTATGGATTTTGTCTTTTATATTCAGTCGTTTTCATATTTTAGGCGGTGGTCCACCGGGTGTTGGGTTTGGGGTATTAACCACGTTTGGCATTTTATTTGGTCAGTCGTTAGGCCCAGGGCAAGATTTAATATACAGCGCTATGTATCGATTTAGCTCGGTGGCTGTTGCAGTAACAGTAAGCTTAAGTGCAGTGTATGTAGTGCATCGAATCCTCAACCGATTTAGCGTCACTCGCCATCATACTTATGATTAAATTAAAGGCTGCATCCGCAGCCTTTTTATATAATTAACCACAGTACAGGTTACTAAAGTTATAGCTTAATATTACCGCGTAGGGCTTTGGTTTGGCCGTGTTTGGTTTTTTTGTCCATGCGTTTACGCTGTGAGTTACGGCTAGGTTTGGTAGCACGACGTGCTTTATTAACTTTAGTCGCGCTTAAAATTAAATCTTTTAGCCGTTTTAATGCATCTTCCCTGTTGAGCTCTTGGGTGCGATGGCTTTGCGCTTTAATAACCAATACCCCTTCTTTGGTGATCCTTGAATCTTTTAAAGCAAGTAATCGTTCTTTATAAAAGTCAGGTAATTTAGAGCGATTAATATCAAAGCGTAAATGTATAGCACTGGCTACTTTATTAACATTTTGCCCGCCTGCACCTTGTGAGCGAATAGCGCTGAGCTCTACTTCCCATTCATCTATGGTTACGGTATTTGAAATAGTTAACATAGTGCCCCGCTCTTTTTGCAAAAAATGTATTATATCATCAGTACATTGCGTTGTGGTGAATCAACTTAAACTCACAACTGAGTTAATAATAATTTATAAATTTACGCTTTGTATTGGCAATAGCCGTTAATTAGTTTTTAATTAACGCTACTTTACTATTAGGAAATGCTTAATGAAAAAATTACTGTTATCAATTGGCTTGTTAGCGATGAGCTTCTCAAGCTTTGCACAAGACATTAACGAAGGTCAATTACAAAGCTATATTAAGGCATTACCTGCGGTTACAAGTTGGGCAAGCAATCAAGCGTCGTTAGAAAGCTTAGATTTAGCGGGTATGCTGGGCGCATCGGCAGATCAAACGGTCACTGAGCAAAGCTCGTTAGCCAACAGCGCACTTAGCATGATCAAACAGCAAGACTTATATAAAAGCTTTGCCAACGTAACTAGCCAATATGGTTTTACGCCAGAACAATTAATTGCTGTAGGATCAGAAGTTTCAATGGCTTACATTGAAAACCTGAAATCAGGTTTATCAGATGAACATAAAGAAACCGCCAATAAATTAATGGGTGGCTTACAAAGTATGCAAAGCAGTAAAGACAAAGGTGTTAGTTCATTAATGGGGTCGTTTGGCAATGCATCAAGCGCAGCCCAATCGGCAGAGCCTGTAGTCAGTGAAAATAACCTAGCACTTGTGAGCGAATACATGCCACAACTTAAAAAGCTGTTTTCAATGTTGTAAAAGTTATTGTTTATAGAGGTGGCATTGACCACCTTTTTTATACTTACTTTCCCAGTCTCATGTATTTTAAGTTTAAACAATGGCCTCAGTTTTCATGCTGTAAACCCCCTTTACGGCATAGTTACTACATAACTCTTTAGCTCAAAAATAAACCATAATTTTACTAACGTTTAAGCTACGTTTTGTTTGCCGCTGGGGTTAAGTTGGCTGTTTTTCGCTTGTTATCGTTTAATACGGATCAGCCATTTATCAACTCAACTAGTAAATGACGGTATATTTGCTTTCAGCTAGCTTATTTTTGTTTGTTTATTAGCCTTTTTTAATTTGTACACGGTTGAGTTAGTAAAAAATCGGTTTATTTTAACGATTTTGAAAAGTAGTTAGTAAAATCGTGATCCTTTCGGTGTTTTTAAATAAAGTTATTATAAATTAGGTGGTTAGGCTTAAGTATTATAAAGCTAAAATAGTAGTAATCCCAAAGGGCACGTGTGTTAATAGCAAATAATGGAACTAAAGCATCGCTATATAGCCGTTTGCAGCGGTTATAACTGTTTGTTCAGGTGCCTTATTTCAGATCACTATTTAACTAACAGTATTAAAAGAGCCTATTTTATTCAAATGCAAATAAGAACTACTATCTTTTGTATTTGTTGGCGTTATAATATCGCCATCTTTTTTTAGCTATGTTTAAAAGGAATTTGCAGTTTATGCAGGCCTCTAACCGTCTTTTAGACTTTCCCAAACCCGTTTTTTCTATGTTATGGCAATTTATGCAACGCTTTAGCTATGAATTAGCGGTTTTATCGCGTTTTTTTATTGCCATTGTTGGCGGGTATTTTTTTACAGCCGTTAGTGTGGCGCTATTAAGTATAGTAGTGCCTGTGCCTAAAGTTGACGCGGTTTTGCTTAGTGTGTCTGCGAGTATTTTAATTTATGCCCTAGTGTTTATTTATAGCTTTTATATTCATTCATTAAAAACTGTTTGGATCAGTATTTTACTAAGTATTGCAGCGCAACTTGTCGTGTTGTCGCTATTGAAGGGATGGTTATGAAAGGGAGTTTTTTTCGTTCAATGACGTGGTTACATACATGGGTGGGTTTGCTCGTGTGTTGGTTACTGTATTTAATATTTTTTGCAGGCACTATTAGCTTTTTTAGAGATGAAGTGAGCTTATGGAATCAGCCAAGTGTCCATAATATTGAGCAGCAGGCAGATCGTATTGGCGCGCAAAAGCAACAAATCGTGTCGGGTGTTGAGTATTTAAATGCGCAAGCACCTAATGCGCCTAATTGGCGTATAACCCTTCCTGAGGAGCGTATACCGTATTTAACGTTTGGTTATGCAAAACCAAAAGAGCCTGGACAGCGCAGAGCGCAGTTCGAAAATACCCGTTTAGATCCAAATAATATGCAGCCTTTAGCACCCTTTGTAGATACCCGTGGGGGGAATTTCTTTTATCGCCTGCATTTTGATTTGCATTATATCGATGTAAAAACGGCGCGTTGGATAGTCTGTTTTGCTAGCTTGTTTATGCTTATTGCGCTGATATCAGGGATAGTGATTCACAAACGTATTTTTAAAGATATGTTTGTTTTTAGAGCTAATAAAGGCAGCCGTAGCTGGTTAGATGTGCATAATTTAAGTTCGGTATTTGCCTTGCCGTTTCATTTAATGATTACCTACACCGGCATTATTACTCTGATATTTATGCTATTTCCCCACCCTGTTAATACTGTTTATGAAGAAGGTATGACTGGCTTTTTTAAAGACTTTTCTCCTAGTAACCCCATTAATAATAAAGCAAAGGGCGAAGCTGAACTTGTGCCTGTGAAGACTATTTTGGATCAGGTTTATACTAAGTGGCCAAACGCCGACTTAAACCGTGTAATGATCAGTAACCCTAACAAAGCGGCTGCCACGATTATGGTATTGGTAAGCCCTGGTAAGGCGCTGCGTGATCAAACTCCGCGCCTTATATTCAATGGCGTAACGGGTGAACTCATCGCACAAACTGATGATGAACTCACCGGCAGTAAAGCGCTGTATGAGTCTTTAAATTCAATGCACACTGGGCGTTTTGCAGAGCCATTACTGCGCGGTTTATATTTTTTAGGCGGCATTGCTGGCTGCATTATGATAGCCACGGGCTGTATTATGTGGGCGAAGCGTATTCGGGAGCGAATGAAAAAAAATGCCCAGCCATCATGGGGTTTAAAACTCGTCGAAGCGCTTAATTTAGGAACTTTAATGGGATTGCCCTTGGCAACGTCTGCGTTCTTTTTAGCAAACCGATTAATCAGCACACGCGCAATGGAGCGCGCGGATAAAGAGATACTTGCCTTCTTTTTAACTTGGCTGTGTGTACTTATTATCGCTTTTGTAAAGCGTGACAAGTTGCAGTGGTGTGTTATGGCTGCCATAAACAGCATTGCTTGTTTTAGTGTGCCAGTGGTTAATGCGCTAACAACACAAGGGAATATAATCAGTTATTTACGTAATGAACAGTGGGCTTTATTTATGTTTGATAGTCTCTTTTTACTGTTTGGTTTGCTGTTTTTGTTACAAACCGAAAAATTACGTACTGCGCTGCAAGCTAAAAAACCTAGTCCGATAAACACTCAGGAGCAAAAAGTATGATGGCATTGCTCCCTTTTAGTTTATGTTTGGTGGCTTTTAACTGCTTTGCACTGGCTAAGTTTAATCATTTTAAGGATGTTTTTAACAAGCGCCCGACTGATCAGCAGCGTTTAATTTTATTGAGTGTTGCTTGGATCAGTATTTTACTAAGTTTGCTGCTTTGCGTTAGCGAATTACACGGCTATGGCGCTCTACAGTTTTGCGGGTTTATGTCGTTAAGTGCTTTAATTATAATGATTTTTTATAGTTTTTTAGTCAATTTAACTAAGCTTTTTAACTTGCTTGTATTATTGATATTAGCCACGAGTACGTTATTTTTTGGTTTAAATGGGCTTTAGTTAGTAAAAACCTGATCCCAAAGAATAGGCTAAATTGAGGTAAAAAAATGGCAAGCGAAAGCTTGCCAATAAAAAAGGGGGATTGTCATTATGTCTTGTACTTGCCTTTCCCTTTGCAAGTGGGGCTAATATAGCCCCTCTTTATTTAGTTTACCTTACAGTAAAGTGAACGTTTTATTACAACCTAGGGGCATGTAAACCCCCTTTACAGCGATTTTTGATTTACCCAAATAATCTCATCTGTTGCAAAACCAAGCGCTTTTACTTGGCTTAAAAAGTGCTGCTTGAGCTCTTTACTCACTGTAGGTGTTCTCGATAAAAACCATAAGTAATCTTTGCTATAACTGGTAATAAAGGCATATTGATAATCAGGTTGGTCGAGCTCAAAAATAATATAGGCACCATAAAACGGGCCAAAAAATGACACTTTAAAATGCCCTGTATCGGCGTTTTCTACAAATTTAGCTAAGCCTTCAGCTTCGTCCCATTTTTGTTCTTTACTAATAAACCCTTTGTTTAATACCTTTACCGTTCCATCATCGTTAATTGAATAAGTGGCTGTTACTTGCTCCATTCCTTGTTCAAAAGAGTGGTCTAATCGTGCTATTTCATACCACTTGCCTTGGTATTTCTCTAAATCAAAGTTTTTAACAGGGGTTATTCCTTCGGGTGCGCTGGTACAGGCACTAAGTAAAAACACGGTGGTAATAAATAATGCGGTTTTAAAAGCGAGTTTCATGTTGTTTCCTTTTCTTTAGAAATTGCTATAGGATCGCCTTAATACTAAAGCAATTTAAAGAACTTAGCATGAAAATTTGGGTTGATGCTGACGCTTGTCCGGTGGTAATAAAAGAAATTTTATTTAGAGCCGCAGAGCGTACGCAAACAGAAACAATACTGGTTGCAAATCATGCCATGCGCATCCCACCGTCAAAATTTATTAGCCGACTACAAGTGTCATCGGGCTTTGATGTGGCTGATGATGAAATAGTAAAACGGATTGAAAAAGGCGATTTAGTGATCACAGGAGATATTCCACTGGCAAGTGAAGTGATTGATAATGGCGGCCAAGCGCTTAATCCGCGCGGTGAGCTTTACACCACTGAAAATATTCGTTCATTACTAAATGTACGCGATTTTATGGATACTATGCGCTCAAGTGGTGTAGAAATGAGTGGTGGGCCGCCTCCATTAAGCCAAAGTGACAGACAAAACTTTGCTAACAATCTTGATCGTATTTTAGCGCAAAATAAGAGCAGTTAAAGTGAGCAGCCAGTTAATAGGGTTAGGTGATAATTCATTCAGTGTTGCTGTGTATGTAGCAAAAGCGCCCCCTATGCCTTACTTTGAAACACTTGCGCAGCTAGAGCCTGCAGTTAGTGGGCAAATAAATAGCATAAACCAGCACTGTGGCAATGGCTGGCGAAAAGTCTTTAATGTGTACGCCAAGGTGTTATTTGCGCTGCCAAGCGAGTATTACGCTTTTGCTAAACAAGCCGTGAGTTGGCAAGCATATCGCGATGAGCTGTTGTTACAAAAGCATAACGGTACTGCATTACTCTTTAGTGCGCCGGTGCTTACTGAGCTTAAAAATCAATTGCACATTATTGCAGGGCGAACTCACGCTAAAAACTTGATACAACAAGGTAAGTTAAACGTCCAACTTGATTGGCTTAATGATGAGTTTGCTATAGATAAAAGCCAGAATATTATTGTGTGCCCCTATTTTGATTACAGGCAGTTAAGTAATATTAAAATTGCCCGTTTGAGTGAGTTAGTGGCTCAGTTAAGATAAGCCACGCTCTCTTTTGCTTTACACAATGTGAGTTAGTTTTTGTGCGCTATCAACTAGCATTAGCGAGCCTAAAATAAACAGCACACATGCCGAGGCTCGTCCAAATTTGAGCGACAATGCGGGGTTGTTACTGAGGATTTTTTTGGCGCTTATTCCTATTAACCAATACACTAACGCACAGCCCACTAAATGAATTACACTCAGTACCAGCAATTGTTCAGTGATAGAAAACGATAAAGTTGGCAATACAAACTGCGGTAATAAGGCTAAAAATAACAGCATCACTTTAGGGTTTAAGCCACTAATAATAAAGCCCTTTCTCATCCACTTTAGATGCGTATCTGAGGTGTGTTGTTGGCCACTGACATAAGCTGTAGGCATAGGAGGAAATCGGTACAGTGATACGGCAATCCAAATGATGTATAAAGCGCCAAACAAGGTTAACAGCTTTATAAAGATGGCATGCGACGCTAATAGCGCACCTAACCCTACCACCACTATTAAACTGGCCACTAAATGCCCAAGTATTAACCCCGATACTGCAGGAACAATTTTGTCGCCCGCTATTCCTGCGCTAATTGTATAAGCCCAATCAGCTCCAGGGGTGAGTACAAACAAAATTGACACCAGCCAAAAAGAAAAAATAATATTAATATCCATGCGCTATAACCCAAAATAAGTGAGTAGCTATTTTATTTCTTCCTGATGAGTAAAAGTTACTGTATTTTACCGATATAAGCATTCATTTTAGGAAATAATTAGCTATGGATACCATAGATAGGAAAATTCTTGCGCAGCTACAAGTTGATGGCAGGCTCACCCTCTCTGAATTGGCTGATCGTGTTGGGCTGAGTGTCTCGCCCTGTCATCGTCGTGTCAAAGAGCTTGAAAAAAGCAAAGCAATTGTCGGTTACCGCACCGAGATTTCACCGGAGAAAGTGGGTTTAAACTTTTCTGCACTCGTATTTATTACTATCAAAGAGGGTGATAAAGCGTCGTTAAGCAAATTAGAGCAAGCGGTGGATGCTATTCCTCAGATCACCAATGCGCAACGTTTATTTGGTACCCCAGATTACTTATTACACGTCGTTACTAAAGATTTAGCTGCGTTTCAGCAACTTTATGATGACAAGCTATCAGCCTTACCAGGTGTACAACGTTTAACCTCAACCATTGTGATGAAAGATATTGTAAGAGCGCGTAATTTGCATTTTTAAATGATTACCGAATTAAAAATCGCGACGATGACGCTGCAAAGCCTGTGGCGAGTGGCTTTGCAGTTATTTATAAAAATAAAGTGTAAATAAAGCTTGTTATAAAGTGTATTACTGTTATTCTGCTCGCCATCGGGTTGATAGAAAGCCCAGTTTATTTGTAAGTACCACGTTGTTATTAGTAATAATCCTTCGCGATATCCTCAAGTTAAATGTTTGTTTTCTTCCTGTTAAACGCCTATTTTAGGGCAATTTTTTATTTTTTTTTTAGGATATTATTATGTCTAATACAACTACTGGTACTGTAAAATTTTTCAACGAAGCTAAAGGTTTTGGTTTTATCGAGCAAGAGTCTGGCCCAGACGTTTTCGCACATTTCAGCGCAATCTCAGGCGACGGTTTCAAAACTTTAGCTGAAGGCCAAAAAGTACAGTTCAGCGTAACTCAAGGTCAAAAAGGCCCGCAAGCTGAAAACATCGTTTGCATCTAATTTAAAGGGAGTGGGCTTTAAAGCGCACTCACCACGCTAAACTAACGTTAAGCGATGAAGCTAATATCAATGCGATATTAGCTTTTTTTTTGCAAAAAATTTATACCACGTACCCACTAAACCCAAGTGCTTTAAAGTATAGTTTTGGAATGCCAAAGCCACACTCGTTGAGTAACTCACTAAAGCGCATGCGATCAAGCGGGTAAAACTCACGCTCTAAGTTATGTGCCATTTGCGTTTTGCCTGCATCGCTAAGCCCAAGCTCTTGGCACGTATTAAGTTGCGCTTCTCTTTCAAATGGGGTTTCTGGGCGCATTAAGTCAGCAATAAATACCGGTGCGGATTTTTTAAGATTGTTTTTAATCCCCTTTAATAACTGCTTTTTATCGCCGTTATCTTCAACAAAATGCATCACCAATAAACATAATACCGCGTCGGCTTTAACTTTTAATTTATCTACTGGTTGGCACTCAATGCTGACTCGTGAGTCAATACCTTGCTCTACAAAGCGTTGCTTAGCAATGGCTAACATGTCGGCCGATGTATCTTGAGCGGTAAACTGCCAAGTAGAATTAATATTCGCCAATGCTGCGATTTCTTTACCTGTGCCCGCGCCTACCACTAAAATATGGGCGTTATCAGATAACGTTGCGCTTAGCTGTGCATTGGTTAGTTGATGTAATAGCTCGTAACCTGGGACTAAACGGGTAATACGGTTATCATACTCGTGTGCTTCTTCGCCTGTAAAAGTGGGCATACTATTTCCTTAAATTACGTTTATGGTGGAGTATCCACCCGGTTTTTTAGCGACATGAATTTGCGTTGCAACGCGTTCGCTCATTTCACTTACATGTGAAATCACACCGACCTTTCTACCTTGCGCTTGCAGTGAATCTAGCGCATCCATTGCAATACTAAGTGTTTCACTATCTAGTGTACCAAAGCCTTCGTCAACAAATAACGAGTTAATTTGCACTTTGTTTGAGGATAGAGAGGCCAGCCCTAATGCAAGTGCCAACGATACTAAAAACGACTCTCCGCCAGAGAGTGTATTCACAGAACGCTGTTCATCGGCCATATCGCGGTCAATAATCGCTATATCAAGTGAGTCAGCTATTGCTGTGAGTTCGTAACGCTTATTTAGCGTTTTTAAATGGCTATTAGCATAATGTAGCAATATTTTGAGTGTTTGTGTTTGCGCTAAATTACGCATTGTTTTGCCGGTTGCATCACCGAGCACTTTATTAAGTAAATGCCATTGCTCTACTTGTTGTTTAAGTTTACTTAGCTCAGCCTGCTTGCCCTCGAGGGCTTTTGCATTTTGGTTGTGCTGCTCGATGGCGGTATTAATCGTAAGTAAGTTATTTTGTGATTGTGTTTGCTGCGCAGTTAATTCAGTTTGTTGCTCAATTAACTGTGCTTCGCTGTGTGCTGGCTTATTATTTTGCTGATGCTGCTCATTGGCTTGTTGCTGTTGTTTTAGCGCGGCTCGGGCATCAACTAATGCTTGAGATAACTGCTCGCTATGCTTTAGCTGCTCTTTAATATCGTCATTACTTATGGCCAGTAGCACCTCGATTTGCTGATGGCTTATATCAGCATACAGCGCGCTAAATTCTTCAAACCAAGCATTATAGCGTATTTCAAGTGTGGTTAGCTCCTGGCTGTTATCGGCGAAGCGCTGCTCAAGGTTTTTAAGTGTAATAGCCTGCTCATCGCGCTGTTTTATGGCGCTATCGTGTGCCCGTTGACTCTGATTTAATTCACCCTGACACTGCTCTACTTGCCTATTCAGCTGAGCCTGATAGTCATCAGCGCTTATCGTTTGGTTATCAAATAACGCTAAGCGCTGTTGCTGGGTATTGTTGTGTTGTTGCTGTGCCTGGGTTAAATCGTCGTTGAGCGTGCTAATTTGCTGCTCAGCTTTAGTAATAAGGGGAGTTAGTTGCTGCAGCTGTAAATTAGCGCTGTCTAATTGCTTTTGAGTTTGCTCAAGTTGTAGTTGCTGATGTTGATACTGCTCTACTTGCTCACCTAGCTCGCTTAGCGTTAACGCGCCGGTTTGTAATGCTTGCCAAAATTGACTGTTTTCAAAGTGAGAATTCAGCTCACTTATAAGTGCTTCGCGTTGGCTGTGCAATTCCTGGTGCTTATTATTAAGCATGGTGAGCTGATTATTCAGTTCAACATGCTGGGTATTTAATTGTTGCTGCGCAGTCTGTTCTTTTTTAACCGTGTTTTGCAGTTGGTTAACCGCTTCTTGTAACTGATCTTTTTGTTTTTGCGCAGCAAAGTACTGCGTTTTTTGCACGCTTAATTGTTTATGGGTGTCATCAAGTTGCTCAACGCTCAAGTCATTAAGATCTGTTTTAGCCGCTTGCATGGTATTTTTAATGTCTAACATTTTGGCTTGGGCATCAGCAATCGCTTGGCTATGCTGCTTATGCTCTGCGACTAAAACCGCATGCTGTGTTTGATGTTGATGTAGCTGGGTTTGTGCATCTAAGTGCTGTTGTTTAGCGCCAGTATAAGTATTTTCAAAGTCGGTTATTAAGTTATTAAAAGGTTGGCTTTGATTGTTTGCAAAAGGATGCTCAGTGGCTCCACAAACCGCACATGCCTCATTAGGCAGGAGTTGTGCGCGTAAGTGTTCAACATGTTCACTCGCGCGCAAGCGTGCTTGATTAAGCGATTGTTCGGCGTGTTTCAGCGCTTGCTCTTTACTGCTTAATTGCGCGAGCAATGTATTGTTAGTTTGCTCACTCTGAGTTAGCTTTTCTGCCACATTGCTTTGTTGCTGTGCAGTGTGCTTTAGCTCTTGATTAAATTGCTTATAACGCGCTCGCTGCTCTTTTAAATAATCGATGTTTTTAAGCTGATTATCGCACTGCTCAATACTAAATTGCTCTTGCTGTTGGGTGAGTTTATTTAGGTTTTGTTTTTCAGTGCTTAGCACTTGCTCTGCATGTTCAAGCTGTTTATTTTGCTCATTAAGCTTGGTAGCGAGTGTGCTTAGCTGCAAAGTAGTTGCTTGCTTTTGTTGCTCGAGTGTTTTTAATTGCGTTGTAGTATTAAAAAACTGCTTAAAGCTGTGATTAAAATAGTTCCAATCAGTGGCCAATGGCTTAAGTTGATTGTTCTCTTGTAACCATTTCTTATGGTGGGCGCTTTGTGTTGTTGCCTGCTCCACACTGAGATTATTTTGGTGTAGCTGCTGTTGTAACTCGCTTAATTGCTGCTGCTCTTTAGTTTTTTGTTGTGTCAGGCTTGTAATGCTTTGCGTAAAAATAGCTAATTGACTGTCGAGTTCACGTGCCTTTGTAATCAGTGGCTCAGCCGTTTGTTGTTGTTGTTTTGCTGTTGCTAATTCGCTTTGTTGTTTTTTAACCTTACTTGCTTGCTCGTTAATAAGCGCGGCATGATCTAGCGCGTTTAATTCTTTAATTTGTGAATTTAACTGGCTGTTTTGCACCGTTAAGCTTTTAAAACGCTGGCGATTATCTTTAATTTCAAGCGCACTTTGTGCTTGTTTGGCTTGCTCAGTTTGCACTTTAACCGCATCAAGTGCATCACTTGCTTGTTGCTCGTTTTGTTGGGCCGCTGTTAATGCTTGCTCTAAACTGTGTGCTTGCTTGTACCAGTTAACACCTTGCTCTGTGTTGGCCAACGTTGTTTTTGTGTGTTCAGTTTGTTTTTTAAGTTCATCAAGAGTGTGTTTTTTCTCACTGAGTTCTTCATCAGACAATAACGTGTAACTGGCTAAGCTGGCTGTTAGTAATTCAAATTTATCTTTTACTGCTTTATTACGCTCAAATATACGCTGGCCTATTCGACTAAATTTATCGGTGCCTGTAAGGCACTCTAAAAGTTGTGCGCGTTCATCGCCAGTGGCTTTTAAAAATGCGGCAAACTCGTGTTGTGCTAGTAGCACTGCACGGGAGAACTGCTCAAAAGTGAGGCCTATTTTATTTTCAATGGCTTTTATGGTGGTGCTTTTGTCGGCGATTAAGGTTTCATCAGGTAAGCTATGCAAAGTATGCTCGGCTACTTTTAGTTTGCCGGTTACTTTTTTATGCGTGCGTTGAATACTGTAGCGTGCTCTATAAAGTTGCTGATCTTGCCCGCTAAAGTCCACTTCCGCATAGCCTTCCCATTTCCCACGGCGCAATAAATTGCGGGCATCGTTAAGCTTTATGTTGTCGCCGTTAAAATCAATTAGGTTACCTTTGTCGCCTTTCAAACGAGCAGTTTTCGTATAAAGCGCTAAACAAATGGCATCAAGTACGGTACTTTTTCCCGCGCCGGTGTCACCTGTAATGGCAAATAAACCTGCGTCTTTGAGTGGGGATGCTAAAAAGTCGATTTCGGCATCAGCAATGGAGGCTAAGTTATGAATACGCACGGCGGTTATTTTCATAGTAGCTGCTCCTGTTCAAGTTCATCAATAACGTCGGTTAATAGTGCTTTTAATTCACTGGGTACGGTTTCTCCGGCCATATCTTTGTCGTTATTAAAGGCCTGTTCGAGCAAATTAATTGGGTTGAGCATTTCCACAAAGCTTAAATCCTCAAATACCGTTTCTGAAGAATTATTCACTTGCTGATCGCGTACCCGTTCTATACCACAAAAGTTAACCTGTTTGCCTTTTAGTGCTTGTTCAATTTGTTCACGAAAAGTGGTATCGATATCACTGGATTTTAGCTTTACTCGTAAATATGGCGCTATTTCGTATTGTTGTGTATCGAGTGCTTTTATTTGCTCGCATAGCTTGGCTAAAGGGACGCACTCCCCCTCGGGTAATACAATTACTTCAGCGAGCCTAGGAATGTAAAGGGGGTTTACAGTGGTGCTTAGCGGTTGGTCTTTTTGTCCGTTAAACTCTACTATATTTACCTGATGTGTATATTTTCTCTCTGAAAACGACATGGGAATTGGTGTACCGCTATAGCGAATGTACTCATTTTTAGCCACTAACTGTGCTTTGTGTAAATGCCCTAGCGCTACGTAATTGGCATGCTTACCAAATACTGACGCTGAAATGGCTTCTTCACCGCCAATGACTAAGTTACGCTCAGAATCACCAGAAATATTTCCACCTTTGGCATGTAAGTGACCCATAACAATTAAAGGTGTACTTTCATTGGTAAGCGTTAACGCATGTTCAAATGCTAGTTGGTAAGCTTTAGCAACGCCTTGTGCGTAACTAGGGCCTTCTTCGCTCTGGCTTAGTGCACTTACGTCACTGGTGCGTAAAAACGGCATAGCGAGTACCACAGCGTGTTTGTCGTTGTTATTAATTGTTATTACCACGTCATTGGGGTTGGCGGGATCAAAGCGGCCTACAACATGGGTATCAAACTGAGCTAATAAAGGCTGTGCGGCCAAAATACGATTAGCAGAGTCATGATTGCCAGCAATTATGATCACATGTAGTTGTGGGCACAGTGCTTTGGCATTTTTAATAAATTGATAGAGTTGGTTTTCTGCACTAGCGCTGGGGGTGGCAGTGTGATAAATATCGCCAGCGACCAGTAATAAGTCGATTTGTTGGCTAACGAGGGTGGTTAATAACCAAGAGAAAAAAGCATGGTGTTCATGACGGCGATCATGTTCATAAAATTGCTGACCTAAGTGCCAGTCTGAAGTGTGAAGAACTTTCATTTTGCGCTCTTAAAAAACCATAAGAGCGCCAATATACCCAAGGCAATTAAAGATGCAAGTATCGCTTTAGGTTAAAATATACCAAGCAATAAAAATAACGGGTAAAGCAGCAAGGGCGATTGTTAAAGGCCACTTTAATGCTTTCGCTTTTTTAGCATGTAATACTTCCAGTGCATTAGTTTCATTACAAGCAGCCACTTTATCAATATACAGGTAGCCTGAGTTAATATACTGCTTACAATTTTGCACGTCTGCTGGTATTGCAATTAGTTTTTGCTGCTTTTTTAGGACATAAAAATCCATAAACTCACCACACTTAATACGATTTGGGTCTGTTGACCTTTGCAGATTAAAATTCGTTCAAACTAGGGGCGGTTTAATCGAGGCGCGAGGTTTGTAACCTAGTGGGCTAAGTAAAAACCGAGCAACAAAGAGTAAATCGCCCCTAGGCAGAACCCAAAGGGCAGCGCCTGTTTGGCATTGATGCTGCGTTATCACCTATTTATGGGGAATAACCACACCACATAGGCTCTGCCTTGCCTAAATACCAAACAGACTGCTGCAAATTTAATCTTGAAAGGTCAACAGACCCCAGTTAGAACAAAAAATATTTGAGAGAAACACTAAAAAAGTACCCTCAAATTAAAAAAGTGGGCGATTCTAATTACAAACCATAGTAAAGATCAACCTAAAACTGTGTTATTTAGTATTTTTAATGAAAATAGCTGTGTTTTTTCGTTTTATCTCTACTTTTAGTGATATGTAAACCCCCTTTACAGTTTTGTTTAGCGTATTAATTACTTTTGTTTTTTATTAAATTTCTGACGAAATGCGCGTTCTTTTTTATGGTATGAAACACTATAAATAGTATTTACATAAACGTGGGGAATATCACCCTATAAAAGCAGGGTTTTATCGCTATTTTATTGAAGCTTAGCTGTAAATTTGTCACAGTAGCGTCACTAAAATCGATCAGGATTAACAATGAAGAAAAATTTATTTACATTGAGTGCGTTTGTATTGCCTTTGGCAATGGCGAGCTCTGTGATGGCCTCATCTGTTGAACAAACTAAAGGCAGCTATGTTGATAAGTTTCGTCAACTAGACGAAGCTTTGCCTACCCCTAATGTTTACCGCAGTGCCGCAGGTGCACCGGCAGAAAATTACTGGCAACAACGCGTTGATTACGATATTGATGTAAAGCTTGATGAGCAAAAGCGTCGTTTAACGGGGAGTCAAACAATTGAATATAAAAATAACTCACCGCATACGCTTAAATATTTATGGCTACAGCTTGATCAAAACATTTTTAAAAATGACTCGATTGCAGAAACCACGCAAACTTTTAAAAGTACCCTACAAAACGAACCGGATGCCAAGCCTGCTAAATTAAGCTTAGGTGATTTACGTCGTCAGCAGTTTATGAACGACAATGAGCTGGGTTACACCATTAGCAATGTTAAAGATGAAGATGGTAAAGTGCTTCGCGTAACGGTTGTTGATACTCTAATGCGTATAGACTTAAACACGCCACTTAAACCGGGTAAAGATGTTGAGTTTAGCATGGACTTCGCGTTTAACTTAGTTGAAGAAGATGCGGTAGGTGCACGTGCAGGTTATGAGCACTTTGAAGAAGACGGTAACGATATTTTCCTAGTGGCACAGTGGTTCCCTCGTTTAGCTGCGTATACTGATTACGAAGCATGGACCAACAAACCATTTCTAGGTAGCGGTGAATTCACCTTGGAATTTGGCGACTACGACGTTGAAATTACGGTTCCAGCGGACCATATTGTATCGGCAACCGGTAAGCTTGATAACCCAAGCTCAGTTTTAACCAGTACTCAACGTAAACGCTTAAAAGAAGCTGAAACAGCAAAGCGCCCGGTATTTGTAGTTACTGAAGAAGAAGCACTCGAAAACGAAAAAGCCGGTACAGACAAAACAAAAACGTGGCATTTTAAAGCAGAGAATGTCCGTGATTTTGCATGGGCGTCGTCACGTAAATTTATGTGGGATGCTAAAGGTTACCAACAAGGTGGGAATGAGCAACCACTGGTTATGGCGATGTCGTTTTTCCCTAAAGAAGGTGGCGATTTATGGAAGAAGTACTCAACTGAATCTGTGGTGCATACCATGGAAGTGTATTCGAAATATTCATTTGACTACCCTTACCCAACTGCACAGTCAGTTAATGGCCCAGTAGGGGGGATGGAATACCCAATGATCACCTTTAATGGTCCACGAACAGACTTACAAGATGATGGTACGCGTACTTATTCTCAAGCAGAAAAACGCTTTTTAATCGGCGTTGTTATTCATGAAGTGGGGCATATTTATTTCCCTATGATTGTAAACTCAGATGAGCGCCAATGGACTTGGATGGATGAAGGCTTAAATAGCTTTTTAGATGGTGTTGCTGGACGTGAATGGGATCCAACCATTCCTTGGGGGGTTGAGCCTCGTGACATTGTGGCGTACATGAAGTCTGAAACTCAAGTACCTATTATGACGCAATCAGACAGTGTGCTTCGATTAGGCCCTAATGCCTACACTAAACCAGCTGCAGCATTAAATATTTTACGTGAAGTTATTCTAGGTCGTGAATTATTTGATTTTGCGTTTAAAGAGTATGCACAGCGCTGGAAATATAAGCGTCCTACTCCAGCTGATTTTTTCCGTACTATGGAAGAAGCGTCAGGCGTTGATTTAGATTGGTTCTGGCGTGGTTGGTTTTACACCACAGACCATGTTGATATCTCGCTTGATAAAGTATATCAATTACGGTTAGACACCAAAAACCCTGATATCGACTTTAAACGTTTACGTGATATTGAAGCGAATAAGCCAAGCTCATTATTTGTTGAGCGTAATCGTGCTGAAGGTAAAAAAACCTGGGTTGAGAAAAACCCAGATGTGACCGACTTTTATGACGAAAACGATCGCTTTACGGTTACCAATAAAGAACGTAATGCGTACAACAAGTTTTTAAAAGGCTTAAAACCATGGGAGCGTAAAACACTCGATCGCGCACTAGAGGAAGATAAAAACTACTATGTTATGGAGTTTTCAAATCTAGGCGGCCTAGTGATGCCGATTCTATTAGAGCTAACTTATGAAGATGGCACTAAAGAAGAGCGTTACATTCCCGCAGAAATTTGGCGTCGTAACCACAAAAATGTACAAAAGCTGATTATTACCGACAAAAACAAACCGCTCACCTCAGTAACGGTTGATCCAGGTTGGGAAACAGCGGATGTGAATGTAGAAAATAATCACTACCCACGTCGTATTATTCCTTCACGTATTGAAGTGTACAAACGTGAAAAGAGTAAGGCAAAAGTAAGCCGTGATATCATGCAAGATATTAAAACTGAGCTGAAAAAAGACGAGCCAAAAGATAAAAAAAATAACGGCGAGGACCAATAATAATGCGCTTTTTGCTTATTATTGTTTGTTTTTTAATTGCTGCGCCGAGTATGGCGCATCAATTAAAATCATCCGTTACCACGGTGTTATTTAATCAGCGCACGCACAATATTGAATTGATGCATCGTTTTTACTTACATGACACAGAGCATGCTGTTGGCAACTTATTTAAAGGCAAAGTGGATATCATAAATAACAAGCGTGACCAAAAACGCTTTGCTAAATATGTTGAGTCTCATGTTGCTTTGCAAACCTTAGCGGGTGAGCCACTTACGCTTAATTATGTGGGTGCACAAGTGGATGGTAAGTTTTTTTGGGTATACCAAGAAGCAGCGATCCCCGATGAGATTGAAGGCGTCAGAATGAGTAATGGCGCACTTCGCGATTTGTGGCCTGCGCAAGTCAATATGGTAAATGTTGAAGGGCGAGGACAAGTTAAAACGTTAAACTTTAGCCAAGACGATACATGGCTTGAAGCGCGATTTGAAACTAACTAACCCACCGCGCATCTTTTATAAGGTGCGCACTTTTTTACCAAAGATTAGCTGATCGCGTTAATTTACTTCATCGTAGAACCATTACAACAGATATTATTCAAACCCAAGCTATTGTGTTATCAAATGAGCTATACTGGGAGTGCAATGGACTGAGCTCTTTCCAATACGTTTATTGATATACTCTTTTATGTAAAGCAAACTCAGCAAAATGAGCTAATTATTTAGCGCAAGGAATGAAATGAAAACGCAAATTGAGGCAATCAAAGGTGTTATTTTTGATTTAGACGGAACCTTAGTATCATCAGAATTAAACTTTTCATTAATAAAAGCCCAAGTAGGTTGTCCTGCAGAGCTAGACCTACTTGAATATATAGAGCAATTGCCCTCGCCCTACATGCGTGAAGAAGCGATGAATATAGTGCATCAGCATGAGCTACTCGACGCGCAAACGGCGACGTTTTTACCCGGCGTTGTTGCAGCTGTCAACGCTCTGCAAGCTAAAAATATCCCCATGGCTATTGTGACCCGTAATTTTGATAAAGCGGCCACACTAAAGCTACAACACAATCCGTTGCCAATTGAAATGGTACTCACCCGAACAGATGCACCGGCTAAACCCGATCCAAGTGCTTTATTAACTATTGCAAGCCATTGGTCAATGCCAGTTGATAATGTTATTTACGTTGGTGATTATTTATATGATATACAAGCGGCCCATAATGCAAAAATGCGAGCCTGTTTGTATGCACCTGATGTGACCCCCGCGTATGCCGAACAAGCCGATTTTGTTATTCATGCGTTTGATGAATTGGTAACATTAATTGACAATTACGCTGAAAAAGTGAGGGTCTGTTGACCTTTCAAGGTTGAATTTGCAGCAGTCTGTTTGGTATTTAGACAAGGCAGAGCCTATGTGGTGTGGTATTCCCCATAAATAGGCGATAACGCAGCATCAATGCCAAACAGGCGTTGCCCGTAGGGTTCTGCCTAGGGGCAATTAACTCTTTGTTGCCTACATGGATGTAGGTAAGGGGCGTGAGCAGGACGCGGAAGCTTTGCTCGGTTTTGACTTAGCCCACTAGGTTACAAACTTCGCGCCGCGATTAAATTGCCCCTAGTTTGAACAAATAGCAATCCGCAAAGATTAACAGACCCTGATTATGTTAAATTGAGCTTTGTTGTATTTATTTAATAGCATAACGGGTATTATTTAAATTAATACCCAACTGCTTTTACTTCGCATAGCATGTTGAACCACTAGCCCAATACGCTTTGAATTGGTAAAATATCGAAAACAGAACGTATTCAATAGAGGCACAAGATGGGCAGAGCATTTGAAGTCCGCAAAAGTTCGATGGCTAAAACAGCCAACGCAAAAACTAAAGTAAATTCGAAGTATGGTAAAGAAATTTACGTTGCAGCCAAAAGTGGTGAACCCGACCCCGATGTAAATCAAACATTGCGCCGCTTAATTGAAAAAGCCAAAAAAGACCAAGTTCCCGCGCACGTAATCGAAAAAGCAATTGAAAAAGCAGCCGGTGGGGCAGGGGAAGATTACTCAACCGCTCGTTACGAAGGTTACGGCCCGGGTAATTGTATGGTGATTGTTGACTGTTTAACCGACAACCCTAATCGTACGATTAAAGATGTGCGCTTACCGTTTACTAAAACAGATTCAAAAATAGGCACACCTGGTTGTGTTGCTCATATGTTTGATCACCTTGCTGTTTTAGGGTTTGCAGGCGACGACGATGAAGTGGTGTTAGAAGCCCTGATGATGGCTGATGTTGATGTGACTGATGTAGAAGCCGAAGATGGCAAGGTGTCGGTGTTTGCACCGCATACTGAGTACTTTAAAGCTAAAACGGCATTAGAAGAAGCATTTAAAGGCATTAACTTTGAAATTGATGAGATTACCTTTGTACCACAAGTGCATGTTGAAATTACTGATGAAGAAGTGATTGCCAACTTTGATAAATTTATCAATATGCTTGAAGATTGCGATGACGTACAAAATGTTTATCACAACGCGACCATTAAAAACTAATTCGTAGTTTTAACTAGGCGAATTTTAGCTATTTTGCCGCTTAATAAAACAAAAAGCGCGTTTTGTGTAGGCAAAACGCGCTTTTTTAGTGTTAAATAAATGTCAGCTATTCAGCTAGGTTATGGTGCTGTGCTTTATATTTTAAGCGGTAGCTGTGCAGTAGCGGCTCAGTATAACCGCTAGGTTGGCTAACGCCTTCAAATACTAGTGCCATAGCGGCTTGATAAGCAACACTTTTAGCCAGTGTTTGCTCATTAGTAGCCATAGGGCTGTAAAGGCTATCATGCTCATTTTGGCCATCAACAACCTTAGCCATTTTTGCCATTACATTTTGCACTTGCTCTTTACTGCACACGCCGTGATGCAGCCAGTTGGCGATATGCTGACTTGAAATACGTAAGGTCGCTCTATCTTCCATTAAGCCAATATGGTTAATGTCAGGCACTTTAGAACAGCCTATTCCTTGGTCAATCCAGCGTACTACGTAACCTAAAATGCCTTGCGCGTTGTTCTCAAGCTCACTTTGAATATCTTCTTTTGATAGTGTTTCTGGGTTTGTCATTAGCGGTGGTGTTAGCAAGCTTTCTAGGCTTGCTATTTGGCGCGTGGCAATGCTTTGCTGCAGACTAAATACATCAACATCATGATAGTGCATTGCGTGTAATGTAGCGGCAGTAGGAGAGGGCACCCAAGCCGTATTTGCACCTGATTGAGGGTGGGCAACTTTTTGCTCCATCATCATCGCCATTTTATCTGGCATTGCCCACATACCTTTACCAATTTGTGCTTTGTGGCTTAAGCCACAGGCTAGGCCAATATCGACGTTACGATCTTCATAAGCGCTGATCCAAGGCTGTGCTTTAATAGCGGCTTTAGGCAGTACCACACCCGCTTGCATAGAGGTGTGTATTTCATCACCGGTGCGGTCTAAAAAGCCGGTGTTAATAAATACAACGCGCTCTTTAGCTGCATGAATACAGGCTTTTAGGTTAGCAGAAGTACGACGCTCCTCGTCCATAATGCCCATTTTAAGGGTGTTTTTCGGCAAGCTTAGTGCCTCTTCAACCATGCCAAATAAAGTGTTAGCAAATGCCACTTCATCAGGACCATGCATTTTTGGTTTTACAATATTAATACTTTGTGCAGTTGAGTTTTGAATGGCATTTTTAGTGTTTAAATCGTGCAGTGCGGCTGTTGCGGTGAACATGGCATCCATGATGCCTTCAAACACATCATTACCACTTACATCGGTAATGGCAGGGTTTGTCATTAAATGCCCAACGTTACGCACAAACATCATACTGCGCCCTTTTAGGGTCAGTTTTTGGCCATCAAGACCTGTGTATTGGCGATCGGCTTGTAACGTACGGTCGACCATTTTGTCGCCTTTTCTAAACGTTTCAACTAAGTTACCTTGCATTAAGCCTAACCAGTTTTTGTACACTTGCACTTTATCTTCGGCATCCACTGCAGCAACGGAGTCTTCACAGTCCATAATAGTGGTCAGCGCCGCTTCAAGTACCACATCTTTTAGCCCTGCTTTATCAGCTTGGCCAATAGGGTGGTGATGATCTATTTGCAGCTCAACATGTAATCCATTGTTTTTAAGTAAAATAACACTTGGGTTTTGTGCCTCACCTTGATAGCCAACGAGTTGTTCAGGGTTTTTAAGCGTAGTGTGCGAGCTGTCACGTAATGTAATTGCAAGTGCGCCATCCACGATTGAATAATTAGTACTTTCGATGTGCGAGCCATTTTCAAGGGGTAGCGCTTTATCTAAAAACTGTCTGGCGTAAGCCATTACTTTAAAGCCGCGCACTGGGTTGTATTGAGTCCCTTTCTCTGCACCATCGTCTTCACTGAGTACGTCTGTGCCGTATAGTGCATCGTAAAGTGAACCCCAACGTGCATTAGCAGCATTTAGAGCAAAACGGGCATTACTAACCGGTACCACTAACTGTGGCCCTGCAGTCAATGCTATTTCTGGCTCTACATTTTGGGTTTCAATATTAAAGTCTTCAGGTTCATCAACTAAATAGCCAATGTCTTTTAAAAACGCTTGGTACTGGGCTTGATCACCGTTTTTATTAGCAACATGGTAGTCATCAATCTGCTTTTGTAATTGTTCACGTTTAGCGAGTAGCGACTTGTTCAGCGGAGTAAGTGTTTGCACTATATGAGCAAAGCTTTTCCAAAACTGGTGTTCGTCTAGATGGGTACCAGGTAATAGTTGTTTTTTAACAAATTCAGCTAGTTGCTTATCAACGCTGAGTCCAGAGTGGGTGAGAGTGTGGCTCATAATTAAAATCCTTAAACGGTCCGACAGAGTGCATTTTTTATATGCGTACACTTACCATATCGCAAAAAAGTCGCTTTGAGTGCTTTTTAACCATTCACTATATGTATAGCCGCAATAACAACTATAAATTTACTAAATCTAAAAAATAAGCCTAATGTTTAATTAAGCGCTACAGAGCTAACGCGATGTAGTCACTCTCTCAACAATAAATATTAATACCCGTTCGAAGGACTTTATTATGACAACATATCAAGGCGAAACAGATACACTAGCAACACTATGCCAATCACAAGGCAGTGCATGGAAAACTATTAATCCTGAATACGCAACTCGCATGCGTTTACAAAACCGTTTTCGCTCTGGTGTTGATATTGCACAATTTACTGCTGACATTATGCGTGAAGACATGGCGGCATACGACAAAGACACAAGCCAGTACACGCAGTCTTTAGGTTGTTGGCATGGTTTTACTGCGCAACAAATGATGATGGCTATTAAGCGCCACCAAAAAACAACTAAACGCAGTTACGTATACCTAAGTGGTTGGATGGTGGCAGCGCTTCGCTCTGAGTTTGGCCCACTTCCAGATCAAAGTATGCACGAAAAAACATCAGTACCAGCACTTATCGAAGAAATCTACACCTTCCTAAAGCAAGCTGATGCACGTGAACTTGACCATTTATTTAACGAGCTAGACGATGCAAAAGCAAACGGCGGCGACGTTCAAGCCGTGCTTAATAAAATTGATAACTTTGAAACGCACGTTGTGCCAATCATTGCTGATATTGATGCAGGTTTTGGTAACGAAGAAGCGACTTACCTACTTGCTAAAAAGATGATTGAAGCGGGTGCTTGTGCTATCCAAATCGAAAACCAAGTATCAGATGCTAAGCAATGTGGTCACCAAGCAGGTAAAGTTACCGTTCCTCATGAAGACTTTTTAGCTAAAATTAACGCAGTACGTTACGCGTTCCTAGAGCTAGGTATTGATAACGGCATTATCGTTGCACGTACCGATTCACTAGGTGCAAGCCTAACGCAAAAAGTACCGGTTTCACAAAAACCAGGTGACTTAGCAAGCCAATACAATGCATTTTTAGAAACAACACCGGTAAACAGCGTTGAAGATTTAAATGAAGGCGAAACGGCAATGAAGCTTAATGGCCAACTTTGTAAGCCTACACGCCTAGATAACGGTTTATACCAGTTCCGCGAAGGCACTGAGAAAGACCGCGTAGTACTAGATTGTGTAACTAGCTTACAGTCAGGCGCTGATTTACTGTGGATTGAAACAGAAAAACCACACGTAAAACAAATTGCAGAGCTGGTAAATCGCGTTAAAGAACAAGTTCCAGATGCTAAATTAGTATACAACAACTCACCGTCGTTCAACTGGACGCTTAAGTTCCGTGAGCAAGTATACCAAGAGTGGCAAGAAGCAGGTCGTGATCTAAGCGCTTACCCAAGTATTGATGACAACAAAGCGCTTATGGCTCCAGAAATGGATGCAACAGAGCTTGCTGCAGCTGCAGACTTATTAGTACAAAACTTCCAACGCGATGGCGCACGTGAAGCTGGTATTTTCCATCACCTAATCACATTGCCAACGTACCATACAGCAGCATTAAGCACTGATATTCTATCTGAAGGTTACTTCGGTGACTTAGGTATGCTGGCTTATGTACGTGACGTACAACGTCAAGAAATCCGTCGTGAGCAAGCGTCAGTTAAGCACCAAGACCTTGCAGGCTCAAACATTGGCGATACGCACAAAGAGTACTTCTCTGGTGAGAATGCACTTAAAGCCGGTGGTGAAGCTAACACCATGAACCAATTCTAATTCAACTAGATAGTGTTACTTAAGGGCCGCAAGGCCCTTTTTTTATGCCTGCATAAAGACAAAATTTAATAGATCAGTATTTTACTAGCTAGTTATTCAGGGATGCAGTGCAGGTTAAAAGTGTAAATTAAATTTAAAGGATGTTTATGACTCGGCTGTGAGGGCTTTATGTTGATTACGCTTTAACACGGGTAAGCACAATAAATTACCCGCTTTTTACCACATATAGATCAGAGTTTAACTAGGGTCTGTTGACCTTTCAAGGTTAAATTTGCAGCAGTCTGTTTGGTAGTTAGGCAAGGCAGAGCCTATGTGGTGTGGTTCTTCCCCATAAATAGGCGATAACGCAGCATCAATGCCAAACAGGCGTTGCCCAAAGGGTTCTGCCTAGGGGCGATTTACTCTTTGTTGCTCGGTTTTTACTTAGCCCACTAGGTTACAAACCTCGCGCCGCGATTAAACCGCCCCTAGTTTGAACAAATTTTAATCCGCAAAGGTCAACAGACCCTAAGCTACTAAAAGCAGATCACGATTTAACTAGCTAGTTCAAAAAGCAGATCAGGTTTTAACTAACCAGGTTGAAAACAGCCATTATCTTCATTATTAAGGGTAGATTTGCCTTTCTAACCCTTAATTTGACTATATAAACGCTTAATTTAAAGATTTTTAACTGGGGTTTATAAAGTAATAAACCGATTTTTTACTAACTGTTGCAGCTTATAAAACATTTTTTTACTAACTGAGGGCTTATAAACAGTGACTCAAACCGATTTTTTACTAACTCAAAGGAGCGGAGTTAGTATAAACCGAATTTTTACCAACTCAGCTTGAAACTAAGTCCGATATTTAGTTTAAGTATGTAAGGGATTACTCACATTATTGCTGTAAAGGGGGTTTACACTTGTGAGCTTCGAGCTTCGAGAAACGAGCTTATATAGCTCGTCACTCATAATTCGACGTTTTATTTCGAATGCTTATCAAACCACCATTGAATATATGCCACTTTGGTCATTAAATTTGATGGACGGGCAGTAATACCATGTGAAGCGTTTGGAATGCGCACCATCGCGGTATCAACACCCTGCAATTTTAAGGCTTGATAAAACTGCTCAGTTTCTGAAATTGGCGTACGGTAGTCTGCTTCACCAGTCAGTAGCATGGTTGGGGTTTTAACATTGCCAACATAACTGATTGGTGAGCGCTTCATATAATGCTCAATATGGTCCCAAGGTTTACCTGGAAACCAATAATCGGCAAAAAATGGATAGAAGTCGGCAGTTAGTACAAAGCTGATCCAATTAATCACTGGTTTTGCAACCACAGCTGCAGCAAAGCGATCCGTATGGCCTACAATCCACGCGGTTAATACACCGCCGCCAGAACCACCGGTAACGAACAACTTAGACTCATCAATAAAACCTTTATCGATTAGCGCGTCAACGCCTGTCATTAAATCATCGTAATCATTGCTTGGGTAATTATGATGAATAGTTTGCGCAAACTCTTTACCGTACGAGTCACTGCCTCGCGGGTTCATGTATAAAACAACATTTCCTTTGGCAGCAAATAATTGAACTTCAGCACTAAAATGAGGGCCATAGTTAGCAACAGGACCACCGTGGATTTCAAGCACCAGTGGGTATTTTTTTGATTTATCAAAACCCGGCGGGTAAGCAACCCAGCCTTGTATTGGTAACTCGTCGTGGCTTGATTTTAACCATAACTCTTCAACCTTGGCGAGCTGTTTAGTTTGTAGTGCATCTGAGTTTAAATCGGTTAAACGCTGTACTTTGCCACGTTTTATTGTAGCTACATCAGCAGGGCGCTGGGTATCAGCCAAGGTAAATGCAATATCACCATTTTCACTAATATCAAAATCACCACCAGAATAAGGACGCCCAAACGCCACGCTACCTATTTGTTCGGTAATCACCTTACGTTTACCACTTCGAGGTTGATAAGCGAGTGCGGTTTGGCCTTCATCAGCATAGCTAAAATAGAGGCCTTTTGAATTTGCGCTCCATTGTATTTGGCCAACGCTGCGATCGAAATCGGGAGTCAGACTTTGGGTATCACCGGTTTTTAAATCACGAATATAAAGCTGAGTATTTTCATAGTTAGTGCGCTTGTCATCGTAGCCAGTATAAGCAAGGTACTGACCGTTAGGTGAGACCTGAGGTTGTTGATCTGGCCCATTACGGTCGGTCAGTGGTGTGATTTCCAACGTGTTTAAATTAAGCTGGTACACTTCACTATTGGTTGGCTTGAGTGCATGTTCAGCGTGTCTATTGGCTGAAAAATAAAGTGATTCGCCGTTTTTACTAAAGCTTACACCGCCATTGTAATCAAAGTTATCGTCAGTGAGTTGCTGTGCATTGCCGCCATTCGCATTAAGAGTAAATAGCTGATTAAATCCTTTTTGACTATAGCCACTGCCATCTGCACGGTAGTAAACATCGTCAATAAATTTAGCAGGGTCTGCCCAGCTAGCGCCTTTAGGTTTGCCAGGCAAACTGACAGGAGGTGAGCTTATTTCAGGAACAAACATACTAAACACCAGTTGTTTAGAATTAGGTGACCAGCTGATTGAGCGAGGTGCATTGGTAAGGTTACTAATTTTTGCCACAGCACCCGTTTTAAGCCACTTCATGTATATTTGATTACTGCCATCTCTGTTAGAGATGAACGCAAGGCGCTGCCCATCGGGAGACAACACTGGCGAGTAGTCCATAAATACACCAGATGTTAAGGGTTGTAGTTGTCCTGTGCTGTAATCAACAGACCAAATATTACCGACTTTGCGATCGGTTTTAATATCCATGCGGTTGCGGACAAAATACACTGTGTTACCGTCGTCAGTAATATCTATTTGATTGGCATATTCTAAGTTGAATATATCTTGAAGTTGCAATGTATCGGTATTGGCAACGGCCAAGTGGCTGCTACCTAGTATAAGGCTCATAGCTAAAAGCGTTTTCATTGTTTATCCCTGTTTTAAATCACTAATCTATTTATAGGGTAGTAGAGGGATAATTTATAGTCAGATGCGACGAAGCTCGCATTTAAAACTACCAATGAATGCAGGTGGTAAAAGAAAGCAAAAGCTGTAAAGGGGGTTTACAGCTTAATCTGTATTTTTGACTTTAGTTATTGGCTGAGCAAAGCGCCTTTATCTCTTCAATAATTGCAATGCCTTGGGCGTTATCGCCATGCACACAAATGCTGTCAGCGACTAGCGTTAACGATTTTCCAGATTGAGTAGTTACACTGTTACTGGCTAAAAGCTGCTTAACCTGAGCTAATAATGCGTCTTTGTTATGCACACTGCCGGCTATATTTCGTGGTACTAATTGCCCTTGGTCAGTGTACTGCCTGTCTGCGAACGCTTCTAATACGAGTGTTAGTCCAAGGTGGCGAGCCATTGTTTGATGTAGCTTGGCATCGGCTGTGGCGAGTATCATTAACTTTAAGTTTGCAGGGTAACTGGCAACTGCACCCATAACAGTGGTGAGTAGTTGCTGGTTTGTCATCATGTCGTTATATAGCGCACCATGGGGTTTTACATAGCTAAGGGTTAGCCCTTGTACTTTTGCCATGCCATCAAGAGCGGCTATTTGATAATGCAAACATTGAGTGAGCTCAGCCACGCTCATGCTTATTGAACGCCTACCAAATCCTTGTTTATCGGGGTAGCTTGGGTGAGCGCCAATCATAACATTATGTTGTTTAGCCAGCTTTAGGGTATGCGCCATTACACTCGAATCACCTGCATGAAAGCCACAAGCAATATTTGCCATATCAATATGGGGCATAACATCGTTATCAAGGCCCATTTGCCATGCGCCAAAGCTCTCGCCTAAATCACAATTAAGTTTCATATTAATGGCTCTTCGATTGTTTAATTGTTACCGGTAATTGGCCTTTGGCTGGAGCTTGGCCTAATAATACTTTCGCCAGTGCAGTAAAGGCAGGCCCAGACACCAGCTCGTTTTTATCCATATCAATATTATAAGCATAGGAAGCAAGCACTGCATCAGCATAGTCACCAAATTGCGCAATGTCATACGGTGCACGTAAACTAATAAATACCGTGGGAGTGTGTTGTTTAGCCATTTTTAGTAATGACTCAAGCGCTTTAGGTTGCTCTGCGTTATTTAAGGCAAAGTTTGGGTTATCGGCTAAGTCATCCATACCGCCAATTTCCACTGCACTTTGATTCGGCGTTGCATTGCCAGCAATAACAATACTTGCTTGGTTTATGTTGCGCTGCGCTTCACTTGGATCAAAGCCCTGTAAGCTGCTGCAACTAAAACTGAGTGGTTGTGAACTTAACGCACTAATTGCTTGTTGCATTGCCATACACTTGCGGGTGTCGGGCATAATAATATGAATATGCTGATCCGCGCTAAGTTTAAGCGGTAAAGTGTTATTGTTGTTTTTTATTTGGGTAATTGCCGCTAACGCCAGTGATGCTTCTAATTCACGATGTGCTTTATTACCAATAACCTGTTTGGCATTGGCTAATGCATTAATGGGGTTAGGCAAAGCGTGTAATTTAAATTGATGTTTAAGCGAGGTAATACGCTGCGTCGAATGGGCAATTTCGTCTGCGTTTAGTTGTTTTGTTTTAACTGCACTGACTAAAGAGTCAATGAGCGCATCAAGTTTATTTATATCCTCAGGCGTTCTAATTTCTATTGGCATCAGCGCAATATCAACCCCTGCTGCAAAGGTGTTTATAATCGCTTGAGTTGGGCTGAAAAAATGGCTAATACCTGCCATATCAAGTGCATCAGTTACCACTACACCTTGATAGTTCAGCTCATCGCGAAGGATATCGGTCATGATTTTACGCGACATGGTCGCGGGTTTGATCATTTGTTTCCCTTCTACATTAGTTAATGTGCTGCTATCAAGCTCAGGGTATTGAATATGTGCGGTCATTATCATACCCGGACTATGCTGCTCAATAATCTGTTTAAACGGTGCTAAATCTTGAGCGTAAATAACTTCTTTTGAATGCATTACTTTAGGTAAGCCTGTATGGCTATCTACATTGGTATCGCCATGTCCTGGAAAGTGTTTTATAGCGCTAATAATACCGTTTTTTTCAAACTCAATTACTTGTGCCGCGCCCAGTGCCGCAACTTCATCGGGGTTTTCACTAAAAGAGCGTACATTAATGACCGGATTGTCAGGGTTCATGTTCACATCAACCGTAGGCGCATAATTTACATTAATGCCAAGCGCTGAGAGTTCAGAGGCCAGTACCTGTGCTGTTTGGGAAGCAAAATAAGTACCATGCTCAGGATAAGTTGCGCCAATTGACATATTACCGGTGAATGAGGTGGCCACATCGCGAGGTAAACGAGCTACACGTCCGCCTTCTTGGTCAATAGAAATAAACAGTGGCAAGCCTGATTTTGATGCAGATGCAGCTTGTTGTAGTTGCAGATTAAGGCTAATTATTTGTTCGATGCTTTGGGTGTTTTCAGAAAACAAAATCACCCCGCCAATATCATAACGGCTAATTGCTTTTGCTAATTCATCGGGCAATTCGGTTAATGGCGTTCTACAGCGCTGGCTACTACCTTGGTGACAAAAATAGCGCAAATCGAGCATGAGCTTTTGCCCAAGTTGCTGTTTAAGTGACAGCGAAGAATCGGCAAAAGAAGATTTTATTGGCATGAAACATCCGATTAAAAAAAGAGAAGACGATAACAAGTACTTATTTAGCAACACACACCTCAAGGCTAAATAAAAATAAAGTGCATGCAGCTTAACTATTATTGAGCTTAACTGCAAAAGCCAGCAAATATAAACCGTATGATTTAATTATCCTAAAAATAACAAAAATTAGGTCACTTAGTTCTATTTATGTATTATATTAATGGTGTATGCAGTGCATAGCAGTCGTTTTTATTTGCTTAGGATGATATTAAGTTGCGTTTTCGATTACCATTTACTTTTAACCTTAGGCAATTAATTCTTTTGTTAGCTATACCCGCTGCAGCTGCTATTTTGTTTAGTGGTTTATATATTAGTTATCAAATGCAAAAAGAACGGGTAATAGAAGATACCCTACAAAGTAATCATGTATTTGCCAGTAAGTTAGCCTCAGCAACTGAGCATTTTTTAGCAGCGGCAATGCAGCAACTTGAGTTTTCAGCTAAAATTATTGCTGATGATATTACCAACACTGAGTTACTTCAATCTGAAACCGACCGACTTTTAAATCAGACACATAGCTTTAATTCAGTTGCCATAAACATGCAAGGTGTGGTTAAAGCAGCCTCACCTGTGTCTTTAAATATTATTAATAAAACCGTTAATTCACCCCATTCTAAGCAAGCATTTAAGCTAAAACGTCCGCAGGTCAGTCTGCCTTATATTTCGCTTGCTAATAATTTAATTGTAGTGCTTTCTTACCCCTTGTTTGATCAAGCGGGGAATTATTACGGTTATATAGGCGGTAGCTTTTATTTAGAGCAGCAAAGTATTTTAAATGCTTTGTTGAAACAGCATAGTTACGATGGCGGAGCGTACTTTTACGTGGTCGCTGACAACAAAACCTTACTTTATCATCCTGAGGCTCAGCGCATTGGTGAGCAAGTATTTAATAACCCAGTAATAGAGCGAGTGTTGCAAGGTGAAGATGGATACACTCGGGTTATAAATAGTCAGGGAGTGACCATGCTGGCCGGATTTTCCCACGTAGAGCTTGCTAATTGGGGGATTGTTGCGCAGCGAAGTGAAGCAGCAACACTTGCTAAGTTAGACACTTTTCAAGGGCTGGTGCTTAAACGAATGTTACCCATAGTACTCATTACTTTTTTATTAATAGCTATGTTAGCTCACTATATTGCTAAGCCGTTAAGGTTATTAGCCGATAGCGCCAATTTATCAACCGATAAGAAAAATGTGGATCATCTTAAAGGTATTAAGTCTTGGTACTTCGAAAGTAACCAGCTTAAACACGCGATGTTAGAAGGCGTTCATGTTTTGCAATCGCAAATGGGGCAATTACGTCAAGATGCACTTACCGATCCGCTAACTGGCGCGCATAACCGACGTGGCTTAAACATATTGCTTGAAAACCTAATGGATAAACATATACCGTTTGCTGTGCTTGAAATTGATATCGACTTTTTTAAACGGGTTAATGATACGTTTGGCCATGATACGGGTGATGAAGTATTAAAAACCCTTACTCATATTATACAGTCGTTATCGCGCAAGCATGATATTGTGGCACGCACTGGTGGAGAAGAGTTTTTACTGGTGTTGCCAAACGAAAATAGTGATAGTGCATTTGTTATTGCTGAGCGTTTACGCAACCAAGTAGCCACCACATTGATGGCAAAAGTAGGCTATATAAATGTATCGATTGGTATCGCTACTTGGCCACAACATAGTGATGATATTGACCAAGTATATAAATGTGCTGACAAAGCGCTCTATCACGCCAAAGAAACAGGCCGAAATAAGTGTGTGATCGCCAGCTAAAATTAAATTTATTTTTAAAAATTAACTTACCTTAAGTTTTATTTAAGTTTCACTGATTAAATTTTATCTATAGATTTAATACAGGCGATGCTTTTATGCAACTAGCTCAACATCACTCCTCAGCTGCGCTGTTTCAACAGCCTTTTCATTTTGTTAGTGCTACACAAAGTGATAAACACCGTCAGCGCCTTGAAAATACAGTAAAACAAGGCTTTTTAGCTGCGTACAATGCCAGCCTAACTTCATTTATGCCATTACTCTGTCAGTATAAAACTCAGCAAGGGCATTGCACATTAGGGCTCAGAAACGCCACTTCCCCTTTATTCATTGAACAATATTTAGCTGCGGCCATTGAAAAATTTTTACCACCAGGCACACCGCGAAATAAGGTGTTTGAGCTAGGTAATCTATGCTCAACACATCGAAAAGCCACGTTGTCTCATTTTATTATTGTAAATGAAGCTTTGTGCGGCTTTGGCGCGAGCTACTTAGTGTTTTGCGCTACCAAAAAAGTACGCGCCTTACTGCGCCTACTAGGTGTTACCTGTAACGAAATTGCACTGGCTAATAGCACTGTAGTAGAACAGCCAAAGAGCTGGGGTAGCTATTATGAGAATCAGCCTACGGTGTGCATTGTTAATTTAGCGCAGGCACATCAGCAAGTACTTAACACACCCATGCTGTTAAATATTAAACAGCAAAATACACAACAAATTAATGCCTTGATGACTGCGTTGGGGAGCTTATGAGCCTATTAAATAATATTAATAAGGTAGCGAATGAGCCAGTGGTTGTTAGTTACTTAGCCAATAAAGTGATGCCTATTAGCGTTTTGGAGTTACAACAAGAAACTAATAAGCTTACAGCTATTTTTAACGCTTTAGATTCTGGTGCAATTGCCTTCCAGCTTGATAATACTCCAGCTTGGCTGGTTGTTGATGCCGCAACCAGCGCTGCCAACAAGGTTGCGGTGCCTATTGCCCATTTTTTTAGTCAGCAGCAAACACAGTATGTGTTAGCTCAATGCGGTGCGCAGTTTTTTATTAGTGATATGCCTCGTCATTCGCTAGGTAAGCATTCGCTGTCAGTAACATTATTTGAGCATTATACCCTTTATATTTATCAGCTCGATGCGATTGAGCCTGTGGACTATTTTACTGGTACGCAAAAAATTACCTTTACTTCAGGCTCTACTGGCGAGCCAAAAGGGGTGTGCTTATCAACACAAAGCCAGATGCAGGTAGCTAAGTCGTTATGTGAGCAAATAAACATTAGCAATCCTGTGCATTTATGCTTACTTCCGCTGCCAGTACTACTGGAAAATATAGCCGGTGTGTATGCGCCTTTGTTAAGTGGCGGTTGTGTACATTTAATGCCATTAAACGAATTAGGTTTTGTTGGCTCAGGGTTAAAAAACCCTAACAAACTCATTAGCGCAATCGATAGTGTAAAACCTAACACCCTTATTTTAGTGCCTGAGTTACTAACGTGTTTAATTGCCTTTGCAAAACAAGGCTGGCAGCCACCAAAGTCATTACAGTTTATTGCAGTTGGCGGAGCGCTCGTGAGTGATGCTTTAATTGCCACCGCCAGAGAGCTTAATTTACCTGTTTATCAGGGGTATGGATTATCAGAGGCGGCATCTGTCGTAAGTTTAAATACGCCCAAAAATGATGATTTAAAGAGTGCCGGCACTGTACTACCGCACATACAAACCAAAATCGAAAAAGGCCAGTTGTACATAAAGGGTGAGCTATTTTTAGGGTATTTAAATCAAGCGCCGCATAACCCAAATACATGGTATGCAACAGGCGATTTAGTGACCCAGCATGCCAATAAGCTCTTCATAAAAGGGCGACTTAAAAACCTGATTATTACCAGCATGGGCCGTAATGTCAGTGCTGAATGGCCTGAATCATTAATTTTAAGCCAAAGTGCGATACAGCAAGCGGTGGTGTTTGGTGAAAGCCAGCCATTTTTAAGCGCGCTTATTTATGCGGCTCCCGGATTTAGTGATGAGCAATTAAAAGCACATTTAAAAACAGTAAACCAGCAACTTCCTGACTACGCACAGATTAAAAAGTGGCACCGTTTAGCCCAACCTTTAAACGAGCAGCAAGGATTATTAACCGCTAATAATCGTCCTAAACGAGCGGCAATTAGTCAGCACTATAGCCCTATTTTTGAACAGTTCTACCGACTTGGAGAAGTGATCCATGAGTGATTTTTTTAATACATTAAAAGCACAAACTCAAAACGAGCGTGAGTACTTATTAGCTGCGCCAATTATACAGCGCGTTTTTAAAGGCCAAGCATCACTTGAAGAGTATGCGTCATTTTTAGCGCAAGCCTACCATCATGTAAAACACACTGTGCCATTAATGATGTCGTTAGGTGCCCGTTTGACCGACGAACAAGAATGGTTACGTGAAGCCGTAGCCGAATACATTGAAGAGGAAATTGGCCACCAAGAATGGGTGCTTAACGATATTGCCGCGTGTGGTTTTGATAAAGAAAGCGTGCGCCATAGTAAGCCACAATTTGCTACCGAAATGATGGTCTCGTATGCCTATGACAGTATCGCTCGTAAAAATCCATTAAGCTTTTTTGGCATGGTTCATGTACTCGAAGGGACTTCAATTGCCCTGGCTGATGGCGCAGCTTCAAATATTGCTGATGCAGTTGGTTTACCTAAAAAAGCATTTAGCTATTTAACCTCTCATGGTGCGCTTGATATAGAGCACGTAAATTTTTTTGAAAACTTGATGAACAAAATTACTAATGAGGCCGATCAGCAAGCTATTTTACATGGCGCAAAATGTTTTTATCGTTTGTACGGTGATATTTTTCGCGCTTTAGATGACGAGCCGTTCTTTAAAGCATCAGCGCAAGAGCAACACGCATGAATACCGGCTTATGTGTGTTAACTGGTGCGACAGGTGGAATTGGTCAAGCCATTGCCAAAACACTGCACGCACAAGGTTGGCAACTACTCTTGGTAGGGCGTAATGGCGATGCGCTAAATGCGCTAAGTAGCCAATGTCCCGGTAGTATGACTTTTGTGGGAGATTTAACCGTTGCAGAAAACATGCTGGCATTAGCCATTAAAGCTAAGCAACTAGGTGGCGCTAAGTTACTGATAAACAATGCAGGCATTAATGTGATGCAAAGCTTAAGTGCATCGAGTAGTGAACAAATCGACAAGATACTGAACACTAACTTGGCTATTCCTATGAAGTTATGTCAGCTGTTTTTAGCGCAGTTGCACGCATCGAAGGGGTGTATTATTAATGTCGGCTCGTCGTTTGGCAGCATAGGTTATCCGTATCAAACTTTATATTGCGCGAGCAAATTTGGTTTGCGTGGTTTTAGCGAAGCGCTATCACGAGAGCTTTCCGATACGCCCGTTAAAGTAAGCTATTTAGCACCAAGAGCTACCGATACAGATATTAATGATGCACAAACACGGGCAATGAATAAAGCGCTAGGTAACAAAATGGACTCTCCACAGTTAGTGGCAGATGAGTTGGTTGCGCTATTGCACAGTGCGAATCCGCGACGTTTTATTGGTTTTCCTGAAAAATTGTTTGCCCGCATTAATGGCGTATTTCCGCGTATTGTTGATAGCGCTATTGCAAAGCAACTACCTAAAATAAAGCAGTTTTTAGGTTAATAGAGGATCTTATGATGAAAAAATTTAATTTAGTGAGCTATTTCATAGTAGCGTGCGTGAGTTCATCACCGGTGCTGGCCGATGAGCAAAGTGATTTACTGGCAATCCAACAGCAATGGGCGGTGGCTAATTATGAGCTTAAAGACGATGCCCAAATTAAAGCGTTTACAGCGTTAAGTGAGCAAAGTAGTGAGTTTACGAAACACTATCCGGATTCGGCAAATAGCTATACGTGGAATGGCATTGTGCTGGCCAGTTTTGCTGGTGCAAAAGGTGGTTTAGGGGCGCTCGGTTATGCTAAAGATGCAAAGGCGTCATTAGAGCAAGCCCTTAAAATAGACGACAGTGCTTTAGGTGGCTCAGCGTATGCCAGCCTGGCAACTTTATACAGTAAAGTACCAGGGTGGCCAATTGGCTTTGGTGATGATGACACCGCCGATAAGTTTTTTAAGCAAGCACTCGCTTTTAATCAAAAAGGCATTGATACTAATTACTTGTATGGTGAGTTTTTATACGACGAACGTGAATATAAGCAAGCCAAAGCCCATTTGTTAGTTGCGCAAGCAGCAGGTATTCGTGATACTCGTGCTAAAGCTGATAAATATCGTCAACAAGCCATTAGCCAATTATTAGCTAAAGTTGATAAAAAACTAAAGAGATAACACACGCCACAATGCATTTATTATTAGTCGAAGACGATCACCTTGTAGCCCAAGCGCTTTGTCGCTCATTGCGCCAAGAAGGTTATAGTGTAGAGCATAGCGCAACGGTTAAGCATGCATTGCAATGCTTAGGCAGTGGCGAAATAGAAATGGTGATACTTGACCTAGGTTTACCCGATGGTGATGGTTCACAAATTCTAAAGCACATAAAAGCGCAAAAAAAAGTGATTCCGGTGGTTATACTAACTGCACGAAGTAGCATAGATGACAAGGTGCAAGGGCTTGATATGGGCGCTGATGATTATTTAGCTAAGCCATTTGAACCAGCCGAATTATTTGCTCGTTTGCGCGTAGCGAGCCGACGAGTAAATCAAGCTCAGTCGAGTTTATTACAGTGTTGTGAAGTGACCATGGATACGTCTGCACACACGGTCACTTTAGCTAATGAACCGCTTTCTTTGCCTCGCAAAGAATATATGCTGCTAAAAGCGTTATTAGAAAACCAAGGCAGAGTGCAATCTAAACAGCAGCTAGAAAACAAGCTATACCAGTGGGGAGAAGAAGTCGGCTCCAACACCATTGAAGTGCATATTCATCACTTAAGAAAAAAATTCCCTAGCGATTTTATTAAAACTCTCCGCGGTATTGGCTACGTAGTAGGAAAAAATGTCAATTCGTAAACGGCTGACGCTTATTTTACTGTCAATGATGGTATTAACCTGCTTTTTAGCCTTAGTTAAAGGCTATCAAAAAAGCATGAGCCATGGTGAGCAGTTACTCGATAGCGAGCTAAAAGTAGTGGCAGGCGTTTTGATGCAACAGCCTTTATCTATAAACGCCATGGCGCCTAAAACCCAAGAAAGCACGCAGTTGTTGTACCAAATTTGGCAAGCAGGTGAACTACTGAGCGGCTCTGATGAGCTGAATCTTGATTTGAGCCACTATCAAGCAGGTTTTCAAACGCTAAATATTGCAGGTCAGCGCATGCGAGTGTTTGTGTTTAAAACCTCTTTGCGCACGGTGATCGTTGTCGAGCCAATAGCTAAACGATTTGAACTCGCCGAAGCGGTTATTTTGTCGGCCATGTTACCTATGCTCTGGGCGGTTCCTTTACTTGCTTTGTTTATCAGCTTTTTTGTGAAGTACGCATTAGCCCCATTAACGCGCTTATCAAGGCAACTAGCACAGCGCCAAGCAAATGACTTTACTGCTATTAATTGGCAGGTAACCGATGAAGAAATAAAACCGGTGATCAGCCGCTTGAACGACTTATTTAAACGCGTAGAAACCGCCTATTTACGAGAACGCTTTTTTGCCTCTGATGCGGCACATGAATTACGTACTCCCCTGAGCAGTTTAAAAATAAATGTGCATAATCTTGCGGCGCAGCAAGGTGATAACCAAGAGTTACAAGCCATGACTCAAGGTATTAATCGACTCACCAATATCGTAGAGCAAATGTTGATCCTCGGACGCACTCAGCCAGAGCAGTGGCAAAAGCAATTTAAAGAACAGTCATTATTGGGCATTAGCCAAGCCGTGGTTAGCCAGTTATATGATAAATTGGCGGCTAAAAATCATTCCATCAGCCTTGATGGGGATGACTTTATTATTAATGGTGATGAATTTACCTTAGTGACGTTGATTTCAAATTTACTCAGTAACGCCATTAAGTACACGCCAGCAAATGGACAAATAAAAATAACCCTAAATCAAACGCACAGGCAGCGTATTTGGCAAATAGAAGACAGTGGCCCAGGTATGACGGATGAGCAAAAAAAACGAGTATTTAATCGCTTTTATCGCGTTGGCGGCGATCAACATCCTTCAGGTGAGCAGGGAGCTGGCTTGGGCATGGCAATAGTTCAGCATATTATCGCTATTTATAACGCCCAGATTAATTTAACGGATAGCGCTTTGGGCGGCTTAAAGGTGCAGGTGGTTTTTGCAGGAGCTAAATGTGATTAAACGACTTATTAGCCCTTACTTATATTGCTGCATATTTTTGTCATTTAATGTTGTTAGCAAAGAGTATCTAGTTGTACTTAAAGATCATTTGTTTTACCCCGCAGAAATCGTCGTGCCAGCTAATAAAAAGGTACGCTTGTTAATCGAAAATCAAGATAGTACGCCTGAAGAATTCGACAGCTTTGATCTCAACCGAGAGAAAGTGCTTTACCCTAATCGTAAAAGCGTGATTTATATTGGGCCATTAACACCTGGCCGCTATGAATTTTTTGGTGAGTTTTCGCCAAATACTGCGCGCGGTGCTGTTATTGTCACTGATAAGGAGCAACCCAATGCTAATAACTAGTTTAGTGATGAGCCTCAATCAGTTACTGCCAGTCGCCATTTTACTTATTTTGCTTCAAGTGATTGCCAAGCAAAGTTTGCTACGGTTGCTGGGTATGCTTGGTTTAGGTATAGGCTTAACATTTTTATTTGTAAAAAGCGCCCCGATTATTAGCCCTTGGTTCGATTACCAAGGTTTAGAATATACTCAGATTGGCTTGTGTATTTTAATTTTTTTCAGTGCACTGCACTACGCAGTTAAACGAGCCGCGCTCGCCTTTATAATAGCAATTATGAGTGTGATGACACTTTATTTGAGTCATTACATAATTTATTTAATTGGATTTTGGCAAAGCAACGAAGCGGCACAAAGCTTATTTATTGGCACTTTTTTAGGGCTTGGGATATGTAGTAGCTTTAGTGTGTTGCTGTACTTTTTATTGAGTGCCATTAAACAGCGTTTCGGACTTTCCTCTATTTTACTGTTACTAGCACTAAATAGTGCAGCAAAACTAGTGGTAGCACTGGATTTAGCCAGTCAAATTGATGTGATAGCAACCACCGCAACGGTTTGGGATTTACGTGCTATTTTAACCGAAAATTCAGAGTTTGGGCGTATGTTGCGTGCGTTTATTGGTTATGAGGCCACACCTAATTTAACCAGTGTTTTAAGTTATATCCTAAGCAGCGTGGTCTTTTTATCTGTTTGTTATTTTATTCCTAAATCAATGGCTAAGGAACAATCATGAAGGCAATGAAGTTATTTGCAGGTGCTGTGTTAATTGGTTTTTGTTTATTAATACCTAAGCTCGTTTATGCTGATGGCATAGTGGTAGATAAAGTTTATCATCCGTATGTGTTGCCGTTTGAGCGCGAGCTAGAATGGCGGCTTGTGTCGCATCAAACTGATAGTGGTAATATTTTAGCGCAGCGCGTTGGCTTAGGCGGCGCAATAAACGACACCATGGCATTGGAAGGCTACATCGTGGGTGAGCGCGATGATAACGGTGACTTTGGCTTGCAAGCGTATGAGTTAGAGCTTCGTTGGCAGTTAATAGAGCAGGGCAGGCTATGGGCTGATTGGGGCGCGTTATTTGAATTTGAAAAACAGCATGACGCCGACGCATACGAAGCAACCACCGGCTTTGTAATTGAAAAAGAGTTTGGGCGTGCGAGCCTCACCATGAATGCTTTTTTAGTATACGAATGGGGGCAAGATATAGAAAACGAGTGGGAAAGTGAGTTTAGAGCGCAATATCGCTACCGATACTTGTCTGCTTTTCAGCCCGCGGTTGAGGTGTATCTTGGTGAAGACTTTGTGGGTATTGGCCCTGGGTTTATTGGTTTACACCGCTTTGATGGGCAAAAACAATTAAAGTGGGAAGCCGGTTTTATTACTGAAATCAGCCAGTCAGAGAAGAATCATAGCTTTAGAATGGCGTTAGAGTTTGAGTTTTAAGCTGCTTAAACAAGTACTTAATGTATAAAGTGGGTTACGAGCGTTATTTTATTAATTAAATTGCATAAAAGGTTGACTTGTCACTGTAACTCTATATAGTAGGCCGCAGCTAGAAAGAAAGCATGTAATTTATAAATCTCCATTTCGTTGTTGTATAAGTAATACTTGTAGTACCGTCCTGAAGTTTTTAAGTACCATCTCATTTTTTGCTACACCGCCCACTAGGGCACAATTTAATTTTTATATCAGGAATAATACTATGTCTAACATCGTATCAGGTACAGTTAAGTGGTTCAACGAGTCTAAAGGTTTTGGTTTCATCGAGCAAGAAAACGGTCCAGACGTTTTCGCACATTTCTCAGCAATCAAAAGCGAAGGTTTCAAAACTTTAGCTGAAGGCCAACGTGTAGAGTTCACTCTTTCACAAGGTCAAAAAGGTCCTCAAGCTGATAACATCACAGCTCTATAATTTTACTTTTTAAGTAAAATGAAAAAAAGCGCTTAAGGCGCTTTTTTTGTGCCTAAAATTTAAGATCTGCCCACCACAGCTCCATTATTTCAGTCATTTATATTTCTATTTACGTCCATTGCTACTTTCACATCATAAACAGTGCTATAAATTAATAGTCTCTATGGGGTTTCTAGGTTAAAGTTAATACTTAAACCACAGGGGGTGTGTATCTATAAATTTATATTATTAGCTTTAGGGTTGTTATTTAGCCAAAATATTCAGGCTGCTGAGCCTAAACTGGTTATTTATACCGAAAGTTTTCCCCCGTACAATTTTAAAGATAATACTGGTCAATTGGCCGGTATCAATCATGACATAGTAAAAGATACCTGTGAGCGAGCAGCCATAGCGTGCGAGTTTATTATGCTACCTTGGAAGCGCGCTTACCACTTAGTGCAAAATAACCCACAGTCAGCCATTATTTCTTTAGCAAAAACGCAAGAGCGAGTGCCTCTTTTTGAATGGGTTGGCCCTTTGGTGTCAAATCAAACCTATTTTTATAAATTAAAAACCAGTGAACATATTGTGATGGACGACATCACACAAGCTAAAAACTACTCGCTAGGCATAGTGCGAGGTGACATTTATGAAATGCTGGTGCGTCGACTTGGGTTTGTAGCCGATAAAAACTTATTGTTATTTAGCGAAGCTGAATCATTTATGCGACTGTTTTTTAAAAAACGCATCGATTTAATTATTGGATCTGACTTTACCATTGGCCATCAAACTGAACCATTTGGCTATTCAAGGGATGACCTAGTAAAGCTTAAACAAATTCATGTAGATGAGCTAAAAGGCAATTATATTGGTTTTAATAAGGCTGCCTCCCCCGTGGTGGTGGAACGTTTTAATCAAGCTCTAAAGCAACTTAAAGCTGAATCTGAGTATAAACCTTACATTAACCGTTACGTAAAAAACTAAATCTTTAGGTCGGCTAAGCACAGAAAAGCTCAAAAAGTTCCCGCTTAATAATGCCTATATTACCTCTTCACAGCCATTCATCCTTATTAACTTCGCTACCTTTTATATTCTCAAGCGCCTTGTAAAAGGGCTGACAATTAAATGCTTCTGCAGTTACACAGTTGTTCATATTTTTTAGAGAGTGCAATGATGGCTTTTAATGGCGTAAGGAGTGCGTGAATGAAGGTTTAGCAAAGGATAACTTTGGGGGCCAGTTGTTGAGGATTTAAAAGTAGAGGTACTAAAACGATAAAAGGGCCTTGCGGCCCTTGGTGAAGTATCGTTCAAGTCAGATAGTGCTTTAACCCCTTAAAGCGCTATCCTATTGTTTTGCAACAGATGGATCATCTCATTAAGTTTCTAAGCTAGTGAGAGGAAAAACCCAGCAATTGCTGCGCTCATAAGGTTAGCCATAGATCCTGCTAACACTGCTCTGAGCCCTAAGCGTGCGATATCCTTTCGCCGACTAGGCGCCATACCGCCTAATCCACCTAGTAAAATGGCTATCGATGATAAGTTAGCAAAGCCACACAATGCAAAAGTAACAATTGCTTGTGTATGCGCACTTAACGTATCGCGATAATTTATAAAGTCTAAGTAAGCAACAAATTCATTTACTACTAACTTTTGACCAATAAAGCTGCCGGCTAAAATTGCCTCATTCCACGGTACTCCTAGTAACCATGCAACAGGGGCAAACAAGTAGCCTAAAATTTCTTGTAGCGTTAATGTAGGGTAATCAAACAACCCACCAATACCGCCTAATAAACCGTTTAATAACGCAATCAGTGCAACAAATGCCAGAAGCATAGCACCTACGTTTAATGCTAAGTGCATACCGTTTGCTGCGCCTGATGCCGCTGCATCAATAACATTAACCGGTTTATCGTCGCCTAAATCTATATCGGCTAAATCATCTTTAGGTGTTTCTGTCTCTGGCACTATCATTTTTGCCATTAAGAAACCACCTGGTGCTGCCATAAAGCTGGCTGCAATTAAATACTTAAGGTCTACACCAATAATTACATAACCGGCCATTACAGAGCCTGCTACGGTGGCTAAGCCACCCACCATTACAGCAAACAATTCCGACTTGGTCATGGTTGCAATAAACGGTTTAACAATTAAAGGTGCTTCAGTTTGGCCAACAAAAATGTTTGCTGTGGCTGAAAGCGACTCGGTGCGTGAGGTTTTCAATAATTTTTGTAAACCGCCACCCAAAATTTTAATAATCCAATCCATAATGCCTAGGTGGTATAACACAGCGACCAACGCTGAGAAAAACACAATAACGGGCAATACTTGAATTGCAAAAATAAACCCTAGCGTATCCTGCGAAGCTAATGGGCCAAATAAAAAGCTAATTCCATCGTTGGCGTAACCAATAACCGATGAAACGGCGCGAGACATACTCGCTAATACATTTTTGCCTGCTTCAAAAAACAGTACAAATCCGCCGATCACAATTTGCATTAAAAATGCGATACCCACGGTTCTCAGTTTTATTGCTTTGCGATTAGTTGAGGCTGCAAAGGCAATGCCTAGTAGCACCATCATGCCTACTAAGCTCATAAATGTTGTCATACAAACGTTTCCCGTTGTTATTCTTGTAAAATGTACTTTATTTTACTTTTTATAATATCAATCGCAACGCGATTCATACCGCCTCGAGTCACAACTAAATCAGCGTTATGCTTTGAAGGCTCAATAAATTGATAAAACATCGGTCTAACAGTTGCTTGATATTGCTCAACAACAGATTGTAATGTTCTGCCTCTTTGTTCCATGTCGCGTTGCATTCGGCGCATTAAACAAATATCTAGCGGTGTATCTATAAACACCTTGATATCAAATTCTTTATTAAGCGCTTTATCGCTCAGTAATAAAATACCTTCTACAATGAGTATTTTAGCCGAAGCCACACGGCGTGTTTTATCGCTGCGTGTATGTTGGGCATAATCATAAGTTGGTACTTCAACTGAGTGGCCATTACGAAGTTGTGTTAAATGCTCAAGCATTAATTCATGTTCAAACGCATCAGGATGGTCGTAGTTCGTTTGCGTACGATGTGCCATCGGCAAATGCGATTGATCCTTGTAATAAGCATCTTCTTCAATAATGGCGATAGCGCCTGGTTCAAGCTCATTTACCAATTCATTGTAAATAGTTTGGCTAAATAGAGATTTGCCGGACGCCGATGCGCCTGCAATAGCTATAATAGTTCGTGTCACTAAAGTTCTCACCCACACAGAAGGATATATTGTTGGTAGATCACAATAGCAAAAAAGACACGATTAATCTCTTTTGCTTCGCTTAAGAGTGCAAATTTATAATGTTTAGGTTTTATGAAACAGGACTTATGTCCTGTACGGAAAAATCGAAGAGCAGATAAAGTAACCACCTAGAACAGATGTGAGGTCACAATGGCAAGAGCAATTATCTTAATGGCGGATAGTTTAGGAATTGGCGCAGCACCTGATGCAGATAAATTCGGTGATGTAGGTGCTAATACATTCGCACATTTACTCAAGGCATATTATGACGAAACTGGCAGTAAGCTTTCGCTTCCTAACCTTTCAAAACTGGGGTTAGTAGATGCATGTGAAGCCGCTGGTAAAGAACCCTGTTTAATTGCTGATCGGAATGAGCCACAAGGTGCATGGGGTTATGCAAAAGAGCTTTCAAGCGGTAAAGACACGCCATCGGGTCATTGGGAAATGGCTGGCGTGCCAGTGTTATTTGATTGGGGATATTTCCCAAAAACACAACCGAGTTTCCCACAAGAATTTGTAGACGAGTTTATTGCTCGTACAGGTATTCCGGGCATTTTAGGCAATTGCCATGCATCGGGAACCACTATTTTAGAGCAGCTAGGTGAAGAGCATGTAAAAACAGGTAAACCAATCTGTTACACCTCAGCTGACAGTGTGTTTCAAATAGCCGCGCATGAAGAATCATTCGGCCTAGAGAAGCTTTATCAAGTTTGCGAAATCGCACGGGCGCTGCTTGATGAAATGAATATAGGACGAGTGATTGCGCGGCCATTTTTGGGTTCAAATAGTCAAGACTTTGCCAGAACCGGTAATCGTCGTGATTATTCAGTATTACCGCCTTCGCCAACATTGCTTGATGTACTTGCAAAAGACGGTGGCGAAGTAATCAGTATTGGTAAAATTTCAGATATTTATGCGCACCAAGGCATTACCCAAAAGCATAAAGCGCCAGGGTTAATGAACTTGCTAGAAAAAACCATTGAAGTGATGGCCACTGCGCAGGATCACAGTTTAATTTTTACCAATTTAGTTGATTTTGATGAAAAGTTTGGCCATCGCAGAAATCCTGTTGGCTATGCTAAAGCGCTAAAAGAGTTTGATGATTACTTACCAACTATTTTAGCGCAATTAAAGCCTGATGATTTATTAATGATCACCGCCGATCATGGCTGTGACCCGACCTTTCCAGGGTCAGAGCACACTCGTGAGTATGTGCCAGTTATTGCTTATCAGCCAGGAATGAACAACACGCCACTGGGTGAACGCAATAGCTTTGCTGATATCGGTCAAACACTTGCGCAATGGTTTAACTTAAAAGCGTTAGAATATGGTGATGGCTTTATTGATAAGCTGAACACAGTTAAATAACTTAGAAATACGCTCGCTATTTTAAAGTAATAGGGCTTTTAGCCAAACAAAAGGAAAACAATCAATGAGTACTCCGCATATCAGTGCAAACGTAGGTGATTTTGCCGAAACAGTATTAATGCCAGGCGATCCGCTACGCGCACAATATATTGCTGAAAACTTTTTAGATGATGCAGTGCAAGTAACCGGCGTACGTAACATGTACGGCTTTACTGGAACTTACAAAGGTAAGCCAGTGAGCATTATGGGTTCAGGCATGGGCATTCCTTCAATGTCAATTTATGCTCGTGAGCTGATTGTTAGTTTTGGTGTTAAAAATATTATCCGTATTGGTACCTGTGGTGGTATTGGCAGCGATATTAAAATTCGCGACGTAATTTTTGCACAAGGTGCAAGCACAGATTCAAACGTAAACCGTGCCCGCGTTCGTGGTACTGACTTTGCAGCGATTGCTAACTTTGATTTACTTTTAAACGGCGTTAATGCGGCTAAAGATTTAGGCATTGATGCAAAAGTAGGTAACGTATTTACTACCGATACTTTCTATCAAGCAGACGACACTTTCTACAAAGACCTAGACAAACTAGGTGTACTTGCTGTTGATATGGAAACAGCTGGCCTATACGGCGTAGCAGCAGAGTATGGCGCAAAAGCAATGGCATTATTTACCGTAAGCGATCACGTGATCACCGGCGAAGCAACACCTGCAGATGAGCGTCAAACCACGTTCAACGAAATGGTTAAAATTGCCCTAGAGTCAATTTAATCCAGAGTTCAGGTTAAATACAACAGTTCCTTGGTAACGTATTCACTAAGTTTTGGAGACACGCCCAAAGTGAAGTGAGACTAAACCCCCAAAGCCGCATTTTATGCGGCTTTTTTTATGCCTGAAATTTAGGTGCGGGGTGCGAGCCAAGGGCTTCGAGCTACGAGCTTTATGTTCCTGGGTTTCAGAGGTACTAGGTCAAAGGTTTTAGCAGTAGCTCGCAGCTCGTCACTCGAAGCCCGTTGTTTTCTCATTTACTCTCGTTCACTTCTCTGTGTTTAAACAAGAAATTAGACTTTAGATGTCAGATTAAAATGCGCGAGGTAAACTTCCGCCTACTGATATGGTTACCTTCTAAATTTACTTTAGGCGGGGCTTTATGCCGCGCAAGGTTATTAATTTAAAAAATATTTACCACCGAGAACACACAGCTCACAGAGAAATACTTAAAAAATACCAATCCACCTCTGTGTAGCGCAAAGCGCCTCGGAATCCTCTGTGGTGAAAAATTGTTTTTAGTAGTAAGTGCCTTTCGTAGCAGCGATTTTATATCGCGTCAGGTCTAGGATATTAAACACAAATGCGGGAGGTAAACTCCCGACTACTAATATGGTTACCTTCAAAATTTACTTTAGGCGGGGCTTTATGCCGCGCAAGGTCATTAATTTAAAAAATATTTACCACCGAGAACACAGAGCTCACAGAGAAATGCTTAAAAAAAACCATCTTCCTCTGTGCAGCGCAAAGCGCCTCGGAACCCTCTGTGGTGAAAAATTGTTTTTAGCAGTAAGTGCCTTTCGTAGCAGCGATTTTATATCGCGTCAGATATGTATTTACCACCGAGAACACAGAGTTCACAGAGAAATGTTTAAAAAATACCAATCTTCCTCTGTGTAGCGCAAAGCGCCTCGGAACCCTCTGTGGTGAAAAATTGCTTTTAGCAGTAAATGTCTTTCGTAGCAGCGATTTTATATCGCGTCAGATTTAGGTCGTTAAGTATAGAGACGCGGGGTAAACCCGCTGCTACCAGTTTGATGTTTTACTTTCTCTTTTACTTCTCATTTTCTTCTCTGTGTTCAAAAGGTTTTAGCACTAGCTCGTTGCTCGTTACTCGAAACCCGTAGCCCGAAAGTTGTCTTGTCATTTATTTCCCTGTCAGTATTTATAACTTAATGCTAATGTTTAAGTTATAAGATTTGCCTTTAAAGTGAACAATTTTAAAGTTTTAGCTGATAGCTGATAGCTGATAGCTGATAGCTGATAGCTGATAGCTGATAGCTGATAGCTGATAGCTGATAGCTAAAATACGCCTTAAACTCTGGAGTAACCTATGTCTAATTGGATTGATGCCACGGTAAAGTCAGTTAAATGGTGGAATGACTCGTTATTTAGCGTAACTGTTCACGCCGATGTAGAGCCGTTTAAAGCAGGGCAATTTACTAAGCTCTCTATTATGGATGGTGATAAACGTATAGCGCGTGCCTACTCTTATGTTAATGCCCCCCAGAGCCCTGATTTAGAGTTTTACCTCATTAACGTAGTAGATGGCTTACTATCTTCTCATTTAGCCACTCTAAAACCAGGTGACACCGTATTAATAGAGCGCCGAGCGACTGGCTTTTTTACTCTTGACGAAGTGCCAGCGAGTGAGCAATTGTGGATGCTCAGTACAGGTACAGCAATTGGGCCATTTTTATCAATGTTGCAGCAGAGCGAAGTATGGCAAAAATACAAACACTTAAATTTAGTGCATGGTGTACGGCAAAATAGCGATTTAAGCTATCAGGAGCTTATTAACAAACTAATAAAATCACACCCTGGTCAACTTAACTATATTCCGGTTGTTAGCCGTGAAGCGCCTATACAGGGCTTAGCAGGTAGAATTACCACAGTGATTGAAAATAATGCTTTGTATGAGCACGTCGGGTTATGTGCAACGCCAAATAATGCTCAATTTATGCTGTGTGGTAATCCACAAATGGTTAAAGACACTACAGAGTTATTGCTGGCTCAAAATTATAAGCGTAATCGTCGAAAAGAGCCGGGGCATATTACGGTTGAGCAGTATTGGTAGCAAGCTATAACGTTATAATAACTATCTCAGAGGCCTAAAATTTGCTATGTTGCGCTGTAATTGCATTTAGTCCTCGTACTTAGGAAACCCATGAAATCTTCATTTATTATTTGTGTCTGTTTATTCGCCGCTTTTACACTAAACAGTCATGCCATAGAGCAATCAACACCGCTGAACGAGACCAAACAAACGCAGCCAGAAAATGCACCGCAACAAGATGCGCTTGATACATTAAGTCAAGAGGCTAACACGTTAAAAAAGCCAGTTATTGAGAAAGTAAAAGCAGAAGACTCTCAAGTACTGGGCAGTGAATCAACCAAGCCCGCACAGAAGCCTAATAGTAAAGCTGATAAAGCACAGGCTGTTGCGCAAGCTGAGCAAGCGGTTACACAAGCAAAAGAGGCACTTACAGCCAGGCAACAAGCCAAAGCAAAACAGTCGCGCGAGTCACTGGCTGTTGTTGAGCAATTAGTAAATGCTTACAACGCACGTAACATTGAAGAATTTATTCGCATGTATGATGAAGATGTTGAGTTTTATATTTTCCCGAATGAGCTATTATTTAAAGGCAAAGAAAAACTAATAGCGCGTTATGGCATTATGTTTAAAAAGCTTAAGTGTCTGCACTCATCACCCATTAAGCGTATTGTGCATGGTGATATTGTAATAGACCATGAGCTATCAGAAACCTGCTCAACGGATGAGAACGTCATAGATAAACGTTCAGAGCTTATTTCAAGCTATCAGATTAAAGATGGCAAAGTGGTTAGAGTTTTATTTTTTAGGTAATTATTAATTATGCAGCTAAGTGACGAGAAAAAAATTCGTGTAATGTATCGTGTAGAGCCCGGCTGTTTAGGCCCTGAGGGCGTAGACCACATTGAAGACTTTTGTCGCTTTGCGAACAAGCACATTAAATCGCCTTATTATGCGCAGTTATTATTTTTACCTCGATACGACAAGCAAAAAGATGAGCGCCAATACAGCGTTAAAAACCGCAATTTATCTCAGGTGCAGGCTAAAGCGTACTTAAATCATTTTGAAATTAATATAGAAGACTTTGAAGAGCAGCTAGACGAGCTGATCTCTAAATCAATAGACTTATACTTCAAACGCTAGGGTCAGCAGACCCTAAGCTTCGTTTGAAACAATAGCATTAAAGCTATCGTTATCATGTAGGCTGGCAAAGGCACTTTCGTGAAGTAGCTCGTTTCGTAAGTTAGGCGAGTATTCAAGCGACATTTTTATATCAGCTAGGGCATCTGCATGTTCATGTGTTAAAGCATACGCACAGGCTCTCTGCCAATAGGCATATCCGTAATCGCTATCTATATCAATGGCTTGATTGCAAAGCTCAATGGCTTGCTCAGTTTCATTTAGCTCTAATAATGCATCCGCTTTGTAGGCAATGGCTTCTACATCTTCTGGTTTACGTTTTAAAATCTCATCGAATATTTCAATTTTATTGGCAATATCACTTTCTAGGTTGGCTCGCATCCATAACGAATGAACTTCGTTGGTGATCGATATACGTTCTTGGTTACTGAGTATTTCTTCAGAACGTACACGCAGTTTCTCTTCTAAAATTTTCAAGCGGTCTTCGTACTCGTCAGTGATAACGCTCACTCGAGTATTTACTATGTCTTCTACTTTATTTTTTACATCACGTAGTGAATTCCAGCCCACCAATACTAAAATAGAAGCGGTTGCAGTAATAATAAAAAATACATTATTAATGGTATCTGTGGTGTAGGTAAGCGCCCGATCGGCGGTGTCTAACTGTGCATGGGTAACTTGTTTGGTCACGTCTTCACGCAGTTTTTGTTGATCTTGGCGAACCGACTTTAATTCGTCGAGAATATAACGCTCAAGTAATGGCTTATACATTGGAGCTTCTAGCTGCGCTAGTTCACGTTGCTGTTGTTCATCTAGAGTGGCGGTACTTTTGTCAGCAGCGTGTACTGCAGATGAAAAAACACCTATAAAAACAATAAATAGTAAAAAATAAAAACGCATTGATATGCCTAGTTAAAAAATTAATTAATCGCTTTGCTAACTTTAACATGCGCACATCATTGGTACTAGGGTGGCAGCGCGCAATGCTAAATATATAGTGCCAGGTTTTACCCTGGGTAAGTTTAAGGGGGACGTCACTTAATTATAGGCAAAAAAAATCCAGTCCAAAGTGGACTGGAAAAAACTACATCAACATCTCAGGGAACAATAGGAGATAAAGCCTAGTGTATGTGCACCTACCTGAATTTTTACTTAACTAAATTCAAATAGATAAAAATAAGGAAGAAATAAAGGTGCATAAGTAACTTATACACCTTTTATAACTATAATTTCATGGCGAAGGGGGGTATTCCATTGTGCACTTAAGAAAACCTAAGTCACTTTCAAACCCTTCAGCATACATTACGTGGCTATTTTTAATAACGATCATCTATTTTATAAAAAGTTTTAATATTCATTTTGCACTAAGCACACCGCTGGCAACATCATCATATTTATAAATGATTGTAATCGTTTTAAAGCATTACTTTGCCCTAGCGTATAAAAGCAGCTACAAGTATATTGAATAAGTAGAGACCATACATAAGAACGCTCCCAATTGGTGATTGCCAATAACAGTAAGCATAGGCGTTTTTATTTATTTTTTAAAAGGAGCTCAATATGGATAATCATAAAGCGGGTAAATGCCCGGTTATGCACGGCAGTAATACTACAACCGAAAACACCAATACAGATTGGTGGCCAAACTCACTTAATTTAGACATTCTCCATCAGCACGATAGTAAAACTAACCCCTACGATAGCGACTTTAATTACGCCGACGCTTTTAACTCACTCGATCTAGAAGCACTTAAAACCGACCTGAAAAACTTAATGACCCAAAGCCAACCATGGTGGCCAGCAGATTGGGGGCACTATGGTGGCCTGATGATCCGTATGGCATGGCACGCTGCGGGCTCGTACCGTTTAGCGGATGGCCGAGGCGGTGGCGGTACAGGTAATCAACGTTTTGCTCCACTTAATTCATGGCCTGATAATGCTAACCTAGATAAAGCTCGCCGTTTGCTGTGGCCAATTAAAAAGAAATACGGTAATAAGCTTTCATGGGCTGATCTGATGATTTTAGCTGGTAATATGGCGTATGAATCAATGGGACTTAAAACCTTTGGCTTTGCTGGCGGCCGTGAAGATATTTGGCATCCAGAAAAAGATGTTTACTGGGGCGCAGAAAAAGAGTGGCTTGCGCCAAGTGATGAGCGTTATACCCAGGTTGATAAGCCCGACACCATGGAAAATCCATTAGCGGCTGTGCAAATGGGTTTAATTTATGTAAACCCAGAAGGGGTTAATGGCAAGCCCGATCCGCTTAAAACAGCAGCGCAAGTGCGCGAAACCTTTGCCCGCATGGCAATGAACGACGAAGAAACCGCGGCGCTAACAGTTGGCGGGCATACGGTAGGTAAAACCCACGGTAACGGTAAAGAAGAAAACTTAGGCCCAGAGCCAGAAGCCGCCGACGTGCACGAGCAAGGCCTAGGCTGGAATAATCATAAAACGCGTGGCATTGGCCGCGATACCATGACCTCAGGTATTGAGGGCGCATGGACAACCTACCCAACCAAATGGGATAACGGCTACTGTAAATTGTTGCTTAATTACGAGTGGGAGCTAACCAAAAGCCCTGCCGGTGCACACCAGTGGGAGCCGGTTAATATTAAAGAAGAAGATAAACCCGTCGATGTGGAAGACTCATCGATTCGTTTAAATCCAATAATGACCGATGCGGATATGGCAATGAAGCTAGACCCCGCATATCGTAAAATTATTGAGCGCTTTAATAACGATTTTGAGTACTTTACTGACGTATTTGCTCGCGCATGGTTTAAGTTAACCCACCGTGATTTAGGGCCAAAATCGCGCTATTTAGGTGCCGATGTGCCAAGCGAAGATTTAATTTGGCAAGATCCAATACCTGCGGTTGATTACACCCTAAGCGACGCTGAAATAACCGATTTAAAAGTGAAACTACTTAATTGTGGATTAAGTGAAACCGACTTAATTAATACCGCATGGGATAGCGCGCGAACTTACAGAGGCTCTGATCACCGTGGTGGTGCTAATGGCGCGCGTATTCGCTTAGCGCCGCAAAATAACTGGCAAGGTAACGAGCCAGCGCGTTTAGCTAAAGTACTTAGCGCACTTGAAACACTGCAAGCGGGTTTAACTAAGCCTGTTAGCATGGCTGATTTAATTGTACTTGGCGGCACCGCTGCAGTAGAGCAAGCCGCTAAAAAGGCCGGAGTTGATGTAACCGTACCATTTGCCCCAGGGCGTGGCGATGCAACTGATGATATGACCGACGCCGAGTCATTTGAGCCATTAGAGCCAATTCATGATGGTTTTAGAAACTGGTTGAAAAAAGACTACGCTGTATCCGCCGAGGAGCTATTACTAGAGCGCAGCCAATTAATGAGCTTAACCGCGCCAGAAATGAGCGTGTTACTAGCTGGTATGCGCGTACTGGGCACTAACTATGGCAATAGTGAGCATGGCGTTTTTACCGACAACGTAGGCGTACTGAGTAACGACTTCTTTGTTAATTTAACCGACATGAACAACCGCTGGGAACCTGCAAGTAAAGGCGAGTACAACATAGTTGATCGCGCAAGCGGTAAAACCAAGTACACCGCTACGCGGGTTGATTTAGTGTTTGGTTCAAACTCAATCCTCCGTGCATTGGCAGAGTTTTATGCTCAAGACGACAACAAAACCCGTTTTGTACATGACTTCATAAACGCATGGGTAAAAGTAATGAACGCCGATAGGTTTGATATTAAATAAACCTACGTAATATTTAAAAAGGAGCAGTAATGCTCCTTTTTTTATTATTTAAAGGCTAAAGGCTAAAGGTGAAAGGCTAAAGGTGAAAGGTGAAAGGCTACGAGCGACGGGCTTCGAGCGACGAGCTTGTGCTAAACCCTAAACCCTAAACCCCCATACACAAAAAACGGCGCTTAAATAAGCACCGCTTTTAAAATGGTTTAGGCTATTTCTTTAACCTTTAACCTTTAACCTTTAACCTAGCTCTTAAGCTACTTTATTTTCTTCGCAGCTTGCTAGGTATTCGTCAAACGTACCTTGAAAGTCAATCACTTGCTTGTCTTTAATATCAACAATACGGGTTGCTAGTGACGATACAAACTCACGGTCATGGCTTACAAAAATAAGCGTGCCTTGAAAGTCTTTTAGGGCATTGTTAAGTGCTTCAATGGCTTCCATATCCATGTGGTTTGTTGGTTCATCCATTATCAGTACGTTAACGTCTTGCATCATTAACTTACCGAATAACAAACGGTTTTTCTCACCACCTGAACAGTTACGGGCTTTTTTATTTGAATCGTCCGCAGTAAATAATAAACGGCCTAACATGCCACGAACCATTAAATCGTTGTGCTTAGCGGTGCGCCACTGTGACATCCAATCAAATAAAGTTAAGTCGTTATCAAAGTCTTTGGTGCTGTCTTGCGGGCAGTAACCAAAAGTCGCGTTTTCCGACCATTTAACTTCACCGTGTAAGCTTTCAAGTTCGTTAACTAAACAACGTAAAAAGGTGGTTTTACCCACACCGTTTTCGCCTATAACCGCCAATTTAGCACCGGCTTCTAGTAATAAGTCGCCACCGGTAAATAATGTTTCACCGTCAAACCCATGGCCAAGTTGTGTTAGCTCAAGCGCTTGGCGATACATCTTTTTGCCTTCGTCAAAGTTAAGAGACGGGCTCATACGACTTGATGACTTAACTTCATCAAGTTTAATTTTGTCCATTTTTTTAGCGCGTGAGCTGGCTTGTTTTGCTTTAGAAGCGTTAGCCCCAAAACGGTTAACAAAGTCTTGTAGCTCATCTATTTCAGCGCTTTTCTTCGCGTTTTCAGCTAATAACTGTTCGCGTTGTAAGCCTGAAGCTTCAAGGTACTTTTCGTAGTTACCTGGGTAAATACGTAGCTCGCCGTAATCAATATCGGCCATGTGAGTACACACCGAGTTTAAAAAGTGACGGTCATGGGAAATAATGATCATGGTACATTTACGTTGGTTAAGCTCATTCGCAAGCCACGTAATAGTATGAATATCTAAGTTATTGGTTGGCTCATCAAGTAGCAAAATATCAGGATTAGCAAATAACGCCTGTGCTAAAAGCACACGCAATTTCCAACCAGGGGCTACGTTTGCCATTAAACCGTAATGAAATTCTTTATCGATACCCGCATCAAGCAGTATTTCTTCTGCGCGGCTTTCTGCGGTGTAACCGTCCATTTCAGCAAATACGCTTTCAAGCTCGGCCACTTTCATGCCGTCTTCTTCGCTCATTTCAGGCAACGAATAAATACGGTCGCGCTCTTGTTTTACTTTCCAAAGCTCAACGTCGCCCATAATTACCGCGTCTACAACGCTGTATTGCTCAAACGCAAACTGATCTTGGCTTAGGTTACCTAATTTTAGCCCTGGGGTAATAGACACATTACCCGCACTTGGTGTTAGTGCTCCGCTTAAAATTTTCATAAAAGTCGACTTGCCGCAGCCGTTAGCGCCAATTAAACCGTAACGGTTACCGTTACCAAATTTAGCTGAAATGTTTTCAAACAACGGCTCTGCGCCAAACTGCATCGTAATATTTGCGGTGGAGATCAAAAAAAGTAATCCTAGAAAATTAATGGCAGGGTTAAGCTGCAGCAAGGCGCCGCATAAATAAACAAGCAATAGAGTAAATAATAGGCCGCGAATTATACAGATCCGCGCTTCAAGATGAAAGGTAAAAGAATAATCTACGCGTTTAGTAATGTGTGTAAATAGCTTCTATAGCGGATTTATTTTGTTTAATTAACTCATTTATAGTTTGTAACTCGGCTTGGTTAATGGATTTTTTACTTAGCATTAAATGTATAGAACTCTTATTAATGGCCGCCATTTTAGTTATTGGCTCTACATGCTGGTGTTGATTTATAAAATATTGCGCTGCTACTTCGTCTTCAATGGCGTAATCAACCCTGTTTTTATTGAGCATAGCAAAGCGCTTATCGGCTGTCGGCATCATAATAACGTGAGCAGGGTGGTTTTGTTTAAAGTGAGCAAATGCAGGGCCATAATAACCACCACGGCCAATAGCAAGGGTTAAGTCTCTATAAAAAATATCATTTAGGTTAGTTATATCGGGCGAGTTGCTGTACTTGTATACACGCATTATTTCATCGCGATAAGTATCGCTAAAATAGGCATAACTTTGCCTATCTGGGGTTATGCTGGCTGCAAAAATAACATCTATACGGCCTTCTTTTAGCTCTTCAAAAGCGCGAGTAGAAGTGGGCAGCAACATAAACTTTAAACAAAACGACGAGCCGCTAAAAATCGTATTTACTACATCAATTTCAACGCCGGTTAGCTTATCATTAACGGCAATTACATAGGGTGGCCAGTTGCGCTCATTAGTGCCCACAATGAGTGTTTTGGTACAGGAAAATACGTTCCAGCTACAGATTAGTAATACAACAAAAGCGATTTTTAGCATTTTATTACTCTAAAAAAATACAACACCTTAGTATAAACCAAGTTGAAGATTTAGCCTGTTTAAACATATTTGTTAGCAAAATAATTAAGGTCAACACACCCTAAAGAGTAAAATCAATTAGCCTTACTTACAGACTAATTGAGAACGCTAAATAGCCAACATATGCTGTTAATAATAGTGCGCCTTCAACTCTGGCAATACGCCGGCCTGTGTATAAAAACAGCAACAAAAGCAAAGAGCAGGCTAATAATATCCACTGATCATAATTAACTATGCGAGAACTGAGCGGTAATGGCTGCAATATTGCTGAGATAGCTAAAATACCCAACATATTAAAAATATTACTACCTAAAATATTAGCCACAGCCACATCGGCATGCTTACGTAATGCGGCAATAACAGAGACGGTGAGTTCAGGTAGCGAGGTACCTACAGCAACTATGGTTAAGCCAATTACCCCCTCCGATAACCCTATAGCCAATGCTAAACCGGTAGCGCCAATTAGTAACACCTTAGAACCAATAATTAATAGTGTTAAACCAACGACCAGAAACCCTGCACTCAACCATAAAGAATCAGGCAACGCTGTTATTTCAGTGCTTTGTGCTTTATGTAATTCAGCTTGTGCCGCTTGCTCACTTTTATAAGTGTAAATTAAATAAGCCAAGAGGGCGCAAAGTAGTAATACGCCATCAGTAACACTAATAAAATGATTAATAGCCAATAAACTAAAAATAACCGAAGACAGCAACATCACTGAGGCATCTCGTTTTAGCCCTAAAGGAGAAATAGTAAGTGGTGTGATCACCGCACATAAGCCCAAAATAAGCAAAATGTTACCAATATTACTGCCCACCACATTACCAACGGCAATGTCTGCTTGGCCGCTTAAGGCAGCTTCAATCGATACAACCAGCTCTGGTGCTGAGGTACCAAACCCTACAATTAATAAACCGCTTAATAAGGGTGACAACTTAAAGCGCTTAGCTACAGCCAAGGCTCCTCTAATTAAGCCTTCTCCGCCTAAAGTTAAAAGCCCAATACCCAGTAGCAAATATAGAAAATTAGTCATAAAATTAAATAGTTAAAGTGAATGCTTGATTGTGACTTGGTTATAAAATTTGTGCTACAAATTTTGCGAGTACAAAGCATAGTTTAAAACATATTTGTATAAGAGCTTTGTGGTTAGTTTTAATAATATGCTTTAACTCTTGCCTAAGGGGTTGCAACTAAGCCTAATGACGCTCGGTAAGCCTTTAATTGTTTTTCACGGCCAATTTCATCGGTTAATTTATTCCAGCCGGCCTCAATATTTTCAACCGTCTGGTCTACGGTTTGGTTATGCCTTAAGTATTTAGCCACTTCGGTGTCGAGTATGTCTCTAAAGTAACGGTTGTTTTCAAAAATTCTTAAATCAAGAATAATATTGGCATTATTCACCGTTTTAGAAATAGAGCCTAAATAAAAGCGAAGGGTGCTTTCACTCATCCCTTGCTTAAGCCAACTTTGCTGATTAACCAATTGAGAGGTACGGTATGGGTTCATGCCCGTGGCTCCTTTGGTTACATCCTCATTAGATTGCAAAGGCTGAGCAACATACGACAAGTACTCATAAGCCAGCTTTTTTTTGCCAGCACTGCTGGCGCGGTTTATTGAACCTACCCAGCCACCAAACGCGGCATAAGGCGCATAGTTAATATCGCCAATAGCAAATGGGCAAAGGGTAGAATTACATCGCTCAAGCTGACCTGTTTTACGATTGAGTACCTCAGTTGACCCAGGTAATATACTTACCCCTGTTTTGTTTTTTACTTTAGATTCGGGTAACACGGTCATGGTGCCAATGTCGCCCCATTCAATTGCTAAGGCGCAGCGTCCGTTAATAAACGCATACCTTACATCGTTGGTGTCAAAGTTAAGCTCGTCAGCAGAGCCAAATTCGGTGGTTTGCTTATAAACTTTTAAGGCTTTTTTAAATGCCGCGTTATTTACTAACGGCGCCATGGTTTTGGTGTTAAAAAATATCCCCTGCGATGTTCCTTTGCTTTGCAAAAAGCTACCCGCAATAGATAGCAGCGACCAATACGACTGCTCATTGGCTTTTTTAGAAATACATGAGCCAAAGTCACCCTCGCCATCACCATTCATATCAACCCCATGTAATTGCTTTGCAATAGCAAGGTAATCATCCCAGGTTCTGGGTGGGGTAAGGCCATACTTTTTAAGAATATCAAGGCGGTAATACAGCAAATGTATATCGCCATCGAGGGGGATAGAGTAAATTTGGCCATTATATTTAGAGCTAAAATCTCTAAAAAAGCGCGATACATCATTCCACTGAATTAGAGGATCGGCACTCACGTAGGTGTCTAGGTGAATCGCCCCGTGTTTGCCAGAGACTCAATAACTTGAGAAACTGGAACTATGAAAAAATCAAATCGCTATACATCAGAATTTCGTGAACGTGCAATTAGGCTTGTTACCACACAACAGCATGAATA
>Ga0310122_10000066_pt1 | contig 66421 bp, 67 predicted proteins | sample CB6_Bottom_1051__FD_203503 | JGI IMG/M metagenome (GOLD analysis project Ga0310122, IMG submission 203503) | Marine microbial communities from Western Arctic Ocean, Canada - CB6_Bottom_1051 | ecosystem: Environmental > Aquatic > Marine > Oceanic | place: Canada: Western Arctic Ocean | collected... | reverse complement strand
TAGCCCAACAGGATATCAATTAAGATATCTAAATAATGGTGCGGTCGGAGAGACTTGAACTCTCACACCTCTCGGCGCCAGAACCTAAATCTGGTGCGTCTACCAATTCCGCCACGACCGCAGCAAATCTTTATAGTTATATCGACATTGGTGATTCGATGTAACGTTGTACTCTTGGTTTGCTACTTAGCTTAAAAACAAGCTAAGTAAAAACAAAGAGTTTAAATAGTGGCTGGGCTACCTGGATTCGAACCAGGGAATGCTGGCATCAAAAGCCAGTGCCTTACCGCTTGGCGATAGCCCAACAGGATATCAATTAAGATATCTAAATAATGGTGCGGTCGGAGAGACTTGAACTCTCACACCTCTCGGCGCCAGAACCTAAATCTGGTGCGTCTACCAATTCCGCCACGACCGCAGCAAAGCTTTTACTCTAGCGAAGAGTATAGTTAAGAAGACTTATGGTTTGTCTAAGTAACGTTGTTTGTTCTTCTTTCATAAAGAAAGAATGGTGGCTACTGCGGGATTCGAACCTGCGACCCCATCATTATGAGTGATGTGCTCTAACCAACTGAGCTAAGTAGCCAATAATGAATTTTATGTATTCACTATTTTATCTCTAATTAAAGAGAAATAATGGTGCGGTCGGAGAGACTTGAACTCTCACACCTCTCGGCGCCAGAACCTAAATCTGGTGCGTCTACCAATTCCGCCACGACCGCAGCAAAGCTTTCCTCTCAACTAAGCAAAGAGCCTAGCGAAGAGTATATAGTTAAGAAGACTTATGGTTTGTCTAAGTAACGTTGTAATGGCTGGGCTACCTGGATTCGAACCAGGGAATGCTGGCATCAAAAGCCAGTGCCTTACCGCTTGGCGATAGCCCAACAGGATATCAATTAAGATATCTAAATAATGGTGCGGTCGGAGAGACTTGAACTCTCACACCTCTCGGCGCCAGAACCTAAATCTGGTGCGTCTACCAATTCCGCCACGACCGCAGCAAATCTTTATAGTTATATCGACATTGGTGATTCAATATAACGTTGTTTGTTTTCTTCTTTCATAAAGAAAGAATGGTGGCTACTGCGGGATTCGAACCTGCGACCCCATCATTATGAGTGATGTGCTCTAACCAACTGAGCTAAGTAGCCATCTGAGAGCGAAGTAATATAATATAATCTCGCTTCCAATGCCATTATCTTTTTAAAGATAATTACACTTTAAATTGTGGCTGGGCTACCTGGATTCGAACCAGGGAATGCTGGCATCAAAAGCCAGTGCCTTACCGCTTGGCGATAGCCCAACAATGATATCAATTAAGATATCTCAATATGGTGCGGTCGGAGAGACTTGAACTCTCACACCTCTCGGCGCCAGAACCTAAATCTGGTGCGTCTACCAATTCCGCCACGACCGCTTTACTTTCCTAAAAACTCTTTGTTGTTAAGAGACAGATGTTTAATAACAAACAGAGTGCTTAGGAAATGGTGGCTACTGCGGGATTCGAACCTGCGACCCCATCATTATGAGTGATGTGCTCTAACCAACTGAGCTAAGTAGCCATTTCCAAATTGTTGCTCATTTCGAGACGTTGCCGCTTCGTTGTGAACGGGGCGCATTATGCGGAGTTGAGCGAAACCCGTCAACTTTTTTTTTGAATAAATCGCGAATAAACATCTGTTCGGTTTCTTTTTAGGCAAAGAGGTGTATTTGTCGACAAAAAACAGGTCTAAATGGCGATATATATAGGAAGTTAAGTTTTGGATGTGGGGCTATTTCTAAAGGGGGAAAACAAAAAGGCCAGTGAATTCACTGGCCTTTTTTCTAGATGTTTAATCAGAATTATACGTTGAAGCGGAAGTGAACTACGTCACCATCTTTAACGATGTATTCTTTGCCTTCAAGACGCCATTTACCTGCATCTTTTGCTCCGCTTTCACCGCCAAATTCGATGAAATGTTCGTAGCCAACTACTTCTGCACGGATGAAACCTTTCTCGAAGTCGGTGTGGATCTTACCAGCTGCTTGCGGTGCTGTTGCACCGATAGGAATAGTCCAAGCACGAACTTCTTTAACACCGGCAGTAAAGTAAGTTTGAAGAGTCAGTAGCTCGTAACCAGAGCGGATCACTCGGTTAAGGCCTGGTTCTTCAATACCCATGTCAGCTAGAAACTCTTCACGATCTTCATCGTCAAGCTCAGAAAGTTCAGATTCGATTGCAGCACACACAGCAACAACAACGTTGTTCTCTTTTTCTGCATATTCGCGAACGGCGTCTAGGTAAGGGTTGTTTTCAAAACCATCTTCAGCAACGTTTGCAATGTACATTGTTGGCTTAAGCGTTAGGAAGTTAAGGTAGTCGATTGCTGCTACTTCTTCTTTGCCAAGTTCAACAGTACGAGCCATACCACCTTCAGTCAGGATAGGTAGAAGCTTTTCAAGAACTGTAGTTTCAAATTTAGCGTCTTTATCTCCGCCTTTTGCTTTTTTAGCATTACGGAAGATTGCACGTTCACAGCTATCTAGATCGGCAAGAGCAAGCTCAAGGTTGATCACTTCGATATCTTCGATTGGAGATACTTTGCCTGAAACGTGAACGATGTTTTCGTTTTCAAAGCAGCGTACAACGTGACCGATAGCATCAGTTTCGCGGATGTTAGCTAGGAATTTGTTACCTAGACCTTCACCTTTAGATGCGCCAGCAACTAGGCCTGCGATATCTACGAATTCCATTGTCGTTGGAAGGATCTTCTGTGGATTAACAATTTTTGCTAATGCATCTAAGCGTAGATCTGGAACCGGAACGATACCTGTGTTTGGTTCGATTGTACAAAATGGAAAGTTTGCTGCTTCGATGCCTGCTTTAGTCAGTGCGTTAAACAGAGTTGACTTACCAACGTTTGGTAGACCAACGATGCCACATTTAAAACCCATGATATAAACCTTATTCTGCTTTGAACGTATGTAAGCGATTTTGTGCTTTTGGTAGGCCATCTTTTAATAAGATGTCTAGGCTACGAACCGATTCGTCAACGACAGCCTCGATACACTCTTGCTCTTTCGCAGGAGCTTTGCCTAATACATAACCTGCAACTTTATCTTTGTGTCCTGGATGGCCAATGCCTAATCTAAGACGATAGAATTCTTTATTGTTACCCTGCTTGCTGATGATGTCTTTCAGACCATTATGTCCACCATGACCACCACCTTTTTTAAACTTTCCAATACCAGGAGGAAGATCTAACTCATCGTGAGCGACCATGATCTCTTCTGGTTTAATTTGGTAGAACTTTGCTAAGGCAGCAACAGCTTTGCCTGACAAGTTCATAAAAGTCGTTGGGATCAGCAAGCGAAGATCTTCACCATGAACCATGATACGACCCGTTAGGCCAAAGAACTTTGGTTCGTTCTTTAGTGTCACGTTATGTACACGCGCTAATTCTTCAACTACCCAAGCACCCGCATTGTGGCGAGTTTTGGCGTATTCTGGACCTGGATTAGCCAGTCCAACGAGAAGTTTTATTTGTTGGCTCAAGGTATGGATCTCTCTTGGGATTTCAAAAAGCGCCGTATGATATCACAGTTTATGAAAAAGGTGCGAGCTAGCTGATAGCAACACGATGATTCCTGACTGTGGTGAATTGCGGCTTAATATTGGTTAGACATAAAAAAAGCACTTCATTCAATGAAGTGCTTAATATGTCTCTCTCACGAGTTTCTAAAACAAAGCTTTTCTACAACAAAGCTATAGAGCTTTGATTAGTTAAACATCGCTGAGATTGATTCTTCGTTGCTGATGCGGCGAATTGCTTCAGCAAGCATGCGAGAAAGGCTTAGCTCAGTAACTTTGCCTGTCGCAGCCATCTCTGGAGAAAGCTTGATTGAATCTGTAACAATAACTTGGTCTAGAACTGAGTTACGGATGTTTTCTGCAGCAGTACCAGAGAATACAGCGTGAGTAGCGTAAGCGAATACACGCTTAGCACCGCGCTCTTTAAGCGCTTCAGCTGCTTTACACAGTGTGCCACCAGTATCGATCATGTCATCAACGATAACACAGTCACGACCTTCAACATCACCGATCAGGTTCATTACTTCAGAAACGTTAGCACGTGGACGACGCTTATCAACGATAGCGATGTCAACATCACCTAGCGCTTTAGCGGTTGCACGAGCACGTACAACACCACCAAGGTCAGGAGAAACCACTACTGGGTTTTCTAGGCCACGGTTAGCCATGTCTTCTAGAAGAACTGGAGTGCCGAAGATGTTATCAACAGGTACATCGAAGAAGCCTTGGATTTGCTCTGCGTGTAGGTCGATAGTAAGAACGCGGTCAACACCAACGTTAGAAAGGAAATCTGCAACAACTTTTGCAGTAATAGGCACACGAGCAGAACGTACACGACGATCTTGACGGGCATAACCGAAGTAAGGGATTACAGCAGTAATACGGCCAGCAGAAGCACGGCGCATTGCGTCAATCATTACCACCAATTCCATAAGGTTGTCATTGGTTGGTGCACAAGTTGATTGAATCAGGAATACATCGCTACCACGAACGTTTTCATTGATTTGAACAGCGACTTCGCCATCAGAAAAACGGTCTACAGTAGCATCGCCAAGAGAGATGTATAGACGATCAGCAATACGTTGGGCTAGTTCAGGTGTTGCGTTACCAGCAAATAGCTTCATATCAGGCACGGTGGAAACCTCGGGTTGCGTCCAGTTTTAAATAGATTGTGGGTGGGCTGATTGGTATTCAGCCAAAGTTTCTTTCAAAGGCGAAATGTTTCGTCCTCTCGCGACAAACGCGGAAACTGTGTCAGGCAGTTGCTCTAGCACCGATTCTGCTTCTTTTTTGCTGCTAAATTCAGCAAAAACGCATGAACCCGTACCAGTCAATCTCGACGGCGCGTATTGTAGCAGCCATGAAAGTTGCTTATCAACCTCTGGGTACAGCATTCGCACAATTTTTTCGCAATCGTTTACGTATTCTTGCTCTAGAAGCGTTGCTAGTGCTCGCTTCGGCGTATTTCGAGTTAATTCTGAATGTGTGAATATGTCTACAGTTGCTATGCTCACTTGAGGTTTGACGACGAGATACCATTTTTCATCCGGATTAGCCGGCTGTAGCTGTTCTCCAACCCCTTCTGCAAAGGCGGCGTGGCCTCTAACGAAGACAGGAACGTCTGCACCAAGCTGCAAACCGATTTCGGCAAGTTGATCATCAGAGAGATTGAGTTGCCATAAATAATTAAGCGCGACCAGCACGGTTGCTGCATTTGAAGAGCCTCCGCCAATACCGCCTCCCATAGGCAGCACTTTCTTAAGTTCAATATCCGCACCGAAAGACGTTGAGGTATATTGCTGCAGAGCAGTAGCGGCTTTCCAGATCAAGTTGTCTTCAAGTGCTACCCCAGGAATTTCTGGTGTGATTGTTATCGAGCTAGTTTCTGAGTTTGCACTAACCGTCAGTTCATCGCCAAACTCGACAAACTGAAATAAGGTCTGAAGTTCGTGATAACCATTATCGCGTCGGCCAGTGATATAGAGGAATAAATTCAGTTTAGCCGGAGAAGGCCAGTGGGTTGGCGTTGTTATCATTTTTTCAGTGTCCACTTCGAAACTACAATGTTGATTTTGTTCTCGTCTTGCTTGAATGACAATCGAGTAGGGAGTGGGATTGTCTCTACCTTAGTGTTGTCTTCACTAGAGTTCTTGTTGTCTTCACCAGATAATAGTTTACTCGGCATCTCTGTATTTCGATAGTTATCAAAATTCAGTGTCCATAGTTGGTTGCTAACTTGTTTGGTGAGAGATTCAAGCGTGTTGGTGGTGTTCAATTGGTAGCTATCGGCTTGGTCTGGAATGCCAAGGAACCATTGTGGTAGATGGTCAATGGGAATCTGTAATCCAGTAAGTTGCTCTACCAATACAGATGCACTTGCGTGAGTGAACACCTGATCATCATAAGTGACTACCTTGGCACCCGAACTGTCAATTGTGAGGTTCAAGGCGGTTTGACCAAGAAAAGTGGTCAGTCTTAATTGACTCCGATTTGGTGAATGCTTCCAAATGAAATTTAGGCTTTGGCGTTGCTCTGGAGAAATGTAAGCGAGCTTGCCTGAGGCTTGATAGTTTTCTATCTGTAAAAGCCGATCTTGGTGACTTTGCCACTCGACGCTGGTCGGTTGTTCTGGGATAGAAGAGCAACCCACCATAATTATGGTTATAAAAATAAGAGACGTGATTTTACGAAGCTTGCTCATATTTGCTCACAACTTGTTCAAATTTATCTAAAAAACGTCTCAACTATAGCATTGAATTCACGAAGTCAGGAAAACAAATCCCGCTTGCTCTTTAAATAGAGCCATGCATCAAGTAAAATTCGCCCCTTGTTTCCATTCCCTGATCGAGAACTTCTGATACATGTCTTTGCTTGCCGTAGGTATCAATCACAATACAGCGTCGGTTGAATTGCGAGAAAAAGTCGCTTTTGGTCCAGATAAATTATCTGAGGCACTCAAGCAACTTAACGCAAATGCACACGTAAATGGAAGTGTCATACTTTCTACCTGTAATCGAACTGAAGTGTATTGTGACGTCAAAGGCGTGGCAAAAAACAAGCTCATCGATTGGTTGTCAGTTTTCCATCAAGTTAGCCCTGAAGAGCTAAAACCCAGCATTTATATCCATGAAGAGCAGGCTGCGATTAAACATTTAATGCGCGTAGCTTGTGGTTTGGACTCCTTGGTATTGGGTGAGCCGCAGATCTTAGGTCAGGTGAAGCAAGCTTATACGGACTCGCGAGAGAACAAATCTGTTGATGCTTCAATGGAAAAACTGTTCCAGAAATCATTTTCTGTCGCCAAGCGTGTTCGAACTGAAACTGAAATTGGCGGAAGCGCGGTATCTGTTGCTTACGCAGCCTGTACGTTAGCTAAACACATCTTTGAGTCGATTGCCGATTCAACCGTGTTATTGGTTGGTGCGGGTGAGACGATTGAATTGGTGGCTAAACACCTTTCTGCGAATGGCTGCACTAAGATGATAGTGGCTAACCGAACTCGTGAGCGTGCTTTAGGGCTAGCTGAAGAGTTTGGTGCTGAAGTGATCAGTCTGAATGAGATTCCTGACCATTTGCATAGAGCGGATATCGTGATCAGCTCAACTGCAAGCCCGCTGCCTATTATTGGTAAGGGCATGGTAGAGACCGCACTTAAGACAAGAAAACATCAACCTATGTTGTTGGTTGATATTGCAGTTCCTCGTGATGTGGAATCTCAGGTCGGCGATCTGAATGATGCTTACCTATATTCCGTTGACGATTTGCAGTCGATCGTTGATGGCAATATTGAACAACGAAAAGTAGAAGCGATTCAAGCTGAAGCAATAGTTAGTGAAGAAAGCGCCGCGTTTATGAGTTGGATGCGTTCACTGCAAGCGGTAGACAGTATTCGTGATTACCGTAAATCGGCCAATGAAATCCGAGAAGATTTATTAAGTAAGAGTTTACAATCACTTGCCGCTGGCGGTGACCCTGAGAAAGTCTTACTTGAGCTAAGTAATAAGCTCACAAACAAATTGATCCATGCTCCAACGCGTGCACTTCAAAGTGCAGCTGAGCAAGGAGAACCTGCAAAATTAATGGTCATTAGACAGAGTTTGGGCTTAGAAAACCCTCAATAATATTCGACCTCCAACAGAATAAGACATTATGAAAGCCTCGATTCTAATAAAGCTTGAAACACTTGTTGAACGCTATGAAGAAGTTCAACATCTACTTGGTGATCCCGGTGTACTTGGGAATCAAGACAAATTCCGTGCCTTGTCAAAAGAGTATTCTCAATTAGAAGAGGTGACGGGGTGCTTCAAATCATACCAGCAAGCTCAAGAAGATTTAGAAGCTGCTGAAGAGATGGCAAATGAAGACGACGCAGAAATGCGCGAAATGGCTCAAGAAGAGATCAAAGATGCGAAAGCGAACATTGAACGTCTGACTGATGAGCTGCAAATTCTTCTGATTCCAAAAGATCCAAACGATGAGCGTAACTGTTTCTTAGAGATTCGTGCCGGTGCTGGTGGTGATGAAGCGGGTATTTTTGCGGGTAACCTTTTCCGCATGTACTCTAGATTTGCCGAGAAAAAAGGTTGGCGCGTTGAGGTGATGAGCAGCAATGTTTCAGAGCAGGGCGGCTTTAAAGAGATGATCGCTAAAATCAGTGGCGACGCTGTTTACGGCACAATGAAGTTCGAGTCTGGCGGTCACCGTGTACAACGTGTACCTGAGACTGAGTCTCAAGGTCGTGTTCATACATCAGCATGTACTGTTGCGGTTATGCCTGAGATCCCAGAAGCTGATCTACCAGAAATTAAAGCTGGCGATCTTAAGATTGATACTTTCCGTGCATCTGGCGCGGGTGGTCAGCACGTTAACACCACGGATTCAGCAATCCGTATTACTCACTTGCCAACCGGTACCGTAGTAGAGTGTCAAGACGAGCGTTCTCAGCATAAAAACAAAGCGAAAGCGATGGCTGTTCTTGCGGCTCGTATCGTTCAAGCTGAAGAAGAGCGTCGTGCTGCTGCGATTTCAGATACACGTCGTAACCTATTAGGTTCTGGTGACCGTAGTGACCGTATTCGTACGTACAACTACCCTCAAGGTCGTGTCTCTGATCACCGCATCAACTTAACTATCTACCGTCTGAACGAAGTTCTGGAAGGTGATATGCAAAGCCTACTTGATCCTGTTCTACAAGAGCACCAAGCCGATCAACTAGCAGCACTTGCTGAGCACAACTAATTACTATGCAGTCAGCATATACGGTTGAAAGTGCTTTAAAGTCAGCAATCGTACAGCTTCAAGAGGGCGATAACACATCGCCCTCGATTGATGCTGCGGTACTGCTTTGTCACGCTTTAGATAAACCTAGATCTTACCTACTGACTTGGCCTGAGAAGCATCTCACTTCAGAACAAGAATCCGAATTCCATACCCTTCTAAAACGTCGCTTAACCGGTGAGCCTGTGGCTTATATTGTTGGCGAACGTGAGTTTTGGTCGCTGCCGTTAAAGGTTTCGTCTTCTACTTTAATCCCGCGCCCGGATACCGAGCGTTTGGTTGAAGTCGCTTTGGATAAAACCTACGGCAAACAAGGTGCGATTCTAGATTTAGGCACGGGCACAGGTGCTATCGCGTTAGCATTGGCGTCTGAGATGCCGAATCGACCAGTGACGGGTATTGATCTTCGCCCTGAAGCGCAGCAACTTGCTACAGAAAACGCTCAGCGATTAAATATCACTAACGCCACTTTTTTACATGGCAGTTGGTTTGAGCCTTTGAACTCGGTGAATTCTGAAGAAGAAGTTGTGAAGTTCTCGTTGATTGTCTCGAACCCTCCTTACATTGAGAAGAATGACCCTCATTTATCTCAAGGTGATGTGCGTTTTGAACCGATCACCGCGTTAGTTGCTGAAGAGAAAGGTTTAGCTGATATTCGATATATTTCTGAAAACGCACGCGGTTTTTTAGAAAACGAAGGCTGGCTAGCATTTGAACACGGCTATGACCAAGGCTTGGTGGTACGTGAGATAATGCAACAACTGGGCTACTTGGATGTGGTTACAGAAAAAGATTACGGTGGTAATGACCGAGTGACATTGGGTCGTTACTGTTCATAGGCTGCTGTTCATCATCTAGTGAGCAACAGATGATGAACTTGCTAAATTGATACCTTTAACCTCGACAATACACTTAACTCGATAATGCACTTAACGCGGAAATACAGAGAATTAACGCAGAAATACAGGGCATTAACGGGTATTGTTTGGCTCGTGTTAACGAACGCACATATAAAAATATAAAGGAATACCATGTACGAAGGTTTAAAACATTTTCACCTACTAACGATTGCTATAAGCGCGCTACTTCTTTCGATTCGTTTCGCTCTGATGATGGTTAACTCACCAAAGCTTAAGCATCCTTTCTTGCAGCGTTTCCCTCATATCAATGACTCGTTGCTGCTGCTATCGGGTATTGGTTTGATTTTTATCACTGGCTTTATTCCATTTACACCAGCAGCGCCATGGTTAACCGAAAAACTAACTTGTGTTATGGCTTACATCGCACTGGGCTTCTTTGCACTTAAGTTGGGTAAAAACAAGCTATTGAGAGTTTTCTCTTTTTTTGGTGCGCTTGGCTGGTTAGCGATGGCAGGCAAAATTGCAATGACTAAGACACCAACATTTTTCGGTTAATTATCTCCTTATTTCGGTTAGTTACGTATGTACGAATTTTTTGATGAAGACTTTGACCAGCTAGAGTTAGCTGAAGGTGCATTGATCTTAAATAAAGCGATTAACCCAGAAACTCAAGACAGCTGGGCTGAGCAAGAACTGGCGAGATTGTTAAAAGACGCTGAGTTTGCTTTGGTTAATGAAACCGACGAGCAACAGAAGTTTGAATCTTTTATTCGACTATTCTTTTATGAGTGGGGCTTCGCAGGCGATAAAGACGCTTACTTCTCATCGGAAAACGCGTTTATCGATAAAGTGCTCGAGAGAAAGAAAGGCATCCCTGTCAGTCTTGGGGCAATCTTCCTTTTTCTTGGTCGCAAGCTAGGCTTCCCTGTAGAGGGTGTCTCTTTTCCGACTCAGTTTCTGCTTAAAGTGAGTTGGTACGGGCAAGCAGCCGTCTATATTAATCCTTACAACGGTGAGTATGTTGGCGTGCAAACTTTACGAGCTTGGTTAATCGGACATGATGGCCCACTCGCTAAGGTGAAAGCGGAGCACTTAGAGGTTGCCGACCACCCAACGATTATTGGTAAGTGGCTAGCGTTGCTTAAGAGTGCATTACTGCGAGAAGAGCGTTATACGCTTGCATTGAAGTGTACCGATCTTGCGTTAACGTTTGTGCCGGATGACCCGTATGAAATCCGTGACCGCGGCTTTATTTATCAGCAGCTAGACTGTCATCAAGTTGCAGCAACGGATTATCAATACTTTATCGACCAATGCCCAGATGACCCTGCATCTGAGTTACTAAAATCTCAAGTGAACGTCATGAACGAAAAGACAGTGGTTGTTCACTAATTAATAATTATTTAGAGAGAATATGATGGAACAGAAAACAGTTCACATTGGTGACATGCCAATTGCTAACGACAAGCCATTTACGCTATTTGCAGGCATGAACGTTCTTGAATCACGCGATCTAGCAATGCAGATCTGTGAGCATTACGTGAAAGTCACAGAGAAGTTGGGCATCCCTTACGTATTTAAGGCGTCTTTCGATAAAGCAAACCGCAGCTCAGTTCACTCATACCGTGGTCCAGGTATGGAAGAAGGTCTTAAAATCTTCCAAGAACTGAAAGATACCTTTGGCGTGAAAATTATCACGGATATCCACACAGAAGCACAAGCTCAGCCTGTTGCAGATGTGGTTGATGTAATCCAGCTTCCAGCGTTTCTTGCTCGTCAAACTGACCTTGTTGAAGCGATGGCTAAGACCGGCGCTGTAATCAACGTGAAGAAGCCTCAGTTCATGAGCCCAGATCAAGTGGGTAATATTGTTGATAAGTTTGCTGAGTGTGGCAACGACAACATCATTCTTTGTGAACGTGGTTCTTGCATGGGTTATGACAACTTAGTTGTTGATATGCTTGGTTTCGGTGTAATGAAAAAATCATCAAACGGCAGCCCAATTATCTTTGATGTGACTCACGCGCTTCAAATGCGTGATCCATCAGGTGCTGCCTCTGGCGGTCGTCGTGAGCAAACGGTTGAACTAGCTAAAGCTGGCATTGCGACGGGTATTGCTGGTCTGTTTCTTGAGGCACACCCGAACCCTGATCAAGCACGCTGTGATGGCCCATCGGCGCTACCTCTAGATAAACTAGAGCCGTTCTTGAAGCAAATGAAAGCACTTGATGACCTTATCAAAGGCTTCGACCACATCGATATCAAATAGCTTTGGCTGATGCTAAATAACTAGCATTAAATCGCTAATTTTAATGAATTTAAGTGGTTATTTAACTGTATAACAAAAACGCCCAACTCTTAGAGTTGGGCGTTTTTGTTTAACGGACATCCGTTTAGTGAATTAAAGCCTCGGCCTATTTTGACGATGACCAAGTTGTTTTTCGATGACTAAGTTGTTTTGACTATGACTACGCTATTTTTCGATGACTAAGCTGTGTAGTCGTTAGCTAACTTGTTTTTCAGAGTACTAATCAACGGCAGATGATTAATTCTTTGTTAATAGAACCTCTGATTCCCTAAGAAAGTGGTATAGGTGTGTGAGGTCTGTCCTGTTTATAGTAAATTACTGATGTTCATCACACTTTATAAGTAAACGATTGCCTGTGATGCAGGGGAAGTTTGAGTGTAATCTCATAATTTTGTTACACTTAACTGCCGATCTATGCGTGACCAATTCGACATAAATATGAAATCGTCGTGTTACATCTAGAATGTTAATTTAAGATTAGTCATGTTGAAGTCTTATTGTTCGAACTCCAGGAAAGGGGTCGCAATAGATTATAAAAAGCAGTGGATTCCCCTAAAAAGTTCAAAGGTATGACAATGAAGCAACGCCTTATTCTAAAGACAGCACTAAGTGCTGCAATCCTAGCTACTCTAGCTGGGTGTGCGTCTCAATCAACTCAAGATTGGAACCAAGACGAAACTTACAAGCTAACGGTTCTACACACTAACGACAACCATGGTCGTTTTTGGCAGAACAAATACGGTGAATACGGCATGTCTGCGCGTAAAACGCTTGTTGACCAACTTCGTGCTGAAGTTGAAGCAGAAGGCGGTAGCGTGTTGCTTCTATCTGGTGGTGACATCAACACCGGTGTGCCAGAGTCAGATCTTCAGGATGCAGAACCTGATTTCAAAGGTATGAATAAAATTGGTTACGATGCAATGGCATTGGGCAACCACGAGTTTGATAACTCATTAGACGTACTACAAAAACAGATCGACTGGGCTAACTTCCCAATGCTATCTGCAAACATCTATGACAAAGCAACAGGTGAACGCAAGTTCCAAGCTTACGAGATGTTTGAAAAGCAAGGTATCAAGATTGCGGTTATCGGTCTAACCACTGAAGATACGGCAAAAATCGGTAACCCTGAGTTTATCGCGAGCATTGATTTCCGTGACCCTAAAGAAGAAGCGAAGAAGCTGATCGCTGAACTTAAAGAAACAGAGAAGCCAGATTTAATCTTCGCTGTGACTCACATGGGTCACTACGAAAACGGCCAACGTGGTGTTAACGCACCGGGTGATGTAGCACTTGCTCGTTACCTAAACGAAGGCGACCTAGACATGATCGTTGGTGGTCACTCTCAAGAGCCTGTATGTATGGAAGGCCCTAACGTTGCGAAGAAAAACTTCAAGCCGGGTGATGAGTGTAAGCCAGACGTACAGAACGGTACTTACATTGTTCAAGCTCACGAGTGGGGCAAGTACGTAGGTCGTGCTGATTACGAATTCCGTAACGGCGAGCTAGAGATGGTGAGCTACGATCTGGTTCCAGTTAACCTTAAGAAGAAAGTTAAGATTGACGGTAAGAAGCAACGTGTTCTTATTCAAGATGAGATCGCACAAGATCCAGAGTTGCTTGAATTCCTACGTCCTTTCCAAGAGCAAGGTCAAGCACAGCTAGAAGTTCAAATTGCTGAGACAAATGGCAAGCTTGAAGGCGATCGTAACGTGGTGCGTTTCCAACAAACTAACCTAGGTCGTTTGATTGCGACTTCTCACATGGAGCGTGCACAAGCAGACTTCGCTGTGATGAACTCTGGTGGCGTTCGTGACTCAATTGAAGCGGGCAATGTCACTTACAAAGATGTATTGAAGGTACAACCTTTTGCAAACATCCTGACTTACACAGACATGACAGGTAAAGAAGTTCTAGATTACCTAAACGTTGTGGCGACGAAACCAATCGATTCTGGTGCTTACGCGCAGTTCGCTGGCATTTCAATGACAGTAGCAAACGGTGAAGTATCGAATGTCTTCATCGGTGGCAAACAGCTTCGTTTAGACGAAACATACCGTTTCACAGTGCCAAGCTTCAACGCGGCTGGTGGCGACGGTTACCCTAAACTGTCAGATCACCCTGGTTACGTGAACACAGGTTTTGTTGATGCTGAAGTACTGAAAGAGTACCTAGAAGCGAACAGCCCAGTTGACGTGAACAAGTACGCACCTTCTGGTCAAATGGTTTACAAGTAATTAAACCCAGTTGCTAGAGTCAATAGGTGCTAAATTAGATTGACTCTAGCACCATGATAAATTTAACTAAAGCGACGCCTCGGCGTCGCTTTTTGTCTATCTATCGTTTGGATTTGTTATGACCCCTGCAATCAATCTCGCCAAGAAAAAGAAAATCGCTCATAGCGTGCATCAGTATCACCACGATGCGAATAACACGAATTATGGATTAGAAGCCGTTGAAGCGCTTGGTCAAGATCCCAAACGTGTATTTAAAACGCTTTTGTTCTGTTTGAATGGCGTCGCTAAAGATTTAGCTGTTGCCGTTATTCCCGTTGATCAGAAGCTAAACCTGAAGCTTGCGGCAAAAGCGGCAAAAGGCAAAAAAGCAGAGATGGCGAACCCTGATATTGCTCAGAAAACCACGGGTTATGTGGTGGGTGGGATCAGCCCTCTTGGTCAGAAAAAAGCCTTGCCTACCTTTGTTCATTCCAGCGCGACAGATTTTGAAACGATATGCGTGAGTGCAGGGAAGCGCGGGCTAGAAATTGAACTCGACCCAAAAGACTTAGCGCTACTGACTCGCGGTCAGTTTGCTGATCTATGTTTATAGATTGTCGTCGTCATGATGATACAACTACCGAATGACAAACAAAAACGCCCGCTAGATTAACCTAGCGGGCGCTTTTATATTGAGTGTCTATCCTGAAATGTGCTTGTACATTGAGGACGAATTATGACTACTTCTTCAGACCTAAAGTACCACCAACACGCTTCGGTGCAGGCTTACCGCTTCGACGATCGTTATTGTTGCGATCTGTGCGGGTGCGATCCGAACTGTTTCTATCTGAATTAGAACGCTCTGAACGAGAGTTCGATTTCCAGTTCTCGGTATTGCCACCGCTTTCACCATTCGATGAGTTACGGCCACGTTTCGAGTTAGGCGCATGACGGAATTCATCCGCATTATTACCGCGATAGGTGCGAGTACGGTTCTCGTTTTGATTACGACGCGCTGTGGAAGTTTGGTTTTCTTCACGGCTATCAAAAAGTTTTGCGTCTGTCGCTTTGCGAATGCGTTGACCTTTCGCGTTCATTTTTGATGCATCTTCAGTACTTACAGAGCCTTCACACATCGCTAAAATTTCAGTGATCTCTTCGTCGCTCAGGTAGCGCCATTTCCCGTTAGGAATGCCGTCTAATGAGATGTTCATAATACGAACACGGCGCAGCTTAAATACCTCGTAACCCAATGCTTCACACATACGGCGAATTTGGCGGTTAAGGCCTTGCGTTAGTGTGATTCGGAACGAAAATTTGGTTTCTTTCTCGACCTTACATGGCAAGGTAACAGTATCGAGAATATGAACGCCAGCGCCCATTTGCTTCAAGAACTCAGTCGTAATCGGCTTATCTACACGCACCACGTATTCTTTCTCGTGGTTGTTACCGGCACGTAGGATTTTGTTTACGATGTCGCCATCGTTGGTCAAGAAGATAAGACCATCAGAAGGCTTATCTAGACGACCAATAGGGAAAATACGTTTGTGGTGGCCGATAAAGTCGACGATGTTGCCAGGAATATCACGTTCAGTAGTACAGGTGATGCCTGTTGGTTTATTAAGAGCAATGTAGATCGGCTTCTCTTTTGAGCGAACAGGTTTATTGTCGATCTCAACATCATCACCGGGCAAGACTTTAGTACCCATTTCAGGGATCTTACCGTTAATAGTAACTCGGCCTGCATCAATGAGTTTGTCGGCTTCGCGGCGTGAGCAAAAACCAGTTTCACTGATGTATTTATTAAGGCGTTTAGCTTGGGATTCTTGTGACATGATATTCTCTTAGCGTTTCACAACGGAAATATAGATAAACAAAAAGCAACCTTTGGATAGTTGCTTTGAGTTGGGATTCGTTAACTGAGGACAATTTTAGCACTTGGTGTGAGTCTAGGCACGAAATATCGCTCTTGATGCAAGGCAGCTATCAACTTACTTATCAATCTCAACTTATCAACTGCTGCGTTTTTGATGGCGCTCTCTGTTCTCTAGCTTTTTCTCGTTACTCTTTCTGAGCATAACGTAGACTGCGCCAGTACCACCATGAAATTGCTGAGCAGAGTGAACACATTGAACGTCGTTAATTTGCGTGAGCCAATTCGCCACGTAGCTTTTCATCATTGCTGGTGGATTCGAGCGCTCACCTTTACCGTGAACAATGATAACGGTGCGAACATCCATTCTTAAACACTGACGTAAAAATGAGAGTACTTCGTTACGAGCATCTTTCAGTGTTTTCCTATGAAGGTCGAGTTTGGCCTGAATAGGGTATTTGCCTAAGCGCAGCTTTTTGTATACGCCTTCTTGTACACCATCTTTCTTGTAAGCAATGACGTCGTCTGGCTTGATCATTGGTGAGTAGTCTAATGATAAGTAGTCTTTCTCGTCGTCAGACAGCCACATAGCAGCTTCACGCTTAGCAAGGTGAGATTCTGTGACTCGGTGTACTTTCTGGTGTTCGGCGGTGTCATGGTCGATACGTTTAACATCGCCCATCATTTCTTGGAATAGATCTAAGTCGTCATCATGAGACATAGTGTGTATCTCAAGTTGGAGAAGGATAGGGTAAGTATACCTAAGTTGAGGCCGGGTTTAAAAATGAAAAAACCGGAGAAGACAATAAGTCTGCTCCGGTGCAAAGCGTTTTTACATCCACCCAAAGAAAATGATACTTAAAAGTAGATGACTTAGGCTGAGCGATTCTAGTGAGGAGATTTTTCAGTCATAACTTTGTAGATGAAGAAGCCTCCATAGAACATCATGAGACCCAGAGCCCCGAATATTACTATCATTGAAGATAGCCCCACTGCATTACCAAATAGGAGTTCTAGCCAAAAGTCCATGTGTATACCTCAAAGTTATATGACATGGCTTAGTGTATTAAGTAGCGTTATCAATTCACTGATCTGGATCAATCCTGTTTCATAAGTTAAATACTTGTTGTTGAGTGTGTGTTTTTCGTCACATTAGCCGTTGGGTTGTACGTCTTTTGTTCGAACGATTCGATATTGTAAAAAAGAGTGAAAAAAGCTCTTGCGCATAAATTCAGAATCCGTATTATACGCTTCATCGACAGGCAATCAGCCAGTTAGATATCTCGGTGAATAGCGCAGCTTGGTAGCGCATCTGGTTTGGGACCAGAGGGTCGGGGGTTCGAATCCCTCTTCACCGACCACATTTAGAAAGCCTGCTCATTGAGCAGGCTTTCGTCGTTTCAGGGTATGGGAAATGGGGTTTGAACCTAAGTGGGGGTCGCCTGATGTTCAAAATAAGCTCTTCAACGCCACATTAAAGTAGCCGTAGACCATTTATTATAGAGAAGGGCTACGACTTTTTTGCATTTCGGGATAGTTGTCGCTTGGTGAGCGAGAAGGGCTTAAGGGAGTATGACGTCAAAAATAGGCTCTCCGCTGAGCATATTAAAGAAAATCGTAGTGCGCCTTATAATGTGAAGGAGCAATGGCTTGCTCATTCTGGTTTACAGCGGCTTCGATTGAATACTGGTAATATCTAAGTTTTAACCCGCTTCTATTAAACGAATTCACTCGTTGCAATATTATTCTTCACCCAAATTAGAGCTTGTAAGCGGTTCTTCACTTTGATTTTTTTGAATGTATTGTGAAGATGTGCTTTGACCGTATTCTCACTGACGTAGAGTGTGTCCGCAATTTGAGTATTTGAAGCTCCGTCTCCCAATAATTTTATGATTTGCTGTTCACGTTTAGTCAGTTTCAAGTAATGAGGGCTTGTCTTCGCACATTGTCTTTCTCTATAAAAGCTAATGTATTGGTAGATTAACTTTCTACTCATCCACATCTCACCTTGTAAAATACAGTTAAATCCAGTCACCAGTTTTTCAAGTGTGTCAGACGCATAAAAAATACCAACCAAATATTGCCATTTCAGCATTTCAGAATGAGGGAAATCATGTGGGGTGTTGAGCAACACTTCATGGACGTCACTTTCTACGACATCTCTAAGCTCTTGGTATCTTTCTATACATTGTTTACTCATTATAGGGAAATCAATAATAATCAACTCTAAATCTTGGTTTTGTAGTGAGTTAACACTAAGCCTTTCTGGTGATATGAGTTTAATGTTTAGATTAACTTTTTGCTCTATAGACTCTTTAAGCAGGATTGATTGTAAATTGTTCTCCGCAAGTAAAATGGCGTTATGAACCTCCGGCTTAGCCATGTGTGACTCCTTTTAGTAACTCATTACTTTTTGTTAGATTACATAGTCTATAGCACACATTGATTTTTCGCGAATTATCGCGGTTAATTATTCATGAAATATATGGTTTATTTAATGGTATCGATGGGGGTAAATGTTACTTGGCTAAAAATCTGGCTAAAATAGGTGGCGATTAATTCATTTTTTTTGTCTTAATGGTTTTATCGTACAGGTGGAGGTAATTACCCAAGCTTTGTTGGCGGGGCTAATATTTATCACTGCAGGGAATTGATTTATATTAAGAATTAACTTAGTTGTGCCGCTGTTTGTATTCTGACTAAATTTAGAGTTAGTTTTTGTACTCAATTGAAATGATGACATCATATCGTTATCAAAGGTCAGTATAATGTTTTTGTTCTTTATCAAACACTGTACTGAATTTAAATCAGAACCAAATCCGTCTAAATGATAAAAAATAAATAAAACGGCGACTAGCACCGTTTTATAATAAGAGTAATGTTTCATATTAGTTTTGATTTATTAGGCCAACATTGCCGTATGCACCGTTACCTGAAACATAGGCTGCGTCATACGAAGTCTGATGAATCAAAAATTCATTAGCACTACTGCTTTGTAGGTTAACCATAGCACTAGATTCTCGTCCAATTTGTTCGGTGAAAACTCTGTTACCATCACCAGAAATTTCGATATCGACCAAATTGTCTCTAGCAGGGCCTATATTGCGAGTATCAACAATACTTTGAACGTAGTTGCTATCGCCAGTAATATCAATATCAACATCATTATTATCAGCATCTCGGTCGCTGAATTCAGTATATGTGACATTTAAACTACCATTAACTCGCACATCTGCTTCATTGAAGTCAGCACCACCAAGCGCTTTTACCACAGAGATGTTATCGACGCCCATTTGGGTGACACGCAGATCATTATTTTGTCCCCAACGCTCAACTTTCACTTTAGCTTGGTTACGTAATCCATCTTGTTCAATCCAAGCATTGTTATGTTTGTATCGTAGTTCAACCTCTGCTTCATTAAGGTTACCGCTTTGTTGAACTACTACATCTGAATTATAACTGGCATGTGTGTCGACAAGCGCAACATGACCATTAGTAACACCAGACGTGTTTTGCATAATGGTTACATTAGCCATATCGCCGCTCCCCATTTGCCACACAGCGGTATTGTCCATCGCTAAAGGCTGAATAGCAGAAACTTTACTCTTAATGCCAAGATCTGTTGTCCCTTCAATTTCTCCTAATGCAGGCTCCGATGCAGGGAATGGTGCAGGTAAATTATCTGCGTGAGCTACATTTAAACCAATAATGGCACCGACTATAATTCCAATTTGTGTAAGTTTCATAAGTTGTATCCTTATACATTTCCATGTCGACTATGTACCACTTCAAGAGAAGTGATTTTGAATCAAGCTTCCATACTGCGCGCTAATTTGCTTGATTGATGTAGATTCTCATTGAGCTAGACGCTTTCACTAAAGCAAAGTCATTGCCGTCTTGAGAAATTCCTAAATTACTTCTTCCAGAACCAACCAAATAAGCAGTATTGCCATTGCCTTTTTGGTCAATGCTTAGCTGACTGCTCTGCCTTGAGAAGTTAGCTTGTCCGATAACTGCTAAATTGTTATTCCCGTCTTGGGAAATAAGCGCTTCAGAATTTACTCCGAGTTGCCCAATTACGGCATCGTTATTTGAACCATTCTGGTCTATTAAGGCGATATTATTGCGCCCTGTTTGACCAATGTATGCGGAGTTAGAACTTCCGCTTTGTGTTATCTTCGCTCTATTGTTCGCGGTAATACCAGGACTGCGTTGCTTTATTATTGCTATTGAATCAGTAGCATTGGATATATTTAATTCTGAATAATTATCTAAATCTCCAGAAGAAAAACTTTCTAAATAATTATAATCATTGACTATATCTTGATTAACATTATGTAAAAAATCCCCTTCGATATCTGACGCGATAGCATTATTAAAACCTCCTGATAAAAAATATAAACAAGTTAAGCTGATAAGTGATGCTTTCCCAATTATCATCATCTTTACCTTAAAGTGTTCGTGATTATGATCCCTACGAAAATAAACTGCGTATGGGCATGAGTGAACCTTTGCCTTAACGAAATCCTAGGTCTTGAATTTACTAACAGCTATAAACTTAAAGTTGAAAATATTTAGTTGTTCATATGAAATTTAATTAGTATTTGACCGATTCCTACCAACCTTAGTTAATCAATTCGCTTCAGTAATTAATTCGAAAGTTTATATATGCCACTGTAAGCATGAATTACGCTTTATTCAGTTTCAACGAATCACATTCTCATTTTTTAAATGGACTTTGAATGGGAGCACAAATGAAAATCAAGCTGCTTACAATAACTCTGCTTTCCTTTGCTCTTCATGCAGAAGAAAAGAGTCATGGTCTTGAAAATATTGCTCCTTTAGAAAATGGACAAAAACTTGAGGATTCGACAAATAATCTTAAGGAAAAATTCAATGACTTCAGTGAAGTCGATGGAATCATTGTGGACAGAACCATTACGCGGTTGGGAGAGGATTTCTATTTTTTCTTCTCGCAATCGCTCAATGATAGTTATCCCGACCTTAAGGAAAATTTGACGGTAAAAGAAAGGCCAACGGCGTTATCAGGAAGCATCATAGAGGTTCAACACTCTAGAAAACCGATCTTCCGTACGGCGTTGTCCCCTGGTCGTAGACAAGCAAAAGAACGCGCTGCCGATGCAACACGAGTGGTTGGGAATTACATCATCCGATGGCAAGCGGAACGGATCTTTCAGGACACTTACGATCTAGACCATGATGAATTTTAAGGAGCCAAGGATGTCGATATTTTTCAGAAAGGCTGTGCTTATTGCGTTGCTCGCTTCGCCTTCGGTTTACTCGAGCGAGTTGGTTTATACGCCCGTAAACCCAAGTTTTGGCGGAAATGCTCTAAACAGCTCCCACCTTTTTAATCACGCTAATGCCATCAATGATTTTGAAGACCCTAATGCTAGGGATATCTTTGATGAACAAGAGTCTGCGTTAGATCGTCTAGCTTCGAGTTTAGAGTCCCGCTTAATTAGCCAATTGCTTGCTGACGTGGGTAATGGAAACACGGGGCAGTTGGAAACTGATGATTTTTTCCTGAATATTGTGGATGACTCAGGGACTTTGTTGGTTCAAATTGTCGATAAAGAGACAGGAGAATCGACAGAAATCAGTGTATCTGGATTAAACCCCGACCTCTAATCACAAGGATTGTGTTATGAAATCGATCATTATCGTCTTCTTGACCTTTGTGTTGGGAGGGTGCACTTACTCTATGCAAATTCCAGAGACTTCTGAAACGCCAAAGCTGATGCCGAGAGGATCGACTTATACGGACTTGATCTCATTGCCTCAACCTCGCGGTAAAATACTGGTCTCAGTTTATGATTTTAGAGATCAAACGGGACAGTATAAACCTCAGCCAAACAGTAACTTTTCGACAGCGGTGCCACAGGGTGGGACGTCTTTACTGACCACGGCACTGATAGATTCCCAGTGGTTTGTTCCTCTAGAGCGTGAAGGCCTCCAAAATCTATTGACGGAACGTAAGATCATTCGTGCTGCTCAGAAAAAAGACAAGGTAGTGAACAATCACGGAGCCGACTTAACATCGTTGAGCTCTGCGAATATCGTTATTGAAGGCGGTATTGTTGCTTATGACTCTAATATTGTTACAGGTGGAGCGGGTGCGAAGTATTTGGGAATTGGTGGTTCAGGGCAGTATAGAACCGATCAAGTGACGGTTAACTTAAGAGCCGTTGATGTAAGAACAGGGCAAGTTTTGTTGAGCGTTACGACATCCAAAACCATTTCCTCACATGAAATTGGCTTCGGTGCTTTTCGATTTGTTGATTACAAAGAGTTACTCGAAGTTGAGATGGGTTATAGCCAAAATGAGCCGGTAAATATCGCGGTAATGTCAGCCATAGATGCGGCAGTGATTCACTTAATCGTTAAAGGAATGAAACGTGGGATGTGGTCACCAGGTGACCCTGATGCAATTAGACATCCAATTATCGCCCGCTACTTAGCCGCGGACACTGACATCCTTTAGTCAACTGAGTAAGCAGCAAAATAGGGCTATGCGGAAAACGGATTTTTCCCTTAGCCCTGTTTTTTCTTTGACTATCAACAATGTTCTATTTCACATCACAAGTGATGTTCTTGATTGGCGTCTCTGAGGTAACAAAGCAAACATACGCTTCAACAGGGTTATTTGGACCAATTCGAATGTAGCCTGCCTGTACTTCATCTTCGTTAAAAGTCACCGAGTGAGAGTTACCCATCTTGCCATCGTAAAAGCTTGCTTCAAAATTACCATTCATTTGGCTTGCGATACGGTTGCGTGTCGTAGACGTCGTGAACGTAATATTCGCGCATCGCATGGGTGGCTTTTCAGTAATCAAAAACTGTCCGCTTTCTTTATCTAGCACGCCGCCTTTTGTATCTGGCTGAATGTCGATGGCTTGAAATTGTTCGATGGTACAAGTTTCTCTGGCAGAGGCTGTCGTGGGCATCAGGATCAAGAGAGCTAAAGGTAAAGCGAAGAGAACTGGTTTCATGAGAACAACACCGTGTATAAAAAGAGCGAAAGATAATAGCACCGTTATGGTGCTATTAAATGTAATGATTCTGTTATTAGGTAATGGTTATATTATGAGAAGGTCATAGTATCGAATTTAGTTAGTTGTCGTCACTAACCTCAAATTGACACTGAGCCTGTTGGCTTTGTGATTGTTGAGTGACATTAAAACCTTTCTCTTTTAACAACTGCAAAAGGTTACCTTCGCCAACTAGGTGCAAGGCGCCAACTACGATCAAATAATTCCCGTTTGAATCGAGTTTCCAATTATTGGCGGATAGCTTGTTTGCCCAGTCGATATTGCGGTCAGTTAAGAATGCTTTCTCGAGTTCAGGCGACATCTCAGACAGCTCTGCGAAGGCTTCCAGCTTCGCTAAATCACCCGCTTTCCAGCTTTCAATTAGGCAATGAACCACATGATCAGTTTGGTCAAATTCCTCGAGGCTACTGACTAACCATTCCTTACCGTCATCCTTTTGTTTTGTCATCAGGTCTATTTGGAATTGTAGTGGCTCTAAACTGATAACCGGAACATCTTGGATAGTCGCTTTGTAAGCTAGCGTCGCATCAACGCCGCCGGCGGAGCCATAACCAAGGTTTTTTAGCTGCTGCATCTGTATGGAGAGAGAAGTCGCCCAAGGCGGTGAGCTGAGTAGTTGTTGCGTCGGCATCTCCAACGATTTTGATATGTAGGTTAATAATTGCAGTTGTTCTTCATTGAGCACATCGGCTGTGGTGAGTTTGTTGTGGGGATATACAACGCCATCAGACTTTCTGATATCCGTTTCGATAACTAACCCATCACTGTTTTTTAGCGCGTCGGTGATCGCTGAAGGAAGTGGGTACATACTCTCGTCCCCAACGTGCACGGAACCTAAGATAGTGAGTGTCAGTTCATCCTTTTTTGCTTGCCAATAAAGGGGCTCAGCGACCGCTTGCCTAGCTGAAAAAGCGAGAACGAATAAAGTCATGTAGAAGAATGGGCGCAAAGGGAGCTCCTTTAGGAAGTCTTAAACTCGTTAAAATCGATTTTGACGGTGTTTTTTAACGGTTTTTTTTGAGAACGATGTCACGTTGTTTGTACGAAAAGTATAACAACACCAACAAACTCTTAAACCTTTCTCAGTAACAACGACACGATTTTATGAAATCCTTTCAAAAGATTGTGATTCAATTCTCAAATATTACGTCAAAATAAAACTGACGGAACTGTCGATGTCGGTAACTTTATGATTTTAATCAGGTTAATTTTATCAATATTTTTTAGATTTGAAGTCGATCACTTTATTAACTTGATTTAATTCACGGCGAAAAATAAGGCCATATAGTTTATCTAACTTTTGAAGCGTTCTATTTTGCTTCTGACTCAATTTTTTAAATTTATGGGTGAATACGATGTTGAAGAGAAACTTACTATCTGTAGCGGTACTTGCTGGTTTAACGGGTTGTGCGGTAACACAAGCACCAGAACAAAAGGTGGTTAATGCACTGGCTGATAACCTTGATGTGCAATACGAAATTTTGACGAACCACGGCGCAAACCAAGGCATGGCTTGTCAGGATTTAGGCGCAGAGTGGGCATCATGTAACAAAGTGAACATGACTCTGACCAATGACGGTGAAGCGATCGATTCGAAAGATTGGACCATCTACTTCCACAGTATTCGCCTTATCTTAGATGTTGATAATGAGCAGTTTAAAATCACTCGCGTAACCGGCGACTTACACAAGCTAGAACCAACAGAAAAGTTCGATGGTTTTGCCGCGGGTGAAGAAGTGATTCTTCCATTAACCAGTGAATACTGGCAACTGTTTGAAACCGACTTTATGCCGGGTGCATTTGTAACGGCGCCAAACGCAGAACCTAAGATGATTGCTTCATTGAATACGGAAGATGTCGCGTCGTTTGTAACTGGTTTAGAAGGAAATAACCTAAAGCGTACACCTGATGACAACAATGTTATGGCAACAGCGGTTACTCGCTTTGAAAAAAATGCTGATCTGGCAACGCAAGATGTATCAACCACTTTACTACCAACGCCAATGTCGGTAGAAGCGGGCGAAGGTTCAGTGAGCATTGCTGGTGGTATTGCCCTACCTAAAGACGCATTCGATGCTGAGCAGTTCGCTGCAATTGAAGAACGTGCAGATGTGGTAAACGTAGATGTGAGTGGCGACCTACCTGTTAGTGTTGCTGTTGTTCCTACTCAGTTTACGGGTGATTTAGCGAAATCTGGCGCTTATGAACTAAGCATCTCGGAAGAGGGGATTGTGATTAAAGCGTTTGATAAAACAGGTGCTTTCTACGCAGTTCAGTCTATTTTTGGCCTAATAGACAGTCAGAATGCTGAATCACTACCACAACTGTCGATCAAAGATGCACCACGCTTTGATTACCGTGGTGTGATGGTGGATGTTGCTCGAAACTTCCATTCAAAAGATGCCATCCTAGCCACGCTAGATCAAATGGCAGCCTACAAGATGAACAAACTGCACCTTCACCTAACGGATGATGAAGGCTGGCGTTTAGAAATCCCGGGTTTACCAGAGCTAACGGATGTAGGGTCTAATCGTTGTTTTGATTTGGAAGAGCAAAGCTGTTTACTGCCTCAGCTAGGTTCGGGTCCAACAACAGACAACTTTGGCTCAGGTTTCTTTAGTAAAGCGGATTACGTCGAGATCTTAAGCTACGCAAAAGCGCGCAGCATCGAAGTAATTCCAGAAATTGATATGCCGGCACACGCTCGTTCTGCTGTGGTATCAATGGAAGCTCGTTACACTCGCCTAATGGCGGAAGGCAAAGAAGCTGAAGCAAGTGAATATCGCTTGATGGATCCACAAGATTCATCGAACGTGACTACTGTTCAGTTCTACGATAAGCAAAGCTTCATTAACCCATGTATGGAATCGTCGACTCACTTTGTTGATAAAGTGATCTCTGAAGTGGCAGCAATGCACCAAGAAGCGGGTGTTCCGCTAACGACTTGGCACTTTGGCGGCGATGAAGCGAAAAACATTAAGTTAGGCGCTGGCTTACAAGATATTAATGCAGAAGACAAAGTGGCATGGAAAGGTAACATTGACTTATCTAAGCAAGATAAGCCGTTCCAACAGTCTCCACAATGTCAGAAATTAATTGCTGACGGTACAGTAAGCGATTTCGGTCACCTGCCAAGCCATTTTGCAGAAGAGGTGTCTAAGATTGTTGCTGAGAAGGGTATTCCACACTTCCAAGCGTGGCAAGATGGCCTGAAATACAGCGAAGGTGAAGAAGCATTTGCAACAGAAAGTACGCGCGTTAACTTCTGGGATGTTCTTTACTGGGGTGGCACTTCATCAGTTTACGACTGGTCTGCGAAAGGTTATGACGTAATTGTTTCTAACCCAGATTACGTATATATGGATATGCCATACGAAGTAGATGCAGCAGAACGTGGTTACTACTGGGCTACGCGTGCAACCGATACTCGTAAGATGTTTGGCTTTGCTCCAGAGAACATGCCACAAAATGCAGAAACGTCACTAGACCGTGACGGCAATGGCTTCAGTGGTAAAGGTGAGATTGAAGCGAAACCTTTCTACGGTTTGTCAGCGCAGCTTTGGTCTGAAACTGTACGTACTGACGAGCAGTATGAATACATGGTGTTCCCTCGTGTTCTTGCTGCGGCAGAGCGTGCATGGCACCGAGCAGATTGGGAAAACGACTACAAAGTGGGCGTTGAGTACTCTCAAGATACCGACTTAGTGAATAAGCAGGCTCTAAACAGCGACTTTAATCGCTTCGCGAATATTGTTGGCCAACGTGAGCTGGCTAAGCTCGAGAAAGCGGGTATTGATTACCGACTACCAGTTCCAGGTGCTCAGGTTGTTGATGGTAAGCTAGCGATGAACGTTCAATTCCCAGGTGTAGAGCTTCAATACTCTGCTGATGGTGAAAACTGGCTGACTTATGATGAGCAGCAACGTCCTTCGGTTTCTGGTGAAACGTACATCCGCTCTATCTCTGAAAGTGGCGAGAAAGTAAGTCGAGTAACTTTGGTAAAATAATCGACAAGCAACATTAATAGAAGAGCTCCCTAGCTTTTATCTGATTCAGATAAGAGTGGGAGCTTTTTTTTCGTCCAAATCAAGTTAGCTACTTCTCTTAAACTGAAACATATAGAAATAGCCTTTATGTATATCGTCAACAATGTACATAAGGTGAGTTCCATCACAAAAGTGACGCGCTTCTCATTATTCTCTTCAAAAAATAAGTCTCTCATCAAAAACTCTAAATCAGGTGTGATTCAACCAACTAAATCTAATTTCGCATCGTAAAATAATGTGATCCTGATCTGTGCGTTTTTTAATCTTGAGTTTTTTATCAATTTTTATGTTTTTAAGTGACTGATTTTAATGTGTTAAATAACTTGTTCTTTTTTGATAGTGAGAGAGATCACTCTGCTCATTCTTTTATTTTGAAACGCAAATTAATTCGAGCAACATAGATTTCATGCCAGGGAGGCAACTAACTACTCAAGCGGTGAAGGTGAATGATGTACCGAAGATGTGCCGCTGAAAAAATCAAACTAAGGCAGTTTACTATGAAAAAAATTATCGCTCTAAGTGCACTTTCTCTTGCTTTTGCTTCTAGTGCTTTTGCTGGTTCTTCTTACGTTACAGGTAACATCCAAATTCATGACGATGGCCGTATCCACGGTTCTGATATGACTTCTACGCTAGAAGCTGGTCACACGTTTGACAACTCTCTAGGCGGTTTCACGGTTTATTCTGAGTTTGATGGTATCCAATTGGGTGAGCTTGAAGGCCTGACTTCAGCTGAAACTGGTGGTGCGCCAACAACAGGTAACAACACTCCGGGTATCACTGTAGGTGGTGAGCAATCTTTCAACATCACTGACAAGTTATGGGTTGCTGCGGGTTACCAACACCTATTCTCTGCGGGTGAGAGTATTCAGTTCCGTCCATTAGTTAAGATCGGCTACAACTTCGATAACGGTATTTCTATTAGCAACCGTACTCGTGCACACATCGATGATACTTCTGCTAATGCTGATACAGATTACCGCATGGATAACCGCATTGGTTACACAGTGAATGCTGACCTAGCACTTAGCTACAACAACGTATACATGATTGATGCTGAAGCGATGGATCATGAGTTACGTGCTACATGGACTCGTCAAGGTGTTCAACCTTACTTTGAGTTCCGTAGCCAAGCTAACGGCGTAGATTTCGCAAACGGCGATTCTAAGCAGAACAACGCATTCGTATTCGGTGCTTCTTACGGCTTCTAAGCCGATTCACTTGGCTGCTTAGTCTATTCGATTATTAGCCGAGTGAGCTTCTTCGCTAAATAGCTTTTTTGTTAAATAGCTTTTTGCTCAATAGCTTCTTAGCCAATTAGCGAGGAGAAATATAGCGGCACTAACAGCCCGGCTGGTGCCGCGACAAGATTTGCTTTACTGTCCAAAAGCAAAGAGCCTAGCAAGTAAACCACAGTCTTGGGTTTACTCATGCTAGGCTCTATTTTTATGACTTCTTTTTATTGCTTGGCGTTGGTCTAGTTAAGCTTTATTTTCCGTTGTAGTGACGGTACTCAAACACCTGACCTTCTTCATTAAACGCATACACAGAATACTCGTCTTTCTTATCGCCATATTCCATGCCCGGTGAACCCATTGGCATACCTGGAACCGCTAAGCCAATCGCATTGCGTGGTGGGTTTTCTAAAAAGGCTTTCACGTCCTCTGCTGGAATGTGCCCTTCAAATACGTAACCGTCGATCTCTGCCGTGTGGCAAGAGGCTAGTTTTTGCGTTACCCCTAACTTCTGCTTTATTGGATTCATATCATCGTGGAGCTTCTCTGTAACATCGAACCCAGCATCTCGCATATGTTCTGTCCATTCTGTGCAGCAGCCACAGTATGGAGACTTATGGTTTAGAACATCAGTCGCGAGAGCTTGTCCTGAAATTGCAGCGAGTGCTGTAAGAGTCATAATTTTACGAATCATGGTTAACCTCATGAATATGGTTTTTGTTGATATTAGAATATGTGGGTTTAAACAGTCTTAATCTGTTGGCATTGCTTACTACCGTGATTGACGACATCGCCATCGCAGCGCCTGCAACTACAGGACTAAGCAGAAATCCGAAAAATGGGTAGAGCACACCGGCTGCGATAGGAATACCAATCGAGTTATAGATGAAGGCACCAAACAGGTTTTGCTTCATGTTTCTCACGGTCGCTTGAGACAGCTCTATCGCATTGCTTACTGATAATGGCGATGAGTTGAGTAGTGTCATTTGCGCACTTTCAATCGCGACATCACTGCCGCTACCCATTGCGATTCCTATATCTGCTTGAGCAAGAGCTGGTGCATCGTTAATACCGTCTCCGACCATAGCAACACTTTTATATTGCTGTTGCAGCTGAACAATATGTTGAGCTTTCTGCTCTGGAAGCACTTCCGAGATAACCTCGTCGATACCGACGCTTTTACCTATCGCTTGAGCAACTGAATCGTTGTCGCCTGTTAATAGTACAGTGTGAATTCCGGCGGATTTTAGTTGAGCTATCGCCTGTTTGCTATCTATTTTTAATGCGTCTGAAATGCCCAATATGCCTTCGAGTTTTTGATCGATTACAACGAAGATGGGTGTCCATGCTTGCGAGCGGCAAAGTTCGATAAAATCCGCGCCAATCTCAGTATTGATGCCTAACTGGGTTAGGTATTTAAGCGAGCCAACTTGCACGTTCTTGCCGTTAATTGTTGCCTGTACGCCAAGCCCTCGTTGGTTTTCGAACTCGCTATGAGGTAGTGCTGAAACTTGTAGGCTCTCTGCATATTGGCAAACGGCTTTGGCGAGTGGGTGCTCAGATCCCACTTCTACTGAATAAGCATAAGCCAGTAACTCTTGCTCCGTTAGATTAGAGTAAAAGGCCTGTTGAACGGTTGGTTTTCCTTGGGTCAACGTACCTGTTTTATCAAACACAACAGCATCGATCTTGCTGGCAGACTGCAATACATCCGCATCTTTAATTAGAACGCCAAACTCAGCCGCTTTACCCACGCCAACAGTAATCGACAGTGGCGTTGCTAGGCCTAACGCACATGGACAAGCGATAATCAGTACTGTGGTTGATACGACTAGCATGTAGCTCGCGCTTGGCTGTGGGCCAAAGAAAAACCAAACTAAGGCGGCAACGGCTGCGATTGCGACGACGACCGGAACAAAAACGGCAGAGATAGAGTCGGCAAGTTTGGCAATCGCAGGTTTGCTGCTTTGTGCTTGGCGAACCATCTGAATGATTCGAGCCAACATGGTACTTGAGCCAATTCCAGTTGCTTCAATGATTAAACTACCATCACCATTAATAGTGCCCGCAGACACGCCATCATTAATTGTTTTGACGTTGGGAAGCGGTTCGCCAGTCAGCATCGATTCATCGATATAAGATTCACCCGCTGCCACGACACCATCAACCGGCACTTTTTCTCCGGGTTTTACTCGTACCTGCATGCCTACCTGAATGGCTTCTACTGCGATGGTTTGTTCTTTGCCATCGACGATAACTACCGCTTTTTGAGGCTGTAAATTAATCAGTGCTTGCAGCGATTTTGTAGTACGTGCTTTGGCTTTGGCTTCGATGTAATGCCCTAAAGAAATAAGGCCGACAATCATTGCACTTGCTTCAAAATAGACATGACGCGATGGTTCTGGGAACCATGATGGAATCAGCACAACCAGCATTGAATAGAACCATGCAGCGCCCGTACCTAAAGCAACTAACGTATCCATCGTTGCACGCTTATGCATGAGAGACTGCCAAGCGTTAGTGAAGAAGCTGCGTCCTGAAGTCGCAAGCAGTATCAAACAGACCACCCCAACTAATCCCCACGCTAATTGGTCGTTAGATGTAGCAATGGTCATGCTGCCACCGAACAGACCCCACGCCATCAGCGGAGCACCGATAAACAGCGCGCTTACTGAATTCTTTAGGAAAGCTTTTTGGGTACGAAGTTGTTGTTCTCGCTGTTTTTGTTGTTGAGTTGCTGCGTCATCAACGAACTCGGCGCCGTAACCAGCGGCTTTCACCGATTCTATTAGAGCGTTTTCGATGACGTCACGTGTTTTAGAGGTGAAGACCAAGGCTGTCTGTTCAGCGAGGTTGATCTGAGCTTGGTCGACGAACTCATTCTTTTTCAGCACTTTCTCTACCGAAGAAACACAACTTGCACACGTCATTCCCTCAAGAACAAGGTGATAAGTATATTGGCTAGCTGCAGGTTTAGCTTGTGTCGGTTCAGCCGGCGTTGGTTTTTTATTTTCTTCTGAATCTGAACCTGAATTAGATAAAAGGTTATTGGCTTCAGAGTAGGGAGCTGCGTGATAACCCACACTTTCGACTAGCTCAATAATCTCGGATTCTTCAAGCAGAGTAACCAACGACAATTCATGTTTGGTGACGTTTAGATTTGAGGCTTGCTCAGTTTGTTGAATCGCCTGAGTCAGTTTGCTCACGCACTTACCGCAGCTAAGACCAGATAGCGAAAGGTGCAGTTTATTACCCATGCTATAACCAAGCGTCGCTAGTTGTTCGTTGAGTTGAACGTAACTAAAAGGAGTGGAAATATCGATGTATGTCGGCGATATGTCGTTGATCTTCGTATTATCGAGACCATCAAACAGTGCGCGGACTTTCTTCGCACATCCCATGCAATTTAGGCCGTTGAGTGCGGTGGTGTAATGCTTCATATCGATACTCCAATTCTCATCTACGCCCAACATAAACCTTACCGTAAGGGTAAGGTCAAACATAAATTCAAGAATTTGATCTTAGTGGCGTATGAATGGGTGGGTTAAGTTTGTGGGATAGGCGAGAGTTAAAGAAAAGCATGGCTATAATTTACTGGCTCAGGCTATAGATTTGCTACATCGAAGCTGGATTTAGCCTTTCTACAGTCGCTTTCGCACAAGATCCGCGCATTAATCATTCACTACTGATTGTAGATTTAAGCGGTGGTGATAAAATAGCGCCCAAAATTTAGTGATATTTTTCTGTTGCAGGCTTTGTAATGGCAATCACTAAAAGAATCACCTACATAATCAAGGTATTTAAATGACGGTTAAAACTCGTTTTGCTCCTAGCCCAACTGGCTATCTTCACGTTGGTGGTGCACGTACTGCACTTTACTCTTGGCTATTCGCTAAGAATCAAGGTGGTGAATTCGTTCTGCGTATCGAAGACACGGACCTTGAGCGTAACTCTCAAGAAGCGGTTGATGCAATTCTAGAAGGCATGCAATGGATGGGTATGGAATGGGATGAAGGTCCTTACTACCAATCTAAGCGTTTTGACCGTTACAACGAAATGGTTGATAAGCTACTTGCTGAAGACAAAGCATTCAAATGTTACGCGTCTAAAGAACTGCTTGATGAGATTCGTGCAGTACAAGAAGAAAACAAAGAAATGGCTCGTTACGATGCGAACCACCCTAAAATTGTTGCAGCAAACGAAGCAGCGAAAGAAGGTGATGCATGCGTTATCCGTTTCCGTAACCCTAAAGAAGGCAGCGTAGTATTTGATGACCAAATCCGTGGTCGCATTGAAATCGCAAACAGCCAACTTGATGACCTAATTATTCGTCGTACAGACGGTGCTCCAACTTACAACTTCGTGGTTGTAGTGGATGACTGGGATATGGGTATTACACACGTTGTTCGCGGTGAAGACCACATCAACAACACACCTCGTCAAATCAACATCTATGAAGCACTAGGCGCGCCAGTTCCAACTTTCGCTCACTGTGCAATGATTCTTGGTGATGACGGTGCGAAACTTTCTAAGCGTCACGGTGCTGTATCAGTAATGCAATACCGCGATGAAGGTTACCTACCAAATGCACTAAACAACTACCTAGTTCGTTTAGGTTGGTCTCACGGTGACCAAGAGATCTTCTCTCAAGAAGAGATGATTGAATTCTTCAGCCTGAACGCAATCAGCAAGTCTGCATCTGCATTTAACACTGAAAAACTACTTTGGTTGAACAACCACTACATCAAGACTTCTGAGCCTGAGTACGTTGCAAAATACCTGCAATGGCACCTAGATGCACAAAAGATCGATACAACAAACGGCCCAGCGATCACTGAAGTGATCAAGCTAGTTGGCGAGCGTTGTAATACGCTTATCGAACTTGCTGAGCAATCTCGTTACTTCTACGAAGATTTTTCTGAGTTTGAAGCTGGCGCAGCTAAGAAGCACCTACGTGGTGTTGCTAAAGGTCCACTAGAGCTTGCTCTTGCTAAGGTTGAAGCACTTGAAGAGTTCACTACAGCAAACATCAAAGATGGTGTGATTGCAGCAGTATGTGAAGAGCTTGAGATCGGCATGGGTAAAATCGGTATGCCACTTCGCGTAGCAGTAACAGGTGGCGGTCAGTCTCCTTCTGTTGATGCTGTGATGGAGCTTGTTGGTAAAGAGCGCGTAATCGCTCGCATCAAGATGGCTCTTGAGTTCATCGCAGAGCGTGAAGCTAACGCTTAATTGAGCTTTTGCTAGATTCAAAAAAGGGTCAGTAACTTGGTTACTGACCCTTTTTATTTGTCTCGAGTTTTAGCTAATAAATAAGCTTAAATCTTTTTGAAGATGATTGAGGTGTTAATTCCGCCAAAGGCAAAGTTGTTGCTCATTAGATATTCAACATCTAATTCACGACCTGAGCCTGTGATGTAATCAAGCTTGCCGCAGCGTTCGTCGATGTTCTCAAGGTTTAAGGTTGGGCTGAACCAGCCTGAATGCATCATCTCTAGGCTTAACCAAGCTTCAATCGCACCACACGCACCCAGCGTATGACCAAAGTAGCTTTTCAATGAACTGATTGGTACTTTACCGAAAATGTTCGCGGTCGCATTACTTTCCGCAATATCGCCTTTTTCAGTCGCCGTTCCGTGCGCAGAAACATAGCCAATTTTCTCAGCAGGAAGTTGTGCGTCTTTCAGTGCTTTCTCCATACAGATTTGCATGGTTTCCATCTGAGGTTGGGTCACATGAGCAGCATCGCAGTTGCTGGCAAAGCCGATGATCTCAGCGTAGATTTTTGCGCCACGAGCAACGGCATGTTCATACTCTTCAAGAACAAGCGTGCCGGCACCTTCACCGATAACGAGGCCATCGCGCTCGCTGTCGTAAGGGCTAGGGGATTTTTCTGGCGTGTCGTTTTTCAAACTGGTAGCAAAAAGGGTATCGAAAACGGCAGACTCAGTTGGGCAGAGCTCTTCACCGCCACCGGCAACCATTACGGTTTGGTAGCCGTGTTTGATCGCTTCATAGGCGTAACCAATCGCTTGGCTTCCTGAAGTGCAGGCACTGCTGGTGGGAATCACGCGGCCGCGCAGGCCAAAGAACAATCCTACGTTGACCGCAGCGGTGTGAGGCATCATTTGAACATAGGTGGTTGCAGTGATGGCGCGTGTCGATTTCTCGTTAAGCATTACGCCAAACGCACCAACCGCATCGGTACTGCCAGTTGAAGAGCCATAGGCAATGCCTGTTTCGCCGTTAGTCAAAACATCGTGACCAATTAAGCCGGCTTGCTCCAATGCATTCTCAGTAGCAACCGTTGCTAGGCGTGATACACGCCCCATGCCACGAACCTGTTTACGCTTATAGTGTTTTGGTAATTGGAAGTCATCAATAGGTGCAGCAAGCTTGGTGTTGAGGCCATCGTACTGCTCAAAGCTTGGCATATATTGAGTGGCATTTTCACAGGCTTTTAGTTTTGGTTCGATGTGCTGCCAATCATTACCAAAGGCAGTAACACCAGACATGCCAGTTACAACAACGCGGCGGGTCATACTAAGCCTCCATTAACTGAAATTACTTGGCGAGTAACGTAGCCTGCAATATCAGACATGAGATAGCTCACTAGGCCGGCGACTTCTTCTGGCTCGCCCATGCGGCGCAGTGGAACTTGAGGAAGGGCATGATCTTTCACGTGCTCATCAACCATGCCGGTATCAATTAAGCCTGGAGCGACACAGTTTACCGTGATCTTGCGTTTCGCTAACTCTAAAGCTAGAGACTTAGTTGCGCCAATTACGCCCGCTTTTGCTGCAGCATAGTTGGTTTGACCACGATTACCCATGATGCCCGATACAGACGCCAGAGTAACGATGCGACCGCCTTTGCGTTTCTGAACCATTGGCATCACACAAGGGTGAAGCACGTTGTAGAAGCTATCAAGATTGGTATGGATCACGCCATCCCACTCTTCTTCCGTCATGGCTGGGAATGCAGTGTCACGAGTAATACCCGCATTGTTCACCACACCATAGTAAGCGCCATGCTCGGCAATATCTGACTCAAGCGTTTCGCGACATTCGCTGCGATTGCTGATATCAAATTGGATGAGACGTCCTGCGCCACCCAGTTCGGTGATCGACTTTAACGTCTCTTCAGCACCTTGCTTGTCACCCATGTAATGAACGGCAATTTCAAATCCGTCTTTCGCGAGTTGAATAGCGATCGCTTTACCAATGCCTTTGCTGGCACCTGTGACTAAAACCTGACGGGTCATGATGGGCTCCTAGTTTTCATTTCTTGTAATTTTTGTTCGGTCGGCACGTAGACGTTGAGTTGGCATTGAGCCACTAACTCACCTTGGTCTTCGACTCGGGCGGTAAACACGGCCATGCCACTGTCTTCCATCAGTTGCTCGGCGTAGATATCAAGGGTCTGACCTTGAGTGAACTCATCACACAGTGACTTGTAACGACGAGAGCCTAGTAAGAAGCCGATTGGAGGAGTCGTGCCGTTTTTCAGCGCATGGTATCCAGACCATGCCGCTACAGACTGCGCCATAAACTCGATACCCACATAAGCGGGTACGGTTTGAGATTCGGCATTAAAGAACAGGTTATGAGCACCAATATCGACCTGACAGTGAATCGACAACGCCTCTACGCTGATAGCACGATCGATTAATATCATCGGATCATCGTGTGGAAGAAGTTGGTCTACAGAAGGGATATCAGTCATTTACTACACCAAAGATCAGGCTAATGTTGTTGCCACCAAAAGCGAACGAGTTGCTTAAGATGTTCTTTACTTTAAGTTTCTGGGAACAGTTTACCAAATCAATCTCAATATCTTCAGCTTTATCCTGACATTTTTGTAAGGGAAGCGGTAAGTCATATTTTAAAATATGCCATGCTATTGCAGCCTCTATTGCACTTGCGGCTCCAAGAGTATGCCCGGTAAGAGGCTTGGTGGAACTGACGGGAACCTTGTTTGCAAAAATACGATGAATGGCTTTGCTTTCCATTGAATCATTGAGTGGAGTTGCGGTGCCATGAGCATTGATATAACCGATGTCTTCAGCTTGCAACTGAGCAGAATCTAACGCTTTTATCATCGCTTGCTCCGCACCGTTCCCTTCAGGGTGGGGCGCTGAAATATGGTGTGCGTCAGAGCTATCACCACAGCCTAACAAGGCAATGTTCGACGTGTCTTGCGTTGTCTTAACACCGGCTAGTTTTGTTCTGCTGAGCAACATAAACGCCGCCGCTTCACCGATGTTGATACCATTTCGAGAGGCACTAAACGGTTTACAATGTGTGGTTGAAAGTGCTTCAAGGCCATGAAAACCATTGAGCGTCAGCTTACATAAGGTGTCGACACCTCCAACCAACACTGCATCAGCCATTCCAGAATCTAACAAGCGTTGAGCGGTAAGAAAAACACGGCCGCTTGATGAGCAGGCGGTCGAGATTGCGTAGCTTGGCCCTGTTAATGAGCAATATTGACTAACAAACTCAGAGGGATTCCCTAGCTCTTGTTTGGAGTAGTGATAATGCTCAGGAAACTCACCGTTTGCCAATTTATGTTTGAAAGCAGCTTCACCATCAGAAATCCCCGAGGTGCTTGTGCCGATAACAACAGCAATTCTATCTGCGCCAAATTGTGATTTTGCTTGCTCGATAGAGTCTTGGATTTGATTTAGAGCTGATAACGCCAGTTGATTGTTACGAGTGGCGTATTGTGCGAGATTGGATGGAACCTCTGGCAGTTCGCCCCCGACCTTACCCACGATAGTGTGCTTACCATCATTCAGCATATCGCTTACTTCAACCATGTTCGATTCACGCGCCCCTTTGAGGCAGCCATGAATGTCAGCAACGCTTGAGCCTAACGCAGAGTGGAAACCACAGTCTTGGATATAAATAGGCATAGTATTCAGCTCTTACTTGGGTTATCGACAATCGTTGAGTTCAACGTTTGTATGGTGATGGTGTAGCCTTGAATCAAATGCTTGAAAACAATGTCTCCAGAGAGCTTCGGTTCATTAGCTTTTGCTTGATACTCGATACGAATAATGGCTTGTTGGTCATCGTCAAACACGGTTCTTGTATTGTCAGTATCGACTAGATGCCAACTTATGTTTTGCAAAGGCTGAGTCCAGGCTTCAGTCGGCCATAAGGTCAGCATCAAATTAAATAGCACCTGTTCAGGTTGTGGCAAAGTTGCGCCAAGCCCAGACAAAACCTGCGTATCAATCACTTGATTTTGATATTGCAGCGATAGAATGCGAGTACCCCAAGAAGAAAACCCCGCCAAAACCACTTTATCCGCTGTCACTTCGACTTGAACAGGAAGTTGCTGCGTATCGGTTTCCCACGTAGCGCTGATGAGCTGACTGGCCGTGAGGGAGTATCCCAGTTCAGCTGGCAATGGTAGTGCTAACTCGGTGTCATTGTTGATAGACACACTTGCACCAGTTGGCTGCTGAGAAACCATCGAGCAGGCACTGAGCATTACACCCACTAGCGTGACGAAGGTGATTTTTAATGTCCTGATCATCTAAAAACCTCTCGAGAAGTTGGTCTTTCTACGTTTTTGCTATTGTTGATCGCGAGTGGCGAAAGTAGCCACGCGACAAAGATCCCTGTCAGAACAGTAACACCGAAGCTATGAATGGCATGAGTCTGACTTAGTGACAATAAGCCAAATGAAAGCAACGTCGTGAGACCCGATAGGGTAATCGCTAATAAGGTGCTTAGTGATTTTTTCTGCTCAGCAAAGAACAGGGTATAGTCGATACCAATCCCTAAAATTAGAATCAGCCCAAGCAGGTTAAACAGATTCAGTGTCGAGCCTAAAATGCCCGTGACCGCTAGACCTGCGACTCCGGCAATCAATGAAGGCAACAGCATTAATAGGCTTTGCTTCACACCGTAGCGCCAACCTAAAACCATCCCAATAGCGGCCAAAGCTATCAATAATAGCTCGGTGATCTTGACTCTGTATTCCGCAAAGAGAGCGGAGATTTCATCGGCTTTATTAAGGTATTTAACACCTTGTTGCTGAGCAAAGCTTGAATCGAGCCATTGAGAGAACAGAGCTGAGTTTGTAACGTCTTTGATCAAAATGACTGACGCCGCTTGTCCATCGATAGGTTTTAACCAAAGTGGTCGAACAGGTTCTGACACCGGTGATTCCAAAAACCCAGATACCGTGATTGCTTCGAACTTAGGTAATTCTGGAAAGCTAGGCCAACCAAGAGTGTTCCGTAAGATATGGCTTTGCTGGCGATAGAGTTGTTCAACCAATTGATAGTTATCATGCTGGTCTTGTTTACTTAACAACTGCTGATTGATGCTGCGATATCCTGAGATACCTTGGCTATCGATTAAAGAGTCTAAGCTCGCGGTGATTTCTGCCAGTTTTTTGAGTAGCTTTTGATCGCTCTTAGCGGTCACCAGCAGCATATTTTGGCCACTGCCTAATCCTGATATCTCAGTAATGGCTTGCTCTTGCTGTTTGAGTTGATCTGGCATCGCTTGAAGTTGGCGAATATCGTCGTCGTAGCGAATTTGACTGAGTGATATCAAGCTAACGACAGTCACTATTAATGGTAAGCCAATTCTAAACTTTTGGTTGCTCCAGAGACTTAACCAAGTATGCCAAAGCTTCGACAAGGGAAGCGGGCGTTCTTGACTTGGTTTTGCAGCTAAAACTGGGTACCAACACACCACGCTGGCGTAAGCCGCAATAAGCCCAATCGACGAAAACAGAGCAAGTTGCTGTAACCCCGGGAAAGGTGCCACCAACAAACCTAGGTAGCCAATCAAGCTGGTGATCAGACCCAAGGTGATCGCAACGAGAATATGTTTCAACCCTTTGTCGCTTTGCCATTGATTACCAGCCGCCAAACGATCGGTTAGGTAATGAAAAGAGTAGTCGATGGATACGCCAATCAAGCTGGCACCGAATACCAAACTAAATAGGTGAACCTTGCCGAAGATAGCGACGGTGCTTGCCAGCGCAACCAACAACCCAGTGCTGATGGAAAGCAAGGATAAGGCAAGTGGTAGGGCACTACGAAACGTCAGCCACACCAATAAAATAACACCGGCTAATGAGCCCAAACCAATGGTACTGATTTCTGATTTCGCGCTTTCGGTGCCGTAATTTGCGTAGAACACCACACCGGTATGCTGCACTTTGACGCCAAACTGCTTTTCGACCTCGCGCTCAATTGAATCAAGATCGGGAAGTTGCTCTTGAATGGCCAAGCTATAAGGTGAACCCGCCAGAGTCGCCGTGACCAAAATATGAGTTTGGTCATTAGATTGAGCAGTGAGGTAGCCCTCTTTCAGAACAAAGTTACTTGATTGAACGCCAACAGCGCTGATGTAGTCGCGAAATAGCAGAAATGGGTCCATCGACAGTTCGGCTGCAGTGACGCCTGAGAACGGATTGTACAGAGACTGAATCACATATTGAGCTCGTGAATCAGGCGAGTGTGTCAGTGTCTCTTTTTGTTGTTGGGTCAGCAGTTGAGCTCGGTGACGAAAGTAGAAATCGCTCCACTGGCTTTGGGTGCTGGCGTTGATTTTGCCTTGAACTTGCTTAAACAGAGTTGGCTGACTTGAAAAAGCTCTTTGGTTGAGAGCTTTTTCAAAAGCGTCGGTCGCAATCATGGCTTGGTCGATGTCGGGGGCGCTGATGATAAACACTACTTGCTCGCTCATCGAGCTGGATATCTGCTGAAAGGCTTGCTCTACCATTGGGTCTTGCTGGTTTTCTGGTAGTAACTTTAGAATGTTGCTTTCAATCGGTACCGACGAAGAAAAAGCGAATTGTTTTATTAACAATCCGCTAAATAGTACTACGATAACAAGCCAAACAAGGGCCAGACTAGAGTTGGAATTGTTGCGCTTCAGCATCTGATAATACTTCCGGTAGATGGCTTAATTGGCTAAATTCGATCACCGTGCTGTCTCCACGAATCTCTCTCAACTCAATACGTTCAATATCATTTTTACCTTGCAGCGTAATGGCTTCAAACACCGCGTTCATCGGAGCACTTTTCGGCTTTAGAGTGAGTGTCCATCGTGTGTCTTGTGAACTTGCGTTTGCACTTTCATCAGTGTTTGTAGTGGTTGCAGGCTCAAAGTCGAGTGAGAATTGTTCTTGGAGTTTTTGCGTATCCCCGTGGAACACCGATAAGAATATATGGCTGAAATAAAACGCCATTGGGTTTTCTTTGTCGGTGATGATTTTAGCGGGTTGATCAGCAAACCTTTGGCTCAGTTTGTTATCGGTTAGCACCAAGCTAACAGGAAAGGGGGTAGTTTGTGTCCAAAGCAAACCATTCGACTTGTCTAATAGGAAAGTACCTTGTGATGTTAGAGGCTGGGCGAACATTTCCATGTTGCGCGTTTGGGTGAACTCACCACGCACTATGTTGTTTGCGCTTAATACTATTTGCAGATCTGAAATAGAACTAACCGTAGCTGTACTTTCATTAGCAATAACAAAACTACTCGCCATCATTGAGGCAAGTCCTAGTAATGCGATGCTGATGTGTTTGCGACTGCGTTTAAACAGACTCATGTTTCACCTGCTGCTGTGTGTTAGATACTTGAGATGGGTCTGATTGTTGGTCGCTTGGTTGCTGCTCAGTTGTTTGGGGTAAGTCGCCAAACTGGTGCCAGTGCACGACTTTATCGGTAAACACTTTCGGTGAAGCGAAGCACATCTCTTGTTCTTCAATGGTTACCGCAACCTGCATGGTGTGGGCGCGTGTCATGCGAGCACCTGTGTTGGCATCGTGAATTTCGTAGTCAACACGCAGGCGGTTTTCCCATTCAGTCAACTTAGCCGATACCTTGATCTGATGATTGAACGGTATCGCCTTAATGTACTTTACACGCGTATCGATGATTGGCCACATGTAGCCAGAATCCTTCATCTCATGATAGTTGTACTCAATCTTATCCATCATGATGCGTCTTACTTCTTCAAAAAATCGGAAGTAGTTACCGTGATAGATCACGCCCATTGGGTCGGCATCTTGGAATGAGGTAATCAGAGTCACCTCAGATTGTAATGGATGAAGGATTTCAGACATAAATCGCTCTCAACAATATTGCGTAAAGGGTTGGCTACTTTATGAAGTTAGCTACTTTATGAGGTTAGCTACTCTATGAGTAAAGTGACCAGTGCTGACTTTGAATACGAGCAATGAAGTGGCGTAGATCGCCTTCCAGTGGTCGGTCTTCAACGATAAATTCAAACTCTTTAAGCACTTCGTCGCGAATATGCTTTAGGTTTTCACTCATGTGGTGCTCATCAAGCTCATTGTGGCGTTTACGAAGCTCAAGCGCTTGTGTACCCGCCAGAAGAGATGCTGCCGCAACTTGTTCAGTCAGTTCAAGAACACGTAGACAATCACGAGCTGCGATGGTGCCCATACTGACTTTGTCTTGGTTGTGGCACTCGGTTGAACGAGAGAACACGCTTGCCGGCATGGTGTGTTTCAATGCCTCTGCTGTCCAAGCTGAAACGCCAATCTGCACCGCCTTGAATCCGTGGTTGATTGGTTTACGTTCGCCTTCTGCGCCTGTTAGGTTAAATGGTAAGCCGTTGTTGAACTTGTAATCCATCAACTGCGCCATTTGGCGGTCAAGTAGGTCTGCAAGGTTGGCTACCGCTGTTTTTAGGGTATCCATTGCCATTGCGATATGACCACCGTAGAAGTGTCCACCGTGCAAAACGCGTTCATTGTCGCCATCGATAATTGGGTTATCGTTAGCGCTGTTTAGTTCGTTCTCAATCATTTGGCGTAGCCAAGGTAGAGAGTCTTGAACCACACCAATAACATGTGGAGCACAACGCAGTGAATAACGATCTTGTAGGCGATCACTGTTGCGTGGCGGGCGATCTGCTTGCAGGTCATCGCGCAGCCATGCTGCAACTTGTTGTTGACCAGGGTGAGGTTTCACTGCGAACAAGGCTTCATCGAAGTGGAAATCGTTGCCTTGCATACCCACAGACACCATTGCCGTGATCTTAGTCGATAGTTGAGCTAGGTATTCTGCGCGCTTGTAGGCGATACAAGCCAGAGCCGTCATTACTGACGTGCCATTCATCAATGCTAAGCCTTCTTTTGGCTTAAGCTTGATAGGGTTAATTCCTAGCTCTTTGTAGACGTCACTAGTAGGGCGAACTTCGCCTTTGTAGATAACATCGCGCTCACCGATGAGTGCGGCTGCCAGATAAGACAGCGGCGTTAAATCGCCACTGGCACCCACCGATCCTTCTTGAGGAATACGTGGTGAGATATCTTGGTTGATCAGAGTAACGATCTGGTTGAGCAAATCATGAGTCACACCAGAGACACCTTGCGATAAAGAACAAAGGCGCGTTGCTAATACCGCACGAGATTGTTCGTGAGACAATATTTCGCCTAAACCACAGCCATGAAAGCGTGTTAAATGCAGTGGTAGCTCATCAACTAGGTTTGGCGGAATCGCAACGGTACATGAGTCACCGTAGCCCGTTGTCACACCATAGATCACGCCTTCTTCTTTCAATAGGCGCTCTAAGAAAGCGACACCACGGTCGATCTTAGATGTGAAGGCTTCACTTGAGTTCATCGAGGCTTTTGCGCCTTGTGAGATAGCGACAACATCCTCAATCGTGAGGCGTTCGGCACCAAAGGTGATGCTATTTGGATTCTTTTTCGTCATGGTGCTTGCTCAATGTCCAAAAATTAAAAAAGTTGTACCACTGAAGCGGTGCTTTCAGTGTGTAGTGCTCAAGTCGGTCTGCGTATTTTTGCACGACTTGCTGTAAAGATTGTTCGCGAGTTTTTCTGGGTAGTTCTATCTTGTCGCTAAAATGCTCGAAATAGACATTAAAATGCGGCTTAGATTGTGAGTCATCACGTAGCCCAAATAATAGAAATACTGGTGCTTTGAGAACAGAGGCTAACATAAATGGCCCTTGAGGGAAGGGCGCTTCCTTACCCAAGAACTCAGCCCATACTGAACGGCTCTCTTTGCTGGTGGAGGTTCTATCGCCAACAATCACAATCCACTCACCTTGTTCCAGCTTCTGTTGTAACAAGATAGCGGTATCAGGCCCCATTGATGTCACCTGAATCAGATTTAAATCAGATTGCGGGTTGACCGCTTTCATCACTGAATTAAAACGTTCGGCGTGTTCTGTAAAAACCAGTGCATTGATTTTGATGTTTGAGTGTCTGCGACCCAAAGCTCGACACAGTTCGATGTTGCCAAGATGAGAACCTAGGATTAGCACACCTTGCTTATTTGCCACCATGCTCTCAAATTGTTCTTGACCATGAATGCTCAGGTTATCGACCGAAAAATCCCCTTTCCATGCAGCCAACTTGTCTAGCATGGTATGGCCAAACGAGAGCAGATGGTTATAACTGGTTAACTCAGCGGGTAACTCAATATTCTGTTGTTCAGAGTATGCCTTAAGCTGAAATAGGTACTGTTCTGAGGCGTTTCGAGCACGTTTGCCCGTTAGATGGTAGTAACGCATCACACCGCGCAAAATTAGATTAAATACGCCTCGGCCTAACAAGGTATAAACGGCCAATAACAGTTTGATTCCCAGGACAGTGCCGCGTTCTTGAGTACGTGACCAATGGGGTTGTTCTGAACTTATTTGTTCGGAATTTACCTGTCTTGAATCTGCCGAGGAATCTTGGCTATTTTCAGCCAATAACTTCTTCGCTGAATCCGACTTGAAATGACGCGCGATCAGCTTTGGTGCTCTTGGTAGCATGCCGAAGAACAGTCGCGTGTGCATCCAACTGATTTTTACGTTGTCCCACAGTGCATCGAAATGAGAGATCCCATTTTCTGGGTAGATAACACGCGTTTCAACGAAGTCGATATCGCAGCCTTCCCAATACAGGCGAACCAGAATCTCAATATCGAAGTCCATTCTCGAACCGACATCGTATTTGTTGAGCACTGCTTGAGTTTGGTTTATCGGATATGCTCTAAAGCCACACATGCTGTCTTTAATTGATAAAGAAAGGGTTTCTATCCATACCCAGATATGTGTCGCGTAGCGTCCGTAGAGCCTTGCCTTAGGTACGCTCTCGTCATATATAGGCTCACCTGATATCAAGCGCTGAGGTTTGCCTTGCGAAGCTTGGATTAATGCGGGTAGTGCTTCAAGGTCGTGCTGACCGTCAGCATCAATCTGAATGGCATGACTAAAGCCGAGCTCTTGCGCTCGCTTGATGCCCGCTTTTACTGCGCCGCCTTTGCCTTGGTTCTGATCAAGTGTTACTAAAGTCACGCTTGGGCTATCGGCAAGTGGAGTCAGAAACTGTTTGGTCTCGAGTTCACTGCCATCATCAACAATAATGATCGGAAGTTTGAAATTAAGAAGTGATGAAACCACCGAGGGCATGGTTGCGCCGTGGTTAAAGCACGGAATTAGGAAGCAAGCCTTGTAGTTGCCTTCTACAAGTGCGTGTTGAGAAACAGCCTCAGCGCTATTCACTTTTCTCTCCCAGCTTCATTTTGCCTGAAGAGTGAGTTTGTTCGCCATTGTTCGACGTGTAACTAAAGCTCAACTTATCTTTGTCAGCATCCCACTTGAGTGACAGCTGAATGGTCGAATCAGGCAGGATCGGCTCTTGGAATTTGATGACTTCCATGCCTTTAAAGTAACCAGGGACATTCAGCTCTTGAACTGCATAGTGAAGTGCCCAATCAATCTGTGTAACACCCGGAAGAATAGGGAAGCTCTTGAAGTGCCCCTTAAAATCGGTGATGTCCCCAGCAACATGGAGTGTCAAAGTCGATTCTTTCTCTACAGTGTCAACAGCAATGACGTTTGGTTTTCTCTTATCCATAGCGCGTGCTTAGAATCCTTGGGCTGAAAATGGGTGTTGTGACAAAAATATAAAAAGACAGTCTCAGTGTAAAACACGATAAGCGATTTCTATGATTTTACGAGCTGCTCTATGTGAGAGGTTAACCGCTTACCTTGGCTGTTGAGGGGAATCTCGTCAACAACACGATATTTTCTTGGGATAGCGATCGGTTCTAACCACTTTCTCAACTCTGAACGCAGCATCAACCAGAATTTACCTTTACTCATGGTTGCGAGTTTCGCTTGGCCTTGATCTGATAATACCAAAACCGACGCTAAGATTAAGCGCTCAGGTTCTTCAAATGGAATCACCACGCACTCACTGATCCAAGGAAGTTGCTCTAGTCGCTTTTCGACTTCAACCAGTGATACTCGTTTTTCTTCTATCTTGATCACTCGATCGGTTCGACCTTTCAATATGAATTGATTGCTCGAGACCATTTCGCACTCATCGGCGGTTTGATACCAGTTGTTTTTGTCGATGTACGGCGACAATAACTTAATGCAATTCTCACTGTTGAGACTAGCCTCAATACAGTCAAAAAGCTGCCAAGGTGTTTGAGCGCTCTCTTGCTGACGAAATGCGATACCGCCGGTTTCGGTGCTACCAAAAACTTCGATGGGCAAATGTCCTAACAAGTTAAGAGCTTGGTGAGCCGATTCGGTTGGTAAAGGGCCACCAGAAGAGAACACACCAGCTAGCTGTGCAGACTGTGTTTCGTGTTTTAATCGTTTGAGTAGCGCAGGACTGCTGATCAGCACGCTCTGTTTGTTAGCGTGAGATAGGATTTGTTCTGGGTACTCAAGATTGTGTCGAGCAAATGGAACACCAGAACAGAGTGGCCATAAGATTCTAAACAGCAAACCATAGATATGTTGATGTGAGACCGTACTGTGGACTCGGTTGCCCTTAAGTAAATCGCCCCAGTTTTTATCTAGCTGAGCGATTTCAATATCTAGGTGCTCTAAGGTTTTGTCTATAGCTTTGGGCGTACCACTTGAACCTGAAGTAAACAGGGTCAAGTGGATGGCTGCCAAATCAATGGGCGCAAGATTATCGATTAGAGGTTGTTGTGCTTTGGGGTTTGAGTCCAATAAGGTTTGGATATTGCGAACGTTACTAACATCAACTTCACCAATCGAGTCATCAACTAACAGGCAGTCAAAATGTTCACTCAATTCGGCAAGTGCACAAGGTTGATAGTTACCCGGTAAGATGATGTGTTTTTTGCTGACAGCACATGCCAAAAAGGCCACCGAAAATAGGCAGCTGTCTTGGGTACAAATCGCAACTCGTTGAAAATGGGATGAAGATAAAAGGTTCACGAGTTGAGATAAGTCGTCGTTAAATGTTTGCCAAGTAATCTCACTATTGTCGTCAAAGCAGACAATAGATTCAGGGGCTCGGTTTTGACTGAGGAGTTCAGACAATGAGATGTAAGATACGGTTTGGGTCATAACAATTTAACTCTGACGAATGCGCTGTCTTACCACCCACTCTCCTGCAAAGAGTAACCCGGCGAACAAATAGCTGAGTAAGCCATTGTATAGGGTCCAGATTTCAAGAGACTGGAAGCAGGTGTAAAGGGCGATAGAGCCATTGATAACAAAGAACAAACACCAAACTTTGGTGACTTTTCGTGTGTAATCAACGCCACTTTGCGGAAGTTCAGGCTCTTGGAGTCGAGCAAGACGTTCGATAATGGTTTGCGGTTGCCATAGGCTTGAAGCAAATACAGCCAACATACAAACATTAACGATGACGGGATAATAGGTTAACCAGCCATGCTGTTTGAAGGCTAACCCTAATGCCAGTAGAACAATTCCGGCACTTCCACTGATCCAAGCTAGGTGTTTTAGCTCTTTGATCTTAGCCTGACCGCCGGTGAAAATGCGGACAGCAAAGATAGCGGCTAAGACGATACCAACGGTTTGTAGGCCAAACTTGTTGAGTCCAAAGTAAACCGCTATTGGATAAGTGAAAAGTATGATTGCCGACAATAAAGTCAGCAGAGGACGCATTAGGCGTCCTTCAATAGTTCAACCACAGACTCCACAACGTCATTAACGGTGCGTACTGCTTTGAACTCTTCAGGTTTGATCTTCTTACCCGTTACGTTCTGTAAATGAACGACCAAATCAACCGCATCAATGCTGTCTAGGTCTAGGTCGAGATAAAGGTGTGCTTCAGGCGTGATATCTTCGGCATCAAGCTCAAACAGCTCAATAAGCGCATCTTTAACCTGATTGTATACTTCTTGTTGGTTCACTTGTGTCATAAAGATCTGTCTAGTTGTTTGTTTGAGAAGAGATGTAGTTCGCTAGATTTTCAACTGACGCAAAGTGCTGTCGAGTGTTTGAATCGTCGGCATCGATAACAATGTTGTACTTTTTCTTGATAGCAAGACCAAGCTCAAGTGCATCGATAGAATCTAGTCCAAGTCCATCACCAAATAGTGGAGCTTCTGTTTCAATCTCATTAATGCTCATGTCTTCAAGGTTCAATGCGTCGATGATCAGTTGTTTCAGTTCGTTGTGTAATGTTTCCACTTTGGCCTACTTAATGCTTTATCTGAATGCTGCTTTAAGGGGGCGATTCTACATTATGCGATGTATTTTCGAAATGCCGATATCGCCGGTTGTTTATTGATGAGCTAAATGTTTTCTTCGGAAGGGAATATAGCATGTGCAAGATGATGATTAAGGCGTCTTGCTGCCGAAGTTAAGTTATTTGCATTCTCAATAAATGGTGCGACTTCTATTTTACCTTTCACCGCGATATGAAAAAAGGGTTTCGTAGCAGGAACTTGATACCATTTTTTCTCTTTCGTTAAGAATGTCGGAGAAACCGTAATATGAATCACGCGTAAATCGGTTTGTGTTCGAGTGGCAATTTGTGCCGCACCACGTTGTAATGATGGTTCAATTCCTGGCGTTGTGCGAGTCCCTTCGGGAAAAACCAGTAGTACATTGCCACGAGCGAAACGTTCTTCACAGCGTTCTAAAAGATCGTCAGGTGCTTGGTTGGGTATATAACCTGCCGCTTTAACGATCCTCTTCATAAATGGGTTTTCCCATATCGCTGCTTTAACGAGGCAATCACATTGAGGAAGTTGAGAGGCGATCAGCACGTAGTCGATTAAGCTCGGATGGTTGGCAACGATGATGCAGTTGCGATCTTCGCGTAGCAGTTCGGCGCCATCAATTCTGTAATCAATTGCGCTTGTGAACTTCATGATTTGGCAAAAAGCATTGAAGGATAAACGAATCAATCGCTGAACTTTGAGCTCTCTTTCAATGGTATTGGGTGTCGTTATCGCAATAGAAGGTAAGATTATGAAGCTTAATACTAAGCCTCCCAGCCCAAAAGTGGTAAAGCAGAGTCCTGTCGCAAACACTCGCCAATATTGCCCTAACTTGCTCATTGCTGTGTTCCTGTCTTGGCGTTATTTGTCCAAGACCAAGTTTGATTTTTACCTGTAATTATCCAACGCTGTGTATCAAAAAGGATATGTTGCAGCGTTTGTAGGCCTTGCGGTAACTCTGAAAATGATTGGTTGGCTTCTATCGTTCTCGAAATAGAGTAGTCATCGCCGGCTGTGAGAATTAAGCCTAACGCGTAATCTGCGTAGTTTTGTGTCTCGTATTCTTGGTAAAGCTCAGGCAAAGGCTGGTCGAAATCAATGACGAGCACACGATGTGACGGATACTGATGTAGGTAAAGATAAGCTTCGATCAGAGCATTGTGGAAAGTATCTTGCCCAGCAGCGATAGAGGTCAGTGGAATCGGCGCTTTTGCGGCAATCGTTGTGAGACCAGCAGCGGTATTATGCACCGACTGCGAGAACGCCATTGGTGAGGCGTCATCACCTTCTAAGATTGATTGAATCAATGTGGCAGTTCGGTGCAGCTCACCATGTCGGCTGGCAAAAACCAGAAAATCAACCGAGGTGTCTTTTAATAGAGTCAATGCGGTTTGGACGGCAAGCTTACTTTGCAGGCTCATTCGGCGACGCATCATCGGCGGGATGGCTTTAAATTCAGTTGAGCCATCTTGTGGCCAATCTAAATTTGTGCTCCATGTTTGCCATTCGGCAACGGAATTGAGCCCCGCAGAATTTGCAGACCATTTCTCAATATTAAACGACATTAATTGGGATTGATTTGACATAGAGTATTGATTTGCTTTGGGTCTAACTAAATACTATGCGTGCTTATAAATAAACACAGGTAAGGAATTTAAATGAAATTACTAAAAATAGCCGTTTCAATGTTATTCATATTCGTTCTTGCAGGGTGTGGACGTGTCCAACCTGTAATGAATGTTGAGGATACTCCAGTTGCACTTAATCTTCAAAGTAAACAGGTGAAATCAGCTATTTATGAGTCTGCTGAAAACCGAGGCTGGTTGGTTTCAGAAATAAAGCCTGGCTTGATCCGTGCAGAACTGTATGTTCGTTCACACCATGCTGTGATTGAAATTCCTTATAGTGACAAGTTTTACTCTATTCTTTACGTTGAATCAGAGAATTTGAAGTACGACGATGGTGAAATACACCGTAATTACAACCGTTGGGTTAATAACTTAAACGTTGATATTAAACGTAAGCTTGCACAAATGGCAGCTGAGTAATCCTCTATTATTTAAAGTTAGGTTTTTCGTGTCGGAATATAAATTAGATCCATTCAACGCATTAGAAGCAAAAACAGAAGCGCAGAAATTGTCTTTCGCTCCCATTGTTTTTCATACTGCCCGTACACTTCGTGATTTAGGTATCTTGAAAGCGTTAGATGACGCGGGTAATGATGGTTTACCTGCAGAGACTCTTTCGGAAATAACGGGCGTATCTGAGTACGGCGTAAAAGTTCTGCTTGATATGGCGTTAAGTGCTCATATTGTTACTTGGGACAAACCTAACTATAAAATGGCCAACCTTGGTTTTTACCTTCTGCACGATGGTATGACCAACGCAAACATGGATTTCACAGCCGATGTTTGTTACGCAGCGATGATGCATCTAACCGAAGCGATTGAAGAAGGCACACCTGCCGGCCTGAAGGAACTGGGTGATTGGGAAACCATTTACCAAGGCTTGTCTCAATTGCCAGAAAAAGCAAAAGAGAGTTGGTTTAAGTTCGATCACTTTTATTCGGACCGTTCGTTCCCTGTTTTGCTTGAGAAAGTCTTCAGCAAGAAACCTAAATCGCTGGTGGATATCGGTGGTAACACCGGTAAGTGGGCAATGCAGTGCTGCAATCATGACTCCGACGTTGAGGTCACGATTGTTGATTTGCCACAGCAACTAGAAATGGCAATGGCAAACGCGACACAACATGGCCATCGAGACCGAGTGACTCCATTCCCAGCCAACATGCTCGACAAACAGCAAGTACTGCCAACGGGCGCCGATGTGTGGTGGATGAGCCAATTCCTTGATTGCTTCTCGCCAATGGAGATTCTGAGCATATTAAAGCGTGTTCGCTCTCATATGTCAGAAGACGCGACTGTCTATATCCTTGAACTGTTTTGGGATGCACAGAAATACGATGCGGCTTCTTATAGCTTAAACGCGACGTCTCTCTACTTTACCTGCTTGGCAAATGGCAACAGCCGTTTTTACCGCAGTGAAGATTTCTTAGAGATCGTTGAAGAAGCGGGTTTTGAAGTGGTAACTCGTACCGACGATATTGGTCTTGGTCACACGCTTCTTGAATTGAAAGCTGGCGCGCAATAAAAATAACAAACATGGCTTAAATAATGAAAAAACTGTCAACTCAAGTAGTGATCATCGGAGCTGGGCCATCAGGGTCTATTGCCGCGTCTTTGCTTCACAAAAAAGGCATCGATGTACGAGTGATTGAAAAGAGCCTTTTCCCGCGCTTTTCCATTGGTGAAAGTCTATTACCTGCTTGTATGGAAGTGATTGAACAAGCTGGCATGAGCGAAGCGGTGGCTGACGCTCACTTCCAATTCAAAGATGGTGCCGCTTTTCGTAAAAATGGCGTGTACACCGCGTTTAATTTTGAAGATAAGTTCTCTGCTGGGCCGGGAACCACGTTTCAGGTTCAGCGAGGTGCCTTTGATAAGGTGTTAGCAGACACGGCTGAAGCGCAAGGTGTGACCATCGATTATCAACATGAGTTGATGGGTATTAACTTCACTGAAGAAAGTACCATTTTAGACGTACAAGTGCTTGATGGAGAACGCTATCAGCTCGAAGCTCAATACGTGCTGGACGGCAGTGGATTTGGTCGCGTGCTACCTAAGATGCTTGATTTAGAAGAGCCATCATCGCTTCCTCCACGTAAAGCTATTTTCACGCACATTAACGATCATATTACAGAGGTTGATACCGACCTTGAATATGATCGAAACAAAATCCTGATCTCGGTGCACCCGACCAATCCTGACGTTTGGTATTGGTTGATCCCGTTTAGTAACGGAGTGTCTTCGTTTGGTGTCGTCGGTGAGCCTAAGTTCTTTGAATCATACCCACAAGATAAGATTACGGCTCTTAAGCAACTGGCAATGGAAGAGCCGGGTTTGGCTGAGATTTTGGCAAATGCAGAGTATCCGAACCCTGCGGGTGAAATCGGTGGCTATTCTGCCAACGTAAAGCACTTGGCAACAGATAAGTATGCGCTGCTGGGTAATGCCGGTGAGTTCCTTGACCCTGTGTTTTCATCAGGTGTGACAATTGCGATGAAGTCGGCTCAGTTTGCGGTTGAGTGCGTGGAAAAGCAGCTCAATGGTGAGAAGGTTGATTGGGAACGTGATTATGCAGATCCATTGATGGTTGGCGTAAACACCTTTAGAACTTATGTTGAGGGATGGTACTCAGGTACTTTACAGGATGTGATTTTCTATCAAGATCCCAACCCGAAGATTAAGCAAATGGTGTGTTCTATTTTGGCTGGTTACGCATGGGATCAAAGTAACCCCTATGTGAAAGAATCAAAACGCCGACTGACGACACTGTCGGAGATATGCCGAATCTAGGTGGTCGATTAAGGTGTAGCAATCTGCTAAAGCACCATAATGATAAAGCCTATAAATCAAAACAGCCGCAATGCGGCTGTTTCTGTATCTGCTAAATATGGGAAGCTGATTCTTAGCTTACTCGCTTTACTGAAGTTGATACTACTTCAGGTCGATGCTGTTCAATCGCCCCATAAAGATAAGCAACTCAATCACATCTTTGTGAGCTTCAAGCAGCGCTCGTTTGGTTTGGCTGTAGGCCGCAAGTCGACCGTGCTTCCTTATAGAACATACTTTGGTTTTGTATTTGTATTCACCACTTTCAGAGAATACGCGCCACTTAGCGATGTAGCATTCATCGCGATGTTCAGGATCTGTCTGAGTAGGGTTTGGTTTGAATACTATTTTAGGTTCTAAACTGTGCGGCAAACGTGTCATCAGATAGGGCTCTCTAAGGACTTTTGGCCAAAACTTTCCCCAGAGCTGTCTGCCAAGCTCATCTCTTAACTTGATGGTTTTCTTTAGTGCTTTGTCTTCACCCATACGAACAAAACCGACAGAACGATGTAACACCGTATCTTCGGGAGTATGGATGTGGATTTTAAAAGCGGTTTGGCCTTTCGATATAAATCGATAACCGGTCGCACCAATTAGATTATTCTGGCTCATAGTTTGCTAAATGATGATTATGTTATTAATAAGGTTACGACAAATACGTTAAAACCGAAACTAATCATCATGAAAAAAATAAAGCCTTAACAAAAGTGCTAAGGCTTTATTAGAAACTATGAAGTGAGCTTGTCGCTAACTACATGATTTTCTGCATTACATCACCAATTTGAATGCTTCCAGCAAGGCTAGGTTGATCAATCGTGAGCTCGGCTTCATTTTCATACACGCGAGAAACCGTCAGCGTGATATCGCTTTGAGAGACCTTATTACGTGGCAAGCCTCGTTGGTCGATAAACGAACCGGTGTGCCACAGTTGCAGTTTGTCACCTTGTTGAACGCCATGCATTCGACCTAAATCAATGGTCACAGTGTTACCAAATACTGCAGCCACCTCTGGAAGCGTGATTTTACATGATACTTCTGATTCCAAGTCCAACATAATATTGCGGCTGACGCGAAGCATCATACTGCCGTAGGTTGATGCCCAGAAACGAGCACTGCGCGTATCGACCTCACTGGTCTTAGCAAAAGGCCATTTTGCCACTTCACGATAGCTACGGTTATAAACCTGATGACCTGTTTTGCCATCGAAGACTTGCATTTCTAAGGCAAACTGGCGGTTTATAATGTCGTCTTTTAGAAGCTTGGATTCAATGGTCGCAGTTAAATCGGTGATATCACCGCCGATAATGTACTGTGCTCCCGTGTCTTGTGCGATCATTTTGATCACTTCCGGTCGACGCTTGTCGATATCGTAATTGGTTGTGCCAACAGAAACAAAGCTACGAGATTCTTGGGCCAGTTGTCGGTCAACGACATGGCTAAAATCATCACCAATATTATAGATTCTGCCCATTACAGCTTGTTGTGGGGAAGTCACATCAATGTTGCCGACCAAAAATGTTTTCTTATATTGGCTCTCATGGCAAGCATTTGCCGAAGGGTAGATGTCGATCCTTGCAGTGATCATTATATTGCCACTGCGTTTCTTCTCTTTTTCTACCAAGATGTAGCGCACTTCATGATTGGTAAATTGAAACTCTTTCTTCTTCGCGTCGAGGTAGGGCGTGAGGTTAGCAATGCTACCAATGTCAGCACCAGAGAACTGGATCGCTTTGTATACCGCGTCTTCCAGCGCATGGACTCTTGCGGCTTCCTCTGACGATACGATGGTTGCTGTACCGGTAACTTCATACCAAGAGGCATGAGCACTGAAGCTTATGGTTATCAGTGAACTTATTGAAAATAAGTAAGAAATTATTTTTTTCATCTATTCGTTACCAGTTGGGTATAAATATTGCTTAACAAATAACTATAAGCTTGAAGCTGACTTAAGTGCGTTTTTCTTAATCTGAACCATTAATGAAAAGCAAAGACTGTTCCAACATTGTAATCCATTGAAAAGAATAATGGTGAGAACATATTGGAATAGGTAGCACTAAACATATCTGGAGATTAGAGAATGAAAAAATGGCTCGTAGTAATGAGTGTCATGTTACTGACATCATGCGCTTATTCGCCGATCTATAACGGCAAGTCTGAATATTCAGGCAGTCAGTTTATGTTGATGGACAGCCCTCGTCATACCATGGACTTTTTCGTGGAAAGTATGACTGAAGATTTGATCATTTCGAATACGAGTATTTCAGCAAGAACCCCAATTGCGATTACTTCGTTTGTTGACCTGCAACACATGGACACAACAAACTGGCTAGGAAACTCGGTATCAGAAGGCTTCATTCATCAGTTTCAGCGTCGTGGCTTCAAGGTGGTTGATTTTAAAACAACCGGTTCGATCCAAGTGACTCACCAAGGTGATTTCGCGTTAAGCCGTGATTGGAAAGACTTAGCTCAAGAGCAAGATGTCCAGTACGTGCTGACAGGCACTATGCTTCGCCAAGAGGGCGGTGTTCTAGTTAATGCTCGTGTGGTAGGCATGCAAACTCGTATTGTGGTTGCCTCCGCGCAAGGCTTTTTGCCAGCGGATCGTATTGGTCGAGATCTAGATACTCTGAACAGCATTCGAACTCAAGATGGTGTCATTATTCGTTCTGATCCAACGATGACTCAGCCATACACCGTTATTCTTCGCCCCTAGGAGTTCGAGATGAAGAAGTTAATATTTGTTGTTGCCGCTTTGCTGCTTGTTGGCTGTCAGCCTCTGCAAAACATGAGGCCAGACGATTACTTAGTTGCCGTTGGTTACGCGAGTATCAGTGAGCAAAAGGGACGTAACGACGAGGAAAGGCGCATTCGTGCGATGAGAGCTTCCAAGATCGATGCTTATCGTGAACTTGCTGAACAAGTGTATGGCATGAGAGTGAGCGGCCGAGCAGAGCTTGAAGATCAACGACTTGGCACTGAACGTACTTCTGGTGCAGTTGATGGCGTAATCCGTGGCGCAGAAGTAGTGCGCAGCTACCCAGTGGGTGATAGCTATGTAACAGAGCTCCAATTAGATATCCGTAAGATGGAACAGCTACGTAATTACGGTGAAGTTCAGGCAGTGCCTGAGAAGAGACAACAAACGTTGTTCTAGTTTTAGGAGCATCCAGTTATAGTTTACCTAATTATATTGGCTGCCACTCGCTTTCCAGATGGCGTATCGGTAACCAATAACGGTTATGACTAAGAAAGCGGCAAGTATGAAAATACTTGCCGCTTTTTTGTGTTTATCGTTTATTAGGGGCATTTACAGGTTTAGAGAGACCTTGACGGTGTAGCGAGAAGGGTAGGCTGAGATACAGATACAGATACAGATACAGATACAAGCAAGAAGGGTGTTGTGCGAAGAAGATTAAGACTAATTAGGCTTTTACATTGGTTCCCAGCGTAGAAATCGTATGCGTTTGGCCACCGGCATTGTAAGTCATACCAATTTTACCATGGCTTTGCTGCATCATATTGCTGAGTTTTTTGAAACTGAGGTGTGCTCGATTCAAGGCTTCGCCATTGACTAGGTTCGCTTGGTGGCAGTCGTGCACTATGGACTTGATGGTCTCGACTAACTGAGCAAGTTCAGGGTTCTCGGTCAATTCTGAGATATTGGTATGGGTAGCAATTCGTTGATCGGTTGATCTTAGCTGTTCAACAAGGACCACTTTTTCTTTGGCGATTCGCTCAATATCGTTTGATTGTCGGCTCGTAATAGCGGTTTTCTCTGAACTTAGTAATTCAGATAAGGCTTTGGCATTTTGAAGTTGAAAATTAACTAAATCTGCTAGTGCCGCCATAACGTAAACCTATTCATAACCTCGTGTACTTTAAGACAATAACTTCAATGAAAAGTTAGTGTTTTCTTAAAGGCCTTTTAATTCATCTTCGAACTTGATCATGTTGTCAGCCAGTTTCTCTGGATCGACAGTGTATGAACCATTCGCAATCGCTTCTTTTATTGCAGCAACTTTTACAGAGTCAAAGCTTGGTTGTGCTGCCATGTCTTGATGGAGCTGACCAATCGCTTTGCCTTGTTGGCTTAGTGAAACCGCGTCTTTGCTTGCTGGTGATTTAGTTGACACATCAGAACGTGATGCCTCAGAGCTAGAATCAGAGCGTACTGTTGGTCGGTTAGTGGTCGTTAGGGTTTGCCCTGAACGAATATTATCAATGCCTGCCATAGTTAAGCCTTTTTCTTCAAAAATGGGAACCTGTACAGTCAATATCGACCAAGGGTTCGAATACTTTAGCAATTTTTAGCTCAATAGTCGAAAAGGGACAAAACACCACAGCCGTTATATTTTGGCGTTAAAGTTGAGAGCAAAATAACTAACGATACCGTCAATTTAGAAGTAAAGAGTTAAAAGTAAACCGTGACTTCAGACATGCTGGTAACAATACCTTCAATTATACGCTGTGATTTATCATTTTTCACTCTTACTTGATCACCCATTGAGCCATCCGTAAGTGCAGTCCCTTTGGTGGTAATGGTCATGCCACCTTTTACTGCCTGTATGATAACCTTCTCGTTTCGGCATACGACACAGATATCGCCTCTTTCGACAACATCACCTGGCCTCAGGTTCTTTTTTACCTTAGCGCCGATCACTTGTTGGGGAGCGGTGAAACCTTGGCGACGAAACTTGTTAAGCGAAATCATAGCGGTGGTGACATCGTATTGACCTACGATTTCGCCTCTTGCTAATGAGCGTGTTGTTGTGACTAGTGGTACTGACATTGAAAGACGTACTGGCACGTAAACTCGCCACTCATCAGGAACACATTGCACTAAAACCGTAATGCTGCTGCGGGTATTGCTGGTGGTTGAGGCGCTGGTATCTAGAGGAATAGGGCAATTTGTTGCTTTGATTCTAGAGTCCACATTTGCTGAGTTAACAAAGAGTTCGCCGCCTTGTGGCTGCTCAACTGTCTCTAGGATGTGTTGTTCCGCCGCAGACTGAATCATTTCAATTTGCTCTGGAGTCGCAGCTTGTACAAAAAAACTAAACAATATTGATAAAATGCCGATAAACTTAGCGACAGTTTTAAAAGTAGCTCTACACATTGCTATGGAAAAAAGCGGCAGATTTGTTTTATGATATATCATTCCGTTTCTCTAGTGGTTCGTAGCCTGCAGTAGACTAACACTTTTTATACAAAAAAGTTTGATATGGAGATGAGCTCATGACGGGTATTCTTGATTCGGTGAATCAGCGTACGCAACTCGTCGGTCAAAACCGATTAGAATTACTAACCTTTCGCCTAATGGGGCGTCAGCGTTACGGCATTAATGTTTTTAAAGTAAAAGAAGTACTTCAGTGCCCTAAACTGACAAAAATGCCAAACTTGAACCCACTGGTTAAAGGTGTAGCACACATTCGTGGCCAAACGATCTCTGTAATCGATTTGAGCTTAGCGATTGGTGGCCGTCCTACAACGGATGTTGAAAAGTGTTTTGTGGTTATTTCTGAGTTTAACCGAACCATTCAAGGTTTCTTGGTCAGTTCAGTAGAACGCATTATTAACATGCACTGGGAGTCGATTCTTCCGCCGCCAGATGGTGCAGGCAAAGCCCACTACCTGACTGCAGTCACCAACATTGATAATGAGCTGGTAGAAATTCTTGATGTAGAAAAAATTCTAGCGGAGATTTCACCTGTTGATGAAACAATGGACAGCAAAATTGCTGAAGAAATCGCAGAAGTAGAACAAGGTAAAGAATTGGTTCGTCGTATCTTGATTGCTGATGATTCAACCGTTGCTCGTAAGCAAGTTCAGCGTGCGATTGAGTCGATTGGTTTTGAAGTTATTTCGGTGAAAGATGGTAAAGAAGCCTATGAGAAGCTGGTGGAGATGTCATCAGAAGGCAGTATTTACGATCAGATTTCATTGGTGATTTCAGATATCGAAATGCCAGAAATGGATGGCTATACGCTGACTGCTGAGATTCGTCGTCACGCCGAACTTAAAGATCTATACGTAATTTTACACTCATCATTGAGTGGTGTATTTAACCAAGCCATGGTTGAGCGTGTAGGAGCTAACTCCTTTATCGCGAAGTTCAACCCCGATGAGCTTGGTGCAGCGGTAAAAGCTGCGTTAACTAACTAAAAGAGACATTAATGACTGCTATAACAATAAGTGATCAAGAGTATCGCGATTTCAGCCGTTTCTTAGAATCTCAATGTGGCATTGTATTAGGTGACAGCAAACAGTACTTAGTGCGCAGCCGTCTAAGCCCATTAGTAACGAAGTTTAAGTTAGCTTCGTTGTCTGATTTGTTGAGAGATGTAGTAACAGGTCGAAACCGTGAGCTGCGCGTGGCTGCAGTCGATGCCATGACGACGAACGAGACACTTTGGTTCCGTGATACTTACCCGTTTGCTGTGCTTGCGGATAAACTTCTACCGGAAATAGCGGCAAATAAACGTCCTATTAAGATTTGGTCTGCGGCAAGCTCTTCAGGCCAAGAAGCATACTCAATGGCAATGACGATTCTTGAAACTCAAGCTCGTAAGCCAGGTATGTTGCCAAATGTATCGATTACCGCAACTGACATCTCAGCAAGTATGTTGGATATGTGCCGCACTGGCGCGTACGACAACCTTGCATTGGGACGTGGACTTTCTCCTGAGCGTCGTCGTACTTTCTTTGAAGATGCGGGCGATGGCCGTATGAAAGTGAAAGATAACGTTAAGCGCATGGTGAACTTCCGCCCTCAGAACCTGATGGACAGCTATGCATTGTTAGGTAAGTTCGACATCATCTTTTGTCGTAACGTGCTGATTTACTTCTCGCCTGATATGAAATCAAAGGTACTTAACCAGATGGCAAACAGCCTGAATCCTGGTGGCTACCTATTATTGGGTGCGTCTGAATCGCTAACAGGCTTAACGGATCGTTTTGAAATGGTTCGCTGTAATCCAGGCATCATCTACAAATTAAAGTAATGAGTGGCACCAGTTTTAGGTGCAACGTTACTGCCTAATTTCAAAACCCAGCCAAGTGCTGGGTTTTCTTTTTCCGGCTTAACCTATATCTTTAAGTCAGAGTGACATTCCAATTTACTCTATTTTTTGGCTTGTATATTGCAAGTTTACCCACGAGTAACCTGTAAAAGTATTGATAGCCCGCTTTGTTTTAAAAGTTGGTATATATATTGCTTTGGTTATCTCATAACAGTCAGTTCTTGAGTTGAGGTTTACATGGCTATTTCTTTTGACAATGCTTTAGGCATTCACCAGCACACAGTTGGTGTACGTGAGCGTAACGCTGAGGTGCTTTCCACCAATATCGCGCAAGCAAACACGCCTGGGTATAAAGCAAAAGGATTAGACTTTAAGAAATCGCTGCAAGCGGCAAGTTCTGGGGCAAGCATTGGTCTTAGCCGTACAGATGGTCGGCACATTTCTGCCTCAACAACGGTGAACGGGGAAATGAAGTATCGAATTCCTACCCAACCTGATACAGGAGATGGCAACACGGTTGATTTGGATTTGGAAAGAAACCTTTTCATGCAAAACCAAATTAGGCATCAAGCCTCTCTCGACTTCCTAGGAAGTAAGTTCAAGAATTTAACTAAAGCGATTAAAGGGGAATAATTAGATGAGTTTATTCAATGTATTCAATGTGACTGGTTCTGCGATGAGTGCCGAATCTGTTCGTCTAAATACGACCTCGAGCAACCTTGCAAACGCGGACAGTGTAAGTAGTTCTGCTGAAGAAACTTACAAGGCTCGCCACGCAGTGTTCGGCGCTGAGTTAAATAAAGCACGCAACAGTGGTCACACTGTGCCTGTGAAAGTATTAGGTATTGTGGAAAGCGATAAGCCGTTGAGCGCGGAGTACAACCCAGATCACCCATTAGCGAATAACGAAGGCTATATCTACAAGCCTAACGTGAACGTTATGGAAGAAATGGCAAACATGATTTCGGCATCACGCGCGTACCAAACAAACGTGCAGGTTGCTGACTCGAGTAAACAAATGCTGCTGCGTACGCTGCAGATGGGTCAATAAGGATAAGGAGGTAGCACATGGCTGGAATCAACAACAATGTTGGTCAAAGCGGCTTGTCCTATGTTGACCAGCTGAAGAGTCTTCAAGATGGCGCGAAAAAGCCCGACGAAACAACAGGTAAGCAGGATCTTAAACAAGAAGACTTCTTATCTTTGTTGACTAAGCAATTAGCCCAACAAGACCCTTTTAAGCCGGTTAGCAATGACCAGATGATTGCGCAAATGGCTTCATTTGCGACCGTAGATGGCATTGGCAAAATGAATACACAGTTTGAAAGCTTGAATTCATCAATGACTTCTAACCAAGCATTACAGGCATCCTCTTTGGTTGGCCGCGATGTATTGGTTCCTGGTGCGGCAGGTGTGAAACCCGGTGATGGCGGTATGGCGTCCATGGTTAAGCTTCCTCAGGCAATGGACAATGTAATCGTCCGTGTTGAGAACGAAGTTGGCCAATTAGTTCGCACTTTTGATATCGGCTCTAAACCATCAGGCGACACACGTGTTGAATGGGACGGAAAAGACGAAGACGGTAACCCATTGCCGGCTGGTAAATACAACGTGAAAGCGTCGGGTTTACTGGATGGCGAGAACACAGAGTTCCAAGTTTCCAGTTATGCGAACGTGAACAGTGTGCTTCTTGGTAAGGGCGATGGCAACGTACTACTCAATCTGGCTGGTTTCACATCGCCAGTACGACTTGCTGAAGTACTAGAAGTTGGTAAAGCGTAACGCTTTAAAAGAGTGATTATGCTAGCTAGAGAGATTAGGAGAATATTGGAATGTCATATGTAGCTTTAAGCGGTCTATCCGCTGCACAACTAGACCTGAATACAACCAGTAACAACATTGCGAACGCAAACACATTCGGCTTTAAAGAGTCACGTGCGGAGTTTGGCGATGTTTACTCAAGTTCGTTATTCACTAACGCAAAAACGACGGCAGGTGGCGGTGCGCAAGCTAGCCAAGTGGCGCAACAGTTCCATGAAGGTTCAAGTATTTATACAAACAACCCAATGGACTTACGTGTAAGTGGTACAGGTTTCTTTGCAGTATCGAAAGACCGTATGGTACCGGAGATCAATGAACTCACGCGTAATGGTGCATTCCACCTAAACAAAGACAACTACATGGTTACCGCTAACGATGAGTTTCTTTTAGGTTACGATGTTGATCCAAACTCGGGTGAAGTTCTTTCTTACGCGCCAAAGCCTCTCGACATTCCTGCTGAGTTTGGTAAGCCAAAACAGACAGAAAACATTGAAGTAGGAGTTAACCTTCCTGCAAACGGTGATCTTAAAGACCCGGCTGCATTTAACTTCAAAGATGCTGATACTTATAACCGTGCAACGTCTTCGACGGTATACGATTCTATGGGTCAGTCTTACAAGTTAACGACTTACTACCTCAAAGATCAGACTCAACCAAACACTTGGCAGACGTACTACACCATGTCAGATGAGAACGGTGAAAAGCCGGTCAACATCACGGGTGGTGATGCGACAAATGCACAAGGTCATGTTGGTCACACAATGAAGTTCAACAATGACGGTACGTTGGCGAGCCTTAACAATGGCCAGCCAATTAACTCTGAAGCACTAGGTGCAGGAGCTAACCCAATTGATTTGAACGGTGCTGATCCAACGCAAGTGCTTAAGTTTGGTCTAGATTCGTCAACTCAGTTTGCTGCTCCATTTGAACTAACTAAGTTCGATGAAGATGGCGCGACAACAGGTTTCTTAACCAAAATCGATTTCGATGAGTACGGCAGTGTTTTAGGTACTTACTCAAATGGTGAAAACGTGATGCTTGGCCGTGTAGGCTTGGTTCGTGTACCCAATGAGCAAGGCCTAGATAAGAAAGGCGGCACTCAGTGGGATTCTACTAATGACTCAGGTTCTAAAATCTGGGGTGAATCGAACAAAGGTTCATTTGGTAGCATCAACAACGGCTCGCTAGAGCAGTCGAACATCGATATGACTCAAGAACTGGTTGATTTGATTTCTGCTCAACGTAACTTCCAAGCGAACTCGCGTTCTCTAGAAGTACACAACCAACTGCAACAGAATATTCTTCAGATTCGTTAATCGTTTCGAGCGTTTGAATCATCTGCGAATACCCAATTCAATGTTATTGAATTGGGTATTGTTGCTGAATTTGATATGGCTGTTTGCTTTTCTATTTGCCGCCCCTATTGCCGCCCGGTAATGCCACTGGCAACAATTCTTCCTCAATGATCCTTTAATAATCACATTTCTTGTTTGTTTTCTATTTAAATTATTGATAAATAACAGTTAAAAATATTGGCACAGTGTTTGCTTTATTAGCCCCAGAAGATGATTTTTGGAGCAAAATTATGGATCGCGCACTGTTTCTTGCCATGAGTGGCGCTAAGCAAAATATGCAAGCTTTGCAGCTACGAGCTAACAACCTTGCCAACGTAAGTACAACGGGTTTCCGTGCTGATTTAGCACAAGCACGTTCAATGCAAGCGTACGGTGAAGGCATGCCTACTCGTGTTTTCAGCATGACAGAACGTCCGGGTCATAATTTCGCACAAGGTAGTGTGGTCACCACTGGCCGAGATCTTGATGTCACTATTCAAGGTGATGGTTGGATTTCAGTAATGGATAACACAGGCCGTGAAGGTTTAACGCGTAATGGTAATCTAAAGGTTGACCAAAACGGTTTGTTAACCAACGCAAGCGGTCACTTGGTGTTAGGTGAAAATGACGCGCCAATCACGCTACCTATTCCTATCAGTAAAGTAGAAATTGGTACAGATGGTACGATTTCGGTGATTCCTCAAGGCGCTCCAGCTGAAGAATTAGCGATTGTTGACCGTATTAAACTTGTACGCCCAGACAACCAAAGTTTGTTTAAAGATACGAATGGTCTATTCCGTTCGAAAAACCCAGATCAGGCATACGAAGCAGATGCAGCGGTAACGTTGCTTAAAGGTGCTATCGAAGGCAGTAACGTAAATGCTGTAGGTGAAATGACCAGCCTAATTGACTTACAACGTCAGTTTGAAATGCAGGTCAAGATGATGAGCACGGCAGAGGAAATGGACAAGTCGTCTGATTCACTGCTTCGTATGAGCTAATAGAATTTAAAGGAATTTACTATGCATCCAGCATTATGGGTAAGTAAAACAGGTTTAGACGCACAACAAACCAATATCTCAACAATTTCGAACAACCTTGCCAACGCCTCGACCATTGGTTTTAAAAAGAGCCGTGCGGTATTTGAAGATCTGTTCTATCAGAATATCAACCAGCCAGGTGGCCAATCGTCTCAAAATACTGAGCTGCCTAGTGGCTTGATGTTAGGTGCCGGTTCAAAAGTAGTCGCAACTCAAAAAGTGCACACTCACGGTAACGCGCAAACGACGTCGAACAGCTTAGATATGATGATTGAAGGCGACGGCTTCTTCCAAGTCGAAATGCCAGACGGTGAAACAGGTTACAGCCGAAATGGTCAGTTCACACTGAACGGTGATGGCGCGATAGTAACGTCGGGTCAAGGTTATGCTCTGCAACCAGAAATCGTTATTCCTGAAGATGCGATTTCGGTGACGGTTGGTAATGATGGTGAAGTGTCTGTTCGTCTACGTGGTGAGCAAAACAACGTCGTGGTTGGCCAAATCACCATTACTGACTTCGTAAACCCAGGTGGTTTAGAGCCAGTAGGTCAAAACCTTTACTTACCAACCGGTGCTAGTGGCGACCCGCAAGAGGGTGTTCCTGGCTTTGATGGCTTAGGTAATATTCGTCAGTCGATGCTTGAAACATCGAACGTCAACGTAACCGAAGAGTTGGTGAATATGATTGAAGCTCAACGTGTCTACGAAATGAATTCGAAAGTTATCTCGTCGGTAGACAAGATGATGAGCTTTGTTAACCAACAGCTGTAATTGGTTTATTAGCCGTTTACTTATTGATAATTAATAGATTTTTCCAATTAACTGACGTGTTTCTACCAATTGATCTATTTACCATTGCCTGCTGAGAGTATATCGCCATGAAACGTATTTTTTGTTTAGCTCTGTTTATGTCTATGACGGGGTGTTCTGTTTTGGATCCTATTGAGACTCCGGCAGAAGAAAACGCAACCACAGTGGTTGATGCCGTGGAAGGTGATAAGTCAGCGCAAGAGAGCTCAGGCATTATCGATACGCTTCGTGGTCGAACCGATCCAGTTGCTGGTGACCCAGCATGGGCGCCAATCAATCCAAAAGAAAAACCAGAACACTACGCAGCAGCAACGGGCTCACTGTTCAATGTTAATCACATTGGCAGCATGTATGACGACTCAAAACCTCGTGGTATTGGTGACATCATTACCGTGGCGTTAGACGAGAATACTCGAGCGACCAAGAAAGCCAACGCAGACATGTCTAAGTCGAATGATGCAACGATGGAGCCGCTGGCAGTCGGTGGTCAAGAGCTGACTATCGACAAGTACAACTTTTCTTATGATCTGAGCAACACCAACACCTTTGCGGGTGACGCGTCAGCTAACCAAAGTAACAGTATCAGCGGTTACATTACCGTTGAAGTTATCGAAGTATTAGCCAATGGTAACCTAGTGGTCCGTGGCGAAAAGTGGATGACACTGAACACGGGCGATGAGTACATCCGCCTAAGCGGCACTATTCGTCCTGATGATATAGACTTCGAAAATACCATCGCTTCAAACCGTGTTTCTAACGCACGAATTCAGTATTCAGGTACGGGCGTGCAGAAAGATATGCAAGAGCCTGGATTCTTGGCACGATTCTTTAATGTATCTCTGTAGAGCTTGATGGGGCGTCGAGATACTGACAGCCCTCATCAATCACAAATATTTCGCTAAGTTATTATAAACTAAAGCAATACAGACAGGTTACTCAATGAAAAAACTCACACTCGTACTATTCGGCATGCTGTTTCTTGCCACCAGTGCCCATGCTGCGCGTATTAAAGACGTGGCAAAAGTGGCGGGTGTTCGTAGTAACCAACTTGTCGGTTATGGTTTGGTTACGGGTTTGCCGGGGACAGGTGAGACAACTCCCTTTACCGATCAAACGTTTAACGCAATGCTGCAAAACTTTGGCATCCAATTGCCGCCCGGCACCAAGCCAAAAACTAAAAACGTCGCCGCGGTAATTGTTACCGCTGAACTCCCGGCATTCTCTAAGCAGGGCCAGGAAGTTGACGTAACGGTGTCTTCTATCGGATCAGCAAAAAGCCTTCGTGGTGGTACCTTACTGCAGACTTTCCTGAAAGGTCTAGACGGTCAAGTGTATGCTGTGGCTCAAGGTAACTTGGTAGTAAGTGGCTTTAGTGCACAAGGTAACGACGGTTCTAAGATTGTCGGTAACAACCCTAACGTCGGTATCATCTCTAGCGGTGCGACGATTGAACAAGAGATCCCGACCCCATTCGGTCGTGGTGACTACATAACCTTTAACCTAATTCAATCTGATTTCACAACGGCTCAGCGTTTGGCTGATGCGGTTAACAACTTCCTAGGTCCACAAATGGCGTCTGCGGTCGACGCGACGTCTGTAAAAGTTCGCGCTCCTCGAGAAATCAGCCAACGCGTGGCTTTCTTATCGGCAATCGAAAACATCGAATTTGATCCTGCAGAGGGTTCTGCAAAAATTATTGTTAACTCCCGCACCGGAACTATTGTGGTTGGTAAGCACGTTCGCCTAAGAGCGGCGGCGGTAACCCACGGTGGTATGACGGTTGCAATCAAAGAAAATCTCAACGTAAGCCAACCTAATGCATTCTCTGGTGGTCAAACGGTAGTGGTTCCTGATTCTGATATCGAAATCACGGAAGGCGATGGCAAGATGTTCAAATTTGAACCGGGCCTAACGCTGGACGATTTGGTACGCGCAGTCAATGAAGTAGGCGCTGCACCTTCTGATTTAATGGCAATCCTTCAAGCACTGAAACAAGCCGGTGC
>Ga0310122_10000064_pt1 | contig 68018 bp, 57 predicted proteins | sample CB6_Bottom_1051__FD_203503 | JGI IMG/M metagenome (GOLD analysis project Ga0310122, IMG submission 203503) | Marine microbial communities from Western Arctic Ocean, Canada - CB6_Bottom_1051 | ecosystem: Environmental > Aquatic > Marine > Oceanic | place: Canada: Western Arctic Ocean | collected... | reverse complement strand
CTCTGCCGTCTCAGTGGGGTCGCATTATAGGGCGAATCGATTTTAACGCAAGCGTTTTTAAACGCTTTTTTGCATTTAATTCTTACCCCAAAGATACCCCACCCAGACACACAAGATACCCACAAAAACCTGTGGATAACCCGCACCTTTACCCTGTTATTTACTACAAAAACAAAAAAGCACCTTAACATAGGTGCTTTTAATAGAGAGTTTCTCTTAATCGTTAATACAAAATGCTATAAAGCTTGCGACGATATTTAGCTGCTAGCGCATCGCCATCTGGTAAAGATGCAATAACAGCCAAGAAGTTTGGCTTAGCCTCATCATAATTCAGGTCTTTTTTGAGAATAGTGAAGAGTGTTTCTAATGCTTCTTCTTTTCTTCCTGCTTCATTGAGTAGATTACTTAGCTCCATTTGTAACTCGAGCTCATTAGGATGTTTTACTACCCTTTCTTGCAATGCTTTTATTTCAGGTGAATCGGTCGCCTCTAGTGCAGCCACGCATTTAGCTTTAATGTTATTAAAGTATGCATCTTGATCTTGTGCTTCTATTGTTTCTATTAATGCAGCTGCTTCATCGAGTTTGTGAATCTGTATACATATATCTGCAAGCACTAATTTAATTCTCGCATTACGACTATCCAATTCGTACGCTTGCTTGGCGTAATTAAATGCGGCATTTAAATCACTATTAATAAGTGCTTGCTTGGCTTGCTCTAATAATAGGTCTTGTTGCGCAGGTAAGTGTTTAGATAATGCATCACGTACCTGGCTTTCTGTCTGTGCCCCCGCTAATACATCAACTGGAGCTGAGTCTTTTAACAACACTAAAGTAGGCAAGGTTTGTAAACCAACTTGCTGGGCAAGTTGAGAGGCCAAGGCTTGCTCTGCATCACAATCTAAGTTTGCAACAACTATATAGTTATTATATTCAGCAGCTAGCTTATCTAAAATAGCTGCTTGGCTAATACATTCTGGGCTTTGTGGCGAAAAAAAGTTAAGTAGTACTAACTTTTGTTGTGATGTTTCACCTAATACTTGCTGAAGATTCTGTGCGTTAAGATTAACTATATTGCTCATTGAATTATTGCCATGTTCATCTATTTAGGTTTTTATATGGTGATGAAGATAATAATTACAAGACATGTGTCTAAATCATTTAAGACACACATACTATATAAATGAGGGAAATATGAAATTAGCCTATGCGAGTGCACTGTGTTTACTAGTTAGCCCACTATTAAGTGCGCAAACACTCAAGTTGGATCTCGATAAAAGTATGCCAGCAATAGAAAAGCTTTATCTAGATTTACACCAGTCACCTGAACTGTCTTATTATGAACAACAAACCGGTAAAAAAATGGCTACGCAACTTCAAAAGCTAGGGTTTGATGTAACCGATAACGTTGGCGGTTATGGCGTCGTAGGTATTTATAGAAATGGCCAAGGCCCTACCGTTATGATTCGAACTGATACTGATGGCTTACCAATCACAGAACAAACTGGCAAAGCATACGCATCAACTGTTACCACGATAAATGAACAAGGTAGCGAAGTCGGTGTTATGCATGGTTGTGGTCATGATATTCATATGAGTTCATTTATAGGCACCGCACAACAACTAATTAAAAATAAACAGTCGTGGCAAGGTACTTTAATGATGGTTGCGCAACCTGCTGAAGAAGTTGGGGGTGGTGCAAAAGCAATGCTGAGTGAGGGATTATTTAGCAAATATGCAAAACCCGATCATATTATTGCTTTACATGTCAGTGCCAGTGTACCGGCAGGAAAAGTTGCTCTGAAAAATGAGTACACTATGGCAAGCGTCGACTCAGTTGATATTTCAATAAAAGGCAAAGGAGGCCATGGAGCCTATCCTCATACGACTGTAGACCCTGTGATTATTGCTGCTCGCACCATTTTGGCATTACAAACTATTACAAGTCGTGAATTATCTCCTTTGGAACCATCAGTGATTACTGTTGGCTCTATCCATGGCGGCTCAAAACACAATGTAATTTCTGATGAAGTAAAACTACAACTTACACTGCGTAGCTATAACCCAGACGTTAGAAACGCGCAAATTGCTGCAATTAAACGCATCACCGCATGTATTGCACAAAGTGCAGGTCTAGAAAAAGCGCTCTATCCAAAAGTGTATGTTCATGAAAGTGAGTCTATTCCATCTACTTACAATAACCCGGAGCAAACCAATATAGTTAGGAGTGCTATTGCTGATGCAATTGGCGCAACTAATGTACTGGAAACAAAGGCGGTTATGGCTGGTGAAGACTTTGGCTTGTATGGTAGAACAGATGAAAACCTACCTATTACATTATTTTGGTTAGGCGGAGTTAACCAACAGCAATATACAAATGCGATGAAAAATAACGAAACACTCCCTTCATTACATTCAAGTAAATTTGCTCCCGATTATAAAGTAGCGCTTCCAACTGGAATAACAGCAATGAGTAATGCGGCTGTAGCATTATTCAATCAATAACCTTGAACGTTATTTTTAAGCCCCGCGATTAATTTACCGCAGGGCTTTTTTTGTAACTCGACTTTTTATACGGCGCTTTTTTTGTACGTTTAGCAAAACGCTTTTTAGGTGACGTTTTTGGCAAATGTGCAAACACATCACTATCACAGTTGGTTGCTTGGTTTACAAAATTAGTTAAATCAGCAAGCAAAGGCTGTATAAACTGCTGATAACTCATTGCTTGCTGAGCTATATCTCCTAAACTCGACTCCCATTTTGCGGTTAAATCGGGGCTTGATAACCCCTCAGGTAATACACTAATTAGTGCCAGGCCTGTTTCAGTCGCTTTAATTGCCTTTCCTTCACGTTTTAAAAAGCGACGTTTAAATAACAGTTCAATGATGCCTGCACGAGTAGCCTCAGTACCAAGGCCATCAGTCTCTTTTAATATTTTTTTGATTTGCGAGTCTTTTACATAACGGCTAATCCCGGTCATGGCAGCAAGTAAGGTTGCATCGGTAAAATGAGCCGGAGGAGTTGTATGCTTTTGCACCACCTCACCTTTAATACAGGTAAGTGCCATGCCTTTTTCTAAATGAGGCAATGTCGCCTCTTCTTTAAGTTCTGACTTACCCATAAGTAATTTAAAACCTAAACTTACATCTTGTTTTGCATTAGCCCTAAATAAACCACCGGCTAGGGTTACCTCTACTTTGGTTTCGTTGTATATGTAGTCAGGATAAAACTGAATTAAATAATGCCGACTTATTAACTGATAAATTTTTGCTTCATCATTGGCTAAACTCACACTTTTTAACTGTTTAGCTGTCGGTACAATCGCGTGGTGAGCTGCAACTTTTGAATCGTTAAAACATTTACTTCGTTTTTTTGCATCTGCTCCATTAACAAATTCTGCTTTTTGGCCTCCATTTACTGCAATCGCTTTTAGTATCGCAGCTGCATCTTGGTGATGATCTTTTGGTAAATAACGATTGTCTGAGCGCGGGTAAGTAATTAACTTATAACGTTCATATAAAACCTGGCAAGTATCGAGCACTTTCTGTGCTGGCATACCAAAAGCTTTAGCAGCATCTATTTGTAAAGCAGATAAATTATAAGGAAGCGGTGCGGTTTGCTTTTTTTGCTTTTGCTCAAGTGCAGTTACACTTGCTGGTTGATTAGCGATACGAGAAGTGACATTTTCAGCTAAAGCTTTGTTAAGCACTCTGCCCTCTTCATCTTGATATGGGGCGCATGCTTTACTTGGTAGCCACTTAGCAGTAAAGGCATCATTCTGGGGGGTAACTAAATGAGCAAGTACTTCAAAAAAGGGTTTTGATACAAAATTTGCGATCTCGTTATCGCGATTAACGACTAGACCCAAAATAGGTGTTTGCACTCGCCCAACCGACAACACATTACCAAATCCCGCTTTTTGCCCCGCTAGTGTATATGCACGCGTCAAGTTCATGCCAAACAACCAATCAGCACGAGACCGCGCTAAAGCAGAAACACTCAAAGGAATAAATTCACGGTTAGCGCGCATACTATGTAGTGACTTTTTAACCGCCGTTAAATTTAAGTCACTGATCAGTAAGCGCTGAATATTCTGTTTTTTTGCTTGGCTGATTTTTGCTTGCTCTATAACTTCATCAACCAGTAACTGGCCTTCACGGTCAGGATCGCCAGCATGTACAAGTGTTGTTGCTTGTTTAATTAGCTTTTTTAAAATAGTAAGTTGTTTACGAGTTTTAGGCTTTGCTTTAAGTTGCCAATGTTCTGGCACAATAGGTAAATGTTCAAACTGCCACTTTTTAAAACGCTCATCATAGTCATCGGGCTCTGCTTGTTCGAGCAAATGACCTATGCACCAAGATACGCAATCACCATTCGCTACCTCAATATAGCCATCATGCTTTTTGTGCGGTTTAGGAAGTGCATCTGCAATAGCGCGACCCAACGAGGGTTTTTCAGCAATATAAAGTTTCATAACCAAAAGCTCTAATACTGTTCATATAAACAGTAGTCTAGCATATCATTTTAAAACGGGGGATATTTTTATAATTTCTAACTTAAAGCTTTATTTCGGTTATTAACAAAAATATATAAAAGAGGCAGGTAGCATACAACCACAGTAGCAATATTTATCAAAGGCATAAACGTTTGATACATAACAGTGCTATAAGATAAATCCCAAAGGTGGCGGTCGACTAAACGAAACAATTGCAAAATAGGGGCACCAATAACCACAAGTTGACCCAGTACACACTGCCACAAATGCACTTTATCTTTCAGACCCCAATAAGCAATTAGTGCCATCCAAGTAATATCTGTTAATGCCCATACAAGATAACGGTATACATAAATGCCATCATCAAACGCCATTAAACTTGAGTAAGTTAGAGTACCAAATAAGAAAAAAGCAGCGGTAATAGCAGCAAACCTTAAGGCTAAATAACCCTTAAAGATAAAAAATAACAAAATAGCTGGGCTCAAAATAAGAACCCAGCTTTTACTTAATATACTGACGAAGTACAAAAACCATTCAGGCAAACTAAAAAACCTTACTTAACTTTTTTATCTTCGTCTGTACCATCGCCATTACCAGGCATACTACAAAATTTATTTAACATACTAACTTCTTCTTTAATTACATCTGTTAAGAGAAGTGCATTCTATGCTAAAAAAGGGACAAAACCAATAAACTCTATCTAATATCAATAGGATCTGATTCTTTAGCCTTGCCTTGTAAGATTGATATTTCCACTCGGCGGTTACGTCTTCGGTCTTCACGGGAGTCATTCGGTACTAAGGGTCTGGTTTCTGCACGCCCCACGACCATCATGCGGGTCTTATCAAAACCAGCAACCTTTTGCAGCTCACTTGCTACCGCAACAGCTCGTTTAGAGGATAAATCCCAGTTGTTAATATAAAGCTCATTAGAGACTTGGAAGTCATCCGTGTGACCAGAGACGGTGATCTCTCCGGGAACATCTTTTAGTAACCGGCCAATATCTTGAATGATAGGTTTAAACTGGGGTTGTAAAAACGCACTACCCGATGGGAACGAACCATTTTCTCTTATACGAATAATGATTTGCTGCCCTAATGATTCAAGCTCAATAGCCCCATCAATAATTTGCTTTTCGAGTTGTTGTGCAATTTTTTTAACTAAATCATTTATTTGCTCTTGATCGGCAGCAGAAACAGCTGGCGCTGAAGCCACTTCCTCAGAGGTGCTGCTTGACTCCCCGCCTCGTTTTTCACCACGTTGTTCTTGGCGTCCGCCAGCTGAGCTTTCATCGCCCGCCTGAAACTCTAGCATTTGCTGAGTCATTTCTACTGTTTGCTGCTGAATAGTTTCAATGGGGGTCGGCTCAGGCTTACCTGGAGTAAATTCCATCGCAATAACCGAGGTGCCTTTTGGGATATCTTTAACTTCAATTTTATTTTGCACACCAAAAGCAAACTTCATAGAGCCTGCAATTTGCTTAAATTTAAGCACATCCATTTCAGAAAACGCGAGTAAGAGTACAAAGAAGCACATTAATAGCGACATTAAATCGGCAAATGTCCCCATCCATGCAGGTAACCCTGGGGGTGGGCATTTACACTCTTCATCAGACATAATTATTCCTCAGTGTTTACTGCGCGTTTTGACTCAGCCAAATAATTTTTCAAGATCCCTTCGATTACTTTAGGGTTTTGGCCATCTTGAATACCTAATACCGCATCCAAAATAAGTCGCTGGTTCATTGCTTCTTCGTCTTTACGCAATTCAAGTTTTACCTGAATAGGAATAGCGACAACATTCGCCAAAAATGCCCCATATAATGTTGTTAATAAGGCGACCGCCATTGCTGGACCGATTGCTTTTGGGTCATCCATATTTGATAACATAGCCACCAAACCGATTAATGTACCGATCATCCCCATTGCAGGAGCAATATCACCTAATGATTTGAATAAGCTTGCACCCATTTCATGACGAGTTGTTGTGAGGGAAATATCTTTTTGTAATGTTGCACGCACTACATCTGCATCATGTCCATCTACAAGCATATCAACGCCTTTGCGCATAAATGGATTTGGAATTTCAGCCTCTTCTAATGCTAAAAAACCACCTTTACGGGCAGAGTCAGCAAGTTCGACAGCTTTCTCTATTAACGCTTCAGGGGGTTCAATTTTAAACATAAACGCTTTTGCACAAACCTTACCAATGCCAAAAAATTGCGACATAGTAAAGTTAGATAAAACGATAAAAAGGGAACCACCAAACACAATAACCACTGAAGGGGTATTGTAAAACATAGCGACTTCACCGCTACTACTCATAAACATGGACATGACAATTAAGCCAATTGCGCCAAGGATCCCAATAATGGTTGCTAAATCCACATTCCCTCCAAAGGTTTTATATTTTTTCTTCGCAAGCGTTGTTATTAATTGTTTATCGGCAAGATACTGAAATACTTAAGTGATTTTTATGATAACCGAAAAAGTTAAGCGCTAATCTATTCTAGATCAACTATCGCAATCTATCTAACACTCAATTTTAAACATGTTAAAAAATAACTAAGAAGCGCAATAAAACCCAATTAACAGCATTTATCTATCAAAAAACCATATCATTCTTTGACCTAGTTTAGCATTCCCCCTAAAATTGGCGTCTAAATTTATTATGTAAGTTGAAAATAAAGATGGCGACTAAAAAACCTGAAAATTTAAGTTTCGAACAAGCACTAGAAGAGTTAACAACAATTGTCAGTGAAATGGAACAAGGTGATTTATCGCTTGAACAGTCTTTAAAGCAATTTGAGCGCGGTATTGCATTAGCCAGTGCGTCTTCTGGCAAACTTCAACAAGCCGAACAAAAGGTGTCGATATTAATGGGTAATGACGAAAAAGCACCGCTTACTCAATTTGATAACGATATGGAATAATTGTGAGCATAAAAGAACAAATAAAGCTCGCTCAAGATGATGTAGCTAATACGCTCAATCTTTATTTCGAACAACCTCTTGAAAGCGACAACACCATAAAAAAAGCTACTCATTATAGTTTAATGAATGGCGGCAAGAGACTGCGCCCATTTTTAGTTTATACCACAGGTAAAATGCTCGGTGCTGACAAGCGTGATTTAGATGTACTGGCAGCAGCGATAGAGTGCATTCATAGTTATTCATTAGTGCATGACGATTTACCTGCTATGGATGATGATGATTTACGTCGCGGTCGCCCTACCTGCCATATTGTTTATGGTGAAGCACAAGCGATTTTAGCAGGTGATGCATTGCAAACTTTGGCTTTTGAGCTTATTGCTAAGCATACATTTAAATGTTCAACTGAAGCTCAGTTAAAAATGATTGCCGAATTAGCCCACGCTTCTGGGTTGCAAGGAATGGTTGCCGGACAAGGGCGTGATATTGCAGCAACCGATAAACTGATTACGGTTGACGAATTAGAACGTATTCATAAACTTAAAACCGGCGCATTGATAAACTGTGCAATTACTTTGGGCGCACTCTGTGTCCCTAATATTAGCCAACACACTTTAGATAACTTATCTACTTTTGGGTATGCTATCGGGCTGGCCTTTCAGGTTCATGACGACATTTTAGATGTTGAGGGCGACACCCTGACTTTAGGTAAACCTCAAGGGTCAGATATTGCAGCGAATAAAGCGACATACCCCGCTTTATTAGGTATGCTAGGTGCTAAGCAAAAAGCACAGAATTTGATACAACAAGCCCATGAGGCGTTAGCCAATATTGACGCAGATACGACCGACTTAGCGGCATTGGCAAACTATTTAATTGAACGTGACCATTAAACATGGCTAAAACGTACTAACTCTTAGAACAAATTATTACTGAATATTAAGTCGCCTCTTAAACCTAGCTTTTTGAGGGAGTTAATATTAGCGAAGGATATATAAAAAACCATGACACTTGATAGCAGCAAGTATCCATTACTTAATTTGGTGAACGAACCAGCCCACTTGCGAGACTTAGCACAAGATAAGCTTCCTGCATTTAGCCATGAATTGCGTGATTATTTACTCAATTCAGTATCGCAAAGTAGCGGCCATTTAGCGTCTGGTTTAGGAACCGTAGAACTTACCGTTGCATTACATTATGTGTACAACACTCCCGACGACCGTTTAGTTTGGGATGTGGGTCATCAAGCTTATCCACATAAAATACTGACTGGCCGTCGTGACCAAATGCACACCATTCGCCAAAAAGATGGATTGCATCCATTCCCATTCAGAGACGAAAGTGAATACGATACCTTTAGTGTTGGCCATTCAAGTACCTCTATTTCTGCGGCACTGGGTATGTCTATTGCGGCGCAAAAAGAAGGCAAAGGACGTAAAACCGTGGCGGTGATAGGCGATGGCGCAATTACCGCAGGTATGGCTTTTGAAGCGATGAACCACTTAGGTGATGTGAAATCAGATATGCTGATCATTTTAAATGATAACGAAATGTCGATTTCTGAAAACGTCGGCGCGTTAACCAATCATTTCGCACGTATTTTATCAGGCAGCTTTTATACCAACATCCGTGAAGGTAGCAAAAAGCTATTATCTGGAGTACCGCCGGTAAAAGAGCTGGCTAGCCGTATGGAAGAGCACATTAAAGGGATGATGATCCCAGGTACTTTTTTTGAAGAGCTAGGTTTAAACTATATTGGTCCAATTGATGGCCATGATGTAAATATGCTTGTAGATACGCTACGCAACATGCGTAACTTAAAAGGCCCACAGCTGCTGCATATTAAAACCCAAAAAGGCAAAGGCTATAAACCAGCAGAAGCCGATCCTATTGGTTATCATGGCGTACCAAAATTTGACCCTGCAACATCAAGCCTGCCGAAATCTAAGCCAGGCGCTGCAACTTTTTCAAGTGTATTTGGTGATTGGCTGTGCGACATGGCAGAGCAAGACAACAAGCTAATGGCAATTACCCCTGCGATGCGTGAAGGTTCAGGAATGGTGCGCTTTTCTAAAGAACACCCAGAACAATATTTTGATGTCGCAATTGCAGAGCAGCACGCTGTAACCCTTGCTGCAGGTTTTGCTTGTGAAGGGTTAAAACCCGTTGTTGCTATCTACTCTAGCTTTTTACAACGTGCGTATGACCAACTAATTCACGATGTTGCATTGCAAAACCTACCGGTATTATTTGCTATTGACCGCGCAGGTATTGTCGGAGCCGATGGTGAAACTCATCAAGGCGCCTATGACCTAAGCTTTATGCGCTGTATTCCTAACATGGTTATTATGGCACCTAGCGATACTAACGAATGCCGTCAAATGCTATACACTGGCTATCAAGCCAATTGCCCAGTAGCTGTGCGTTACCCGCGTGGCAGTGCGGGCACAGCAGACATTCAAAGCGCTATGCAACAGCTCGAAATTGGTAAAGCTAACGTAATTAAACAAGGTGCTAAAGTAGCTATATTGTCATTTGGTACCTTGCTTGAAAACGCCCAATTAGCCACTGATGAGCTCAATGCCACTTTAGTTAATATGCGATTTATTAAACCACTTGATTCTGGTTTAATTGATGAACTTGTCGCTAACCACGATATCATTGTAACACTTGAAGATAATGCAATTTCTGGTGGTGCAGGTTCGGCGGTTAATGAGTATTTAGCTACCCAAAAAGCGACTGTAAAAATACTTAACTTAGGTATACCGGATGAATTTATTAAACACGGTACGCAACAGCAAATGCACGATGAAATGGGGTTAGGTGAGCAAGGCATATTAACTTCAATTAAAGCATTTATGAGCTAATACTTATAGTGTTTAATAAAAAAGGAGCCTTTGGCTCCTTTTTTGTTGCTCACTTATAATCTCTAGCGCATCCATACCTTAATATCGGCTAAGCCATTACTTTGTAACAAACCAATTTGCTGTTCAACATTGGGGTTTTGCTCAAACTCAAATGCGTCTAGTTGCTCGTCAAAAGTAATGTTAGCGACGCCATCGCCGCCGCGTTTTTTAACTTGATGTAACGCGATGTCAGCTAAATTAATCGATGTTTCCCAGCTAATAACTTGACCACCTAACAGAGGTAGCGGATAGAAAGACCAACCCACTGACGCTGTTATATTGGTTGTTTCACCGTTAGGAAGCTGGAAAGTATAATCGGCAATAGCTTGGCATAATTCAGATACATAGCTGTCGATTAAATTACACTTAAAATCGCGCAACAACAGTAAAAACTCATCACCACTCCAACGGGCAACATAATCAGAACCTTGAGTACGCGAGTTAAGTAACGCCGCTACTTGTTGTAAACAACTATCTCCAGCAATAGGACCATAAGCATCGTTAATGCGGCTAAAGTTATCTAAATTAATAATTAACAACACCAAAGATTTCCCCTGAGCCTGCAATGACTGCGAGTTCCGCTGAAAATGCTCAATATCTTTTGGTAGTTGATCAAACAAGAAACGACGACTTCTCAGCCCAGTTAGCTCATCAGAGTGACTAACAAGTTTAAGCTGAGAATTTACTTGGTTTAATTTATCATTCGCTTGGCGAAGCTCTAGGGTTCGTTCAGTAATAAGCCCTTCGAGTACTTGTTGCTTGCGTCGCTCTTGAACTTTAAAGACCCAAAACACTAAATAAAACAGCAACACAAAACCACTGGTGATCAGTAACCTAAAGTAGATAGTTTCACCAAATCGCTCTGGAACAATAAACGCATATTCTGCTGATTGCGCTTTACCCCAATCCTCACCTTGGCGTTTAGTTTCTAATTCAAATAAAAACATACCGGCGGGTAAATTTGTATAAATTGCTTCTCTGCGGGTATTTGCATAGCGCCAATCATTATCAAGTCCATTGAGTTTATATCTAAACTCAATACTTGCCGGAGCGTAATAATCAATCGCGGTATAGGTAAGTGTCACATCACGCTCATCGGTCTCAAGAACTGGTTTTTCGCCTAAAGCAGCTGCTGCGAGCTTTCGTGATGGCGTCGTTAAGGTTTCTATAGTTGGTTTAAGTGAGCGTAATCCAAATAACTCTACGTCTTTAGGAATTTCTACAACGCCTTGCAAACTGGGATACCAAATAGAGTTATCCATATCAACCACCGCATCATGGCCTAAACCATTACAGCATTGGCTGGCTTTACCATCGAGCTGACGGTCAAATGAAGAGATCACTTCTTCTACTTTTAGGCTTTCGATGTTGGCTTTAAATTGCTCAACAGGCATACGGTAAACCCCTTTCACGGTGCTTACCCAAATTCGCTTTGAGGTGTCATCGTATTCTAAGCTGAATATAGAACCATATGGCAATCCATTGGCGGCGTCTAGTTGCTGCCATTGCCCTTGTCCACTGCGATAAAACAAACCATCATTCAACGAACCAATTAAAATACCTACGCCTTTAATGTGTAAAATGCTAGTAACGTACGCACTTTCTAAGGTGGTTTGGTCACCTATTTTTTCTATCCCGCGTTCAGTAAAGTAATACGCGCCTTTACTGGTACCAATCACGCCAAAATTTGGTTTATCTAGAACATAAGTAACAAACTTACTACCTAAGAACGCATTGTACGCAAAAGGGTTTAAGCCATTATAATTTAGACGATATAACCCCCGTCCGGTGCCTACCCAAAAGCCGCCTTTAGTTGAAGTGCTAATTGCAAAAACAGGGTTATCGCTCAACGCACGAGCTGGGAAACTATATAAGGTGTTCGACTCATAGAAAAACAAGCCTCTGCCAGTAGCAACATAAAGGCGATCGCCATCAAATTGCAGGTCATGTACCGAGGCATTTCCATACTTGGCACTATTGATAACATTGATAAAGGTTTTATCGGCATCAAAATAACCAATGCCACTTTTATTGGCAATCCATAATTTACCATCAGGTGATTTACTAATCGCCATCACCGCTTCGGTCATTTTAGAAATGGCTGAATGGCGCTCTATTCGCCCTTCGTGAGCAAGCCATAACCCTTCACTAAAACTCGCTAGCCATATGTTATTTTCATCATCTCTAAATATATCGGCAAACCAAATACTCTGATCTAATTGGCTGGGTTCAACCCACTGCCAATCATTAGATTTAGCTCTAAATAATAAACGTCCATAGGTTGATATCCACAAGCCGCCATTACCATCGCTCATAAACTTATACACAGCTGAGTTATTAGCATTGGGAAGTGGAAACGGACGTAGCTCGTCATCTAAATCTAAAAAATAAGCCCCTAACTCAGAAGCTAGGTACAAATTACCATTTAAAAACGATAGATCGTGAACAATGGTTTGCGCTAAACGATCAGGCAGAGCCACTTTAGCAGTTAGTTCTAAGCGTAATTTAGAAAAGTCAGACGAGCTTTGCGTTAAACGTAATAAATTACGGTCGTTAACCAGCCAAATTCCCTCAGGTGAAAGCGCCATTTTACTGACCGATCCCACAATTTGAGTGATAGCTGTGGCGTTTACAATAGGACTAGGGTTATTTAGTTGGTCGCGGAGTTCTATTTGGCCTCTGTCTATATAATAGAGCCCATTAGCTGCTATCCAGATACTGCCTTGAGAATCTTCAAGAATATCTCTTACAGGGCCTTTAATATTAAACTCTTGTGCGGTTAGCTTTTCAGGGTCAATGACCACAAGGCCATTTTTAGTGCCTACCCACAATAATCCTTCGCCATCGATCAATAATTTATTAATACCATTGCTGGGTAAAAATAAACTATTTTGGGTATTATAATTAGTGAAGGTATTGCCATCAAAACGGCTTAATCCAAATTGAGTGCCAAGCCACATATAGCCTTGGTTATCTTGTACTACACTTTTTAGGGATTGTGAGGGTAAGCCGTCTTTGATATTCCATTGTTTAACTACGTAATCAGTAATTGAAGCCGTACTTGGCATGGCACATAGCATAAGTACACAAACCAATAAAAATCGCATCATAGTGCTGCCACCTAGTTAAACAAATAATAAATTAAAAGGGTAGTAAACCTACTTTTATCAATGCTTGCAAACAAATAAGCGAAAAAATACCTGCAAGTACATCATCGGCCATAATACCAAACCCACCATGGGCACGTTTATCGAGTATGCGAATCGGCCCTGGCTTTGCTATATCAAAAAAGCGAAACAGTAAAAAGCCAACCAGTAATGTTTGCCAGTTAAGTGCTGCGCCAATCATAGTAATATAGTAACCAGCAACTTCGTCCCAAACAATTGCGGGATGATCATGTACTTGAAGGTCATCGGCTGTTTTTCCACATGCCCAAATACCAAAGATACTTATGACTACTGCAAATACAATTTGTAACCATAGCGGAAAATGCATGGTAATAAAAATAAACGGTAATGCTGCCAATGTGCCAAATGTACCAGGTGCTTTTGGTGCAAGCCCAGTACCAAAACCCAAGCCAAAAAATTGATGTGGGCGTTTTAAATTAAATAATCGGTTTTTATTCAAACCTGCTCCTTGGAAAAGTGCTCAAAACCTTTATGTTCAAAAGCAAACTTCTCACCTTGGTGTAATAACTCTATATTGCCGTCACCACTTTTTATTTGCCCGATACAGCTTGCCTCTACACCGTATTGGCGCAGCTTAATATCTAGCATACTCTTGTTACTATCAGCAACGGTATACAGTAACTCGTAATCATCGCCATAGTTAAGAACAAAAGGAAGTCGCTGCTCAAAATCAAGACTCGCTTGCATGGCATCTGAGGTGGGGACATTTTCAATATTAATGGTGGCACTAACTTGTGATAAATTTAGCACATGCCCTAAGTCGGCTAGTAACCCATCGGAAATATCAATGGCCGACGATGCCAAGCCTCGTAACGCTTGCCCAGCAGCTACACGTGGCGTGGGGAAATTTAAACGTTTATTAATATCTTTTAAGTGCTCAGGTGCAATCGATAAGCCTTGTTTTTTCGATTCAATCGCCAACCCAGCATCACCAAGCGGACCGGTTACAAAAATCCAATCCCCCACTTTTGCACCACTTCTACGTAATGCTGTGCCTTCAGGAACTGTACCTTTTGCACAAATAGTAATACTAAGTGGACCTTGAGTGGTATCACCACCAATGATCTGAACGTTAAAGTACTCAGCAATTTCATGCATGCCATCAGTCAGCTCAGCAATCCATTGTGGATCGATACTAGGTAACGTAAGTGCAACCGACACCCAAGTAGGCTCTGCGCCCATGGCAGCTAAATCACTTAAATTAACAGCAAGAGCTCGATGCCCTAATGCGCGAGGGGAGATATCATGAAAAAAATGCACCCCAGCAACTAAGGTATCTGTGGTTACAGCAAGCTGACAGTTCGCTGGAACTGTGACAAGCGCACAGTCATCTCCAATCCCTAAATTAACATCGCGACGAGTAATGCCACGACCTTTAAAGTAACGATTAATTAATTCAAATTCCTTCATACACAAAAAAGCCGGCCTATGCCGGCTCTCCTTTTTAACGGTTATTTATAACAACTCATCTGATGATAAAAATCAGCTAAAGTTGTTATTACTTGCGTAACTGTTTTACAGCTTTATCAAGTACACCGTTTACAAATTTATGGCTATCTTCAGCGCCAAACATTTTAGCTAATTCAATACTTTCATTGATAGCCACTTTGTAAGGAACGTCTTCACGAAATTTAAGCTCGTAGCTGCTTAAACGTAAGATTGCACGTTCAACTTCGTCTAATTCATCAAATGGACGAGTTAAATGAGGCGATACAGCTTCGTCTAGTTGCTTGTGGTTTACTGCAACTCCACGCGCTAAATCTTTAAAATATTCAACATCAATTTTAGTCACATCGTTTTCGATCAACATTTGTTGTTCGATATCGGCAATTGCATTGCCGCTTAATTGCCATGAATACACGGCTTGAAGTGCTAAGATACGTGCTTTACGTCTTGCTGCTGGTTTCACAAAAATTCCTTAAACTTAAATTTTATCTAACACATTAACCATTTCAAGCGCACCTAAAGCAGCTTCGCCGCCTTTGTTACCCATTTTGGTACCTGCGCGCTCAATTGCTTGCTCAATGCTTTCAGTGGTTAATACGCCAAATGCAACCGGGATATCATACTCAAGTGATACTTGTGCAAGCCCTTTATTTGACTCGCCAGCGACGAGATCAAAGTGAGGCGTGCCCCCTCTGATCACTACACCTAAGGCGATAATTGCATCATATTCTTTTTTTGCTGCAACGCGTTTCGCTGCTAAAGGTAATTCAACCGCACCTGGTACGTAAATTACGGTAATATCATCTTCTGATACTCCACCAGTACGTTTTAGCTCATCAACAGCACCTGCAAGCAAGCTACTACCAATAAAGTCATTGAAACGAGAAATGACAATGGCAAACTTTTTGCCTGGAGCGTATTTATTACCTTCAATAATTTTCATTTGATAACCCTAAAAATAAGTTTAAGCGATTTCGGTTGCGCAAAAATTGCTGCGCATTATACCACATAAATAAAATAATAGCCTAGCGTGTAATTATTGTGGCTCTACGTAATCAACAACTTCTAAATGGAAGCCTGATAATGCATGATATTTTTTCGGTAAACTCATCAAACGCATTTTTTGGATACCTAAATCAGCCAAAATTTGCGAGCCTACACCTACGGTACGTGAAGTACCTTGGAATTTGCGTGGCGTTACACTCTCGCCAGCATCAGCTGCAGCGAATGCTTTAACAGTCGCTTCTAATTCGTCAGTGCTTTCTTGCTTACCTAAGATGACTAAAGCGCCATTATGCTCAGCTATATACGCCATTGCTTGCGATAATCCCCAACTACGATCAGCGTTGCGATCAGAGAGTAGAATATCGTTAAAGGTACTTTGTAAGTGCACTCGCACTAACGTCGGTTCTTGTTGTTTTATTTCACCTTTAAGCAATGCATAGTGCAGCTGTCCGTCAATCGTGTCTTTGTAAGTCACTAAGTCAAATTCACCATGCTCAGTTGGCAATTTACATTTTGCAACTTGCTCAATAGTGGTTTCATTTAGGTTTCGGTATTCGATTAAATCAGCTATGGTGCCAATTTTAATATCATGTTGCTTAGCAAATACTTCTAAGTCAGGGCGGCGCGCCATGGTGCCATCTTCATTCAGAATTTCTACAATCACTGATGACGGCTCAAGCCCCGCTAAACGTGCTAAATCACAGCCAGCTTCAGTGTGCCCTGCGCGCGTTAATACGCCGCCAGGTTGCGCCATAATAGGGAAAATATGCCCAGGTTGTACAATATCACTTGGCACAGCGCCTTTAGCAATGGCAGCTTGAACAGTGCGAGCACGATCCGCTGCAGAAATACCCGTTGTAACCCCTTTTGACGCTTCAATAGACATAGTAAAGTTGGTCGAGAACGCGGCACCGTTATTTTTAACCATCAGCGGTAAATCAAGTTGCGAGCAACGTTCTTGAGTCATGGTTAAACAAATTAACCCACGGCCATGAGTCGCCATAAAGTTAATTGCTTCTGCACTAATGTGCTCAGCAGCAATAATTAAATCGCCTTCATTTTCTCTGTCTTCATCGTCCATTAAAATAACCATTTTACCGGCTTTAATGTCATCTATTATTTCTTGTGCGCTGTTTAAATTCATAAGTTGCTCGTATAAGTTGTCAATATCGTTATTTTATAAAGCCCGCTTTAGCGAGTAAGCTCATCGAAATATCTGAACCAGTAGGATGCTCAGCTCCCTTTACAAGGCGCTCTAAATAACGTGCTATTTGGTCGACCTCTAGATTCACTTTGGTACCGACTTGAAAATCGGCTATGGTCGTTTGCCCGCTGGTGTGGGGCACAATTGTCAGTTTAAATTTATTACCTTCAACCGCATTGACCGTTAAGCTAATACCATCAATACACACAGACCCTTTATAAGGAATGTATTTCATTAAATTTTCGTCGGTGGCTAACCAATATTCTGTTGCTCGCGCATTGGTATTAATTGCAGTGATAGTGGCAATACCATCTACATGACCAGACACTAAATGACCTCCAAGGCGCGATACAGGTTGCATCGCCTTTTCTAAGTTAACTGTTTGCCCTAAAGCGTAATGTGCAAACCCTGTTAAGCTAATCGTTTCATTTGATAAGTCAGCACTAAAGCCATCTACATGCTTATCAACAACCGTGAGGCACACACCATTGGTTGCAATACTGTCACCTAACTTAACATCACTCATATCAAGGTTTTTACTTTGGATACGAATAGCTAAATCACCTTGTTTTTTTTGTAATAACGCAATTTTACCTGTCGCTTCAACTATTCCAGTAAACATAGTGCTACTCTTTATATAAAATGATTAATGAGCTTTTTTTAGTGCTGTGATACGTAAATCATCACCAATTGGCGCACACTCATTAAAAGTTAAATTAATGGTATTTTGCATACTCATTAACTCTGGGAAATTCAGTAAACTTTTTGCATCGCTACCCATTAACTTAGGGGCAATGTAAAAAACAAACTCATCAATTAAATCAAGTTCAGCCATTTTTCCGGCCAATGTGGCACCCGCTTCTAACCACACATTATTAAATTGTAATTGCGCTAGCTTTTGCAGCGCTGCTTGTAAGTCTACTTTATTGTTCTTTTCGGGGACTTCGATCTGTTTAACAAAATGAGGCCACTGATGCGATTTATCAACCCGAGTGGTGAATATTATCACCTCACTTTGAATTGAAAATAAGGCAAGTTCAGGCGTGAGTCTATTTTGGGAATCAATAATAACCCGAACAGGTTGGCGCAGTGGTAAATTGGTCGGTAAAGAAACCGGAAGTTCTTCTGGGCGTACATTTAGTTTTGCATCATCGATTATGACTGTATCGGCACCGGTTAAAATTGCACAGCTCTGAGCACGATATAGTTGTACATCTTGACGCGCAGCGGGCCCTGTTATCCATTTACTTTGGCCGTTTTTAAGCGCCGTTTTACCATCAATACTTGCGGCCATTTTACAGGTAACAAAGGGCAACCCCTGCTCCATTCGTTTAAAAAAGCCTAAATTTAATGCCCGCGCTTGCTCTTCAAGTAATCCGTAAGCGACTTCTATACCTGCATCCGCTAAAATTTTAAGGCCTTTTCCTGCAACTTGCGGGTTGCTATCAACCATAGCAGCAATCACTTTTTTCACACCCGCGGCCTTTAGCCCTTCAGCACAAGGCGGTGTACGACCATAATGACTGCAAGGCTCTAGGGTTACATAAGCGGTTGCACCCTTAGCACTTTCACCGGCCTCAGCCAAAGCATTAACTTCAGCATGACCTTGCCCTGCTAATTGATGAAACCCTTCGGCTATTATTTTATTATTTTTTACTAGTACGCAGCCTACATTAGGATTAGGAGTGGTGGTAAAGCGCCCTTTTTTTGCCAGCTCAATGGCACGTGCCATATAACGTTTATCATCCTCTGAAAACGAGCTTTGCATGGTCATTACTACTCTCCTAAGCGGGCTATTTCTTCACCAAACTCACGTATATCTTCAAACGAGCGATATACTGAGGCAAATCTTACATAGGCTACTTTATCTAATTTTTTCAGCGCTTCCATAATGCACTCACCTACCAAATGACTAGACACTTCACGTTCGCCAGTGGCTCGCAGCTGCGATTTAATTATATTAACTACTTCGTCAACTTGTTCAGTACTTACAGGGCGCTTTTCAAGGGCGCGAGTTAAGCCGTTTAGTAACTTATCTTCATTAAACGGTTCGCGGCTGCCATCTTGCTTAATAACTCGCGGCATGACTAATTCAGCCCCTTCAAAGGTGGTAAATCGTTCGTGGCATTCATTACATTCACGACGTCTACGTACTTGGTGTCCCCCACCAACAAGGCGAGAATCAATAACTTTAGTATCTTTGGCGGTGCAAAATGGGCAATGCATAACTGTGTGTTTCCGTTTTAAAAACAAAAATGGCCGCTATCATAGCGGCCATTATCATAACAAAAATGTGTGCAGTTGTGATCTAAATTACTATTTTACTCTTGGATTAAGCGTAAACAGGTAATTTTGCACAAATTGCTTTCACTTTTTCTTTTACTTGCGCTTGTACTGACTCATCTTCGATGTTGTCTAGCACGTCACAGATCCAGCCAGCTAACTCTTTTGACTCAGCTTCTTTAAAGCCACGACGAGTGATTGCTGGTGAACCAATACGCAAACCAGAAGTAACAAATGGTGAACGAGGATCGTTCGGTACTGAGTTTTTGTTAACCGTGATATTCGCATTACCTAGGGCAGCATCTGCATCTTTACCTGTGATATCTTTATCGATTAAATCAAGTAAGAATAAGTGGTTGTCAGTTTTACCTGATACTACTTTGTAGCCGCGCTCTTGTAATACTGCAACCATTGCTTGAGCATTTTTAACAACTTGAGTTTGGTATGTTTTAAATTCAGGTTGAAGTGCTTCTTTAAATGCCACCGCTTTAGCAGCAATAACATGACATAAAGGACCACCTTGGCCACCTGGGAAAACAGCGCTGTTTAGCTTTTTGTAAATTTCTTCATCGCCACACGCAGAGATGATTAAACCACCGCGAGGACCCGCTAATGTTTTGTGTGTTGTGGTTGTTACAACGTGAGCAAATGGCACAGGGCTTGGGTAAACACCCGCAGCAATTAAACCTGCAACGTGCGCCATATCAACAAATAAGTATGCGCCTACTTTGTCTGCAATTTCACGAAACTTAGCCCAATCAACAATACCTGAGTATGCAGAAAAACCAGCAATGATCATTTTTGGTTTGTGCTCAAGTGCTAACGCTTCAACTTGTGCGTAATCAATTTCGCCAGTTTCTTCGTTAAGGCCATACTGAATTGCGTTGTATGTTTTACCTGAGAAGTTTACGTGTGAGCCGTGTGTTAAGTGACCACCGTGCGCTAGGCTCATACCTAAAACAGTATCAAGTGGGCTTAATAGTGCTTGGAAAACAGCGGCATTCGCTTGTGAACCCGCATGTGGTTGCACGTTTGCGTAATCTGTACCAAATAATTCATTTGCGCGGTCAATCGCTAACTGCTCAACCACATCAACGTGCTCACAGCCACCGTAGTAACGTTTGCCCGGGTAGCCTTCAGCATATTTGTTAGTAAGTTGAGAACCCTGCGCTTCTAGTACGCGTGGGCTACAGTAGTTTTCAGATGCAATTAACTCAATGTGCTCTTCTTGACGTGATGTTTCTTTGCTCATCGCGTCAAATAACTCTGGATCAAAGTCCGAAATATTCATGCTACGTTCTAACATTGGGGTCTCCTGGGCAACGTGTATGGGTATTTTTTACAGGCTTTATTGTACGCTTAAAACGACTCTTTGCCTACGCTCTTAAGTTGAGGATATTTAAACAGGGATTGAAACTATTTCACAGCATTTTGATGATGATATTTTTTTATAAACTAATAACAATTTTAAATGAATTTGATTTATTACATTTATTTAGCTTATGCGTTATGCCTAAAGCGATACATAAACAAACAAAAAAGCAGCCTAAGCCGCTTTTATTATCTGCCTTTTTTAGGCTAGCTTTTTAAACAATTCTGTACGCAAAACATCATAATCGTTGTGCATATCAGTGGCTAAACACGGTTTTGCTAATGCATCAGCTAACGGCTTTGGCATATCTAATTCAACATTAAGGATATCCTCAACGCTGTCTTTAAATTTGGCCGGATGCGCAGTCGCTAAAAAAATCCCCACAGCATCTGCCGCCTTATTTTCTACAAGACCTTGGTAAGCAATTGCGGTGTGAGGCTCTGCAATATAGCCAAGCTGTTGAATTTTTTTCATCACTGTTTGTGTTTGCTGCTCATCAACACTCACCGAATAAAAGTTATCATAACTAAACCAATTATTATCTAACATTGATTGCACACGAGGCCAGTTATTAGGTTTACTCACATCCATTGCATTTGAAAGCGATTCAATTGTCGCATTAGGCGTCCAATTTTTATCAAGCATAAAGCGCGGTACTGTGTCGTTTTGGTTTGTAGTCGCGCTTAGTTTACCTACTGGCATACCAATCACAGCACCAATCATAGCCGCACACACATTACCAAAGTTACCACTGGGTACTGAAATATGCGCTGTAGCACGCTTTTCTTTTGGCAGCTGTGCAATGGCTTCAAAGTAATAACACACCTGCGCAACTAAACGGCTAATGTTAATTGAATTTGCTGAGTTTAAACCTAATTTCGATTTTAGCTCTTCATCTAAAAATGATTTTTTAACCAACTCTTGGCAATCATCAAAACTCCCCTCAATCGCATAACAGTGAATGTTGTCACCAAGCGTTGTAAATAACTTTTGCTGAGCGAGTGAAATTTTACCTTTAGGGTATAAAATAACCACATCAATATTTGGTTTGTTATAAAAAGCATGCGCTACGGCAGCCCCGGTATCACCCGATGTTGCAGTTAATATTGTCACTTTTTCGCCGTGGTTAAACTGTGCCAAACACTCTGCCATAAAGCGGCCACCAAAATCTTTAAATGCCAGTGTTGGGCCATGGAATAACTCTAAGCAATAGGTATTGTCTTCAACTTCCACCAGCTTAACCGGAAAGTTAAACGCATTCTTAACCATCTGGGCAACAGTATCACTTGGTAGCTCGTCACCAATAAGGTGAGAGAGAATTTTGCTACTTCGAGTAACAAAATCCATATCGAGTAACGCATCAATATCGCTAAGCGGCGCTAATGACTCTGGGAAAAACACCCCTTGATTACGCCCTAGTCCTGTTTTTACAGCTTCAACAAACGACACTTTTTGTGAATATTCTTTTAAATTATGTAATTGCATGACTCTTGATCCTATAAAACATTTAATTGACGCGTGCCGTCGTTATCTAATTTACAAATATGGCAAAAACCTTGCTCGTTGATGTAGTTTTCCTCTAGCCACTGCGCGCATTGCTCTGCCGCTTCAAGCGTTTTACATACACTAAACAAGGTCGGCCCTGCGCCTGAAATACTCACAACTTCAGCACCCAGTGCTGGTAAGCTTGCTTTGGCATCACTAAAGCCGCTTATAAGTGGCGCACGGTATGGCTCTGCTATTTCGTCTTTCATAATGCTTAATGCATCATCAAAACGCTCTGTTAACAGTAAGCTACTAAACGCCGATAAACGCTGCGCAAATTCAACCCCCGCATGCATACTAAGCTCTTTTGGTAAAACAGAGCGCGCTTTTGCGGTATTGAGCGAAAAGCCTGGAAATGCGGCAACGTAATACCAGTTTTCATCGACAGGTAAAGCAATAGATTTATCAGGAATTAAATCACCCGTTAATTGTAAGCCACCAAGGTAACAAGGAGTGATATTGTCATAATGACGTCCACCGCTTACCAAACCCTCAAAATCGGCCATTAGCTCTATTAACTCAACTTGACTTAAATTGGTTTGAGCAAACTTATCCAGCGCTACAAATGCTGCCACAACAGAGCAAGCACTTGAGCCCAACCCAGAACCTATAGGCAGATTTTTTTTCAATTCTAATTTTACGGCTGGCATATTCGGCGCTACATGTTTACGAAAATGCACTAAACATTGATACGCTAAGTTTTCCTTCGCATCGCTTGGGAGCTTATGAGCGTATTCGCCACTACAAATAAACTCATCACTAGGCGCTTCACAAATAGTAACCACATCCCCCAGCAAGCTGCCATCAATTGGGGCTAACGCCGCACCGAGGGAGTCAAAACCAACCGTAAAGTTACCAATGGAGGCTGGCGCATAAACTTCAATCATAACCGCCTCCTAGCGTGATAGTGTTTTAAGAATATCAGCAAATACGCCGGCAGCCGTTACTGCGGAGCCTGCACCATAACCACGGATAACGAACGGACGTGGTTGATAGTATTGGCTTAAAATAGCCAGCGCATTTTCACCATCACGAATAACACTCAATGCATGTGATGAATCGACCGCTTCAATACCTACTTTACAGTGACCATTTTTAATTGTGCCTACATAGCGAAGTACTTTACCTTCACTCGCTGCACTTTGAATACGGTCGTTAAAGCCAGCATCCAGGCTTGGTAGTTTTGCCATAAATTGCTCAACGTTGTCACCTTGGGCGAAGCCTTGTGGTAATACCGACTCCACTTCTATGTCGCTAAGCTCTAATTGCATGCCTGACTCGCGGGCAATAATGAGCAGTTTACGTGCAACGTCAGTCCCCGATAAGTCATCACGAGGGTCGGGTTCAGTAAAGCCACTTTCTTTCGCTTTAATCGTTGCTTCAGAGAGTGATAAACCATCTTCAAGGGCACCAAACATGTACGAAAGCGAGCCAGATAAAATACCACTAAACTCAAGTAATTCATCGCCGGCACCAAAGAGTGATTGTAAGTTATCAATTACAGGTAAACCCGCACCTACATTGGTTTCGTATAAAAACTTACGGTTATTTTTATGTGTAGCTGCTATTAAATCTTGGTAATAAGTATATGAACTTGTCGTGGCTTTTTTATTAGCAGCCACAACATGGAAACCCGCATTTAAAAAGTCGACGTATTGGGCAGCCAAGGCATCTGATGAAGTACAATCAACTAGCACAGGGTTAACCAAGTGATTTTGCTTAACAAACTGTTCAACTAATTTTAAATCAAATGCTTGCTCTGATTGCGTTAGTTTTTGTTGCCAATCATCAAAAGCAATGCCTTCACCATCAAGGTGTAATTGACGAGAATTAGCCACACCGTATAGGTTTAATTTAATATTACGCTTTTCAAGCCATGCTTGTTGACGCTCAAGTTGGTTAATTAGCTCTTGGCCTACTAAGCCACAGCCCAATAAAAAAACATCAATTGAAGGAACATGAGTAAAAAAGTTTTCATGACAAATTTTAACCGCGTCATTACATAATTCGCCGTCAATAACCGCTGAAATAGCACTTTCAGTTGAGTCTTGCGCTATGGCAACAATGTTTACTTGTGCTTGAGCTAGCGATGCAAAAAACTTAGCCGCTAAACCTTTGTGAGCGCGCATGTTATCGCCCACTAGCGTTACTATTGCTAAATTACGTTGCACATTTACCGGCTCAATGAGCCCCGCTTTTGACTCTAAGTCAAAGGCTACTTGCAACGCACTTAACGCTAGATTTAAATCGCTTTCATGCACACAAAAGCTAATGCTAAATTCACATGATGATTGAGTGATCAGGACGATTGACACGTTATCATGTGCTAATGCATTAAATACTTTCGATGCCATACCCACTTTACCTTTCATACCAGGACCTGAAACGGTCAGCATAGCTAAGTTTTGTAGGCTTGAGAGTGCTTTTACTGGTTCATCAGATACCGTATCGTTACTAATTAGTGAGCCTTGTGCATCTGGGTTATGGGTGTTTTTAATTTCACATGGCACTCCAGCTTTTGCACAGGGTAGGATAGTTTTAGGGTGCAACACTTTAGCGCCAAAATAAGAAAGCTCCATCGCCTCTTTGTAAGATAGGAAATCAACCTTAGTGGCTTTTTTGATATAACGCGGATCGGCACTGTATACCCCATCAACGTCAGTCCATATTTGGCACACTTGCGCCTCTAAACACGCTGCAGCAATTGCCGCTGAATAGTCAGAGCCATTGCGACCAAGCGTTGTGAGTTCCCCTTTATCATTACTGGCAGTAAAGCCTGGCATAATATAAACCGTCGCAGGCAATTCTTTTAGTACCGCTTGAAAGCGTACTTTACTGGCGGCTAAATCCGCTTCAGCATCTATGTATCCGCCGGTTGAAACAATACAATCTGTTGCTTGTAGATAATGCGCGTTCTGATCGGCTAATAGGCTTTGCATTAGCGATACGCTAACACGCTCACCAAAGCTAATAATAAAAGCCCTGATCTTATCTGGGCAGCACTTAATTAGTGCAACTCCATCCAGCTTATTTTTCAATTCGTCAAAGTCAGGCCAGTTTTGAACTGCTCCTTGCTTTTCTTCTACTGCCGTTTTTAAGGCATTGCAGCGGGTAACAAGTGCATCCCATAACAGATTGAAATCCTGCCCCTGCTCTGCAGCACTAGCTAGAGCAACAAGTGAATCTGTCATGCCACCAGGCGCTGAAAGCACCAGTAACATTTCATCCTTTAATTGTGCCTTAGCTAGAACAGCGACTTGCTCTAAGCAGGCAAAGTCAGCGAGCGATGAGCCGCCAAATTTTAAAACGCGCATTTTTATGTTTCCTCATTCCATAAAACGAAAAAAGGCCTGTGTTCTAAGTGAACACAGGCCTTTAAATTTGTTGCACCGACCTATGCCACTATCCAGTAAGAATGGTGGTTGTAATAATAATGGTCGTTACAAGACTAAATGTTTTCATAAGCTTAAGACTGCCTCAACAAAGGCTATTCTGTCAACCCTAAATTAGAAGATAAAACAGTCTTTTTCATCATGAATTTTATTAATAAATGCCAAACTTATGCAAAGCTTCGTTAAGTTGTGTTTTATTAATCGGTTTATGAATAAAATCAATTGCGCCAAGTTGCGCTACTCGCTCTCGCATTTTTTGTTGAATGTCAGCAGAAATTACCAATACATAAGATTCTATTTTATTTGCTTTAACTTGCTCAAGCACTGCAATGCCATCAACCTCAGGCATGGTTAAATCAAGACACACAAGATCAAACTGCCCATGATGCAATTGCTCCAAGGCCTCTTTACCGTTTGTAGCCTCTTGAATATCGGCATCAATGCACTCGTTTAAACAACGGATCACTTGCTTACGGGCAACGGTTGAGTCATCACAGACTAAAATAGAAAAACGCACCATAATGACTATTTAATTAAACTCATATAAAACACCTAAACCCACTTTAAAATTAATTTACTTGCTCAGTCAGTAAAAAGTCAAAAATATAACCAATATAAGTAGCGAGCAGGTTATTTACTATAGCTTTTATTAACGTTATCAATAAAATGCATGAGTGCACAATACAAATTAGCAAAATCCCCCTCCTAATTTACAAACAAACTAGCTAAACACACTACACTTGGATAGGAGTACAATTGTTAAGTTTACAGGGTAATGCTTATTTAAGAGCGCAAAATAACAATATAATAAAATATATGTTTATTTTTAATGATTTATTAACTAATGTTTATAAGCGTACACCAATAGCTGAATAATTAAAGGAAATACAAGTCCCTCATGCCGCAAAAAAGTCTTTCAACAAAGTTACTCACACGGGTTTTATCAGTTTATTTTATACTGACTTTTGTGGTGACCTGCGGACAAATCTTCGCAGAGTATGTTAATACCAAAGATTACATACGCGATGAGCTCGGCACACTACAAAAAACATTTGGTAGAAGTCTAACCCGAGCAATTTGGGAGCTAAATATAAAGCAAACCACCACAACTGCAGAGGGGTTGCTTGATATTCCTATGGTTGAAGGGGTTATTATTCGTGATGATAATGGCGCTATTATTTCGCAACTAGGCCGAGCGTTAAACATTCACAACCTATACAGCCAGCAGCTTGTTCAAGAAGATGTGATTGTAGAAGACACCAAGGCTGGTTTATTTGGCTATACATTTCCGCTTATTTTTGAGTTTTCAGGCCGTGCCACCCAAGTGGGCGATGTGACTTTATTTTCTAGCCGGGACGTAATTTTCAGCCGCATTATGCTCTCTATTTACTTTTTAATTGGCAACGCCATGATTAAAACCACCTTTTTAATCATCTTATTTTTGATCGCATTTAGAAAGCTACTAACCGAGCCGCTCACACAACTCACTGAGCAAATTGAATACCTTGAATTAGAAGAGCTCGATGGCCAGCACGTTAAAGTCGTTACCGATGAAAATAACGAGCTAAAGGTAATGGAGCGCTCTTTTAACAATCTGATTTCTAAAGTTGTTGAGTATAAAAAAGAGTTAAAACAAACTCAGCATGACCTAATCGAAAGTAATCAAAAACTAGATCAACAAAACTTGCAGCTTGAACAAGATGTTGCGCGTAAAACATCAAACTTAAGCCAAGCAATGATCGATTTACAGCAACAAAAATATGAACTCGAGCGCCAAAAAGCGGTATTAACTGAAGAAGTTGACTTACGAAAGCAAACTGAGCAAGAACTGCTAAGTAAGCAAACTCAGCTACAGAACTCGCTCGATGAACTAAGCTTTGCGCAAGAGCAACTGGTTGGCTCAGAAAAAATGGCGGTATTAGGCGGTTTAGTAGCGGGTATCACTCATGAAATTAATACCCCTATTGGTATTGGCGTAACTGCTACTTCATTTTTGCAAGAGCGCTTAACTGAAATAGAAACCGCATTTAAGAATAAATCACTGTCTTCCTCTGCATTGGAAGGATTTATTAATGATGCAGCACAAAGCGCTCAACTACTCTCTCACAATTTAGAGCGTGCATCAGACTTGATCACTAGCTTTAAACAAATTGCAGTAGATCAAGCCAGTGAGGCTTTAAGAACCATTAACTTTAAGGATTACATCAATGAAGTTATACGTTCTTTACATCCACAGATTAAAAAAACATCCCATAGCATTCGCCTACATTGCCCGGATGATTTAATTATTAATTTACCAGCAGGGGTGATCAGCCAAATATTTACTAACTTAATTATGAATTCATTAGTGCATGGCTTTGAAAATATAAACAGCGGCCAAATTACCATAGATGTTAACACCGATGAAAACGACTTAGTTATTAATTACCAAGATAATGGTATCGGTTTGAAACCAGCTCAACTTAAGCGTTTATTTGACCCATTCTTTACCACAAAACGTGATGAAGGTGGCAGTGGCTTAGGTGCTCACATTATTTTTAACCTTGTAAAACAAACACTCAATGGCAAAATTGAAGTCAGTAGCGAACCTAACCAAGGATTACATTACCGAATTTCGTTCCCTAAAAACATGTCATCCCCCCTGCCACTTTTTAAACTCGACTAAGTAAAATCAGCCGTTTCTAGAAGCGGCTTTTATTGCTATGATTGCACAAATTTTTTAAATGGATCATTTCCCTATGTGGTTTAGTAACCTTATATGCTATCGCTTTAAACAAGACGTTTCGTACACTCAAGAAGACTTTGATAAGGCGTTAGAACAAGATCTATTTCGTCCCTGCACTGGCCAAGAGTTGGCAACATTTGGCTGGACAAAAGCATTTGGTAAGCATGGTGAAACGCTGTCTCACTTCTCACAAAAAAGTATTTTAGTGTGTGCCAAGCGTGAAGAGAAAGTGTTACCCGCGTCTGTAATAAATGAGCTTGTCGCTGAAAAAGTAGATCAGATTGAAGCCGAAGAAAATCGCCCTGTAAAGAAAAAAGAAAAAGATGAATTAAAAGAAAACATCTTACACACGCTACTGCCACAAGCATTTAAAAAGTCGAGCCTACAGTTTGCGTTCATAGACCAAGAAAATGGTTGGGTTGTAGTTAATAGTGCAAGCTTTAATAAAGCTGAAGAACTTTTGGCGTTATTACGTAAATCGTTAGGCACGTTACCGGTTGTTCCTGCGTTTGCTAACTATGATTTAGATGTATTTTTAACTGACTGGCTTACTAACTTTAGTACACCTGAGGGCTTTGCGATTGGCTCAGATGCTGAACTTGAAGAAGCGGATGACAGTGGTGCCCAAGTTAAGCTTAAAGGCCATGACTTATCGTGTGACGAAGTGAAATCGCACCTTGAAAGTGGTAAACGCGTGACTAAGCTTGCCCTTGATTGGCAAGAGCGCGTTAAGTTTATGCTACAAAACGATGGTTCAATTAAACGTTTAAGCTACAGTGAAACACTTAAAGAAGAAAATGCAGATATTCCAAAAGAAGATATGGCGGTTAAGCTAGACGCAGATTTCATTCTTGCATCTGAGGAAATAAAGCAACTTCTTGAAGAGCTTACTCAGGGCTTAGGTGATGCCGACGATTTAGCGTAAAAGCTTTATTAAATAGCATCACATATAAAAAGCACGATACTAATCGTGCTTTTTATTATTCAAAATTTTAGCTGAACATTTCTTTTACGTCTTCAACCAAATGCAGATACTCTTCACTCTCTAACATCTCTAAAGAAGGAATAATGCCTTTATCAATGTAGGTTTGTAGCGCCGCAGATTTATCTGATACTTGTAAAGTGCCTTCAAGGATTGCGCCGATACGAATAAAATCGATATAGCTAACCTCAGTCGAGCGATAGTTAACATCGGCCCAATGTTGTGCAACTTCTACAAACACATCTGGGAATTCCCATGCTTTCATAATTGAGCCGCCAATTTTACCGCTTAAGCGTTGAATTGCATGGGCTAAAAAGCTCGGATTAGCAAATACTTCAGGGTGTCGCTCAGCCTCAGTCAAAATTGGTAATACCCCAATATTATAAACCAATGAAGCTAAAGTAATGGCATCACGGTTAAGCGAGGTATGGGTATTTCTTTTTAAGTAAAATTCCATCAGTGAAATAGAATGCGAAGCAACATGCAGCGTTTTATGCCACGCTTTGCCCATATAGCCCTTTATTAGCTCATTGTTGGATACAAACAGCTGCTCCATTGCCATTGCCGTGGCTATATTTTTTATTTGCCTTAAGCCAATACGTGTCACTGCTTGATGTAAATTAGACACCTTTACAGCACGACCCATAATGGCACTATTTGCTACTTTAATCATACGTGCAGACAATGCAGGGTCATGCGCTATTGCATCTGACATTTGCATCAAGTTTACATCTGGGTTGTCAGCGGCTTGACGAACCTTAATCGCCACTTCAGGTAATGTAGGTAACACCAGTGTGTCGTTGTTAATTCTGTCAACCAAAATAGTGAGTAAGGCATTTTCTGTAGACATAAAATATCCCTTTGCTTTATGACCTACTACGCTTTACGGCAGGTCTTATATTATTAATTATTTCAATGCTAATGTAGTACTAAACATATACCCAAAGTAAAGAAACGTGTAGATAATTATTCAATTATTTACACCTCCTCCCCTGATTTATGCGCTCTAACGTCTAATACTTGCTATTTACTAGTGTGTTTTGCTTTAATGCGAACATGCTAAGGCAGATTAACACGCTTTCAGTACCTTAACTTACAGTACACCAGCTATAAAATTGACTTTTAAATAGGCAAAATAATGAACTTAAATAAAATTAGCCAAGCGATATTGCTCTCTGGCGCTGTTTTTCTTAGTGCCTGCTCAGAGCAAGCACCTTCTTCAAGCAACACAGCACAAAACTCTACGCCAGCGGCTTCAACAGCGCCTTCAGGCCCAACACTTGTTAATATTGACCGTCAACGCTTAGACATTTACACCGACTTTAGTTTACAAAGTGATTTATCGCACTTATCTGACAATCAAAAAGCCATGGTTGCTAAGCTTATTGATGCTTCAAAAATTATGGATGATTTATTCTGGAAGCAAGCATTTGGTAAAAATAAACAAGACTTTTTAGCACAATTAGATGATGAAAAAGTACGTCAGTTTGCCGATATTAACTACGGCCCATGGGATCGCTTAAACGGCGATGAAGTATTCTTATCAGGCTATAAAGAAAAGCCGCTTGGTGCAGGCTTTTACCCAGCAGACATCACCAAAGAAGAGCTTAATAACGCTGATGTAAAAGATAAAACAGGCCTTTACTCACTGATTAAGCGTGATGAATTAGGTAATTTATACAGCACACCTTATTCAGAAGAGTATGCAGTAGAGCTTGCTCAAGCTGCTGAGTTACTTCGAGAGGCTAGCAAACTAGCCGACGACAAAGAATTCGCCAACTACCTAAACTTACGAGCTGACGCAATCCAAAATGATGATTTTCAAGCCTCTGACTTTGCGTGGATGGATATGAAAAATAACCCTATCGATGTGGTTATTGGCCCGATTGAAAACTACGAAGATCAATTATTTGGTTACCGCGCAGCTTATGAATCATATGTTCTTATTAAAGATTTAAAATGGAGCGAGCGCCTAGCTAAATTTGCAGCGTTTTTACCTGAACTACAAAAAGGTTTACCTGTAGATAGCAAGTATAAGCAAGAAGTACCTGGCTCAGATGCTGATCTAAATGCCTACGATGTTGTGTACTATGCTGGGCATTCAAATGCAGGCAGTAAAACCATTGCGATTAACTTACCCAATGATGAACAGGTACAACTAGAAAAAGGCACACGTCGTTTACAGCTTAAAAACGCAATGCGTGCGAAGTTTGATAAAATTTTAGTGCCTATCTCAGAGCAGTTAATTGTACCTGAGCAACGCAAACACATTACCTTTGATGCATTCTTTGCTAACACCATGTTCCATGAAGTGGCTCACGGTTTAGGTATTAAAAACACCCTAACGGGTAAAGGTACTGTTCGCCAATCACTTCAAGAGCACGCTAGCGCTTTAGAAGAAGGCAAAGCCGATATTCTTGGTTTATACATGGTTGAACAGTTACTTAAAAAAGGTGAAATCACCGAAGGTACATTAGAAGATTACTACACCACTTTTATGGCGGGTATTTTCCGCTCAGTGCGCTTTGGTGCTTCAAGTGCGCATGGTAAAGCAAATATGATCCGCTTTAACTTTTTTGCTCAAGAAGGTGCCTTCTCTAAAAATGAAGACGGACTTTACAGCATCAACATGGATAAAATGGGCGATGCTATGGCAAAGTTATCACGCCTTATTTTAACCCTGCAAGGTGATGGTGATTACGAAAAAGTAGATCAACTTATTGCCACTCATGGCGATATTAAAGCGGAGCTTGCTAAAGATTTAGAAAAGTTAAGCAAAGCGAACATCCCTGTAGATGTGACCTTCAAACAAGGCAAAGATGTGCTTGGCCTTAATTAATATGAGCTAAATTAGTTCACATAAAAAAGCGTTACACTGTAACGCTTTTTTATTGTCTGATTATTTATCACTCATCACTTTACGAACAACCGGCTCTAGGCTTGCCATTCCCCACTGCTTGCCTGTTTCAATTGCAGACTCAATATCAGCGCCTTGCTGATGGGCTGAAATAGCCATTAGCGCACCAACACGATTACTGCTCGCACAATGAACAACCACTGACTCACCTTTAAGTTCTTCTAAAAGGCTAGCTAATCGTTTTGCATTGTCGATGTTTACATCTTGTGCACCTGCAATCTCAATTGCGTGGTAATTCATTCCTAAAGAGTTTACTAATGCCCCTTCATCCCAGTCTTGCTCATCTGCTGCACGTAAATTAATAACGTGCTTCACCTTAGCTTGCGATAGTTGCTTAAACTGCTCATCAGTCGGTTGCGCTGCTGAAAAAACCAAGTTGTTATGTGCTGCAAAGTTTTTAATGTTGGCGTTATTTACCACATCTATAGCGACTGGCTGCTCACTCGCTATTACGGTTGAAACAGCAATAGCTGCCATAAATATACTGGCACAAAGTTGTTTTATTAATTTCATACTATCCCCTCAAAGTAACTCATTCTAATTTTAAAAATACGTTTTTAATTGCTCTATCTGCTCATTAGTATAATGGATACTCGGAAACTTGCCCCATACAGGCGCAGGCCATGCAATATCTGTTTTGAAGCGCGCTATATGATGAATGTGTAATTGCGGCACCATATTACCAAGCGCGGCCACATTCAACTTATCCGGATTAAACACCTCAATTAATAAATGACTAAGCTTAGCCGACTCTTGTAAGTAAGTGATTTGTTGCTGCTCAGTTAAATCAATAATCTCTTTTAAGCCTGCAACCCTTGGGACTAATACAAACCATGGATATTGACTGTCATTCAATAACAATACTTTACACAATGGCCAATCAGCCAGCTCAATACAATCTTTTTGTAGCTCTGGGGCTAAGATAAAAGGGGTTTCACTCATGTCTATATCCTTAGTTATTTTACTGCACACTTTATAGCATTTAGTTGCAGTTGCACACGCTTGTGCTTTACCATCGGGGATAATTTTATGTAAGTAAAGGCAATCCTGTGTTAAAAAAACTAAAACACCTCTCACTGGCAATCCCCCTGATGGCGGGCGCATTAAGCGCCCAAGCAAAGCCGCTAACGCTTGAGCGTATATTTGATGATCCTAGCTTAGCGGGAAAGTCTCCAGTACAACTTAAATTTTCTCCCGACGGCAGCCGTGTCACCTACTTACAAGGTAAAACAGATGACTATAACCGCTACGATTTATGGGAATATAATTTAAAAGACAATACCAATCGATTACTTGTTGATTCAGCGCAGTTATTTTCAGGCCCAGAAAACCTATCAGATGAAGAAAAAGCACGCCGTGAACGCCAACGTATTTTTGGTAAAGGTATTCTTGAATATAAATGGTCAAAAGATGGTAAAGCACTGCTATTTCCTCTAAATGGCGACCTTTATTATTTCGACTTAAACACAAAAAATAGTAAAAAACTAACTAACACTGAAGCATTTGAAACCGATGCGCGCTTTTCTCCAAAAGGGAATTTTGTATCGTTTATTCGTGAGCAAAACCTCTATGCACTAGAACTGGCATCTGGCAAAGAAATTCAGTTAAGTAAAGATGGCGGTGGCGTTATTAAAAATGGCATGGCCGAATTTGTGGCGCAAGAAGAAATGAGTCGCATGACCGGTTATTGGTGGGCAAATGATGAATCTAAAATCGCCTTTACTCGCGTTGATGAAAGCCCTGTTCAGGAAGCGATTCGTAACGAAATTTATGCAGATGAAGTAAAGCTATTTAATCAGCGCTACCCATTTACTGGCACCAACAATGTTGAAATTCAACTTGGTGTTGTGAAACTTAATGACCAAGCTGTTGACTGGATTGATTTAGGTGAAGATAAAGACATTTATATCGCACGTGCTAAATGGCTAAACGACAGTAACACCCTATCTTACCAGTGGCAAAATCGCTCTCAGCACAATTTAGAGTTACGCTTTTACAACAGTAAAACGAAACAACAAACCGTCGCATTAACTGAAAAAAGCGATACCTGGATAAACCTACATTTTGACCTTGAGTTCTTAAAAGACAAAAAGCATTTTGTGTGGGCTTCAGAGCGTGATGGCTTTAAGCACCTTTATTTGTATCGAAATAATGGCCAACTTATTCGTCAAATAACCGCTGGTGACTGGGTTGTTGATAGCTTAAAAGGGGTAGATGAAAAAAATGGTATGGTTTACTTTGCAGCGCCTAAAGATACTGCGCTAGAGAGCCATTTATACAGCGCGCCTTTATTTAAAAAAGGAGCAATTAAACGTATTACTGAAAAAGGCCAATATCACAATGTCGTACTGGCAAAAGATAATAAAACCTTTATTGATACCAGCTCATCGGTCAACAAACCAAATTCAGCAGCACTACGCAAAATTAATGGTGAATTTATTACGTGGCTTGAAGAAAACAAACTAGATGACTCACATCCACTCACTCCCTTTTTGACTGATTTAGCACAGCCTGAGTACGGCACCATTACCGCTGAAGACGGCCAAGTTATGCATTACCGTTTATTTAAACCAGCAAACATGGCTAAAGGTAAAAAGCATCCGGTTATTGTTAACGTGTACGGCGGCCCTCATGCTCAACGAGTCACTAATAGCTGGCGTAGTAAAAACTTATATTTTCAATATATGGCGCAACAAGGTTATGTTATTTTTCAACTAGATAACCGTGGCTCTTACAATCGTGGTAAAAAGTTTGAAGATGCAATATATAAAAAGTTAGGTGTTGTTGAAGTAGCTGATCAGATTAAAGGCGTTGAATTTTTACGTACCCTTGACTACGTAGACCCTGCACGCATTGGTATATACGGCCACAGCTATGGTGGTTATATGGCGCTAATGACCATGTTTAAAGCAGGCGACTACTTTAGTGCTGGTGTTTCAGGCGCACCAGTAACTGACTGGGCCTTGTACGACACTCACTACACCGAGCGCTATTTGGGTCACCCTGATACGAATGCGCAAGGTTATACCGACAGTGCTGTTTTCCCATATGCTGAAGGCTTAAAAGGCCCACTTATGATTTACCATGGCATGGCCGATGACAACGTGTTGTTTACCCATGCAACTAAATTGTTTAAACAGCTGCAAGATAACAATCAACAGTTTGAAATGATGACTTACCCAGGCTCAAAGCATAGCCTTCGCGGTAAACAAGTGCAGACTCACTTACATCAAACTATTACTAACTTCTTTAACCGTAACTTTAATACAAACTAACTAGAGTTAGGTTAATCATTCGACTAAAGGCTGATACAAGTATCAGCCTTTTTTTATGCTAATAAGATATATTAAAACGTCAACACACAATAATTAAATCCATCTTAAGCACGGGTAACTAAAAGTCTAAGCTTCAGCGTCCAACTGTTATTGTATTTAAACTAACCGCTAAAACGAAATATAAGAAATACAATATTATGAAAATAAAGCTCTCTTAGCCTATATTTTAACTATGCTTATTGAAGAAAAATAATGCTCTGATACAGGAACATATTTATGCCAAACCTCCGTCGTTTTACTATATTTCAACGTCTAGCCATTTTAGTAGGGATTGTAATATTGGGTTTAATTGTATTGAGTATTTCGAGTTTGAGTAATCAATACCAAGCGCTCAAAAAAGAGCAATACCTTAAAACTAAAAATGTGGTAGAAACTGCATATAGCACTATTAAGCACTATGCAGCCCTTGAACAAAACCAAACACTCACTCGCCAACAGGCACAATCTCAAGCAATCGCCTCAATCCGCTCATTGCGCTACGATGATACGAACTATTTTTGGATAAACGATTATCAGCCTGCCATGGTAATGCACCCAATTAAACCAGCTCTTGAGGGAAAAGATTTAACTAATAACAAAGACCCTGATGGCACCCCGCTATTTGTTGAGATGGTTAGCGTTGTTAAAAAATCCGGCGAAGGTTATGTGCCTTATAAATGGCCAAAACCAGGTAACGACAACCCCGTAGACAAAATTGCGTTTGTGAAAGGTTTTGATCAATGGCAATGGATAATCGGCTCAGGCGTGTACCTTGATACTATAGACAGTGCCTTTTCGCAGCAGCGCACTATTATCATTATTAATGTAGTTATTATGATTATTGTGGTGGTGTTATTTAGTTACTTTATTGGTCGTAGTATTTTAACCCCTACCCGTTTAGCCGCCCAGATGATGAAAGACATCTCTCAAGGTGAGGGAGATTTAACCCGTACTCTCAACGAAAATGGTAATGATGAAATATCTCAACTTTCGCAATCATTTAACTTATTTGTCTCTAAAATTAGAGAGTCTTTAGTACTGGTAGCCAAAAGTGCAAACGATGTAAACGACCATGCTCATACCGTCGATGACTCGAGTAAAACCAGCCAATCATTTATCGAGTTACAAAACGACAGCTCAACTCAAGTGGCTGCAGCTATGGAGCAAATGACCCATCAAATTCATGATGTTAGCCGTAATGCCGAAGCCGCCGAACAAGCCGCAAATGAAGCGGCAAGTAATGCATCAAGTGGTAAAAGCGTGGTGTCGAAAACAATTACAGCTATTGAAGCCCTTTCTACTAACATAGAAACCGTAAGTAAAGTTACCGCTGATCTTGCTCAAGAAAGTAATAACATAGGCTCGGTACTTGATGTAATTCGCAGTATTGCAGAACAAACTAATCTACTGGCGTTAAATGCTGCAATTGAAGCAGCGCGAGCAGGTGAGCATGGTAGAGGCTTTGCCGTTGTAGCCGATGAAGTGAGAACGCTGGCCAGCCGAACAGGTAAAAGTACCGATGAAATTCAAGCCATGATAGCTAAACTGCAAGAAGGCGCTAAAGCTGCGGTTGAAGCGGTAAAATCTAGCCAAGAAATTTCTATCTCAACCGTTGAGCAAGCTTCTGCTGCCAATACCTCGCTTGATGAAATAGACAGATTGGTATCGGTGATCACCGATATGAACGGCCAAATTGCAAGAGCAACAGAGCAGCAAACATCGGCCGCAGATGAGGTGAATTTGAGAATTAACGACCTCTCGCAATCAACTGAGCAATCACTGGGTAACACCAATGATTTAACCCGTGCTAGCGACAAACTGAAACAAAGTAGTGTTGAGTTATCAAGCGTGGTATCGCGCTTTAAGCTTAGTTAACTCAATTAAAAAAGCCCTGATTTTCAGGGCTTTTTAGACATATTTATATAGAGAATTATAAACAGTATTGGGCAAATAAACTGCTTACTGATGCTGCCGTTGGTTTGCCATGTTGCCAGTCACCGCCTTCAACGCCACTACCGGCAATATCCATATGCACATAAGGAAGTGGTAGTGCTGATTCACTGCCATGTTTATCTAATCCGCCTACTACTGCTAAAAATGCCATTGGAAATTGGTGTCCGCGTGCTGTAACAGCAGAAGCTGCATTATTACTAGAGAGTACGTCATCGGCTAAAGTACGTGGCTTTATAAAGTCATAATCTTCACGACGTGAACGGGATACTTCTGCACCGTCAGCCCATAAATCACCACAATCAGCTAATTGACGTGAAATATTAGCACTACGTGCTGGCCCATTTTCTACATAAGCACCATATGGCCCCATCGCGCGTGCAGCATGCCCTGTTAAAGTAGCCACAGTAAACAGCGTTGGGTTTATTTCGTTTTTAGCCAAATCTTTCATTTCGCTAAGTAAATCCCCCATCGCTAGACGCCCTTCGGCATCAGTGTTACCAATGCGCACTCGTACACCTTCACGGCTGGTAATGATTTCATCAGGAACAAAACAATCTGAACCAATTGAGTTACGTACCACCGCTAAAAAGGCAATCACTTTGACGCCTTTAGGCTGGTAATCAGCAACTGCTTTCATAAATCCAGCAACAGAAGCCGCACCGCCTTTATCACGGCTCATGCCCGCCATATAGCCGCCCACTTTCAAATCTGCACCACCAGTGTCATAGACTAAGCCTTTACCAACAAACATCAGTGTGCGCGTTACTTCGCCCTCTGGTACATATTCAAGTTTAACTACACGAGGGTGATGACGCTCTACCGCATAAGACGCACGAGCAACAGTGCTTAGCATCGGATAGTGCTTATCAATAGCAGCTAAATCGTCAATTACATCAACGCTCACTGCGCTATTGTTAAATAGCTCACTACAGTAATCAGCAAAGCGTGGTGGTGCCATACGCTCAGGCTCAGTACCACATAAATCACGTGCAGCATATTGACCAGCGGCTAACGCATTGACTGCTTTAATCGTTTGTTCATTGGCATCAATTAAACCGATTTGAGTAATGGGTTCAATACCTTGACCATGAAATTCACGCGCTTCCAAAGGCTGCCATAATGCTTGGCATGCGCCTAAATAGGCCACTTCTAGAGCATGTTGATAACGACTATCGATATTTAAAGCGGGTAAGTAAATCGCGGGGCTTACACTGCCCGACGCTTTTGCTTCATTGATGGCTAATTTAGCCGCATCAAAATAACGACGTACATCGTCATAGTCTCTATTTAAAGGGCCAGTTGGTGCTAATACCACACGTTTACCGGCAATAACTAATAAGGTAACTTGATTGCCTATACGTGAGTCTACTTGGGCTTGATTTAAAATTGCATCACGCAGAGGCGTATTTGGTAAATGAGAAAAGTCATCACTGATAATAATAAGTGCATCGTGTGATGTACAATCTAGGCTTGCACTTACTGGCTGAGCCAGCACTGCTTTTGGATATGCCATAAAAAAAAGATCCTGTTAGAAAACGTAGTCCCTATTATTATTTATTTAGCAATTTATAACCAGTGAACTGCGATATTCTGCATATTTACTGGCAACTTGGTGTTACAAGTTTTACACATCAAGAATACTGAGCTGTAAATTATGCTCTGGTTGATTTTTAATACCAACACCAATTCCTAATAAGCGCACGGGTTGCTGTAATCCACGTTGATAGGCTTTGGCGAGTAACTCTTTAAAAATAGCCGTGTTTAATTGATGATTCGCTTGATCTGCTGAGGTCACAACAAAATTAGCAAATTTAACTTTAACACTTAACTTATTAATTTTATTTTGCAACTGCTGCTTATTTAGCCTAACAGTGAGCTCATCTAACAGTTGCGGTAATTGTTCAAGGCACTCATCAAGGCTGTTTTTGTTGTATTCATAAGTATGCTCCACGCTCAATGACTTACGAACCCGCTCAGTTGAAACCCGCCCTATATGCTCCCCCATACATTTTTGATATAACGATACACCAAAATTCCCCACATGTTGCTGCATCCAATTAGCGCCTTTTTCTCGGACATCTTGGCCCGTGTATAACCCTTTTAAATTAAGCTTCTCCAAGGTTACTTTACCCACGCCTGGAATTTTACCTAGTGGTAATTGGACTAAAAACAAGTCAACCTGTTCAGGCAATACCACAAATTGGCCATTGGGCTTATTTTCATCACTAGCAATTTTGGCTATAAATTTAATTGGCGCAATCCCCGCAGAGGCGGTCAGCCCAGTGGTATTAAAAATATCAGCGCGGATCTGCTCAGCAATTAACGTTGCACTGCCTTTAAATGCAGTACTGTCGGTCACATCCAGGTATGCTTCATCAAGTGAAAGAGGTTCTACTAGGTCTGTATAGCGGTTAAATATAGTGCGAATTTGGGTTGATACTTGTTTATAAACAGCCATTCTTCCGGGCACAATAACTAAATCGGGGCAAAGCTGTTTGGCATGATAGTTAGACATAGCAGAGCGCACACCATATTCTCTGGCAATGTAATTAGCGGTAGAGAGCACTCCTCGGCGACTATTACCGCCAATAGCCAGCGGTACGCTTGCAAGCTTAGGGTTGTCGCGCATTTCAACGGCTGCATAGAAGCAGTCCATGTCTATATGAATAAACTTTTTCATCACACAATAACAACTGTTTATTTATACAGCCATTATTGTGGAATCGCTATTAATTAGCAAGCATGTTGTTATCTAAAAAGAGCGCCTATTTTTTTTGGGCTTATTAAAACAATACATCCAAAATAGTACTTCTAAACAGAAGCCTAATAAAATCAAAATAATTGCTCCTGCCTCATTACCCATAGCGTAACAAGTGAACGAAGCTATAAAAACAGTGCATGCCAATAACCAATTAATTATATTCTGCATAGTTCTCTCCTTGTGTGTTAATAGTTACTATAGTCATGAATTCAAAGAGGTACAATTTTAACTCTCGAATTTTTTGCCCGCTATAATTCCCTTGAGCTCATCCGACCATGTTGCTAATCTAAATACTTTAAAACTAAGAGCTATAAATACATGGAAACGTTTAAACAACAACATCCTATTCATACCGATATTACTGTAGCGTGGGGCGATATGGATGCCCTACAGCATGTTAATAACTGTGTTTACCTTCGTTATTTTGAAATAGCCAGAATCGATTTTTTAAATAAATTAAATTTATTTGATACTATCAATGCTAAAGCCACAGGCCCTGTGATCAGTGAAAATAATATTCGTTACAAACGCCCTGTGACGTTTCCTGACACATTAAGCGTAGGTATTACTATTAGTGATATAAAATCTGACCGGTTTGTAATGAATTACAGTGTATTTAGTCATGCGCAAAATGCAATAACCACCACCGGCATGTCGAAAGTGGTGATGTTTGACTTTAAAACAGGGCAAAAAGCGACGATAACAGAACCTTTGTTATCGGCTTTAAAAGCAAACTCAGAAAACAAATAATTAGGATTAGTAATGCAATATAGTCAATTAGGCAGTAGTGATGTTAGTGTTTCGAGAGTCTGTTTAGGTAGTATGACTTGGGGAGTACAAAATACCCAGCGCGATGCAGATGAGCAAATAGCCTATGCCCTTGAACGTGGTGTTAACTTTATTGATACAGCAGAAATGTACGCGGTACCGCCCACGCCCGACACCTATGGTAAAACAGAGGAAATTATAGGGGATTGGGTCGCACGTAATCCACAAAAACGCAAAGACATTGTTATTGCAACTAAAATTGCCGGTAATGGACTTTCATGGATCCGTGATGGCGGTGATATTACTCGCCAAGCTGTTATTGATGCCGTTGATCAGTCGCTAAAGCGCTTACAAACCGACTATATTGACTTATACCAATTACATTGGCCAAACCGCCGCACCCCACATTTTGCAAGGCAATGGCCAGGTATGCTCAAGTTTACCGAGGTCGATGCAAAACAACACACCGCAGATATGCTTGATATTTTAGAGGGTTTAGATGCGTGTGTTAAAGCAGGTAAAATTAAGCATTGTGGGCTTTCTGACGATACACCATGGGGAATTAGCCAATTTTTAAATTTAGCTAAAGAGCACAACTTGCCAAAAATGGTGTCTATTCAAAATGAGTTTAGTTTAGCGCATGCGAAAGATTGGCCTTATTTAATAGAGCAATGTGTGCATGAAGATATTGCTTACTTACCTTGGTCGCCTCTGGCTGCCGGGCTATTAACGGGTAAGTACCTCAATGGAGCGCGCCCTGAAGGCTCACGTTGGACATTTATGCAGCGCAACGGTATTTTTCGAGATACACCACAATCACAACAAGCCACTAAGGAGTATGTTGAACTTGCCTATGAGCACAACATAACACCGGCACAATTAGCGCTAGCATGGTGTAATCAAGTTGATGGCGTTACCTCATCAATTATTGGTGCAACTTCTATGGCGCAGTTAAAAGAAGACATTGATGCGTTTGAGCTGACCCTTAACGATGATGTGTTATCAGCGATTGATACCATATTCAGAAATAACCCAATGCCATACTAGGGTCTGTTGACCTTTGCAGATTAAAACTTGTTCTACATAGGGCGATTTAACCTGGCAGGTAATCAAAAACAGCAAAGAATAATACCAATTCGCTTAATTAAGTGGTCTATTTTGAGGCTGGAAAAACGTGTTGATAGCTAGGCAAAAAATTTGCTATTCAGTTGTTCTAAATGAGAATTTTTTAACGCAGCTAGTGACACGTTTAGCTCCGTAAAATGATTAAGTATTATTGCGGATTGGTATTACTACGCTTCAATGAAATTGATTCTTTGCTGTTCTTTATGTTTATTTTTTGGACATTCAGGTATAATAACAAACTGTCATTTAATAAAGAATTATCAGCCTTTTTTATGCATACAGCTCGTTATTTTTGCCTGCTTTTTTTAATATTCTCGAATAACAGTATTAGCCAATCTAAAAATCAGCTCACTGAAATTTTGTGGCTACAGAGCAACACTCCGCCTTTTCACTTAAACTCAGAAAGTGCTCAAACGGGTTTGTGTGACAATTTAACTGAGCAACTCATTAGCAGTATTAAGGATGTAAAACATACTCGGTTAGTTGTGCCACAAAAACGAATTAATAAATATATCAGAGAAGGCAAAAATGTCTGCTTCCCATGCGTAATTCACAAAAAAAACGCCAACCAAGTCTATACTTACTCACGCCCTACCTCCATCTACCCAGAGTTTAGTATTATTACCACTAACCAAAAAGCACGAACACTTACCAAAACACATGGTAATCCTATAAATTTAATTAGCTTGCTTAGCGATGAAAACTTTACCTATGGACAAGCCGCAGCGCGACGGTTTTCGCCACACATAAATATGATTATTGAAAACGCTTTGAGCCACCATAACGTCTCTTTAAGCTTAAGTAGTGACAATGAAAGTGGCGTTGTGATCGATAGATTAAGACATGGTTTTTTAGATTACTCGCTCGACTACCCTTTTATGGCTAGTTACTTTAACCAGCAACAACACCCCATAAAAATCGTTAGCATACCTATAGCTCAAAATACGAATTCGTTAATTAAAGGCGCTATAGGCTGTTCGACTAATGCGCCCAATAATTTTGCTAATCAGGCAATTAAGAAGATTAATGCCGCATTAGAAAGTACCATACTAGAATCAGCTGAGCATCAGCTAAGCCAGCGGTATTGGTTAAGTGAACATATCGATAATTTTGATAAACAATACTATCAATACATAATTAACGTTGACTCACAGACCAATGATGCTCCAATAAGCACCGCTGACCAGAGTCAGAATAAAGAGCAACTTTAAACTCTCGACCCGCGCCCACCATTCCTACGCCAGCAGGGGTGCCGGTCATAATAATATCGCCCTCTTCTAAACCCATAAACTCACTTATTTCAGCCAGTATTTGCGCAGGCTGGTGCAACATTAGCTGGGTATCACCATGCTGAACTGCTTTACCATCAATGTGCAATTCAAATATAAATGATGACATTTCTGGCGTTAACTCAATAAAATCACTAAATAATACTGAGCCATCAAATGCTTTAGCTCGCTCCCACGGCAAGCCCTTTTCTTTTAAACTGCTTTGCAAAGCTCGCTTAGTCAAATCGAGCCCAATCCCTACTCCTGCAAGCTGCTTATTTTTAATCACAAAACATAATTCAGTTTCATAATGTAACGTATCCCCGTTATGAGTAGTAAGTAAGGTATCGGTGATCGCGCTATTAGGCTTATTAAAAATCACCATTTGCTCAGGGGGTTCATTGTTTAGCTCAGCAATATGTGCACTGTAATTGCGCCCCACACAAACTATTTTTGAAGGTTGTAAACGCTGAGAAGCGAGCTTTATTTGATTCATTCTCTCACCTGTTAATTACATAACGCATTTAATATTTTGGCATACTCTCAAATTATTAACGTAAAAGCGAATGCAGTTTTATCATATTTTTGTGACAACTACGGAGCTGAATATAATCAATTACATAGAATGGAATAAAAGTAAGGAGGGACTAATTTGGCAGGTTTTTGTACTAAATGTTTAAAATAATAAGCAGGTACTCTCTGTACCTGCTTATCAATAGATTATTGACTACTTACAAGTAACACTACCTTGCTCGGCAGCATTTGTTGTAATAGCTAGTTTAGCTATAGATACATGCCAATCACCTTGCGTGCTTAACTGCCAAGGCGAAAATACTTGTGCCAAGTCAACACCTTGCTCTGCAAAACAACTTAAGTTGATGTTTAATGTTTGCCATTGACCTGATTGCTCAAGGTTATCGGTAATATCAAACTTACCCTGGCAGTTTTCACCACAACCCATAGCAACCCACAGCGGGCTTGATGCCGCTTTGTCTACTTTAATTTGCATTTGCAGCTGGCCATTACTCTCAACGTATGAGCGTAAGTCAGATGGGAATGCCGCGGCTAAATTAACCCCAGCCAGCGCTTGACCATTAAAACGGATAGCTCGCGCATCTTCTTGCACATCTTTGTCAAATGTTTGAATGCTCACAGCGCCTAATGACTCACGGCTACTTGCCACCGTTTTTTGTTGCTCGCCACTTTTTAATACCAACGACCATGGTGCCTTTATAGCACGTTCAAACAACACTAAGTCGTCCAATTGTTCAGTCTGTTGATTTTGCTCTACCAAGTCATCTTTAAGTACGTTGCTATCACCGTAGGTTAAGCCAAAACCATAAGGAAGTAATGGGCTATAAGCTTCGTCGTTGCGGTTTTCATTGTCGATTGGGTTATTCGGCCATGAAAACGATAACTTTCCTTTAAAGTCGTGGTTAATTGAACCGTCTGCATTTTTAAACAATACATCACTAATTGCATCACCTTCACTGCCTGGAAGCCAAATAGCAACAAACGCATCACTGGCATTTAGCTCAGCATTAACCCACATTGGGCGACCGCTAATAAATAATGATACAACAGGGATTCCCGCATCTTTAAACTTTCGCAGTAGCGCTAAGTCGCTTTTATTACCGCGCTGGTATTCTAGGTTATCAACATCACCATTACCCTCTGCATATGGTTGCTCACCAAACACCACAATGGCTACATCTGGGCGTGCTTTGTATTCCCCTTCAACACTCAGCATTGCACTGCCTCCAGCTTGCTCTACAGTATCTTTAATACCTGCGTAAATAGAGCTGCCGCCAGGGAAGTCACTGTTGGTATTGCCTGTTCCTTGCCACGTAACGCTCCAACCACCCGACTGCATACCGATGTTATCAGCCCCTATGCCTGCGACTAATACGTTGGTCTTAGGCGATAATGGCAGTAACTGCTGCTTATTTTTAAGTAATACTAGAGACTCGCGTACAGCTTGTTTAGCCACTGCACGGTGATCGTGACTACCAATAATTTCAGTTTTTCCAGAAAGAGGACGCTTCGCGGGGCTTGGTTTATCAAATAATCCTGCGCGCACTTTAACGCGTAGGATACGCGTTACCGCATCGTTAATTCTGCTTAGTGGAATTTCACCGCTATTAGCTTGGTTAACCAAGTTGCTAAATAGTGGTTTCCACTCATCTGGCGCCATGTACACGTCTAATCCTGCATTAGCAGCTTGAGCACAGTTACTATTTGAACAGCCTTTAACTTGTCCATGGCCATTCCAATCGCCAACAACAAAGCCATCAAAACCCATTTTTTCTTTTAATACATCGGTTAATAAGTATTTGTTACCGTGTATTTTATCGCCATGCCAGCTGTTAAACGAAGCCATAACCGTTTGTGCACCTGCACTCAAACCACCTACATAACCTTGTGCATGAAGCGAAAATAACTCTTCTTCAGAGGCGATATTATTACCTTGATCGTCGCCATTGACAGTACCACCATCACCTAAAAAGTGCTTAACGGTGCTAACTACTCGCGTGTCTGACAAAAAGTCTTCATCAACAGCGCCTTGCAACCCTTTAACGATAGAAGCGGAATACGCTTTCACTATTTCAGGGTCCTCAGAGTACCCTTCGTAAGTCCGGCCCCAACGGTCATCACGAACCACCGCAACAGTAGGTGCAAATACCCAATCTATACCGGTAACCATCACTTCTCGCGCAGTGGCAGCGGCTATTTTTTCAATAAGTGCAGGGTTGTTTGCAGCACCCAAACCAATATTATGCGGAAATAAAGTCGCGCCAATAACATTGTTGTGTCCATGCACCGCATCAGTGCCCCACATTGTAGGAATGGTACTGCCATCTAAAGAATCATCAATAGATGCTTGGTACATTTTTTCTGCCAAATCAACCCAATCTTCAGGGGTTGCATGTTTATTATTGTTTGGAAACGAACCACCGCCATTTAAGTAAGAACCAAAACCATACTTACGCATATCTTCAACCGTGATATTACGGATTTCAGGTTGGATCATTTGCGCTATTTTTTGCTCTAGCGTCATAGTACTGAGCATATCAGCGATTTTTTGCTCCATTTGAGCGTCGCTTTTAATACCTGTTGTAATTGTTGGCCAAATTTCTTTTTGGTTTGTTGTATCACTGACACTATCAGAGGGTTGCGAGCAACCGCTGCTGGTTATTGCTGCTAGCATCAGCGCAGTAATTGAAAAAGTGCGTTTAATAATCATAGCATTCACCTAAAACTCAAAGAGGAGTTGACGTTGTTTTTTTTGCACCAAACAGCGCGAAATAAGTAATATATAAATAGCAGCCAATGGGTAGAATAAGGGCTAATTGCACACCTATATTATCAGCCAGCATACCTTGTAATAACGGAATAATCGCACCGCCAACAATCGCTAAACACAAAATACCCGAACCCTGTGACGTGTATTTACCAAGCCCCTGTAGTGCTAAACTAAAAATAGTAGGAAACATAATAGAGTTACATAATCCAACTAATAAAATAGCCCACATAGCCAGTGACCCTTGACCCGTCATAGCAATTAGCACAAGTAAGCCTGCTAAAATACCGTGACAAGCTAATACTTTGGCTGCATTTAATTTTTGCATAATCGCGGCGCCAGCAAAGCGCCCTATCATTGCACCTGCAAAATAATAACTGATGTAATGTGCTGCTTGCTGCTCTGGTAAGCCTGCAATATGATCTAAGGTTAAAAAGCCGACTAAAAAGCTGCCTATGGCCACTTCAGCTCCTACATAAACAAAAATACCAATCGCGCCTAAAATAAGGTGGCGATATTTCCATACGCTGCCTAAATCAACAAACTCAGTGTCGCCTTGGTTTTCAGCTTCACTGTCAATCGCTTTACCTAGTTTAGGTAACTTTAAAAAGGCAAAAATAATCGCCAATGCTAATAGGCTTGCACTGAGCATTAAATAAGGAAATTTAACTTGTTCGGCTGTTGCTTGGCTAATTTCAGACAAAATCAACCAACTACCAAATAAAGGCGCAACCGTTGTGCCTAAAGAGTTAAAGGCTTGGGTCATGGTTAAGCGCGAAGAGGCTGTTTTTGCAGGCCCTAGTACACTTACATATGGGTTAGCAGAAACTTGTAAAATGGTGATCCCTGAAGCAAGAACAAACAAAGCTAATAAAAATAGCTCGTATACATGGGCTTCTGCAGCAGGGTAAAATAATGCACAACCAATTGCTGCGACAACTAAACCGACAACAATACCAAATTGATAACCTATTTTACTGACCAGTTTCCCCGCAGGGATTGACATAACAAAGTAGGCACCAAAAAAACAAAATTGCACCAACATTGCTTGGGTGTAGTTAAGGGAGAACATCCCCTTTAAATACGGAATTAAAATATCGTTCAAGCAAGTAAGAAAACCCCACATAAAAAACAAGGTCGTAAGCGATGTTAACGCAAAGGTGTGTGTGGACCCTGGTTTTTGGCTGTTTTCCGTTGCCGATAGTGGCTGTGTGATATGTGCCATAGTATAATCTCTAATTATTTATAACTATCAGATTGTTACCTCTATTTTATTGCGTTTAGTAAAACTTAAAATGCAGATAATAGTTGCAACACCAAATGTAAGCGCTTACATTTATAACATACAAATAAAAATTATCAATTTATTTACAAAATTATTGTAAGCGCTTACACGCAATGTTAGGCAATTATTTTTGCTTAGCTAATTACTTTAAGTTTATTATTACTGCAAATGTAAGGACGTATCTCATTGTGTTTAAAACCATTTCGTTGCCAGGCACGTCAGCCCTTTTAAAATCACCCTTTATTTTTGGGGTTGCCACGGCCTCCTTTCAAATAGAGGGAAGTTACGATACGCGTCTTCCTTGTATTTGGGATACTTTTTGTAACAAGCCAAATACCATTGCTGATAATAGTAACGGCAACCAAGCGTGTGATCACATAGAATATTGGCAACAAGATGTACAAATGATTGCTGATTTAGCTGTAGACGCTTATCGACTTTCAATTTCTTGGTCGCGCGTTTTACACCAAGATGGCAGCTTGAATATTCAAGGTATGGCGTTTTACAAATCGCTACTGCAAGCTCTAAAAGCGCGCAATATTAAAACCTATGTCACTTTATATCATTGGGACTTACCACAACATTTAGAAGACAGTGGTGGCTGGCTCAACCGCGATACAGCATACCAATTTGCTCATTACACTCATATAGTCACTCAGCAACTAGAGGGCTTAGTTGATTCTTATGCGACCTTAAACGAACCTTTTTGTAGTGCTTACTTAGGCTATGAGATAGGAGTACACGCACCAGGCATAAAAAGTCAAAAAGCAGGACGCCAAGCGGCGCACCATCTTCTGCTTGCCCATGGACTCGCGATGCAGGTGATACGTAAAAATTGTCCTACGATAGAAGCCGGTATAGTGCTTAATTTTAGCCCTGCCTACCCACTCACCATAAATGATAAACGCGCTGCTGAGCTTGCCGATGATTACCATAACCAGTGGTATATTAAGGCTATATTAGAGGGCTGCTACCCTAAGATAATTAATCAGCTTACCAGTGATGTAAAACCCCATATTGGCGACGAAGATATGGCAATTATTAGTCAAAAAATCGATTTTTTAGGGGTTAATTACTATACTCGTATTCATTATAAAAATACGCCAGATCATTGGTTTAGCGAAGTTCCTCTAAAGAATGTTGCCACCACCGATATGGGCTGGGAAGTTTACCCACAGGGATTGTGTGAATTACTACTTTCATTAAATGATCGTTACACTTTACCTAAAGTATATATAACAGAGAACGGCGCAGCGATGGCCGATGTATTAATAGACGGTAAAATAGATGACATACAACGCATCGATTACTACCATAGCCACATTAATGCCGTTCATAATGCAGTTGATCAAGGCGTGAATGTGCAAGGCTACTTTGCATGGAGCTTAATGGATAATTTTGAATGGGCCTATGGTTATGAAAAGCGCTTTGGGCTAGTCTATGTTGATTACCAAACTCAACAACGTACATTAAAACAAAGCGCAATTGCGTATCGTGATTTTCTTAAACAGCGCCAAAAATAATAACGAGTGGCTTTTATGCTGAGTAAAAAAGAAAAAATAGCTTATGGCCTAGGTGACACGGCCAGTAATATTATTTTTCAAACCGTGATGCTGTTTTTAACTTTTTTCTACACTGATATATTTGGTATTTCGCCTGCGGTTGTTGGTACCCTTTTTTTAGTAGTCAGAGTTATTGATGCAGTAACAGATCCAATAATGGGCGCCCTCACTGATGCCACTCATACTAAATACGGCAGCTACCGACCCTACCTACTTTGGCTTGCTATTCCTTTTGCTGTTATCAGCGTGATCACCTTTACTACTCCTGCGCTTGATGACGGCAACAAAATTATATACGCGTTCGTTACCTACACCCTACTAATGTTGGTTTATACCGCAATTAATATTCCTTATTCGGCACTTGGCGGTGTATTAAGTCGAAATCCTAACGAACGCGTTTCCATTCAGTCATATCGGTTTGTATTTGGCATGCTGGGAGGTTTATTGGTTACTAGCTGTACCTTGCCTTTAGTAAAATGGTTTGGCGATGGTAATAACGAATTGGGCTATCAACTCACTATGCTGGTTATGAGCTGCCTAGGTGTGGTGTTATTTCTAATTTGTTTTCGTTACACCAAGGAGCGGGTGATCAATCCGCCGCATAAATTATCTTTAAAAACACAACTCCACGTTTTATGGCAAAATCAGCCGTTTAAAATCTTATGTATGGCTGCACTGGTATTATTGACAAGTATGGTGCTGCGCACGACATTAGCTATTTACTATGTAAAATATGTGCTTGGCAAAGAAGATTTAATCACCGAATTTGTAACCTTAGGTATGATTGGTAATATTTTAGGCTGCGCTTGCGCACAACCTTTAAGTAAACGCTTTGATAAAAAAGCGGCTTATGTTTATCTGCAATATATTTCCGCCATATTGAGCTGCCTTGCTTTTTTTGTCCCTAATGAACACGTTTTACTGGCTTTTTTAGTGTATTTTTTATGGTGTTTTTTCACTCAAATGGCAACGCCTTTATTATGGGCAAAAATGGCTGATGCTATTGATTACGGAGTCTGGCAGAATGGCCGTCGACTCACCGGTTTAGTTTACGCAAGCATCGTATTTTTTATTAAATTGGGGCTTGCATTAGGCGGAGCGATTGCCGGTTGGTTACTTGCTTATTATCAATATCAAGCCAATGTGGAATTAAGCGAGGCAACTAAAAACGGTATTTTAACCTCATTCACACTCTACCCTGCGATTGGCAGTGTACTTGTGGCTTTAATAATGAGTAAATACAGCCTAGATAATAAAACCATTAAAAAAATCACTGCCGATTTAACACAAAAAAGCAATTTGTAGCAAGGAATAGTATGGCCACCATTTATGAAGTGTCAAAGCTTGCAGGGGTGTCACTTGCCACTGTTTCAAGAGTAATGAACAACAATGCAAATGTAAGTGATGCAACCAGAAAAAAGGTTACCTTAGCCATGGAAGAGCTAGGCTACCGTCCTAATTCTATTGCGCAATCACTGGCTTCTAATTGCTCTAATAGCGCGGGCTTGTTAGTTTCAGAGCTTAAAGGTCCATTTTATGGGCCGATGATGAGCGGTATAGAGAACACCTTAAGAAACCAAGGTAAACACGTTATTATTACTGCAGGACACAGTGACGCAGAGCGAGAGCAACAAGGCATCGAATTTTTAATTAGCCGCAATTGCGACGCACTTATTTTACATGTTGAAGCTATTAGTGATGAATACTTAATAAAGTTAAGTAAAGGCAAAACCCCGTTTGTTTTGCTTAACCGCTACATTGAAGAGCTCGCCGATCGCTGTATTATTCTTGATAATACTAAAGGCGGCTATTTAGCCACTAAATACATTCTTGAGTCGGGCCATAAAGAGATTGCCTATATTAGCGGTCCACTGTGGAAAAAAGATGCTCAAGAGCGCTTAAACGGACATAAGCAAGCACTTGCTGAATACGCCATTGAATTTGATAAAAGTAATTTATTTGAAGGTGACTTTGTCGAAGAAAGTGGCTACGAAGGCTTCGCTACACTTTATAAAAATAACCCCGCATTTACCGCCTTAGTATGTGCCAATGACGAAATGGCAACCGGTGCCATGGTGAGTGCCAGAGAGCATGGTATACAACTGCCTTCGCAGCTTTCTATTATCGGCTACGATAACGTGTTTTTTACCCGTCACGTTTATCCTCCGTTGAGCACTATAAACTATCCTATCGATGAGATGGGTAAAGTGGCAGCGCAGTGGGTACTGAGCCATGTTTATCAAAAAAGCGTACACCCCATTCAAACGTTATTTGAGCCCGAGTTAATTATACGCCAATCTGTGGTTAAACCTTTAACATCAAGCTAATAGGGGAGTTAAACAAGCTGATTGAGTAATGCTAAATTTATTGGTTTTAGCAATACCTGCTCTATTTCTAGTTGCCTGATATGCACAGCATCAGGCTCCATACCACTAATAATGACGCGTTCAATGTCAGGGTAATGCTGTTTAATAAACCCTGCTAGCTCTAAACCAGTTCCATCTGGCAAATGCATATCGAGCAATACTTTATCGTAATTACTGTTATGTTCAAGCATTGCTTTACAGTCTTTAACACTTGTTGCTATATCGGTATCTACATCCAAGCTTTCTAATAATAACTGGGTAATTTGCGCGGCATCGGCATCGTCTTCTACTAATAGAAAGCACTTTTTGTCGTTACTCGGTTTGGGTATTGGCTGAACCGGCGAAACCGGTTGTTCTTTTTGTCCAAGCCTTAATTCTAAACATTGATAGAGCAAGTGGGAATCCACAGGTTTGGCAATCATATCGTCAAACCCTAACGCATTGAGTTCGTTATGAATGCCTTTCATAGTTGCTGCGGTTAAGGCTATGATTGCGCCTTTAAATCCTAGTTTTCTAAGCTCAATAGCAGCTTCTTTTCCGCCCATTACCGGCATATGGATATCTAAAAAAATAATATCGTAGGTAGTGTGCCCGTCTGCTAGTTGTTTTTTTACTTTGTCGAGTGCTTGTTTACCATTATCAGCATAATCTACTTCAGCGCCTGCCGAACCAATTAAGTGACCAACTAGCACGCGTAAATCGCGTAAATCATCAACCACCAACACTTTGCCGCTCACTTGGCAGGGGGCTACTTTTTGCTGCATATTGGGGGTTAAATCAAGTTTTAATAAATTGCGCTCTACCTGTCTGATATCACCAGGGTATAAGGAAATGGTAAACGTTGAGCCTTCACCAACATGAGAGTCTAATGAAATATCGCCCTGCATACGACTAAGCAGTTCAGAACAAATAGCTAAACCTAAACCTGCACCACCTACTGAGCGTGACTCTACATCGGCTATCTGCTCAAAAGGCTTAAAGATGAGCGCTTGTTTTTCTGGAGCAATACCTAAGCCTGAGTCTTTAATACTAAAAAATAGCATTTCACGCTCAGCGACCATATCAGTCCATGCGTTAACCACAATTTCGCCTTGCTCGGTAAATTTAATCGCATTATTAATCAGGTTAATAAGAATTTGTCTAAGCCGAGTAGCATCGATACGAACGACTAGTGGCAAAGGCTCCAGTGATTCAAATTTTAGTGATAAACCTTTATCCAGCGCTGATACGCGCATTAACGTAAATACGTCAGCCATTAGGCTATCAAGGTTAACCTCTGACAAACTGAGTTCAAGCTTATCAACAGCAATTTTAGATAAATCCAAAACGTCATTCAGTAAGCTTAATAAATGCTTACCATTACGATAAATAACACCTAGCTCGTTTTCAGCCTGCTTGTTAAAGTCACTAAGCATCAACAACTCGGTATAGCCTAAAATAGAAGATAGCGGTGTGCGCAATTCGTGGCTTAAATGTGCTAAAAAGCGATCTTTTGAGCGGTTTTCAGCCTCCGCTTTTAAACGCTCCACTCGCTCATCTTCCACATCTCGACGTGCTAATGCATAACGAATAGAGCGGGCAAATCGGCTACCACTCATTTCACTTTTAACTAAGTAATCAACGGCTCCAGCATCAAGCGCAGCTGAATCGAGGGCATCGTTAGATTGCCCAGTAAGCATAATAATAGGCCCACAGAAACCATTTTTAAGCGCTTGTTTTAGCACACTTAAGCCATCAGAGGCCCCTAAGCGATAATCAAGCAAGCAAATATCATGTTGATTTTTACTCAACACTTCCACCGCCTGCTCAGGAGAAGTTATCCACTCTATGTCAAACACATGGGAACTGAGCTGCTCTAAATAGTCACGAGTTAAAATATAATCATCTTCATCGTCTTCAACCAATAGCAGTTTAGTTGCCTTTGCTAACATAGCCTCTCCTGTTTTAATAATATGCTTAATCGTTAAACGTGCTTGGTAGCTCTACAAACTCAACCCAGTATTTACCCAGTGTTTTCATCAACTCAACTAAGCCATCAAACGTAACAGGCTTAGTTATGTAAGACGCAGCACCTAGGTTATAGCCTTTAACCATGTCTTCTTCTTGCTTAGAGGTGGTTAAAATTACCACTGGGATGCCTTTTAAATTAGGATGCGCTTTAATAGCTTGAAGTGCTTCGCGGCCATCCATTCTCGGCATGTTTAAATCAAGTAAAATTAAGCCTGGTCTTGGCGAGATGCTTTTATCTTCAAACTTGCCTTTGCGCTCTAAGTACTCTAAAAGCTCTACACCGTCTTCAACAAAGTGTAATTCATTTAAAACGCGACTTTCTGCAAGCGCGTCTTGGGTTAACAAACGATCATCTTCATCATCATCTGCCATTAAAATGGTAATCGGTTTTACGGTTGTTAATGGCATATTATGCCTCTCCTTTTAATGTGAATAACTCTGCATCCACGGGTAATTTAATGATGAAAGTTGCCCCTTCACCTAGGGTACTTATCGCGGCAATAGAGCCACCGTGACGCTCTACAATTCGACGGCAAACAGACAAACCTATACCCGTCCCTTTGTATTGTGAGCGACCATGTAAGCGCTGAAATGGTACAAATATTTTATCCGCGTACTCATCTGAGAAACCGATACCGTTATCCCTGACTGTAATTACATGCCAACTTATTTCACTGTTATGATCTTCACTAAACTCGCTCACTCGTTCAAAGTCAATATTAATAACAGGGTCTACGTTAGGCCCTCTAAACTTCACCGCATTTGAAATTAAGTTTAAAAACAGCTGATGCATTTGACTCGGATCAGCCTGAATAACGGGCATATTAGCCGTGACAATTTGTGCATTACACTCATTAATCGCTATTTCTAAATCACTTTTTATATCATTCAAAATGCTGTTTAAATCGGTATCGGTAAAATCTTTACCTCGGGTGGTTACTCGAGAAAACTCTAATAAATCATTAATTAAATTAGACATTCTTTGCGCGGCATTTTTCATGCGGGCAATGTAGTCTGTACCTTTTTCGCCTAACTCGTCTTTAAACATGCTCTCAAGCCGGTCGCTAAATGCTTGAATTTTCCTTAGCGGCTCTTGCAAGTCATGACTGGCAACAAAGGCAAACTCTTCTAACTCTCGGTTACTGCGACTTAATTCATCAGAATACAAGGTAAGCTCTTGGGTACGTTCAGTTACTTTACTCGCTAAGGTTTCATTTTGCATTTCCAGCTCTGCGCGATACACGGCCGCATTTTTTAAATTCAGCCTCGCCAATAAAAACATACCCAAAATCAATAATGCGCTGGTAACTGCAGTAATACCAAAAGTGATCTTTGCTTCTTTTTTAATTTGCGCTAATTTCGAAAAGTGACTGACTTTAAACAGTAGTTCGCGCTCTTGAATATCATTAACTCGCTCACGAATTTCTCTATATAAGTCGCGTCCTTCATGTGAATTAAGTATTAGTAAGGCGCGCTGCTCTTTATCATTTAATGCTAATTTAACCGTTTTTTTAAGCTCAACTATTTTAGCTTCAACCAATAGTAACAACTGTGCAATACGCTGCGCTTGGCCATCAATTTCTGAGTGTAAGTCGCTCACATGATTAGTTTGAGACTCTATTTGTGCGATGGCATCGTAATACGGCACTAAATAGTCATCGGCTTGGGTTAATAGATACCCTCGCTGTCCCGACTCGGCTTGCACTACCGAAAGGTGTAGCTGCTCTATCGCCGTGCTTAACATATTAGTGTTGTCTAAACTTTGCTGGGTACGCGATAACCCTTGAATAGTATTAATGGCTAAAAAAGCATTACCAACAATAATACACAACACTATAGAGATAAATAACGCCCATACTACATTTGCTTTGCCTTGCTGTTTGCGTTTAATCATTTATCATCCTGAATTATTTAGGGTTACTTCGACTCTGAAATAAGCTGCAAACTGTCACTGCACGCTTGGCAATTAGCAATTATTTTATCCAGTGCGGCGAGCGCTTTATCTTTTGGCATATCGTTTTCAAGTACTAGCTTAATCAGCTCGGCATTCATCGAAATACGATTTAGCGGCGCACGCGCGTCGTGTACCAGCTCATTCAAAGGTTTTGCCTGTTGTGGTGATGCCATTAAAGTCCTCGTTTTGTTGTGATTAAATTTACATGCTGGTTATTTATACTCGCCAATACCACCATAAGCATTTAAACGGTTATATAAGGTTTTAGTGCTAATACCCAGCATTTGTGCTGCTAATGTTTTATTCCCTTGTACTTTATCGAGCGTGGCATGAATAAGTTCTTTTTCAACTTCTTCAATAGTTTGCCCTGCTGATACCTGCTTGTCCTCAGGTTGAGTATTAACCCTTGAAAAAGGCGACTCTAAGTTATCTGGTAAACTAATTGTGCTGGTTTGCGGGTCGCTCATAATAAAAGCGCGGTGAATGGCATGGCGAAGTTCACGTACGTTGCCCGGCCATTCGTAGGTTTCTAGCTCTTTAAGCTGCTCATTAGCCCAAGCAAACGCTGTACCGTTTTCATCGTTTAACTGCCCTAAAAACGATTTAGCAAGTAACGCAATATCTTCTTTTCGATCTCGTAGTGGCGGTATATCAATAGGAAAAACAGCGAGCCTAAAGTAAATATCTTCACGTAATATATTGTTCTGCGCTAAATCGGTGAGTGAGCGGTTAGTGGCTGAAATAACGCGGCAATTTACTGGTAACTCACGATTTCCACCAACTCGGGTTACTTTTTTAGTTTCGAGTACACGCAGTAAATTAGGCTGCATATCAATCGGCATTTCGGTGACTTCATCAAGAAATAACGTGCCACCGTCGGCTTGTTCAAACACGCCGTCTTTACGGGCAATGGCACCAGTAAATGCGCCTTTTTCATGGCCAAATAATTCACTGCCAATAAGCTCTTTTGAAAGCGCCCCACAGTTACTCGCCACCAGTGGACCTTCGCATTTACTAGCATTATGAATGGCTTGTGCTACCACCTCTTTACCTACCCCGCTTTCACCCATAAGCATGACATTAGCATTGGTTTTAGCTACACGTTCTATCATAGTATAAAGCTGTTGCATGGGTGCAGACTCGCCAATAAGCGTATCAAAATGATGAGTAATGGCGGCACTTTTTGCCTTTTTAACTGTTTTTTTCGGGCCGTTTAATACTAATTCTAAATCTTCACGTTGCAGCGGCTTTAATAAATGCGACACATTAGGCTCACACATGTCAGCTAAAATTCCTTTAACTGAAGGGTGCCCCGAAATAAGAGTGACTTTAGGCGATTGGCCAATCATTTTTAAATGATCTAATAAATGCAAGCCACTGCCATCTGGCAGCATAAAATCAAGCAGCACATGATCGAAAGTATTATTTTCAAACCACTGGTGCGCTTCTTTTAAACTAGTTGCTGTATTAATGTTGTGGCCAAGAAACTCAACAATATGGCAAATAACATCACTGAATTCGACGTCGTCATCGACTAAAAGTATATTTAACATGAATAATCCCTATGCTTTTTTACCATTCTACTTACCCTTTTATATAAATGAAAGATATACATAATTAGGGTACAAAGCGCGGCTACTTTATTTTTTAATCCGCCAGTTTAATTAAAAATAGCTGTATAGACGCTGAAATAGCGCTATTTTATGCGGCTTATTAAATCCCTATTAAAGAAATTAATACAACCAACTGATATAATTTATTTTTATTACAGGAGTTGTTATGCGCTTATTAAAAACCTACATTCACCCCTCAATCAATATTGAGCAAGGTCGTCAATTTTCTCGCCCAACCGCTCGCGCAATTGCATTTAAGCAACAACACATTTTACTTATGTATACTCAGCGCTACGACGACTTTAGTTTACCTGGCGGTGGGATTGACCCACATGAAAGCATAGAGCAGGGATTGATCAGAGAACTGAGTGAAGAAACTGGCGCACAAAATATAAAAATCTGCAGTGAGTTTGGGCTTTATGAGGAATACCGTCCTTGGTATAAAGATGACTTTGATATTATTCATATACAATCATACTGCTACCTCTGCCAAATTGATGAGCAACTCGGTCAAGCGCAGCTAGAACACTATGAACAACAAAATGGCATGCAGGCCAAATGGGTTGATATTTTCCAGGCGATAGCCCATAACGAACGCACACTTGCAAACAGTGACAAGCAAGGGCTATCGATTATTCGCGAAACTTACCTACTAAAAGCCATTGCGGCACAATTTTTTACCTAAGTGTTTAGGGCTGCGTTTGCGGTTCGCTCAGCGTTTTTTTAACCACATAAAAGCGGTATAGTCCTAGCAAATTACTACTTAAAAACAGGCTTTCCATGAGTATTGCCACTGGTGAGCCGGCAAAAATATTATGTGTTATCCAAAAAGAGGTTCCCACCACCATACATAACCTTAAGTGCAAGTCTCGATTTTGAAATGAAGCAATGGTTTGTATTAATGTCGCCACCAATGCAAAGGCGCTAAACCAATCTTGCCAAGTAAAATAAACGGCTAAGCAGCTTACTGTCATAAACCCAAACATAGCCCAAGTATGCTTAAAGTAAATACAGTAAAAATAACGCACCGCGGCAATAAACATTAAGCAGCCGGCACTGTTATAACTCAATATAAAAAAGTGTACAGAGGTTAATAACACTGAGGTAAATAAACAGCTTAAAATAATTCGTCGGGACTTAAACTGAAATGAAGCTAAGTCGAGTAAAGTGGCAACTGCAACCAACGATTGGGCAATTATAAACATAACACTCCAAGGCATTAAGGCTTAAAAATGGGGAGTGTATAGTGCTTTATAAAAACAGCACTTAACTTAAGTTAAGTCGCTTACGAATTCGTGATAACGAAATAGCTGAAATACCTATATACATTGCCACTTGGCTCAAGCTTAGCTGCGCCAACCAATGGGGTTTATGTTTGAGTAAATAACAGTAACGCTGCTCGGGGCTATTTAGTAATAAAAATGCCTCTTTAGCTTCTTTAAAAATAAGTTGCTGTGCAATAAGCTGCTGCTTAATCAGTTGATACTGTGCTTGCTCAAATAGTGTTAGTGGTACTTTAATTACACTTGCTTCGTTAATCACTTTTAATTGATAAAACGCAGGCGTTGAGGTCATCCAATTGGCAAACAGCAATGCAAATTCATCTTTAAAATAAAACTCTTTACACTTTTGTACGCCGTCTATGTCGTCATGAATAGCGCCTAAAACCCCCTGAACAATTAAATACCCATAACCTTGTACATCGCCTTGTTGCACTAATACGGTATTGGGCGCTATTCGTTGCTGAGGATACTTCCCAGCCAATTGCACTTTAAACTTGTTTACTAGCGCTTCATAACTATCGCCAAGCGATAAAAGTGGATTATCAGACATTAAAAATTACCATTTTTTCATTAAAGCATGCGTAATATCAGCCGCTGACACACCCACCCTAGGAATATATTTTTGGCCACACCACAAAGGCGAAAAATCACTTTTAGCACTTTTTTCAGCGCGACATCTTAAGGCCGTTATTGCACTGCTGGCGTGTGGAAACGCAGGAACCCCATTTGGCATAGCACCTAATTCTTGCATTACTCGATTTTGAATACCCCGTGCGGCCCTACCAGAGAACAATGTGGTCAGTGTGGTCTCATCTTGTTGCTGATCTAAAATAGCCTGTTGATGCAAAGCCGATGTTGTCGCCTCCTTGCATAGTAAATAAGCACTCCCTACTTGGACTGCACTGGCTCCTAACGCTTTAAACCGCTGTACATCACCGGCCGAAGCAATGCCACCAGCAGCAATAATAGGCAGTGATATATGCTCAACACAATGTTTAACTAACTGCTCAGTATTTTGTTGCAAGCTTAAATCCATAGATAAAAAATGGCCTCGGTGCCCCCCAGCTTCTAAACCCTGTGCAATTATGGCATCAGCACCATTTTTACTAAGCCAAATAGCTTCATCTAAGGTAGTAGCCGTTGAAATTACTTTAGTACCCCAGCTTTTTATTTGCGCCACAATAGCTTGCTCAGGTAAACCAAAATGAAAACTCACAACTGCTGGCTTATAAGGTGCAATTATATCAACAATCGATTGATTTATAGGTTGACGAGAAGCCCCTGCTGTTAAGCTTTGCGGGTCAATTTTATACTCTGTAAAGTAAGCGGCAAGTAATGCATGCCAGCACTGTTGTTGCGCGGGTGTGTAGTCAGCAACTGTATGACAAAAAAAGTTAAGATTAAACGGCTTCGTTGTTTTGTGGCTAAGTATTTCTAGCTGCTCAACTAATTGTGCTGGCGATAACATAGCGCAAGGCAAAGAGCCTAACCCTCCAGCCTCACTTACAGCAAGAGCAAGCTGCTCGTTTTGAACACCGGCCATAGGTGCCTGAATTATCGGTAAAGCGGTATTAAACAATGATGGCTTCATCTGAACTATCCCTGTAACTTTTTCAACAACTTGCAGTATTTACAGAACCATAGCAAAAACAGCAAGCAAACAACATCTAGATTTTAGTCATATTTAATGTAAAAACTATTACTAACAAATAGTTATAACTTTTTTAATATCAAAAAACTAACTGGCTTTGGTTTTGCACCTACCCTATTACATAATTTGTTAGGAGGTAAAATGAGTAACACAGTTGATACGATCAATCCCGCAACCGAGCAAGTCATTAATAGCTATACGCTGCTTTCTCAAGCTCAAGCAGAACAAGTGATCGAAAAATCTCATGAAACATACTTAACATGGCGATTAACCTCGTTTACCGAGCGCGCACAATATCTAAATAAATTAGCCTCTTTGTTTGAAAGTCAAAAAGAAGCCTTAGCAAAACTGATGACCGAAGAAATGGGTAAAGTCTATGAGCAGGGTTTCCAAGAAGTACAGCTTTGTGCTGACATTTGTCGTTATACCGCGGAACATGGCGCAGACATGCTTAGTGACGAGGAGCGCGACATGCAAGGCGGTCGTGCAATAATAAGCTATCGCCCTACCGGCGTGTTGTTGGGTATTCAGCCGTGGAACTTCCCACTTTATCAAGTTATTAGATACAGTGCCGCAAACATTATGGCAGGTAATACCACGGTATTAAAACATGCTGGTAATGTATTCGGTATGGCTGAGAAAATTGAAACACTATTTCTACAAGCAGGCTTTCCTGAACACTGCTTTAGCAACTTACTAGTTGATGGTAAAACTGCCAGCGCCCTTATTTCACACTCAGCGATTAGTGGCGTAACCTTTACTGGAAGTGATGGCACTGGTAAAAAAGTGGCAGAGCAAGCTGCCAAGCATGTTAAAAAAACCGTGCTAGAGCTGGGTAGCAACGATGCTTTTGTTGTACTTGATGACGCGGACTTAGCCCTTGCAGTCAAAGCATGTTTACAAGGACGCATTATCAACAACGGCCAAACCTGTGTTGCAGCCAAGCGCTTTGTGGTGGTCGATTCACTCTACAATGACTTTAAAGAAGCACTAAGCCAGCAGTTTAAGGCGATAAAAATGGGTGACCCAATGGATGAAGATACTGAACTGGGCCCTATGGCACGCGAAGATTTACGCGACAAAATTCATCAGCAAGTGCAAGACTCTGTCAATGCGGGTGCAAAAGCAATTGTAGGCGGCGAAATTCCGAAGCAAACGGGTTATTACTATCCACCAACTGTGCTGGAAAACCTTACACCGGGCATGCCTGCTTATGACGATGAGCTATTTGGCCCTGTAGCATCTTTGATTAAAGCCAAAGATAACGACGACGCTATGCGTATTGCCAACGACTCCCGTTATGGACTAGGCGGCGGTATCTTTTCAAAAGATGAGAAGAAAGCCATTGAGCTGGCTACAAAGTATTTTGATACCGGTATGATCAATATTAATGGCTACGGACTTGCTCAACCGAACTTACCATTTGGTGGTGTTAAAGACAGTGGTTATGGCCGAGAGCATGGTGGCTTTGGGATTCGCGAATTTGTGAATGTTAAAAGCATCATGATTCATAGCTAGTATTAGGTATCAGGTATTAGGTATCAGGTATCAGGTATCAGGTATCAGGTATCAGGTATCAGGTATCAGGTATCAGGTATCAGGTATCAGGTATCAGGTATCAGGTATCAGGTATCAGGTATCAGGTATCAGGTATCAGGTATCAGGTATCAGGTTAGTAAAATTAAACACCGCGCTTGTAGCAAGCGCGGTGTTTTATTGTCTGATGAATTTTTAACACTCAACTGAATGGCTCGCTGTATAAAACGCTGCAAACCTAAAAGCACTACCGTAATGTATTAACTTTTTCTTTCACCTAACACCTTTAACCTAACACCTTTAACCTAACACCTTTACTATACCTAGCTATTCTCAAACATTGGTACTTTGCGTTTATCTGCTTTGTTCATTGCCAATTCTTGTATATCTTGCTGCTTTTGCTCGCTTGGTTTTGTTTCTAGGGATTGCTGATTAGCATCTTCAAATACCAATTCGGTAAGTAAGGCAAAATGATCAGAGCCATATTTAGCAAGGCGCTTTATTCGTTTTACACTAAAGCCTTTTGAGTGAAACAAATGATCAAGCGGCCAACGCATAAAAAAGTAATTCGCGTGAAAGGTATTAAAAAAGCCACGGCCTTTACGCGGGTCTAAAAAGCCACTAATTTGCATAAATAAACGAGTACTGCGCGACCAAGCAACATCATTTAAATCGCCTGCGACTATGGTCGGGCGAGTTGAGTCTTTAATCGCTTTTGCTATCATTATTAGCTCACTGTCGCGCGGTCGTGATGAGTCTTTTTCTGTAGGGCTCGGTGGGGCGGGATGAATAAAGTGCCCCTGCATTTTTAACCCTTGGTGGTTTTCAAACAAAATATGTATAGAAGGAATATCATCTTCTATAAGTGCACAAATTTGTGCATCGAGTATGTTAAATTTACTAAATACATGCATGCCGTAGCGATTATCTTTAGGGCACTGTACTTGATGAGGGTAGTGCTTTTTAAGCACAGACAACTTATCTTGCCACCAACTATCGCTTTCTAAGGTGATAAGTAAGTCTGGCTGATATTTATCGACTAAGTTAATTAACTGCTCACTGTGTCGATTCGACATAAGCACATTAGCGGATAAAATTCTGATACTGTGATCACTGCTTTTTGGTGCGGTTAATACTTCTTTTTTAGCGAACCAGGTGTAGGGATAAATCCACTTAGCTTGAAGCGCTAAAATAACTAAAGCGACAGTGGCTAATAACGGGTATGCAATATAGTCGCTTTGCCACATACCTATCAGAGCCGCTATAACGATAGCGCTTGCTAGGTAGCACACCTGCAAGCGCACAAAGTCACAGCTACGTACCAAATAATGCTGACTGTATGACAGAGGTAATAACGTTATTAATAACAACAAGCCAGTAATTATGACCAATACAATGAGCATTTATAAATCCTAATAGCGCTGTAAAATAGAGAGTATTTCACGAGTGTCGTGCACTAAATGTATAATAGTGCGATCAACTTCAATTCGCACTGTGCCTCTTTCTCTATCTATTACTCTAGCACGCTTATAAATGTCATGCCCAAGGATATCACCTTGATAATAAGGCCTATGCCACCCTGGTGGAGTCCATCCTTGGCGAATTAATTGCTTGGCCTGTTTTTTAGAAATCCATTTTCTATCATGGTATTGATTATATTTATGCTTTTTCCAGTGATGCTTGTTTGCATGTTTATTCGCATGCTTGTCTGTATGTTTGTCTTTGTGTGGTACAGCAAATGCGTTTGTTGCCGTTAGCGTAAAAACCATTAATAAAATACTGATTAGTGTTTTCATGGCAATTCTCCAGTGTGATCATTACTGAAGAGTATTGACGGCTAAGCCTGAACATTACATGAAACGAGACAAATTAGCGTTGCTTGTACTGAGTTTTACAATGACTGCGCATAATCGCGGGATCACGCAGCTTCAGGTGTTTAGTTTTACGCCCAGCATGGCGCTTACGCCATACTTTAAATGAGCCGCTAGAGATATGCTCCCGCATAAAATTAACTAACTGAGAGTAATTTAGCCCATAAAGGTTTTCAATGGCTTCAAATGGCGTTCTATCTTCCCATGCCATTTCGATAATCCGCGATTGCTGTTCTTGATTAAACATATTCATTCCAAATTCGGTTAATACGCAAAAGTTAAATTTAGCGATCATCACTTGGTTGTGATGTTAAAAATATAACCTCTTTTTTATTTGTTGGGTTTAATTAAGTGTATGATTAATCTATACACTGAAACCGGAGCTAAAAGGATGTTTACAAAACTACCTAAGTGGGTCGAATATGGTGCGTTTACCCTCGCTTTTATTGCCGGTATGGTAAATGCAGTAGGTTTATTAGGGTTCGAACAACAAGCAATCTCTCACGTTTCGGGGTCGGTGACTTCATTAGCTATTGAACTTACTACCAACATCAATGCAGCGTTATTTTTAATTGCGATTGTACTGAGTTTTATATTTGGCTCGGCATTAACAGGGGTAATGCTCTCAGGGGGGTCACTTAAGTTAGGCCGCCATTACGATACACTCTTATTTATTGAAGGCATTTTATTACTGCTAAGCGCACAGCTACTTCAATATTCTTACCCTTATGCACTTACACTTGCCTCTGCTGCCTGCGGCTTACAAAATGCTTTAGCCACTAACTACAGTGGTGCTGTTGTGCGTACTACCCACTTAACCGGTATTTTTACCGATTTAGGTTTAATGCTTGGTAAAGCCCTAAAAGGGGAAGCTTTTGATAGCAGAAAGTGCTTGGTTTTTGTCTTAATTATTGCTGGTTTTTTAGCCGGAGGAGTGGCTGGTGTCGTGTTATTTAAACATTACTCAGTGCTGACTTTAGTTGTGCCCGGCATTTTTTGTATTGTTTTATCGATTACTTATCGGGTTTATAGGTTGAGTGTGCTTTAACCAATTCACAAAATCCCCTACCCTAAACTTATCAAATTGCCGATGTGCTGGAATTTATGAAATATTACTATTTACCCTCTTTATTGTTATGCAGTCAGTTAAGTTTAATTAATAGTGCGTGTGCTGAAGATACCGCGCAATCAATTGAACGTATCACCACCACAGCATCACGTAGTGAAGCGCTTTCCACGCCATTACCACTGGTGATCAGTGTATTAAGCGAATCACAGCTTGAGCTTATTGCCCCTACCCATGTAGAAGAAGCACTGCAACGCGTTGCAGGTGCCAATGTACAACGTGGTAATGGTCAAGAGTATTTACCCGCCCTGCGCTCGCAAGTGCTTTCTGGTACGGGGGCTTGTGGAGGGATTTTAACTGCTGAAGATGGTATTGCACTTCGTGCAGCTGGGTTTTGTAATATTAATGAGCTGTTTGAAGCACATAGTGAGATGGCACAGCGTATTGAAGTATTAAAAGGCCCAGGCTCTGCACTGTATGGCTCAAATGCAGTGCATGGCGTAATTAACGTCATTACACCAGACACGACCCAAGGTGGTGGTTTACTGGGTGTTGATTATGGCTCTTACGGTTATGCTCGCTATAAATTGCGTGCAGGCCATGCTATGGACAATTCAGGGTTCGGTATTAATGCCAGCTTTACCGATGATGGCGGTTACCGAGATGATGAAAGCGTTAAACAACAAAAAATAAATGTGCGACATCGATACGCTAACAACAACTTAAGTTTAATATCGGGGTTGACCTATACCGACTTAGACCAACAAACCGCAGGATATATTAGTGGCTTTCAAAGCTATAAAGATGGAGATATTGCACAGCAAAATTTTGATCCTGACGCCTTTAGAAAAGCCCGATCGCTTAGGGCTTGGAGTAAAGCAAGCTGGCAATTAGGTGAGAACACGCTTGTTGTTACTCCTTATATTCGTGACCAAAGCATGGACTTTTTCAAACACTTTTTACCCGGTACTCCGCTCGAAAAAAACAGTCAAACGGGGTTTGGCCTACAATCGCTTTATCAACATTATGTGAACGACAATACGAACTTAAAGCTTGGCTTTGATGGTGAGTTTACCCAAGCCGATTTTTTACAAACCCAAGATAACCCCACCCAAGGCTCTGCGTTTTTAGTGGCCACTGTGCCGCAAGGTAAACATTACGATTACCAAGTCGATGCCACCTTATACGCTCCATTTGCCGCTATTGATTGGCAGCTTAATGACTGGCTTATTAGCGCTGGGCTGCGTTATGAGCACATGCAATATGACTATCAAAATAATATGCTTGCAGGGCGTACAAAAGAGGATGGCAACGAATGTGGTTTTGGTGGCTGTCGTTATAGCCGCCCCGAAAGCACTAAAAATAGCTTTAGTAATCTTTCGCCAAAACTCGGTGTGAGCTATCAGCTTAATATAAACAATACACTATACGCTAACTTTTCAAGAGGCTATAGAGCCCCCCAAGCAGCTGAGCTTTATCAATTACAACGCGAGCAAAGTACTGCCGACTTAGACGCAGAAATAGCAAATAATGCTGAGTTAGGTATTAAAGGGGTGTATAACAATACTCGATACGGTTTGTCGGCTTATGCGATGAGCAAGCACAACACCATCTACCGCGACAGTGACTTTTTTACTGTTAATGACGGCCAAACTCGACATCGTGGCATTGAACTTGAGTTAGCACACAGCTTTAATCAGCACTTATCGGTTAATTTTGCAGGCACTTATGCCAAACATACATACTCGAATGAGCAAATCATCGGCAGTATTAATATTAAAGGTAACGATATTGATACCGCACCTCGAAAGGTCGCTAATATCGACTTTAACTGGCAAGCAAACGAGCGTGTTAACCTTGCTCTGCAATGGCACTATGTGAGTCGCTATTTTACCGACCCTGAAAACTTACATGAATATCAAGGTCACGATATTTTAAGCTTGCGCGGCCAATGGCAAATAAGCCCACAATTATTACTCAGTGCGCGAATAATAAATCTAACCAACACGGCTTACGCACAGCGCGCCGATTACACCAGCTTTACTGGCGATCGTTACTTCCCAGGAAAACCGCGTAATGCCATGTTGTCTGTAAGTTACCAGTGGTAAAACAAAAAATGCGCTATATAAACTATATAGCGCATTCTTTTTATTCATTTATTTGTTTATCTAACGGCCAGTACAATTAAACCTGGCACCACAAAGAACGACCCTAACACATAGCCTAATGCAGCCGATTTATTATTTGTACCAATTTCGGCTAACTTTTCAGCCAACTTAATCGGTATTTCACGTAGTACAGGAATTCCGTAAATTAGTGCAACCGCAAATACATTAAACATAACGTGTACTAACGCAATCGTTAGCGCCACTTCAGCCATAGGCCCTGTAATTGATGTGGCAGCTAATAGAGCAGTAATGGTTGTACCAATATTAGCGCCTAGCGTAAATGGATAGATTTGACGTGTAGTAAACACACCACTTCCCGCAAGTGGGATCATTAAACTCGTTGTAGTAGATGACGACTGAACCATAACAGTTACCGCCGCACCTGATGTGATACCTGCGATAGGCCCGCGCCCAATTGCACCATGCAGTATATCTTTTGCAGTGCCAACTAACGCTTTTTTAAGTAGTTTACCTAGTGTAGTTACGGCAAATAAAATCAAACAAATACCTGCTATAACCATCGCTGCACCTAGCATTTTTGTGTCTAGGAAGCTAAATGCGTCTTTTATTACACCCACAGCTGGTTTAACAAGTGGTTTAATAAAGTTGTAGCTCTTTAATGATAAATCAGCATCACCAATAAATAGGTGCGACAGCGCAGCAGACATTTTTTGCAGTAAACCAAACATTATCTCAAGTGGTAAAAATATAATAACGGCAAATAAATTAAAGAAATCATGAACCGTTGATGCCGCAAATGCACGTTGGAACTCTT
>Ga0310122_10000063_pt1 | contig 68525 bp, 59 predicted proteins | sample CB6_Bottom_1051__FD_203503 | JGI IMG/M metagenome (GOLD analysis project Ga0310122, IMG submission 203503) | Marine microbial communities from Western Arctic Ocean, Canada - CB6_Bottom_1051 | ecosystem: Environmental > Aquatic > Marine > Oceanic | place: Canada: Western Arctic Ocean | collected... | reverse complement strand
GTAATCATTACACGCTTTTTATATTAAATCTCACTGCTGTTGACAGGTTAACTTACTTGGGCTTTATATTCCACCAAAAGCAGTCTGTTTGCACAGGTCGTGTTAGATGTGCTGATAGTCCGCATAATCATCGGGAATGTGCTCATTCGCAGTGTGTGAGTGGGGAGGCCGGAATTTCATTCTGAAAGCCGTCAAGCCATTGGTATTCGCCTTAAGCTTGCGGTTCCTGAGCAGGCTCGAGACAAGCTTCGGGGTGTGTGGTTTTGTGGGCGCGACACGCGATGACGCAGCAGTACAGGGTGGCTATAGGCGGTGTTGCTGAAATAGGCATAGCAACACCGCACTATTTCAGCATCTGCATATTAACAAAGCCTGTGAACGCCATAAAAACCCAAAACAGAGGCGGAGTTTATGGCTAGCCACCGTGAATCGCAACGATTAATTAATACGGATTCCTATTTTACCACCCGCTGTTGCTTTAACTGCGCAGAATTTGAATTCAGGTATTTTTGCTGAAGGGTCGAGTGCTTCATTGGTAATCAGGTTGGCACTGGCTTCGTTGTAGCAAAACGCCATAAACATACTGCCTTTTTGGATACCCAGATCGGTACGCGCATAAGCGGCTATTTTTCCTCGTCTTGATTCAATAGTTATTAAGCCGCCAGGTTCAATACCTAGCTTTTGTAAGTCTTCAGGGTGGATGGATATCACCGGATCTGGCTCAATGGCATCCAGTATTGTCGAGTGGCGTGTCATACTGCCGGTATGCCAATGTTCAAGTTGACGACCGGTAATGAAAATCAATGGATATTCATTATCTGGCATTTCATCAGCATGAATATATTCAGCCGGTACAAAGCGGCCTTTTCCAGAATCTGTTGGAAAACCATCGGTGAAAATGATGGGTTCTCCAGGGTCGCCTACATTTTCCAGAGGGTAGGTTAAGGAGTCTTCATTCTCCAGTCTATCCCAGGTCATTCCGGCAATACTGCCCATCGCCAGGCGCATTTCATTAAACACGTCTTCTGGTCCGGTATAAGTCCAGCCACAGCCTAGTCGATTGGCTATTTCCTGAATAATCCATAAATCCTGTTTGGCATCACCCGGTGGGTTAACGGCTTGACGTCCCATTTGTACCCGTCTATCAGTATTCGAAAAAGTACCATCTTTTTCATAAAAGGCAGAAGCAGGGAGAATGACATCGGCAAAGCCCGCAGTTTCTGTCAGAAAAATATCCTGAATAACTAAATGTTCCAGAGCTGCAAAAGCTTCTCGGACATGGTTTTGGTTGGGGTCTGACATGGCCGGGTTTTCCCCTTCTATATACATGCCAAAGATTTCTTTATCCAAAATGGCATGGATCATTTCTACCGTGGTTAAACCACGTTTTGGGTCCAGCGACACATTCCATAACTTTTCATATTTTGCTTGAATAACAGGGTCTTCCACAGGTTCATAGTCAGGATAAACCATGGGGATTAAACCTACGTCTGAGGCGCCTTGTACATTGTTTTGTCCGCGTAAAGGGTGTAAACCAGAGCCTGGTTTACCAATTTGACCGGTCATCAGTGCTAGGGCAATCAAACAACGTGCATTGTCTGTACCATGAATATGTTGAGAAACACCCATACCCCAAAAAATCATGGAGGCTTTGGATGTGGCATAAAGTCTGGCCACTTCACGTAAAGTCTCGGCATCAATACCACAGATAGGGGCAACTTTTTCAGGGCTGTAATCTTTCAAATGCACACGCATGTATTCAAAATCTTCTGTGTGCTTTTTGATATATTTATCGTCTTGCAAACCTTCATCCAGAATCACATGCATAATGCCATTGAGCATGGCAACATCGGTATCAGGACGGAATTGCAGCACATGCGAGGCATATTTGGCGATAGATGTTCTGTTGGGATCCATCAAAATAATTTTGCAGCCATTTTTAGCCGCATTCTTCATGAATGTTGCGCCTACCGGGTGATTATTGGTCGGGTTGGAGCCAATAATAATAATGACTTCTGCTAAACTGACATCAGATACGGGATTCGATACTGCGCCTGACCCCAGACATTCCAGCAATGCCACCACAGATGAGGCATGACAAAGACGCGTACAGTGGTCAATATTATTGTTACCAAAGCCAGTACGAACCAGCTTCTGGAATAAATAGGCTTCTTCATTGCTGCCTTTGGCAGAGCCGAGTCCGGCCAGGGCTTTTTTACCTTTTTCATCGCGAATTTTTTTCAATCCACCGGCGGCAAAATCCAAAGCTTCTTCCCAGCTAGCTTCACGAAATACGCTATCTAGGTCATTAGGATCAAGCAGTTCAGTGGTTTTGGCAGCACCCTCACGTCGGATTAAAGGTTTGGTTAAACGTAAGGGGTTATGGATGTAGTTAAAACCATAGCGACCTTTAACACAGAGGCGATAGTGGTTGGTGAAACCATCACGGCCTTCGGTATACAGGATTTTATCGTCTTTAATGTGATACTTGATCAGGCAACCCACACCGCAATAAGGGCAGGTTGAATTAACCGTTTTGTCAACCACTTCAAGACCAACATTGTTGGCGGGCATTAAAGCACCGGTTGGGCAGGCTTCCACGCATTCGCCACAAGCTACACAACTACTGGCAGCCATGGGGTCGGCGATATCAAAAACGATTTCAGCATGAGCTCCGCGATGGGCGAAGCCGATAACATCGTTCATTTGTTCTTCGCGACAGGCGCGTAAGCAGCGGGTACACTGAATACAGGCATCCATATTAACAGCGATAGCCGGATGGGATAAATCCGCTTCAGGCTGGCTGCGAGGGGCAAAACGGGGTTCGCCTACCTTCAGTTTTTTGACCCATTTATCCAGTTCCGAATCCAGTTTATAAGGAGATTCGCTCTGCGATGGCGTTGGCATATCGGATTGTAATAATTCCAGAACCATTTTTTGTGATTTTACTGCGCGTTCACTGGCCGTCTGGACTTTCATGCCCTCTGTCGCCACACGACAGCAGGAAGGTGCCAAGGTTCTTTCGCCTTCAATTTCTACTACACAAACGCGACAGTTGCCATCAGCGCGCAAGCCTTCTTTATAACAAAGATGTGGAATTTCTTTGCCCAGCCGTTGTGCGGTTTGGATTAGTGTTTCACCTTCGTAGCTTGATACTTCTTCACCGTCCATTGTGAAGTTGACTAATGTTTGATTCATGTATTCAGGGTTTGCAGCCATGATTAATCTCTTCTTAATGGGGGTTATAGTTCATTAGGGAAATATTTAATAACGCATTTCATAGGGTTGGGTGCGGCTTGCCCTAAACCACAAATAGATGCGTCGACCATAACGGAGGAGAGTTCTTCCAGTAATTCGATATTCCAGTCTTTTTCTGCCATTAATGTTGATGCTTTCGCTGTACCGACTCGGCAAGGTGTGCATTGTCCGCAGGATTCTTCTTCAAAGAAACGCATGGTATTCAATGCCAGTTGTTTTGCGCTGTCTTGATTCGAAAAAACAATGACAGCGGCAGAACCAATAAAACAACCATATTGATTCAAGGTGTCGAAATCCATCGGTATATCAGCCATGGATTCAGGCAACATACCTCCTGATGCTCCGCCGGGAAAATAGCCGTAAAATTCGTGGCCGTCCTGCATGCCGTCGCAGTATTCATCAATCAATTCACGCATGGTGATACCGGCAGGGGCTAAATGCACACCTGGCTTGTTGACGCGGCCTGAGATGGAGAAAGAGCGTAGGCCTTTGCGATCATGACGGCCGTGTGAAGAAAACCAGTCAGGGCCTTTTTCAAGAATGTCTCTGACCCAGTACACGGATTCCATGTTATGTTCTAGTGTTGGTCTGCCAAATAATCCGACTTCTGCCAAAAACGGCGGTCTCAGTCTGGGCATACCTCTTTTGCCCTCAATGGACTCCACCATGGCGGATTCTTCACCACAAATATAAGCTCCGGCACCGCGGCGTAAATAAATGGGTGGCATTTTATAGATGTTAGAGGGCGGGTTGGCTTGCAGATTGGCAATTTCTTTCGTTAGAATCTCTCGACAACCGGCATATTCATCCCGTAAATACACATAAATAGCATCACAATCTACGGTTAACGCAGCAATGATCATGCCTTCTAGGAAACGGTGGGGGTCAAGTTCCAGATAATGTCTGTCTTTAAATGTGCCGGGTTCACCTTCATCAATATTGACAGCCATCATTCGGGGGGCGGCAAAACTGTTGACAATACGCCATTTTCTACCGGCTGGAAAACCTGCGCCGCCTAAGCCACGTAAACCAGAGTCTTCCATTTTTTTCATAATGGACTCTTTACTGATTTTGCCTTCTATCACTTTTGTCAGTGTCTGATAGCCGCCTTCAGCTTTATAGGTGTCCATGCTGATATAGTCGGTGACTTGTTCTGTGACCTGTTTGTTGTCAACTGCTGTTATGACCGACTCAGCTGTGGCCTGATGGATCGGGTTTTGGCCTACAACTGCAACGGGTGCATGTTGGCAGCGGCCAACACAGGGAACTTTTTGCACGCGGACATTATTATCAAGCCCTTGTTCTAGTGCATTGATAAGTCCTTGTGAATCCGCCATTTCACAAGAAAGCGATTCACAAACACGAACAGTCAGAGCCGGTGGTGGTGTTTTGCCTTCTTTAACAATATCAAAATGATGATAAAAAGAAGCTACTTCATACACTTCGGCAGTAGAAAGATTCATTTCATGGGCCAAGGCCACAAGATGTCTGGAAGAAATATGCTGGTATTTATCCTGTATTTTGTGCAAATGCTCAATCAATAGATCACTTTGGCGCGATTCATCACCCAGCAGGAGTTTCACATCTTCCAATGCATTAAGGTCAACAGAATGGCCTTTAGGGCCTTTACGTTTTTTCTTGATGATTTGGTCAGGTGATATCTTTATGACAGCCACACGTATTTCCTCGGTATTTTTTTAGGTTAGATGGAACAGTTTTCAACTAGCAAAAATTGAACCACTTGAACAAGCAAAAATCGAACCACTTTGTTTATAGTGTTGATTTATATTGTGTATAACTTTAATTTTAGCAATAAATGCACCTCAATGGTTCATGTTATGCTCGACTTTAGTTCATGCAGTCTATCCTTTAAATACTTCGGCATCCATGATTTTTCCTGCCATTGTTTGTGACTTGATTATTTGCCGACCCAGTCAATATCTTATGCACAAAATATCAGCTTTATTGACATTATTTAAGGCACAAGGGTTTAATATCATCGGAAAGTTTGACGTAGTCGTTGGTTTCACCGGCAGGCTATTGAAATAGGTGTTTAGCAAGCTATACAGCTATTAACAGAGCTTTTTGAAATCAAAAGGCAGGTCTGGTCTGAGTTGATATTGAATCTGCGCTCCAAAGTGTTAATAATTTTGGGTTTATAAACGTGCTGATTATACATTAACTTAACCCAGTTGTCGGGCGTTGTATTTTTTTAATCATGGGAGTTATTTTGAAAAAACAGCTGTTTTTCTTTTTTGTCTTAGCTTTATTCAGTTTCAGGGCTATGTCAGAACTTACTGTTTCTGAAGTGGCTCCGGGGGTCTATGTGCATTTTGGACAACATCAATTGCCGGATGCAGTGAATCAGGGGGCTATCGCTAATATCGGTTTTATTGTTGGAGATTCCTGTGTGGCAGTCATTGACACGGGAGGGAATCCAGCGCAGGGTTATGCTTTAAAAACGGCTATTGAGAAAACCACGAATAAACCGGTTTGTTATGTCATCAACACGCATGTTCATCCTGATCATATTTATGGCAATATTGCATTTAAACAGAAGGGCGTGAAGTTTATCGGCCATCAGAAACTGGCAAGAGCTATGTCAGCAAGAGGGGATTATTACATCGCCAAGGCGGCTGAACAACTGGATATCAAACTGACAGCAAAACAGCTTATTCTTCCCGATATAGCTGTTAAAAAGCATATGGCTATCGATTTAGGCGGACGTAAATTAATTTTGACTGCGCACCCCACCGCCCATACCGATAATGATTTGACGGTATTGGATAAGCAAACAAACACATTATGGTTGTCCGATTTGTTATTTCTTGAGCATTTACCTGTGATTGATGGCAGTCTTAAAGGCTGGCTTAGGGTTTTGCAGGGTTTGGAAAAACAGAAATATAAAACGGTTATTCCTGGACATGGCGCTATTGTTACTGATTGGCCAACAGGTTTGCTTGCCGAACAAAGGTATTTGCAAACATTGTTGACTGAAATTCGTGGAATGTTAGCGGAAGGTCGGTTTTTGGAAGAAGCAATAGAGTTGGTGGGTTATTCTGAAAAAGATAAGTGGCAGCTGTTTGAGCAGTTTCATAAACGGAATGTGACGACTGCATTTGCTGAACTGGAGTGGGAAGAATAATGTCTACTATAAGATAAACATCGGTACCTTATGAAGAGTTACTATTTTATTTAAGAGGAAAGTATGAATATAAATTTACAGAAAATAACGTTTTTATTGTTACTAATTACTCCGTTATTCGCTGCAGCTGCTATAGATGAAAGCCTTTGGGATAATACACTTAAGCCACAATACTATGCAGGGAAAGCAATATATGAAAGTAATGACATTATTGAGCTTGATGTGCCCTACAGGGCCGAAGATCCTGCATTAGTGCCTATAAAGATCATCAGTAAAGTGCCACAAACCAAAGATCATTATATAAAAAAGATCGTGATATTTGTGGATAAAAACCCCTTTCCTTTTGTCGGTGAATTCGGTTTTACAGCGTTTAATGGCAAAGCTGATTTAGCCATGAGAGTCCGGATAAATACCTACAGCTATATCAGAGCGATTGCAGAAATGAATGATGGCAAATTGCATATGACCAAAAAGTTTGTTAAAGCCAGTGGCGGATGCTCTGCCCCTTTGGGTGCGGATTTGGATGCTGCGATGAAACGCTTGGGAAAAATGAAATTTAAATTGGGTGCAGGGTTAGAGCTGGGAAAACCTTCCATGGCCCAGTTATTAATAAGTCATCCCAATATTACCGGTATGCAAATGGATCAGGTGACCCGGTTTGTTAAAAAATCTCATTTTGTCGACCAGTTAAAGGTGACGTTTGATGATGAGCTGGTGTTAACTGCAAAAATTGATATTGCGATCAGTGCTGATCCTAATTTCAGGTTCTATTTTATTCCTAAGAAATCAGGGGTGCTGAAAGCAGAGTTTATAGATATGTCTTGTGAAACCCCTGTTAGCAGAGCTGTTTGTAATCCAGGGAAGCGTTATTCCTATAGTTATACGGTAGCACCCTAGTCGGCATGCAGCTAGCTTAATACCTATCGGGGTGTTGCCAGTAGTACAGCGTCCGATATCGCACTGCGTTGACTGACGGAGTGCGATAAAAAGTGGCGCATTTTGGCATTAAGTATGCTTGATATCTTTGTTGTTTTGTCAACAAGGGGGAGGGTCTTATGCGCCAACTTCATCGTTTTCGTTGACAGGGTATGATTCCCTGCAAGCTTTTATGCTTAGCATTATTAGCCGGCTTCTTGTGCGGTTGAAATAAGTAAATACGCAGGCACAGGGGGGCTTATTTATAGGGGGTTTCGAGTGTTAATATCAGCATCTGATGTTCTGAAAAAGCATTGCGTTGAGGCTTGCTTGATCAAAAGGTTGCTCGCATATGTCGGATACTTTGTCTTTTTATATTTATTGCGGTCATATCCGGTCAATACATGCTACCGATAATTAAATCAGGGGGGTAGTGAGATTATAGCTCTAACGCTTCTTTAGCAGACTCGACACTTTCCATTTTAGCAATATCTTCGCGGCTTAAAGGTTTGATAATAATCTTTGTCTGGGGGCTTGATGGCGCAATTGACAAATCTGATAGGTCAATCCGGTGTGTAGACGCTATAGATTAAAGTGCTTTTAGCTACTGTAAAGAGGATGCATTGGAATGCGGACCTGGGTCCGCATTTTGGGTAATTTTGCCCCGTTAAAACAGGGTTTACGCTGTTATGTCAGCAGGCTTGCAGTGTTATCAAAAAACTAGGGGTTCATTTTTTTGGTAAATTGAGTCAGTTTCGCGCCAATATTTTCAATAGCTTGGTGTTGCTTGTCATCAGTCAATGATCCATCTTTGGAAAATGCCTTAAATGCATGGGGTACCGCTAGTTGTTCAGGCAAAACAACAACACCTATATTGCTTAACAGCATTCTTAAAAACACCAGACCTCTCAGGCCGCCATTGCCGCCGGGAGATGCAGACATAATAGCCGCTGTTTTGCCTTTGTAGGCCGATAACGGGGACTCATCTTTGGCTTCAGCGCGCGATGCCCAATCAATGACATTTTTTAGTAAAGGGCTAAAAGCACTATTGTATTCGGGGGAGGCAATTAAAAAACCATCATGCGCAATGAGTAATTTTTTAAATTCATGGGCTTTGGCCGGCATGCCTTGCTCTGCTTCTAAATCATGATTAAAAAGAGGCATGGGGTAATCGGCAAGATTAATAATAGTCACATGAGCACCTTCTTTTTTTGCACCGAGTGCAGCAAGGTGAACCAGTTTTTGGTTAATGGAGTTTTGTCGACTACTGCCAGCAAAGGCCAGTATTTTGGTCATGGGTTTTTGTCCTGTTGTTGATAAATGTTAATAAATCCGTGACGGTTTGGCATCACCACCGCCGGTAAGGTTTTTTCATTCATAATGGCATTTTCTTCAATAATGTTATTGAGATATAACAGGTAAGCCGTCACTGCATAGAGCTCATTGGTGCTGAGGATACCCGGTGCATTTAATGGCATGGAGCGGCGCGTAAAGTCAAAAATCGTGGTGGCGTAGGGCCAATAAGTTCCGATGATTTTATCCGGTGGGTTATCAGTTAATGAGTGGCTGGCACCTGCTAACTCATCAGCACTGTTACCTGTGCCCTCAAAACCATGGCAAGAGAGGCAGTGTTTGTTATAGATTTTTTTTCCATATGACGCGGTACCTTTGCCTTTCGGTAAACCTTGTCCATCAGGAAAGATATCTTTATTCCATTGGCTTAGCTGTTGATCTGATGCCGCTTTCCCAAGGTTAGGACTGACTTCAATCGCTACAACAGGGATGCTGAAAAATAGCAGTGTGGGCAAAAAGTGTTTAAGCATAGACATGAGTAATCTCACCATGGTTAGAAATCTGCCAGCTTACAATCGCATTATAATGAAAATAACCGTGTTTCCCTCTTGCAGCAATTAATGCGTCTCTTTCCGGTTGTACATAACCGGTTTCATCAGTAGCCCGACTTTTCAGGATTGCCGTCTGGCCGTTCCAGTGCCATGGGATACGAAAGCGGGTGAAGCATTTTGATAAAACCGGGTCCTGTAATTCAGCTACTGCCCAGGTTTTTCCTCCGTCAGCTGAAACTTCAACTTTAACAATTTTACCTCGACCACTCCAGGCCAAACCACTGATCTGGTAGTAACCTGTTTTATTCAATTGCTGCCCATAGGATGGGTGAGTGATGAGTGACTTGGCATCCATGACAAAAGTAAACTGCCGGGCTTTGCCTGAAGGCAGTAATTCAGTATATTTAGAGGTTTCATTTCGGGACATCGCCGGTTTATTACTTAAATGCAGGCGGTGTAACCATTTAACATTAAGGACGCCTTCCCAGCCGGGAGCAACGAGTCGCAGAGGATAACCATTTTCAGGTCTGATGCGCTCACCATTTTGATAAACAGCTAAAATACAATCCTCCATGGCTTTCTCTAAAGGAATACTGACATTCATGGCGGATGCATCTGCTCCTTCCGCAATGAGCCATTTAGCCCGTCCTTTGACTCTGGCTTCATTCAGTAAAATTTTCAAGGGGATGCCGGTCCATTCACTGCAAGAGCTCATGCCATGTACATAGCCAGCTGCTGTTTGTATGGGGACATCGCGCCAGCCAGCATTACTATTGCCGCCACATTCAATAAAGCACAGCTTTGAACTCATGGGATAGCGCAACAGCGCTTCCATCGTAAAAACCAAAGGTTTTTTTACTGCACCATGGATTAATAATTGATGTTGAGCGGGGTCAATTTGTGGCACACCATTGTGATGGCGTTCAAAATGCAGGCCGTTGGGCGTGATCGTGCCTTCCAGGTCATGCAGCGGTGTCCAGGAAACGCCATTGCCATCTGCCATGCTGTTGCCCATGGTCCAACGGATGGTTTTTCTTTCATGAGCCGAGGGTTGTCCATAATTACTGAGTGGCTCCCCGGGTGTTTTCATCCAGGGGAGTTGTGCAGGATCCGTCTCTGCCAGTAACGACTCGGATGCTAAAGCGGCAACAGAGAAGGTGATGCCTTTCTTTAGAAAAACGCGGCGATCTAACAGACCACCTCCTGCAATAGTTTGTAATTCTGTTGGCTGGGTCATTGTTGAATCCCTGAAGGATAAAAAGCATTATTTTAATTTGACGGCGGTTCCGTATGCCAGCATTTCCGAAGCGTTGGTCATAATCGCACTGGTAGTAAAGCGGATGTTTACAATGGCGTCAGCATCTCTTGCTTTGGCTTCATTGACCATTCTTTCGATAGCAATATCCCGGGCATCTGCCAGCATCTCGGTGTAACCGACAATTTCCCCACCAATAAGACCTTTTAATCCAGCCATCAGGTCTCGTCCCACATGTTTGGATTGCACGATATTACCTGCTACAACGCCTAGGTTTTCACTGATTTCTTTGTCTGGAACAGTGGCGGTGGTAGAGAAAATCATAGTTTATTCCTTGCTAGTATTAAATTAATGTTAAAAAAACCTTAATTGAATGTAAGGTCGGTGTCTGATTATAGTAACAAAAACTAAAAGTCATCAGTAGCATTACATTTGTCAGGCAATGAATCGAGTTGTTGGGGGATATTGTTTACCTTCTTGCAGCTATAAATGGGTTTTAAAAAATAGCGGCAAGAAGTCAATAAAGGTAGATAGTTTGGCAGGATAAAAACGACGTTGTAAATAGGTTGCATAGATAGAAAATGAAGGGATACTGTAATTAGAAAGAATTTCAACCAGTTGATTGTTTTCTACGTAGTATTTACCAGTCAATCGAGGGGCTTGCACAATTCCCATGCCAATAACAGCTGCTTCACATAGTACCCGGCCATTATTGGATGCAAATGACCAGCCATATTTGACCTTTTTGATTTTTCCATGAGCATTGTAAATCCAGAAGTCACCATGTGGGGTATTTGAGTTGTGTAAGCATTGATGGTTTGTTAAATCCTCCATAGATTGCGGGTAACCGTTTTTTTCAAGATAATCAGGAGAAGCATAGATACATAATTCAGTGAGAGCGATTTTTCGAGCAACTACCCCCGGGTCTAATGTATCAGTGACAAGAATTGACACATCATAGGTACCTTTGCGTAGATTGATAGGCTTGTTGTCTAATGACATTAATATTTTGACTTCAGGATATTGCAATTGGTAGGCTTTGATGACTGGCATCATATGAATTCCACCAAAATCAATAGGTGCGTTAATTCTTAAAAACCCTTTAACCGTATTACCCAGCAGGGATGTTGATTCTTCCAGCTCATTCAGCTCTTCTAATAACTGTTTGCTTCTGTTGTAATAGGATATACCGGCTTCAGTGACTGTGACACTTCGTGTTGTTCTGTTGAGAAGAGCAACACCTAAAGATTTTTCAAGGTGTGCAACATATTTGCTGATCATCATCGGCGATAGATTCATCTCTCGTGCCACTGCGACAAAGGTCCCTAATTCAACAATGCGACAAAAAGCGCGCATACTATTGAATTTATCCATAACCACACCTCATTTATATACTTAAAGTTTATATTTTATAAACTATTTCCTGGGTTTAACTCAATTGGTTTATAAATTATAATCTATCACGGAGATAGTATTAGATCACTTGTTTTTTTAAGTCCATATAGATTATTAGCAAGGAGTTGAGTTTGGTAGTGGCGTGTGACGATGATAATCCAAGTGGTTTTTATGTAACAATGTTGTTTAAGTAGACATTAAAATCGAATTTTGGACTAGATATAAAAAAATAGTTGTTGTATTATAGTCGGCTTAGGAGAGGTGGCTGAGTGGCCGAAAGCGGCGGTCTTGAAAACCGTTGAGGGTTTATCCCCTCCCAGGGTTCGAATCCCTGCTTCTCCGCCATAATAAAAAAACCAGTATTTATTGCTGGTTTTTTTATGCCTGAAAGAAATTATTAAAACAGTTTTTTAAACAACTTTTAAAATCGTATAACCTCAGCTAAAAACGGTCTTGGTGAGTCAGAGCTGTGATAGACAAAGGGGTTAATATGGCAAATTAGCTTATCTTGCAGACGGTAAAATATTTTTTTACTTTCACACAGACATTCCCCTCACGCAGTGAACATCACGTAAGGCAAAGCAGTTATCCGCAGTTTTAAAACGCAACATTAAGCTGAAGTTATTTCATTAGCTTTAAAGCTTGCTGGAAACTGTAAAGTGATGTTGCTCTAAGTTATAGACCTTATCAGTCTAAAACTTAACCCCGATTGTTCCGTACGAGCCATGGAATCCCCTGTATAAAAGCTCATCCGTCAGGTCGCTATCCAGCCAGTGTTCGAACTGATAGCCGGCACCGGCTTCCACTATGGTTACAAAGCCTTCTTTATTCCCTAGATCGGTAAATCGACCGGATGGCGATCCTCCAAATTCATATTGCCCCATCAGAAATGTCGTCCCTATATTACTGAATATTCTAAAGTTATTATGAAATGGCTTCCAGGTAGGAGAGGCTGTCAATCGTGGCCCTATCCCCCAGAAGTCGTTTTCATTTTTAGTGGTGGTAAAGGATGGTGCTAGTCCTAGTCCAAAAATATCCCTTAAAATATCCCTTTCAGTAGTTTTGTAATTATCTTTCAGGGCTGCATATCTAAGACCCACAGACATCCTTAATGAGACGCTGTCAGACAAAGCAAATTGCTTGCCTAATTCAAAGTCTAATACGTCACGCTTTAATTGGTATTCTTGCTGAGCAAAAACAACCAAAATTGATGAAAGACTCCCAAAGGTCGATTTTTCTTTAGCGCTGAAATGTTTAAATTTTAAACGATAGTCCCAGTTATCAGCGGCTTGATAGCCCAGTGAAACTTGAAACCCGGGCTCGTAATCCATTTCATTACCCGGCATGCGAAATGACCCAGTAACACCATTGAGAGTAAATTTGGAATCAATTAGAGGCCTGACATAGAGACCGCCTGCAGATATAAAAAAGCCTTCCTTAATTGCTAATTCCTCGGGTTCTTCAGTATCTGCAAAGGATTGATCCAGTTGTTGCTTAGCAATCACTAACTCGTCTTGTGTTCGAGTCAGCTCTAACTGTAAAGCAGACTCCCTTTTCTTGCCTTGAGTGACTTCTTGTTTAAGTCTTCCCTGTTTGGCCTTCACTTCCAGTAGCATCTGGTACAGCTGTTCATTTAGTGGGTGCAGCGAATGCACTGCAATTAACCAGCATTAATACGGCAAGCAGAGTTATCGATTGTTTTTTCATAGGGTATTTATATAGGGTATTACGAAGTAATACTGTCATACAATGCTACGCAGCTATATGCGTCTTGCATATCACCCGATCAGGTCATTTTTTATAGCAACCATGGGCTAATTGACTCGCTATATCATCGATGAAGATAGAAGGTTAGTGAATTAATACTTACTGAGTGAGATATGTTGCTGCTTAATCCAATGCATCAGTTTAAGATACAAGGGGGTTGCATTCTATTAATTTATTGTGCGGCCATTCAATTTTTGTAGGATGCAGTGATAATGTTTTGAGCTGCGATGCTGCGCTGTATTGCACTTGTCTTAGGGCAGGGATAAACATGAGCTGTGCTATTTGTTCACCATGCTGGATAGTAATCGCCTGATTGCTTGGGTTATAGGCAATGATGCTGATTTCATCTGGGGAGTCCGGGTTACTCAAACCTGGTGCGTTGTTGACAGTCAGACCTTTATTAACCAGGTTGGTTTTAGCTAATACCACAGCGGTAATACTGGGGTCATGAATGCGAATACTGATGCCGGATGGGATTAATCGTGTTTGCTTAGGCGGAATAACACAGTCAGCGTGAGTGTTTGCGGTTAAGTGCAGGGCGGCTGAGTCACCGTAAGCATCAATTTTGCTGGTACTACTACAAGAAGCTTCATCATTGTGTTTTGTTATTTCTATTATCGGAGGTTTATTCATACGATTAATTCTTTCAGGCTCACCGGTTCTTAGGTATGTATCCGCTTTTTGCAAAGCTATAAACTCTATACGTCACCACTTTTTGTGCACTGTTTCTTCCGCTTCAGTAGCAGTATGGAATTCAGCTGCATATTGCCAAACAGACCTGTACTAACGTTTAAAAATGGATGGTTTTTAGCTTGGAGTTGATTTTATGCTGATCAGTTTTAGTATCTATTGGTTTGTGATTTTTGTATGTAGTTAAATGCTGAATTTGTTGTCAGTGGTAAATTACATAAGCAGCGGAGCGGGTACATTGCAGTGGCTGGCGCTTGAGTTTATGTTGTCTGGTGATGTCGACCGGAAAGTGGCTTGCGGCTGTGTTTACGATTAACCGTTTTTTCTATTTTAGAGGATGAGGGCTGGATGTTATATAACATGAAAACCTAACGCCATCTATCAGTCTCTAATGTGCTGGGCTTGTTCGGAAGGCGCAGGTAAATGTGTGGGTTGACAGTGTGTGATAGTTGGTAAGGGAGACTGGTCTAGTATGCTGATTGCCTTGTGCGTCAGATTTCCGGGTTGATGTCTGGCTTATCGGCCGTAGCAGCACTGGGGTATTCTTGTTGATCGAGTTTAAGCGTATCAATTGCCGCATGATATAATGGCCAAAGGTCATTGGATATAAGAGGTGGGGATGAGCCCGCTATTGCATATTGATGATCTGCAGCAAGTGATGTCATTGGCTGGGCTGAAGTAGACGCTAGTCTGCAGAAGGGGATCAGTTGACCCCGGGGTGACCCGCTCATTGCTGCGACAGCATTGCTACATTCAATCTCTGAATTGCTTGTGGCTAAACCTTTTTGACTATTTACCTGTTATAGCTATTGATCCTGTTGATGAGTAGCTCGGATTAAACAATATTTTTGATATTAATGGAATTTAAACTAAAAAATACTGATGGCTATGCGCGCAGAGGACAACTAAAGTTCACTCGTGGCACTATTGAAACACCTATTTTTATGCCGGTAGGTACCTATGGCTCGGTTAAATCACTGACGCCTGAAGAATTAACCGGCTTCGGTGCACAAATTATTTTAGGTAATACATTTCATTTAATGTTGCGTCCGGGTATGGAGGTTGTCAAGGCGCATGGTGGCTTACATGATTTTATGCATTGGGATAAACCGATTCTGACCGATTCTGGCGGATTTCAGGTCTTTAGTCTAGGGGCCATGCGAAAAATCACAGAAGAAGGGGTGACCTTTAAGTCACCTGTCAATGGTGGAAAGATTTTTATGGGGCCTGAAGAATCTATGCAGGTTCAGCGTGATTTAGATTCTGATATTGTAATGATTTTTGACGAATGCACGCCTTATCCCGCTACGGTTCAGGAGGCAGCAGATTCAATGCGCCTGTCTTTACGCTGGGCACAGCGAAGCAAGCAGGCACATGGCGATCATACTGCTGCACTATTTGGTATTGTGCAGGGCGGGATGTATGAACAGTTACGGCAAGAATCTATTGATGGCCTGGTAGATATTGGCTTTGATGGCTATGCCATTGGTGGCTTGTCCGTGGGAGAGCCTAAAGATGAGATGATGCGGACGCTGGATGTTGTGCATCGCAAGATGCCGGTCGATAAGCCCCGGTATTTAATGGGGGTAGGTACACCGGAAGACCTGGTGGAAGCAGTCAGGCGCGGGATCGATATGTTTGATTGTGTGATGCCCACGCGGAATGCCAGAAATGGTCATTTATTTACCCGTACAGGTGTAATTAAAATAAGAAACAGTCAGTATGCACTGGATACGCGTCCGCTGGATGAGGATTGTGCTTGTTATACCTGTCAGAACTATTCCCGAGCCTATTTACGCCACTTGGATAAGTGTAAAGAGATGCTGGGACCCAGATTAAATACCATTCATAATCTGTATTATTACTTGCAGCTGATGGAAAATATGCGTGAAGCTATTGAAAACAGCGAATTTGATGATTTTATTAATAAATTTTATCAGTTGCGCAGTAAACCTGTACCGAATGTGTCATAATGGCGCGTTTTAATCTGGGACATGATGATGGGCGTAACACTAATATTGTTGCTTCGTTTCTGTCTGGCTCGGATATTTATAATAATAACAGAGGCAAATAATGAGTTTTTTTATATCTGATGCAGCGGCTCAAGCTGCTCCAGCTGGAACATCTCCAGGTATTGAAGGTTTACTGTTTCCATTAGCAATTTTGGCATTCTTTTATTTTTTGTTTATTCGTCCCCAGGCTAAAAAAGCCAAGGAACAAAAACAAATGTTATCAGCCCTGTCAAAAGGCACCGAGGTGGTGACTAGTGGTGGTGTTTTAGGAAAAGTTACTGAAGTTGATGAGAATTTTGTAAAACTTGAGGTTAGTGAGAATTCCTTTATTTATGTTCAGCGCCATGCTATTTCTAGCATGATGCCTAAAGGTACTTACAAAACAGTGAGTAAAAAAATAAAAAAATAAAGAAATAAAATCATAAACTCTATTTTTTCGCAAAACTCAATGGTATAGACTATTGGGTTTTGTCGTTTAAACGCTGGAAAGAAAATGCAAAACCGTTTCCCTCTTTGGAAAAACTTTATAATTCTGATTGTCTTGGTAGTTGGAGTTATCTACGCATTACCTAATTTATATGGTAATGACCCCTCCGTTCAATTATCGTCTTCAACAACAAAAAAGCTGCAACAAACTAAAGCAGATGAAATTGAAGCGAGTCTTGAATCTACCCAACTAAAAATAAAAGCATTTGAGTTTGAAGACGGTAAGATACTTGCCCGGTTTTTTAATACGACTGACCAATTAAAAGCTGCAGACTTTTTAAGAGAGAGTGTCGGTCGAAATATTACCGTGGCTTTGAATTTAGCACCTGCAACACCGGATTGGTTACGTGCTTTAGGCGCAAGTCCAATGTATTTGGGGCTTGACCTTCGCGGTGGAGTACATTTTTTGCTGGAAGTGGATATGGATGCCGCCATCAAACAAGCAGAGGATCGCTATAACAGTGACATTCGCTCTGCATTAAGGGCGGCCAAAATCAGATACCAATCTATTTCAAAAGAGAATGGTACGATTAAGATAAAGCTGAAAACAGAAGAAACTAAACAAGCCACAATGGATATTCTGGACGAAGATTTTCGCGAACTTACGGTGCGAGAAACGGATGAGTCGACAGTGTTGTTGGTTAGTATTTCTGAGAATGAACAGGCTGAAATCAAAAAGTTTGCTTTGGCTCAAAACATGACAACGCTACGTAACAGGGTCAATGAAATAGGGGTTGCAGAGCCTGTTGTACAGCAACAAGGTGATTCCCGTATCGTGGTTCAGTTGCCGGGCATTCAGGATACTACAGAAGCTAAAAATATTCTGGGTAAGACAGCCACTCTGGAATATCGTCTGGTTGATGTTGAGCATGATGTGCAAAGAGCAGTGGATGGTCGTACGCCGATTGGTTCACGTCTTTATTATGAAAAAGATGGCTCACCTATTTTATTAAAGCGGCGTGTCATTGTGACGGGTGACCAAGTGGTTGATGCGTCTTCAGGATTCGATCAACAAGGCTCATCGGCGGTATTTATTACCTTGAACGGGGTAGGTGCCAAAAAAATGGGAGACATGACCCACAAGAATATTGGCAAACCGATGGCGGTGGTGTTTGTTGAATATAAATCTGAAATACGGTGGGTCAAAGGTAAAAAAATCCGACATAAAGAAAAAATAGAGAAAGTGATCAGTGTGGCGACTATTCGCGATTCTTTTAGTAAACGGTTCCAAACAACAGGTCTGGATAATCCTCAGGAAGCACGTAATCTTGCCTTGATGTTAAGAGCGGGTGCCTTGGCTGCCCCTGTGGATATTGTTGAAGAGCGGACTGTAGGGCCGAGTCTGGGTCAGGATAATATAAATAAAGGGCTGATGTCGGTTGTTGTTGGTTTTTCTCTAGTGTTGGTGTTTATGGCCGTGTATTACAAAGTATTTGGCTTGGTGGCCAATATAGCCTTGGCCTTTAACCTGATTGTGATTGTTGCAGTGTTATCGTTATTACAAGCCACACTGACCTTGCCGGGTATTGCCGGTATTGTATTAACAGTGGGTATGGCGGTTGATGCCAATGTATTGATTTTTGAAAGGATTAAAGAAGAAATTAAAATAGGTAATACACCGCAGTCCAGTATATTTACCGGTTATGAAAAGGCCTTTGTGACGATTCTTGATGCGAATGTTACGACCCTGCTGGTGGCTTTGGTGCTATTCGGGTTCGGCACAGGGCCGATCAAAGGTTTTGCCGTGACTTTATCAATAGGCATTCTGGTTTCCCTGTTTACAGCCATTTGGGGAACACGTATGTTAATTAACTGGTTTTATGGAAACCGTCACGTTGACAAATTGTCCGTGTAATAGGAAAACAAGAAATGTTTAAACAAAATATTGATTTTTTAGGTAAACGTAAAATTGCTCTGGTTTTTTCCAGTTTATTGATTGTGGTGTCGATAACTTCATTCGTGGTAAATGGGATGAAGTTAGGTATTGATTTCACTGGAGGCACATTAGTTGAAGTTGGGTATCAACAGGCTGCCGATTTAACGGTATTACGTGCTGCGCTGGATAAAGATGGATTTGCTGATGCCACGGTACAAAATTTCGGTACGACTAAAGATGTTCTGATTCGTATAAAACCCCGCGAAGGCGTGAGTAATGCCGCGCTCAGCAGTAAAATATTACAAGTGGTGAATGCGAATAGCAGTGAGCCTGCGACGATACGACGTGTAGAGTTTGTAGGGCCGCAAGTTGGTGATGAGCTAACTGAAGACGGTGGCTTGGCCTTGCTTTATGCCATGTTTGGTATTTTGCTCTATATTGCCTGGCGTTTTGAATATAAATTTTCTTTAGGGTCAGTAGCGGCATTAGTACATGATGTCATTATTACGCTGGGCTTTTTTTCGGTTCTACAAATGGAATTTGATTTAACGGTTCTGGCTGCTGTATTAGCCGTTATCGGTTATTCGTTAAACGATACTATCGTGGTTTACGACAGAATCAGAGAGAACTTTAGAACCTTAAGAAAAGACGAGCCTCAGAATATTATGAATGTGTCGCTCAACCAGACATTGAGTCGAACATTAATGACTTCTATTACCACGGCATTAGTATTATTGGCGTTGGCTTTGTTAGGTGGAGAGATCATCCATAACTTTGCAATCGCCTTGTTAATAGGGGTAGGTATAGGCACTTATTCATCAATCTATGTGGCCAGCCCCATTGTACTGGCATTGGGTATAACCCAAGAAGACTTAATGATTCCCGTTGTTGAAGGGAGCGATATTGATTATTTGCCTTAAGACTTGAGGAAGGCTTTAAGGCGCAAGATTTAAGAGTAATAGAGAAAAGAAAATTTTGTTCTTTTGTCTGCTCTGACACAAATTTTTTATAAAAAACTGGAGTTTTAAAAACTATGGCGATAGAACGTACTTTTTCAATTATTAAACCTGATGCTGTTGCAAAAAACGTGATTGGCGAAATCGTAGGCCGTTTCGAAAAAAATGGTTTGCGTGTTGTTGCTTCTAAAATGCAGCAATTATCCAAGGAAAAAGCAGAGGGTTTTTATGCAGAACATAAAGAACGTCCTTTTTTTAATGACTTAGTTGCTTTTATGGTTTCTGGTCCTGTTGTTGTTCAGGTGCTGGAAGGTGAAGGTGCGGTATTAAAAAACCGTGATCTTATGGGGGCGACTAACCCTAAAGAAGCGGATGCAGGTACTATACGTGCTGATTTTGCTGAAAGTATTGATGAGAATGCGGTGCATGGTTCGGATGCTGTTGAATCAGCGGCACGCGAAATTTCATACTTCTTTTCCGATGAAGAGCTGTGTGAACGTATTCGCTGATATATTTCAGTAACACAAGCATGTTTGTATCTATGCGCTGCGTGATAATATAGCCTGATAAATCAACAGCTTATATTTTTGTCAAAAGCGCGGTGTGTAGTTACTGATTATTTAACCTCTTCCTCTTGAGAGGGAAATCTGAGGGAGAGGGAAATTATTAAGCATATCATTCATTATTCTTTATAATAGTGATAAACAAGGGTATTGAATAAAGAGTGCTTATTTATTGCAACTCCTGCCATCTTCTTCTGGAGAGGGCTCAAAACATCACTTAGATATAAGTGATTTGGTATACATTCCTTGTCTGACTCAACAAATCAAAGTTATTACACTAGTTGCTAACGATGCACACTCCTGAACAAGAACCCGTGAATCTATTGAATTTTGACAGAAAAGGTCTTGCGGACTTTTTTGTAGCGATGGGTGAAAAACCGTTTCGAGCCACTCAGTTGCTAAAATGGATATACCAGGAAGATGTGACTGATTTTGCGCAGATGACTAATCTGAGCAAGTCATTACGGGCTTATTTAACTGAACATTGTACGATTACCGCCCCTGAAATCTTAATTGAACAGATCGCCTCCGATGGTACCACTAAGTGGGTGGTGGAAATGGGTCTCGGTAACCGAATTGAAAGTGTTTTTATTCCTGAAGAAAAACGCGGCACCTTATGTGTGTCATCCCAAATTGGTTGCGCTTTAGCCTGTACATTCTGTTCAACAGCCCAGCAAGGGTTTAACAGAAACCTGTCTGTGGCAGAAATTATTGGACAGCTTTATGTTGCGCAAAAACGGTTGGGCGAAAACCGGAGAATTACCAATGTGGTGATGATGGGCATGGGAGAACCCTTGCTGAACTTTAACAATGTCGTGGCAGCCATGAATCTGATGATGGATGACTTTACTTTTGGCTTATCCAAGCGGCGAGTCACACTAAGTACATCGGGTGTTGTTCCGGCCATGAATAGATTGCATGCCGTATGTGATGTCAGTATGGCGGTTTCATTACATGCTGCTAATGATGCATTAAGAGATGAGTTGGTGCCTATCAACCAGAAGTATCCTTTAGAACAATTGATGGCAGCGTGTAAAGATTACGCAAATAAAGGACCGAGAAAACATATAACTTTTGAATATGTCATGTTAGCAGGTATTAATGATAGCGTTCATGATGCCAGAGCATTACTTAAATTATTAAAGGATGTGCCGTCTAAAATAAACCTGATTCCCTTTAATCCCTTTCCTGATTCTTCTTATCTTTGTTCATCTCGGCCTGTCATTACCCGGTTTAAAGATATCCTGTATAAGGGCGGTATTATCACCACGATACGAAAAACGCGGGGCGATGATATTGATGCCGCTTGTGGACAACTGGTGGGCAAAGTAAAAGATAAAAGTCGAAGGCATTTAAAATTACAGCAAATGGGATCATCGCGTGCAGGTTAAAAAGAAATTTAATGGCTTAATCCTGGCTATGATGTGTCTTTTTCTCAATGCCTGTGTTGCGCCAGAAAAAATGTCGCGATCCATGTCCGATGAGGAAAAGGCAAATTTGTATTTACAGATGGGGGTTCGGTATCTGGAAATGAATATGCTGAAGATAGCCCAGGAAAAACTGAATATTGCCTTAAGTTTTAATCCGGAAAATGCAGAATTACATAATGCGTTGGGGGTTATGCATGAGCGTTTGCAGCAAAATACCGCAGCGGGACAGCATTATAAAAAAGCGGTGAAGATCAATGCGGATGATTTCCGTATTAAAAATAATTATGGGCGTTTCTTGTGTGAAAGTGGGACATACCTGGAGGGCGTTCGGCTGTTAAAACAAGCGCTAGCGTTGCCTCTTAATAATAGAAAGTGGTTTGCATATACTAATATAGGACGTTGTGAATTAAAAAATGCTAAACCCGCTTTGGCAGAAACAAATTTTAGGCTGGCTTTACAAAAAAATACGCGATATGCCCCTGCTTTGGCAGAAATGCAGAGGATCAGTTATAACAAAGGCCAGTTCTTATCTGCACGCGCTTTTTTGGAGCGATATCTTGGCGTAGCTAAGCATACCTCTGAAACTTTATGGTATGCCGTACAAACAGAACGGGGACTGGGTAATAAAGCACTGGTTGAACAGTACAGGGAAAGGTTGTTTGGTTTTTTCCCGGCATCCAGCGAAGCTCAGCAGCTAAAAACAGCAATAAAACTGTATTAATTTTTTTAGCAAGAAGTGACGGTTTCTCATTTTTAAGCCAGCAATGTGTACGAATAGTCTTGGAAGGTGAGTGTGTTAGTCCTTATCTTCTGGAGAGCGCTAAGCAGCGTCTGATTGTTCAAGCGATGCTCAGCTGAGTACATCGGTGGTAAAAGAGAGGCTTCGTTTCAGTAGTAACACTCCATATCAATTTTCTTGGCTTAGGCCATGACAGTGGTAATTAAATAAATAATTAAAATCATTACAAATGGCAAAGAAAAATCAGTCTGTTCAAGCTATTCGGGGTATGCATGATATCCTGCCAGAACAATCTCCGCGTTGGCAATATGCTGAAAACATTATCAGAGAAGTACTTTCTAGTTATTGTTATCAGGAAATTCGATTACCTACGGTGGAAAAAACAGAACTGTTTAAACGCTCTATCGGTGAGGTCACTGATATAGTTGAAAAGGAAATGTATACCTTTAATGATCGTAATAATGATTCATTAACATTAAGGCCTGAAGGTACCGCAGGGTGTTTGAGAGCATGTCTTGAACATGGATTATTACATAATCAGGTACACAGGCTCTGGTATTGTGGTCCTATGTTCAGGTATGAGCGACCACAAAAGGGTCGCTACAGACAATTTCATCAATTGGGGGTGGAAACCTATGGTATGCCCGGGCCGGATATTGATGCAGAGCTAATCTTGTTAACGGATCGCCTGTGGAAGCGGTTTGGTATTCGGGAGCGATTAACATTAGAACTCAATACTCTGGGGACAACCCAGGAAAGGTTGGTTTACCGGGAAAAACTGGTTGCTTATTTTAAGCAACATATTGCTGCTTTAGATGAAGATAGCTTACGCCGCCTCGAAACAAATCCCTTGAGAATTCTTGATAGCAAGAATAAAGACATGCACTCGCTGATCAGTAATGCACCTGAGTTGATGGATTCACTGGGGGAAGATAGTCTGCAGCATTTTCAGACATTAACCGGCACTTTGGATCAACTGGGTGTGAGTTATGAGATAAATACCCGACTGGTCAGAGGGCTGGATTATTATGGAAAAACGGTATTCGAATGGGTGACTAATGACTTGGGCGCACAAGGTACTGTATGTGCTGGTGGCCGCTATGATGGTTTAATTGAACAATTAGGTGGCAAAGCTAATCATGCGATTGGTTTTGCTATGGGAATGGAACGGTTGTTATTGCTACTGGAGCAATTAGACAGTTTGCCTATAGAGCGCACGGTTGATGTCTACATGATTCGCGTAGGTACAGCGGCTGAAGAAGAAGGTCTGCGATTAGCTGAAAAAATCAGAAATGAAGTGCAAGGCATTAAATTACAGGTGAACTGTGCAGGTGGTAGTTTTAAAAGCCAGTTTAAAAAGGCCGATAAAAGCGGTGCTGAATATGCGATTATTTTAGCTGAGGATGAATTAAGTCGTGGCGAGGTTAGTATAAAACCGCTAAGAACAAATAAAGAGCAAATGAATATCAGTATTAATGAAGCGATTCATTTTTTCATAGAATCCCTTTAATCTTCTATGAAAATGACAGTATAATTCAGGGTTACTGATAAAACTGAAGAGCTATGCAATAGCGTAAGGTGGACTTTGGTGTGCAGCTTAAGAAGACATAGGAAGATTATAAGTTTCTCCGCCTGTGCTTTTTACTTTGAATCACCTCTTGAGGTACAGTTAAAAACCAATACATTAATAAATCATTAGAGAAAACAAAGTGGAAATTTACGATACTGAAGAAGAACAGGTAGCTGCAATAAAAAGATGGTGGAAAGCAAACGGTATTACAGCAATCATTGGTGTTATTGCTGGCATATTGGTCGTCACCGGGATGAACTATTGGCAAGGGCAACAAAAAGAAAAAGCTATTCAGGTATCATCATTATTTGATGAGCTATGGGTCAGCATCAATGACAAAAAACAGGACTCCGCTGAAAAAATTACTGAACGTATTATGGAGCAGGATGCGACTTCGACGTATGCTACTTTTAGTCGTTTATTGCTGGCTAAATCCAAGGTTCAGCAAGGTGACCTGGAAGCTGCGAAAAACATTTTAGAGCAGTTAATGACCGAAGCCCGTTCAGTAGAATTAAGAAATATAGCCAGAATAAGATTGATTAAAATATTACAGGCTAACGGTGAGAATGAACAAGGTTTGCAATTGATTTCAGAAGTGGATCAAGCGACGGCATCAGGATTTTCAGCAAGTTATGATGAACTGACCGGTGATCTTTATGTGGCTCTAGACCGTCTGGGGGAAGCGCGTACGGCTTATCTGAGTGCGATCAGAACCGGTGCAAAGTCCCCGTTATTACAGTTTAAAATGGATGATATTGCCCCGGCTAAAATCATTAATAGAGATACTGAAGCCGGTTTGATTAAAGAATAAAAAATCAGCATATCCAGTGCTGGATATCAAAGAGTTAAATCACAGCATGGCGATCAATCATACGATAAAATTGATGATAAGCACTAAAACACATTTTACTTCCCTTGTTTTGGCCAGTTTACTGGCTTTGCTACTTCCAGGCTGTGCAGCCCTAAAAACAGGGACTGAGTTGATCTCAGGCGTCAGCAGTTATTTTCTGGGAGGGGATGATAATCAAGAGCCTCCAGCAGCACTTGTTGAGTATGAAGCGGAAATTGAAATTGATGTGCTCTGGGACGATAGCATAGGTGTAGGCACCGATAATCAATTTATAAACCTGGTGATGATGGTGAGTTACGGAAAGATTCTTGCCGCAGAAAGAAATGGTTTAGTGCAGGCCAGAGATGTAAAAACAGGTGATTTAGTCTGGGAAACGAATACAGATTTTCGTTTTTCTGCAGGGCCGGGTATTGGGAACAATACCGTTGTGCTAGGGACTAGCAATGCAGAGGTTATTGCTTTCGATCTCGATACAGGAGAACAGAAATGGGAAACCATTGCCTCCAGTGAAGTTTTATCTACTCCCGTTATTGCTGATGAAATTGTCATTATCCGTACCACAGATGGCAAAGTACTTGCGTTAAGTGAAAAGGATGGTTCAGAACTCTGGATGTTTGAGCGTAGTGTTCCGGCATTAAGTATCAGGGGAACAGGATCACCGATTATAGTAGAAGGCAATGTTATTGCCGGTTATGCCAATGGAAAAATGATTGCTTTACGCTTAATCGATGGAAAAAATAGCTGGGAAACCAGCATTGTTATACCCAGTGGGCGTTCGGAAATAGAAAGGTTGGTTGATCTGGATGTCGATCCGGTTGAAACGGATGGCGTTATCTTTATTTCCAGTTTTAAGGGTGGAACATCGGCCGTGCTTGAAGTGGATGGTGATGTGTTATGGCGTAATGAAGATGTCTCTTCATTTTCTGGCCTGAGTTATGACTGGCGTTATTTATACGTGAGTGATACAGAAAGTCATGTCTGGCAGTTAGACCAACGCAATGGCAGGGCACTTTGGAAACAGGATGCATTAAACAATAGAAGGCTCACTTCGCCTTTTGTCTATGAGGAATATGTTGTCGTGGGAGACTATGACGGCTATATTCATTGGCTGTCTGTTAGTGATGGAAGACAGCTAGGACGAATTAAAGTTTCAGATGAAAGTATTGATGCCAATTTGGTGGTGGTTGATAGTATTGTCTATGTCTATTCGAAAGATGGAACACTCACCGCTTTAAAAGCAAGATTATTTTAAATGTTACCAGTAATAGCCCTTGTAGGGCGCCCCAATGTAGGAAAATCCACTCTTTTCAACTACCTGACACGTAGTCGTGAAGCATTAGTCGCTGATTACCCAGGGCTGACACGAGACCGTAAGTACGGTCGTGTAAAGCGAGGCGAACGTGACTGTCTGGTGGTCGATACCGGGGGAATTTCAGATGAAAATGAAGGCGTTGATGGTTTTGCCAAACATCAGATACAGATCGCCTTAGAAGAAGCCGATATTGTATTCTTTTTAGTGGATTCCCGGGAAGGTTTGAACAGCTCTGATCAGGCAATTGCAGATTCATTAAGAAAGTTGAATAAACCGATTGTGTTAGTCGCCAACAAGATTGATGGACTGAATGCAGACATCGCAACGATTGATTTTTATGCATTAGCATTGGGTGAACCCACTCAGATCTCTGCGGCACATGGCAGAGGGGTGCGTGAGTTATTAGCCCTGATTGATAGCCTTATTCCTTTTGTAGAGGAAGATATTGCAGAAGAAGAGAAGGGAATTAGCATTGCTGTGGTGGGACGGCCTAATGTCGGAAAATCTACACTGGTCAATCGATTACTGGGCGAAGAGCGGGTTGTGGTCTTTGATGAAGCAGGTACCACACGTGATAGCATCTACATTCCTTTCGAAAGAAATAATCAGAAATTCACACTTATTGACACTGCCGGTATGCGCAGACGATCCAAGGTCACTCTGGTTGTCGAAAAATTCAGTATTATTAAAGCCTTGCAAGCGGTAGAAAAATCAAATGTGGTGATTTATCTGGTTGATGCCAGAGAAGGCATTACCGATCAGGATGCACATCTTCTAGGGATGATTCTTGAGGCTGGTCGGGCGTTAATTATTGGTCTGAATAAATGGGATGGCATCAGTGTTGATCAAAAAATGCTGATTAAAAAACAACTAGAAATTAAACTGCCATTTATAGACTTTGCAGAAAAACACCCGATCTCTGCATTGCATGGCAGTGGTGTAGGCAAGTTGTTTGATGTGGTGCATGATTTATATGATGCTGCCATGGTTGATATGTCAACACCGGTACTTACCCGGATATTAAAGGAAGCCATTGCAGCGCATCAGCCGCCTTTGGTCAAAGGCAGAAGAATCAAGCTCAAATATGCCCATCAGGGTGGGCGAAATCCACCGACGGTAGTGATTCATGGTGTACAAACAGATTCATTACCCAACGCGTACAAGCGTTTTTTAATAAACTATTTTAGAACGCAACTGGAACTGCAGGGAACACCGGTTAGAATCATATTAAAGTCTTCAGAAAACCCGTTTAAAGGGCAAAAAAATAAATTGACAGACAGGCAGTTAAAAAAACGCAAACGATTGGTCAAGCATCATAAGAAAAAGTAATCTTACGATGCTGTTTTTACATTTCCGGCTAATTGTCTGTACATAACTGTACGGGCTGATATCGAGAGCGGAATGAAGACCGCTTAAATGTATAACTGATTTTGTGCTCCGTCTGTAAGGCAGTACAATACCAAAATATACTGCGCCCTGATTTGTTCTGCCTAGCTATTGATTGCAAATTAAAAAAGTACAGAAGTTTCAGGCAAGTATTAACTCAGTTTGAATTTATTCAAACGGCAAAGCTCCATCCATAACACAAAAATGATAGGGGAATAAAAATGGCAACTATAACATTTCAAGGAAACCCACTGAATACAGCCGGTGATCTGCCTTCAGTAGGAAATACAGCGCCTGACTTTTCGTTAGTTAATGGCCAATTACAAGATATTTCTTTAGCAAACTTTGTGGGAAAAGTAAAAATACTCAGCATTGTTCCCAGTCTGGATACGCCTACCTGCGCGGCTTCAACTCGCATATTTAATCAAAAAGCCAGTAAACTTGAGAATACCGTGATATTGGTTATATCTGCTGATTTACCGTTTGCTCAAGGCCGTTTTTGTGAGTCAGAAGGATTAAAAAATGTCATCCCGCTGTCCACTTTCCGTTCTAATTTTGCGGACGATTACGGTGTAAAAATAATTGATACCATATTGCAGGGACTGACTACTCGCGCCATTGTCGTTATTGATGAAAAGGATGAAGTGATTTATACAGAACTGGTTGCAGAAGTCGCTGATGAACCGGACTATGAAAGTGTACTAACAACACTCAACGGTTGATTCATCTATTAATGCGTGAGACCCTGTGTTTTTTTTGATTGAACCACAGGGTAAAGCCAGTATTCTGATTTTATCAGTGGCAATGCTGGCTTTTTTTCAAATGTCTGTTCAGGTATTCGTTGTCATTCATTGCAGATTGCTTCAGTAGATCTTTGGCAGGGGCTTTTTGGTTTGAAGCAATTAGGTGCGAGTTAAACCCGAGCTTAGGACTTCATCATGCACCTTTGATTTGACCTTGATAGCCATGTTCAGTAATCAAAGGGCGATACTTTTCAAGTACAGTCGCTGGTGTGCCGGGTGATCTTGCAGATTCTGCAGTGTAGCCGAATTCTTGGGCTACTGACTTTCATTAGATAACTCTAAAACAGCTTTATTAGCTACAGTCTGGCGCGCGATGGCAGTGGCCTTGTTGTCTGCTAAAACTGGATCCAGCACCGGATGCGCTGTGACTAGCACTGGAGTTTCTGCAGCGGTAAGTTTGCTAGGGGAGAGGATTTCAAGGGTTTAGATTGTTCAACGAATAAAGCACCCGCTGTTTCGTCTTTTTATTGAGAGCTACTGTATTTGTGATGAATAAATAGCAATATCATCATGGTGGAGTCTAGGGCAGAGGCGAATATTTGCAAAAAAACTACAATGTAAGTTGCTTCAACAAAAGTCTATTGTATAGGGCGTCTTGTAGGGGTTTCCCGGTTCTTGATGGATGGCTTCGAAATTGTTTTAAAAAAGCAGCTTCACAGCTTACTGTTCAGACATGCTTGCACTATAAGGTTGTGCAAGCATAATTAAGTGTGATCAGAAAAACTGCAAGAGATAAGCTTTATTGTTTTGGGGTTGATATGATCAGGTCGGAACTGAAGTCTTTTTTAGGTTTCATGGTTTTGCCATCGGGAAAGTCAAGACCCGAAGAGATAGAGGTAATAGCAGGTCTGCAGAATGACGATATAGCTTGATTGTACTGATCAAGCTATATCGGACACTTTATTTAGCGAGTTTTAATAGCTCAGGACGCGATAAATAATTTTGTGTTATTGCCGAAATTTTAAAGCTTGTCTAGGAGACGGCCTTCGAATTCAATCATAAACCAAGAAAGGTTTTTTTATGCTGCAGTCTATAGCACTTGTTCTTTAATAATAAACTGTTGGCTAACGCATACCGGCGATTAAAATCATTGATTTAAATGACCACTTGTTTGCTCAGTCGATAGTCTATAAAGAAAATGGCAGTTGATGGCTAGGTCCGCAGAGAGTCTCATTGAAACCCGGCGGGTATCTTCTATGTAATGGCTCCGAAAAGGAGGCTTTACCGGAACACATAATATTATGTGCGCCGTGATATTGCACCTTATTCCAGTTAATGGTTTGGTATTGCATCGCCCGGGCATTGTGGGGCAGACAATGAGTGGCGCTACTAAAAAAATCAGCTAATTGCATGTTTTTGTATATCAGTGTTGTGTGATTTTATTTTTTCGATTATAATGTCCTGATGATTTAAGGCGAGCGTGGCGGAATTGGTAGACGCGCTAGATTTAGGTTCTAGTATCTTAGGATGTGAGAGTTCAAGTCTCTCCGCTCGCACCATTTAAAGTTAACGATAGTCATCGTTAATTTCTCATTTAGCAAGTATATGATTGCCATTCACTGGCAGTTCAAGAAAATTTCACAAAGTTTGAGGTAAATTAATGCAAGTTTCTGTCGAAAAGACATCAGAGTTAAGTCGTAAAATGACTGTTAGCCTTCCTGAAGAAATGATCCAGCAGAAAATGGAAGTTCGCTATAAGTCATTAGCCCGCGAAGTTAAAATTGATGGTTTTCGCCCAGGCAAGGTGCCTGTTCGCGTTGTCAGAAAAATGTATTCGGATCGAGTCCGAGGGGAAATCACTGGGGATCTGATTCAATCAAGTTATGTTGAAGCTCTGAAACAGCAAGACTTGAATCCTGCTGGCCCACCGCATATTCATCCTAGCGAAGAAATATCAGGGTTTGAATATACGGCTGAGTTCGAAGTATATCCTGAAATTTCACTGGATAATGTATCCGATCTGGAAATTAAACGGCCAGTGGCGACTGTTCAGCAAGCTGATGTAGAGGCTATGATCGCTAAATTAAGGGATCAGAAGAAAGAGTGGCAGGTGGTTGAGAGAGCTTCTGCAAAAGGTGACCAAGTAACACTGCATTTTTCCGGGGTTTGTGAAGGGGAAAACTTTACCGATGGCAAAGTTGAGAATTATGAGGTTGAGATTGGTTCTGATCAGATGGTTCCGGGCTTTGAGGATGAGTTGATAGGGCTGGAATCCGGTGCTGCTAAAAGCTTTAGCGTTGTTTTTCCTGAGGCTTATGGGAATAAAAAATTGGCAGGTAAAACAGCTGAGTTTGACGTTGAACTGACTCAGGTTAAAGAGGTCATTTTACCCGAAATTGATGCTGAGTTCATTAAAAATTATGGGGTTAAGGATGGCACTATAGATTCTTTTAATGTCGATATTCAATCGAATATGGAACGAGAGTTGGTTCAGGGCTTAAAAGGCAAGTTGAAAAATGCAGTGATGGATGCGGTGTATGAAAAAATTAAAGTGACAGTGCCGAACGCTTTGATTGATCAAGAGGTCGAAAGCATGATGAAGCCATATCAGGAAAATGCTAAAAAACAGAACATGAGTCTAAAGGATCTGGATTTACCGAAAGAAATGTTTGAAGAGCAGGCTAAGCGTAGAGTTGCCTTAGGACTTATTCTGGGCGAAGTTATTCAACAAAATGAGATAAAGGTTGACGATGCTAAAGTACGGAGTACTTTAGAGGAGATGGCTAAAAATTATGATACACCTTCTGATGTTATTGAATGGTATTCTGCGGACGAAAAGCGCTTGAATGAAATTAAGCAGATGGTGCTAGAGGAACAAACTGTCGAATGGATTGTTGGTCAGGCTAAGGTTTCTGATGAAACGGTTAGTTTTGAAGATATTATGGAAAAACAAGCATAAAGGCACTATTATTTAGGGTAACTATGAATCAATATAACGGTTTTGATCAAATGAATTCATCTTTCGATTCGCCTCGGGCAGCAGGTGGCCTGGTGCCTATGGTCATAGAACAAACCGCCAGAGGTGAGCGTTCTTATGACATATATTCTCGATTATTAAAAGAACGTGTGATTTTTTTGGTGGGTCAGGTCGAAGATTATATGGCCAATCTTATTGTCGCTCAGTTACTCTTTCTTGAATCTGAAAACCCGGATAAAGATATTCACTTGTATATTAATTCACCCGGTGGCTCGGTGACTGCAGGTATGGCTATTTACGATACTATGCAGTTCATCAAGGCTGATGTGAGTACTATGTGTATTGGTCAGGCAGCTAGCATGGGCTCATTATTATTAACGGCCGGTGCCAAAGGTAAGCGTTTTTGTTTGCCTCACTCAAGAGTTATGATTCATCAACCTTTAGGCGGATTTCAAGGACAAGCTTCTGATATTGATATTCATGCGAAAGAAATTCTTTTGGTGAGAGAAAAATTAAATAATATTTTATCCCTGCATACGGGCCAGGATGTTGAAAGTATTCAGCGGGATACGGATAGGGATAACTTTTTAAGTGCCCAGGATGCGGTTTCCTATGGTTTGGTGGATAAGGTTTTGTTAAATCGAGAGCAAGGTGCTAAAGATTAAAATTGCTAATTCTATCAGTTTTAATATATTCTTGGCTGATGTCAGTTTATTCTAGTAGGAGCTTGAGTTTATGAGTAAAGACAAAAATAGTAAGGATGATGAGAAATTACTTTATTGTTCTTTTTGTGGCAAAAGTCAGAATGAAGTTAGAAAACTGATTGCGGGCCCGTCTGTTTATGTTTGTGATGAATGTGTCGAACTGTGTAATGATATTATCAGGGAGGAGTTACAAGAAGACAGTGAATTCTCAAGTGGTGACCTACCTAAACCCAAAGAAATAAAGAGTGAGCTTGATAACTATGTTATTGGGCAGGAAAGCGCTAAGAAAATGTTGTCGGTGGCGGTTTATAATCACTATAAACGCTTACGCAGCAATACTAATAAAGATGGTATTGAACTGGCAAAATCTAATATTTTGTTGATTGGTCCCACTGGATCAGGCAAGACATTATTAGCAGAAACATTAGCCCGACTGCTGGATGTACCGTTTACTATTGCAGATGCTACCACCTTAACTGAAGCTGGTTATGTAGGAGAGGATGTTGAAAATATCATTCAGAAAATACTGCAGAAATGCGATTATGATGTAGAAAAAGCTGAAACAGGGATTGTTTATATTGATGAAATCGATAAGATTACCCGGAAATCAGATAATCCTTCAATTACACGGGATGTTTCAGGTGAAGGGGTACAACAGGCATTGTTGAAATTGATTGAGGGAACTGTTGCCTCTATTCCTCCACAAGGCGGTAGAAAACATCCGCAACAGGAATTTTTGCAAGTTAATACCGCAAATATCTTGTTTATTGTAGGGGGGGCTTTTGCCGGTCTGGATAAAGTAATAAGAGAGCGTACTGAAAAAGGTGGCATCGGTTTTTCTGCAGAAATTAAAAGCAAGGATGAAGAAAAGAATGTAGGCGAGCTTTTCTCACAGATTGAATCTGAAGATTTGATTAAGTATGGCTTGATACCTGAGTTTGTAGGGCGACTTCCTGTTGTTGCTACTCTAGAGGAATTAGATGAAGTGGCTTTGGTTCAGATATTAATAGAACCTAAAAATGCTTTAATCAAGCAATATCAGCATTTGTTTGACATGGAAGGTACTGAACTTGAATTTAGGGACGAAGCATTGACTGCCATTGCCAAAAAATCGATGAATAGAAAAACGGGTGCGAGAGGACTTAGAACTATTGTTGAAAACATTTTACTGGATACTATGTATGAAATTCCTTCTGCAGAAAACATCAGTCGTGTGGTGATTGATGAAAGTGTTATTTTAGGTGATTCTGAGCCGTTGCTGGTTTATGAGCCCGAAAAGAAAAAAGCATAAAAACAGCAGTAGGTATTTTTCAATACCGTTACAAAAAAAGGGCGATTTGGTGACAAATCGCCCTTTTTTTGTGGGTTACTGTCTAGCTCGGTTGGAATCAATAGCGGTTGTTTCTTGTTGTAACATTACTCAAGAGCTTAGCCATGAGCGCTAGTGGATAGCTGGGCTTTGTTTCATGCGTGCTATAGTCTGTCGAAAAGGCGGGGCTTTCCTCACTAACCAGATTGCCATCGACATTGCAGGTGATTGTTTTTTGCGCATAAATGTTTCATAGGCTGTCCCGTAATCAGTGGTTATCCGTTCCGGAGTTTCCGGGCTTTTTTTATTCCTCTTGCTTTTTTAATATTCCACCCCATATTTAATGCTATAGAAATGAGAAAACTTAATAATTCCTGTAGTATCAGGTTTTTTTTGTATCGAATGAAATTTTATATGGATACGATAAAAGTTGAATCTACAACAACACAAAAATCATTATTATGAATGAAATAGTTAATATAGAGAACAGTGATAATTTAATTCCTGTTTTACCGCTAAGAGATGTTGTTGTTTATCCGCATATGGTAATCCCCTTATTTGTGGGTAGAGCTAAATCCATAGAGGCTATTGATGCGGCTATGAATGAGGATAAGCAATTACTTTTAGTGGCGCAAAAAAACTCAGACGTTGATGAGCCGGGTTTTGATGATCTTTATCAGGCAGGAACATTAGCTAATGTTTTGCAGTTATTAAAATTACCTGATGGCACTGTGAAAGTGCTGGTTGAAGGCAGTCAGCGTTGTAAAGTCACTAAATATCAAGAGTTTAATGGTTATTATGCTGCCACAGTGTCAGAAATAAGCAGTCAGTTAGAAATTTCTGAGCAGGAACAGGAGGTTCTACAGCGCACGACGATCAGTTCATTTGAGCAGTACGTGAAATTGAATAATAAAATTCCTCCGGAAGTAATAAATTCATTGGCAGGCATTGAAGATCTGAGTCGTTTGGCGGATACCATTGCAGCGCATATGACTTTAAAGGTTGAAGAAAAACAGGCTATGCTGGAAATGGAAGATATCGCAATACGCCTGGAAAGTTTGATGACCTTAATGGAAGGCAAAAGTGATTTGTTGGAAATGGAAAAAAAGATTCGTAGTCGGGTCAAAAAACAAATGGAGAAAAACCAGCGCGAATACTACCTCAATGAGCAAATGAAGGCGATTCAAAAAGAGTTGGGGGATATGGATGATGCGACTAATGAAATTGACGAGCTGGAAAAAAAGATAAAAGTAGCAGGGATGAGTAAAGAAGCCAAATCTAAAGTAGATGCGGAGGTCAATAAATTAAAGTTAATGTCTCCTATGTCTGCGGAAGCTTCTGTAGTGCGTAATTATATCGATTGGATGATAAATGTGCCTTGGAAGAAAAAAACCAAGGTGAGGCATGATCTTAAGGTCGCTTCAGAAGTTCTGGAAGCAGATCACTATGGGTTGGAAGAGGTAAAAGAAAGGATTCTGGAATATTTAGCCGTACAACAACGCTCCAAAAAACTTAAAGGGCCTATCATATGTCTAGTAGGACCTCCTGGGGTGGGTAAGACCTCGTTAGGTCGCTCAATTGCTAGGGCAACCAATCGAAAATATGTGCGTATGGCTTTGGGTGGTGTTAGGGATGAAGCTGAAATACGAGGGCACAGGCGGACTTATATCGGCTCGATGCCAGGTAAAATTTTACAAAACTTATCGAAAGTTAAGACTAGAAATCCATTATTTCTGTTGGATGAAATTGATAAGATGGCCGCCGATTTCCGTGGCGACCCTTCATCAGCACTACTCGAAGTGCTTGACCCTGAACAAAATCATACCTTTGCAGATCATTATCTGGAAGTGGATTTTGATTTGTCAGATGTGATGTTTGTAGCGACCGCTAACACCATGAATATTCCCCATGCATTATTGGACAGAATGGAAGTTATTCGATTGTCGGGGTATACAGAAGATGAGAAGATTAATATCGCCAGTCGTTTTTTAGTAAAAAAACAAATTGAAAATAATGGCCTCAAAGCTAAGGAAATTAATATTTCAGAGTCTGCCATTAGGGATATTATTCGGTTTTACACGCGTGAGGCCGGTGTTCGGGGTTTAGAACGTGAAATTTCAAAAATTTGTCGAAAAGTGGTGAAAAGTCTATTGTTAAAACCCAGTGGCGTTACCGTTGATATCTCCGATAATAATTTAGTTGATTATCTGGGGGTTAAGCGTTTCAGTTATGGTATGGCAGAGGAGCAGGATGAGATAGGGCGGGTTACTGGGTTAGCCTGGACTCAGGTGGGGGGTGAATTATTAACCATTGAAACCGCTATTGTGTCAGGGAAAGGCAAGCACTCAGCAACAGGCAAGCTGGGGGACGTTATGAAAGAATCCATTGAAGCCGCAATGACAGTGGTCAGAAGTCGTTCTGATGTATTGGGGCTAGATAAAGATATTTTTCAAAAAAATGATATTCATGTTCATGTTCCGGAAGGCGCAACACCTAAAGATGGACCGAGTGCCGGTATTGGTATGTGTACTGCCATTATTTCTGCATTGACTAAAATCCCGGTTAGATCCTGTGTGGCAATGACAGGGGAAATAACCTTAAGAGGTGAGGTTCTGCCTATTGGTGGATTAAAAGAGAAATTGTTGGCTGCACATCGGGGTGGTGTTACAACGGTTTTGATTCCTTATGAAAATGAAAAGGATTTAAGCGAAATTCCTGAGAATGTTAAAAAAAATCTGGATATCAAGCCCGTGCGATGGATTGATGAGGTATTGGAGGTAGCATTACAGCACTTGCCAACCCCGATTAAGACAGGTGATGACGCGAGCATGGCTTCCGCTGAGGCTAAAAAAAACAAAGCTAAAGTTGTGGCTCACTAAGCATCTTGTTGCTAAAAGTTAAAATTGTCTGTTAAATAATACTTAAAAGTCGAATAAATAAGGTTTTTTTTGCAACCTGAGAGGTGTTATTCGGCTGCTTTTTTTTGTGACGAAAAATTACTGGATGTGCCCAAATCCTTAAAAAACAAGGCTTGTGGCGGTTTTGTGCTTGACACTTGCCGTGGGTGATTGTATAAATAAGATCGTTTCTCTTTAGGCTTTGATTATGGATGTAGGCATAATGCGTAAGAGACATATACGATACTCAAAAAAATAATAATTTACATTACTTACTTACTTCCTAAGGGGGATTAATGAATAAATCGGAACTTATTGATGCTATTGCAGAGGCATCTGAATTGACTAAGGCAGATTCTGCTCGTGCTTTAGATGGTTTTCTTAGCGCTGTAACGGGTGCTTTAAGCGGTGGCGATTCCGTAGCTTTAGTGGGCTTTGGGACTTTTTCAGTTAAAGATAGAGCTGAAAGAAAAGGACGTAATCCACAGTCGGGTGAAGAGATAATAATTAAGGCTGCAAAAATTCCTTCATTTAAAGCTGGTAAATCCTTAAAAGATGCTGTAAACTAAATATCTTTAGTCGGGTGCTTAGCTCAGCTGGGAGAGCATCGCCCTTACAAGGCGAGGGTCGGGGGTTCGAACCCCTCAGCACCCACCAGACTATGGAGCGGTAGTTCAGTTGGTTAGAATACCGGCCTGTCACGCCGGGGGTCGCGGGTTCGAGTCCCGTCCGCTCCGCCAAATAAAGAAAACCCTGATCCTTACGGCTTGGGGTTTTTTTTTGCTTAAAAAAATGTATCTATTCTATCGTGCGTATAGGTATGTTTTTAAAGATTAAACTTTCTTCTGTAATTGGCTTAAGAGCTTGTACGTTCTCAAGTGCTTTAAACCTATTTAAGGACTGTATATATGTTATTAAAAATTAGAGAAAAATCTCAGGGACTTGTCGCCCGGATTATATTGGCATTGATTTGCCTGACATTTGCCTTATGGGGTATTCAGAACTATACAGGTGGGGGGGCTGAAACGGCTATAGCCAAAGTTGGAGATAGAGAGTTTTTTCAGCAAGACCTGAATCGGGCTTATGCTCAATATAGCCAGAATCTGGAAGGCATGAATTTTGATGAAAAGAAGGTAAAGAAACAGGCCTTGGAAAAATTAATTCGTGACGAAGTTTTGTTACAGCATGTTGAAGATAGCGGTTTTGTTATTACTGACGGGGTTGCCAGAGATTTTATTAAAAATCTGGAGTATTTCCAATCAGACGGTGAGTTTGATAAGCAGCGTTATAAATCGATGCTAACCACCCAGAGAATTTCGCAAAAGGATTTTGTGTCCAGAATTAAAAAAGCATTGGTTATGGAGCAGTTTCAACGCAGTGTGACTGAAAGTGCATTTGCAACAACAAAAGATATTGAGAATTTTTTCAGGATTCAAAATCAAACCCGTGATGTTGAAATTATTAAAGTCGGATTGCAGGTGGTTAAAGAACAACCGACATCAGCAGATATTGAAGCCTATTACCAAGCAAACCAGGATAAATATTTAACTGAGGAACAGGTTTCTATCGAGTTTGTGCAATTGTCATTAGACGAACTGGCCAAAGACATTACTCCCACAGAAGAAAAGTTAATTGCTTTTTATGAAGATAGCAAGGATTTGTATACCACTCAAGAGCGTCGAAAAATAAGCCATATTCTATTTTCTTTTACGCAAGATACTGGTAATGACGAGGTCCAGCTGGCAAGAGCTATAAGTGCTAAACAAGCCTTGTTGAGCAAAGATTTCTCTGTCTTGGCTAAAGAAATCTCAGATGATAAAGTAACTGCTGTCAAAGGGGGAGATCTTGGTCTTTTTAATGTGGGTGTTATGGAAAAGGCATTTGAAGATGCCGTTAATGCATTGCAGCTAGGCGAAATTTCTGAGCCTGTCAAATCAGCTTTTGGCTATCATTTGATCAAGGTAACAGAGTTAATGCCTGGCACAATAAAGCCGTACTCTGCGGTTAAAGATGAGTTAACAACTGCTTATCAACGACAAGAAGCTGAAAATTCATTTTATGAATTAGGTGAGACCTTATCTCAGGTCAGTTATGAAAGTCCTGATGATTTAACAGCGGCGGCTGAATTATTAGACGTCAAAATAATGCAAACAGGTTTCTTTGGCAGACACAAAGTTGCAGATTCAGCAGAGCAACAAGCTATCATGAGTCATGCTAAGGTGATTGAGGCTGCATTTTCAGAGGATGTGCTAAAAGGAAATAATAGTGAGCCTGTTGAATTAGCATCTGATAAGTTAATTGTCTTAAGAGTACTGGAGCATCAACCCGCTAATGTTAAGTCTATAACGCAAGTGAGTGACGGTATTGTTTCAGCACTTCTGGATATACAATCGCGGGCAGCAACGCTTGAGAAAATGACGATGATTAAAAATGCTGTGACGGGTGGTCAAAGCATGCAGCTAGCGGCTAAGGAAAATAATTTGAAGCTGCAACGTTTTTCGGGATTAACACGTGCTAATGGCGAGTTAACCTGGCAAGTCAATCAGACTGTTTTTCAGGCGCCAAAACCTGGGAAGGGGAAAACTTCAGTAGTGAGTGTTGCTGAACCTTCGGGGGTTCAGACTGTTGTTAATTTACTGGCAGTGACTGAGGGCGTAATGAGTGAAAGCGATAAAGCCAAGCAGGAACTTGCAGAAAGTAATATTGCTAAAGCCTTTGGGCAAGCAGAATTTAACGCGACGTTGAATAGCTTACAGAGCAGAGCAAATATTACGGTTAATTCGCCAGAATAATTGTAATGTCAGAGCTGCTGTATTTTATTAAGAAATACAGTAGCTAAAGAGATATCTATAGTTGGGTGCTTAGCTCAGCTGGGAGAGCATCGCCCTTACAAGGCGAGGGTCGGGGGTTCGATCCCCTCAGCACCCACCAGATTATGGAGCGGTAGTTCAGTTGGTTAGAATACCGGCCTGTCACGCCGGGGGTCGCGGGTTCGAGTCCCGTCCGCTCCGCCAAATAAAGAAAACCCTGATCCTTATGGATTGGGGTTTTTTTTTGCTTTTAGACAATATATCTACTCCGTCAGATGTAGGGCTGCATTTGTTATGTTTAAACTTTGTTTTGCAATGCTAGCTGACCGAATTTCCCTTACTGATAACAACCCCGACAAACGGGTACTCAGCAGGTTTAAACCCTGCTGGCAATCCCTATTAGCGTATTTGTCGCTATGTTTTGCCCATTTTATTTTTCAGGTAGGCATAGTCGTTACTTAACAAGCGCCAGTTTTTAAGCGAGTATTTAGCCAGGCTTTGTTATTTGCACCTCATGATTGATGCAATGGGGAGTTAGTCGACAGTATCAGACACTTTAATCACCAGGCTTACCCTTCTGTTTTGCTCTCTGCCTTGTTCTGTTGCATTGTCTGCTATGGGTTGGGTATCCCCATAACTTACTGCTCGCAGGCGTGAAGCTTGCAGACCTAGGGATGATAACAAGTGCAGAACGCGCGTGGCTCTTGACGACCCCAGTTCCCAGTTAGAAGGGAAGCGGTCTGTGTTAATGGGGCGGTTATCGGTATGACCTTCTATGTAAATTAAACCAGACGATTTTATTAATAAAGGGGTGAGTTTATTTAGCAGCGATTTACCGGCAGACAACATTTGAGATGTTGAAGATTGAAAAAGGATTTTATCTTGAATCTCCAGTTGTGCATAACCCAGTGACACTCTCATTTTTATAGCATTTTTCAACCCTAGCTGATCAATTGTTTTTTGGAGTTGTAATTGCACGGGGTTATTATTTTGAACGAATTTATCTGCGGTTTCATGTTTTATAACAGGGCTTTTCTTGAAGGCAATAGCCGGGTTCTGATCTTCTTTTAGTAATCTGGTGATCGGGGAGGGCGCATTTTCCGTAGGCGTCGATTGGCTATCAGACTGGTTTTTCTTGTGATTCTGATCAGTAAAAACGGGGTGTTGTAATAGCATATTTGGGTCAAGCTGGGTTGCAGGGGATTGAGTCGGAAGTGGTGCCTGCCTTGCGGCTGCAATAGCTAATGCTTTAGTGCTAGTAGTAAAAAGGCCACTGGATTTTTTTGAGGGAGTTGGTTTGGTATTTGCTGTGGAATTGATGGGTTTCTTGTGCTGCTGTTCAGAACCGGGGGCAGCGCACTCAGTGCTAGCAAGGTAAGTAGCAGCATGATGATTAGCATAAAAACATCAACATAGCTGAGTAGCCAGGAAGGCTGGCGGGTGTCGGTCTGCTGTAGTAGTTCCTCAATGTTTAAAGAAGCATGGTGTTTTGAGTAGGGGCTGCCGCTCATCAAATGTTATTGGTATTTAGCTCGTTATCATAATCCACGATGAAAGAATAAAGGGTTTCTCTAACAAATGAAGGGGGCGACGGTCAGCAATCAAGGTTACTCCTTCCATGACCATGCTCATAATCATAATGCTGTTCTGTTCTTCCTTCGAGTTTTACCGCAATAGGATTAAAAGCAAGATTGGCCAGTATTAAGCCATAAAAAGTGGTAATCAAGGCGATAGACATGTTGGCGGTAATCGCTGAGGTATCCTTCATTTCAATAATTTGTAGCATGTTAATAAGACCCAGTAACGTACCTAGCATCCCGAAATCGGGGGCATAAGTGGCTAAACTGTAAAAGATATTTGATTCTGTTTTCTCTTTTGCGCGTAGCCGGGCAATTCGCCATTTCAACAGGGGTTTTATCTACGATCAGTTGGAATGCTGTTTTCAAGTAGGGTTTATGAATGGAGTTAATGACGTTTTCAATTGCTATTGAATCACGTTGAAACCACAGTTTTGCAACGCGGATGATTTCATCAGCTTCTTTTTGCGGGTTCATACTTTCGTAAAAAAAAATCAACTTGATTGATTTTAGTCCTTGCTTTACATCCCTTAGAGGATAACTTAGAAAAATGGCTGCAATGGTTCCTGCTATCACAATCACAAAGCCAGGGATGTTGAGAAATGTTAAGAGGTTATTAGCCGCATAAAAAATAATAAACAGTATCAGTAAAATGCTAAATAGTATGCCTAATGCTGTTGAATAATTGATGGTTTTTTTGTTGGGTAGCAAAGTGTCTGTTTTCCGGTATTATGTTTTTATATTAAGATAGTAGCAGAAGCTATTGAAATGTTAATAAAGCTGATAAATCAAAAAAACAGGGATTTTGTTTGCTGTCATACTGTTTTTTTGGCACACTAGCCTGCCTCGCATAGTAAATCCGGCCTATCTTCACATCGTTTGAATCTACGCTACTGCGGTTCACGACGGAATCTTAGTGGAAAATCATTGGGGTTTTATCGGATAAAGCTTGATGCTTTATTGCTAATTTCTGTGAGTGATTACATACAGTGGTCGTTTTTTTAAACGTTAATTTCCTATTTAACAGGTTTGTAAATGATAAAAGTTCTATTGGTTGATGATCATGACTTAGTAAGAACAGGTATTGAATCCTTATTGAATTCAGTAGATGATATCTTGGTGATTGGCGTCAGTAATTGTGGAGAGAAAGCCATAGATATGTTAAATGTGATTGTTCCTGATATAGTGTTAATGGATGTTAATATGCCGGGAATTGGAGGGGTTGAAGCCTGCCGCAGAATGCTACAGCGCAATAAAAACGTAAAAATTATTGCTTTATCGGTGTTAAATGATGGTCCTATACCTCAGCAATTATTAAAAATGGGGGCCTCTGGTTTTATTTCAAAAAATTCTCCCGTTGATGAAATGGTCAGTGCGATTCGTACCGTCATGGCGGGAAAGCGTTATCTGAGTACTGAAGTCGCTAATAACCTTGCATTTCAAGGTTTACCGGGTGCAAATGAGTCGCCTTTTGCCAAATTGTCGCAAAGAGAGTCTGAAGTTGTTAATTTAATTCTACAAGGTAAAAATATTCAGGAAATGGCTGAACTTTTAGTTTTAAGTGATAAAACCATTAATACCTATCGTTATCGCTTGTATGATAAATTAAAGGTAAAGAATGATGTAGAATTAACCCGTTTAGCGGTTAAATTCAAACATATTGATTATGATCAGATGTGATTAGCCTGAATGGCATAAAGGCTGCTGCAGACCTTGAGACTAAGAACTCTATCAGTTACCACTCAGAAACCAGTGCTTTATTTTTTAAGATTTCAGACTCAAAAAAGCTGGAAATTAGCCATATTCAACCCCGGACTTTTTCCCTGATTAAAACCATGGTACACGTATTCCACCCTTATTTTTTAGCCCAGCGACCTGTCTCCCTTTGGCAAGGTGCTTATGTAAAATATAACCAGGCAAAATTCATGTTGCAATCTGTTAGCGAAAAATATAACAAACGAGTGTTGGAATTAAATGTTTTGTAAGCGATTATGCCAGCCGATATGTGCAAAAAGGATGATGGCTGAATGATTGTTTTATGGACAGATGCATTAATTTTCTTGTTAGTGGCGACACTTTTTATTTTTAGCGTTCTGCTGAGAAACAAAGCACACTTGCAACGGCCCTTACAGAAAATTGCCTGCAGCAAAACAGCCATGATTTCCCTGCTGGTATTGGTTTTCTTTGTGCTCATCGGTTTGTTAGATTCTGTGCATTTCAAATCCAATGAAAACCGTACACACGAAATTATCAGTGTACTGGATTACTGGGCAAAACCCTTGCGGAATAATACTGAAAAAACGTATTCAGCGCCTTTTTCCGCCTATTTATATAGTAAAGAAACCTTGGCATTGCCAGATGGTAGTCAGCAATGGGGGTTTCCGCGTTTAAAATTTGGCGGCTCGCATTTGCAAAATCCTGACGCTGAATTGCTGTCCGATGTGCTAGAAAAAGCATTGTCTGGTTTTTGCAAAGGTGTAGGGCTAGTGATTTTGTGGGTTGTTTTACTCGCGTGTATTTTTAAAGGTCGAGATAAAAACCTGTTTAAAAATACCACTTTAAAAGCTGTTTTGGCGGTTTTTTTATTGTTGTTTTCCATCAGTTATATGTTGGTTGACTTATCTTCTTATTATCATGTGCTAGGGACAGATAAGGTTGGTGAAGATGTTTTTTATCAGGCAATCAAAAGTATCCGCACCGGCCTGGTAATTGGTTCATTAACCACCATGATCATGCTGCCGTTAGCCATTACCTTTGGTATTATGGCGGGGTTTTTCAGAGGCTGGGTAGATGACATTATCCAGTATATTTATACCACTTTAAATTCAATACCCGGGGTGTTGTTAATTGCGGCATCTATCCTGATGGTGCAAGTGTATATGGCCAATCATGCAGAGGACTTTAATAGTTTGATAGTGCGTTCAGATATGCGGTTATTGTTTTTATGTTTAATACTGGGGGTAACCAGTTGGACAGGCTTGTGTCGGATGTTACGTGCTGAGACCCTTAAATTAAGAGAAATGGAATATGTGCAGGCGGCGCAAGCCCTGGGCGTCAAACGTACGGTGATTTTATTAAGACATATATTGCCTAATGTCATGCATATTGTATTGATTTCGGTGGTGTTGGACTTTAGTGCTCTGGTACTAGCAGAAGCGGTGCTATCTTATATTAATATTGGCGTGGATCCAACCACCTATAGCTGGGGAAATATGATTAATGGTGCCCGCCTGGAAATGGCGCGCGACCCAGTAGTCTGGTGGTCATTGCTGGCTTCTTTTGTGTTTATGTTCAGTCTGGTTCTAGCCGCTAATCTGTTTGCCGATTCGGTACGCAATGCCTTTGATCCAAGACGCACAGAGGAAGCCGGGTAAATGCACAAACCGTTATTACAAGTCCAAGGCTTAAGCGTTGCATTTAAAGACGAGCGGGTAGTTGATGATATTAGTTTTGATGTCTATCCTGCTGAAACCTTTGCTCTGGTCGGAGAGTCAGGTTCAGGGAAATCCATTACAGCACTGTCTGTGTTGCGATTATTACCCTCTAATGCCAAAGTATCAGCAACGGGCATCAAGTTACAAAACCAAAACCTGTTAAGCATTCCCGAAATTGATTTTTGCAAAATACGGGGCAGACGGATTGGCTTTATTTTTCAGGATCCCATGTCATCACTCAACCCGGTGATGACCATTGGTGAGCAAATTGCTGAGGTCATACAGATTCATTTTAATGCCTCTACAGCAGAGAGTAAAAAGGCGGTCTATAGATTATTACAGCAAGTAGAAATACCTGAACCCGAACGCAGAATCAAAGAATATCCTCATCAATTATCAGGGGGACAAAGGCAACGGGTGATGATTGCTATTGCTCTGGCTGGTAAACCGGATTTATTAATTGCAGATGAGCCGACAACTGCACTGGATGTCACCATACAGGCGCAAATACTGGCGTTATTAAAATCCATCCAGGCACAAACAGGAATGGCCTTATGGTTGATCAGTCATGATTTGGCACTGGTTTCCAATATGGCTGACCGCATAGCCGTCATGCAACAAGGCAAAATTGTAGAAACTAATACTACCCGGGGCTTTTTTAATCAGGCGCAACATCCCTATAGCCTAAAATTATTAGCGGCTTTACCGGCTATGCAAAGTTGTAAGGGTAAAGTGGTTAAAACAGCAATAGAGCCCTCCAGCCTACTACAGGTAGAAGGTTTTAAAGTTTATTATCCAGTCAGAAAGGGGTTTTTTAAGCGCATCGTCAATTATGTTAGAGCGGTTGACGGTGTTAGTTTTAAACTCGAGGCAGGTAAAACACTGGCTTTGGTCGGGGAATCCGGTTGTGGTAAAACCACACTGGGCAAAGGATTGCTTAATTTAATACCGCACACAGCAGGTAGTGTTTTATTGAATAATATTGAGCTGACTGCTTTAACAGGCGATGCTTTACGTCAAATGCGCTCCAAAATTCAAATTATATTTCAAGACCCCTTTGCAGCGATGAATCCCCGAATGTTAGTGGGAGAAATTATTGAAGAAGGTATTAAAGCATTGCATCCTGATATCGGTGTTGAGCAAAGACAGCAACGCGTAGCGCATTTATTGCAACAAGTGGAATTACCCCCGGCAGTTGCCTTACGTTATCCCCATGAGTTTTCTGGAGGACAGAGACAACGAATTTGTATAGCCCGGGCCTTGGCCGTAGCACCTGAACTCATTGTTTGTGACGAACCTACCAGTGCACTGGATGTCTCAGTACAGGCACAAATTATTGCATTGCTTAAAAACCTGCAGCAACAACAAGGCATAAGCTATTTATTTATCACCCATGATTTAGCGGTAGTGGCCGAAATTGCTGATGAAGTAGCTGTGATGTATCAAGGAAAAATTGTAGAGCAGGGTGGGGTGGAGCAGGTATTACTGCAACCTCAACATCCCTATACGCGAAAGCTTGTAGAAGCCGTGCCAGTGATTGATGTGGGATAAGTATATTAATCAATCGCTGATGGTTTATAGCGTATTGAGTCCGACTGCACATGGCAATCTGTTGAAAATATTCTGCTTGGCATAAAGCAAACCCCAGGATTCAGGGATTTTTTTAAGATGTGCGGGTTTGAAGTGATTATTTATGTAAACTGGAATTCTTGAGTACTGAATGGATGCACTTCAGAACCCGGATGACTGCAGTCAGGCATGACACTGTTTCATGGTTGACATGGATTTAGCAAGTGATTGAAAAAGGGGCATTGAATGATAGAAAAACTGATCAATATTTTAACTTTTCTGCTAGTCGCTTATCTGGGTTTTGGCTTGTTGCTTTATTTAATGCAACGACACTTCCTTTATTTTCCTACGCAGGCAATTCAGCATCATTATCGACAACTGAGCTTTAATACGGACGGTGAGTCTATTAAAGTGACTGTTTTAAATACAGGAAAAGAACGGGCCATTATCTATTTCGGGGGCAATGGCGAAACGGTAGATAATAATGCCGCTATATTTTCTGCCACATTTACGGATCATACTGTTTATTTGGTTAATTATCGGGGCTATGGTGGCAGTACAGGGCAACCGGGGGAACAAGGGTTTTATTCTGATGCGCTGTTTGTTTTTGATGAAATCAAACCTGAATATACTGATATTTCTGTTATTGGGCGTAGCCTGGGAAGTGGTGTTGCTACATTTTTGGCCTCAAAAAGAGAGGTCAATAAACTGATATTAATTACTCCCTTTGATAGTATTCAAAACGTTGCGCAAGCTATATATCGCATTTACCCCATCGCTTTCATGTTAAAAGACAAGTATGAATCACTGGGCAGAGTCGCTTCTATAAAGGCAAAAACCTTAGTCATGATTGCTGAGAAAGATACAATTATTAAGGTGAAACATTCTATGCGTTTAGTGAATGCATTTCCGGCATCACAAATTACCTGGCATATTTTGAGCAATGAAAATCACAATAGCATCTCTTATAATGAAAAATACTATACATTGTTAAAACAGTTTCTATCCAATACCAGTCATTAATCTGGCTTCTTTACTGCGAAAGGCAAGACCTCTGGCGCTAAGAATTACATTTAAGCGGTGGTTTTCCTGACTTTCAGGTTCTGCAAGAAATCCTTCAGGGGGGATGAGTACTGTAGACAGGGAATGGCTGTTGGCGAAAGACTGAATAGTCCGGTCACGCCTAGCGTTAAGATTAAGTTTGGCTGCTCTATTCAGGTCAAATTCTATTTTGTGATCAATAAAGATTAACCTGTTCATAGATATGAAAGGCCTGTCTGCGATTTGATTTATGGGGGGTTTTCTTATCGATAGCCCTTGCCAGTTGCTACTAATCCAGCCTATTTGATTGATAAATTAAACTAGTAGCAATAGTCTTTTATATCAATTCTGTTAGCCGTTAAGAAGGGAACCGTTACAGGTCATGAGCATGAGTTCGGTGTATCAGTGAGTTGTTCTTGATAGTTAAATAATAAGTAGAAGGGTTTGTGTTTGAGCTTGAATTTTCTCAACATAATCTGCAATCACTGCAATCACTGCAATCACTGCAATCTTGATGCTTGCTAGTGTTCTGCTCCTGAAATGTACTGAACCCCGGTTTGCCCGAGCGGTTTTTTATACTGCGAATTCTATTGGTGCGATTCCCTCTGATTTGTTGTAAACATATCAGTCCGCTTCAGGACTTGGGGTATAACAGATCAACACCATGTGGGTACTGTTTGTCTATTCAAGTCGTACAAATTTAAAATGTAATGTATGAAAAAGGGTAAAATATGCGCACAGTGCATAATACTAAACCGTTAAAAGGGCCATCCTGGTGGTTATAAACGGTTTCGGTGACTGTACGCAGTGTTTGATCGAAAAAATTAAGTGAACTGAAGAGGCGTATTAAATCTTGCTTCTTATTGTTGATTTATTAATTAAAAGACTATTGAAAATCGTTTGAGTAAAGTATGAGTAAACTGAAGTGTGCTGTTATCGGCACAGGCTATTTAGGAAAATTTCACGCGGAAAAATATGCCTCTCTGGATCAATGTGAATTAGTTGCGGTTGTGGACATTAATGAGCAAGCCGCGAAAGACGTAGCAGCAAAACATAGTGCCGCGGCACTGACAACATATGATTCTCTACTGGGACATATAGATGCGGTCAGCATTGTGGTTCCGACCAGTTTGCATCATGCTGTCACACGCGATTTTTTATTGGCGGGTACGCATGTACTGGTAGAAAAACCCATTACAGTCACTGTTGAAGAAGCGGATGACCTGATTGCCATTGCCAAACAGCAGAATGTTATTTTGCAAGTGGGACATTTAGAACGTTTTAATCCCGCCGTGCTGGGTATGGATAACGAAGAAAAGCCTTTATTTATTGAAGCGCATCGCTTGTCACCCTTCAACCCCAGAGCTAATGATGTCAGTGTGGTGCTGGATTTGATGATTCATGATATTGATATTATTCTAGCCTTAATTGATTCGGATTTAGAACGGATTGATGCCAGCGGAACTGCTGTTTTAACCCAGGGCACCGATATTGCCAATGCCCGACTGACTTTTGCCAATGGTTGTGTGGCCAATGTCACCGCCAGTCGCATTAGTATGAAAACGGAACGTAAGATGCGCATGTTCAGACCCAGTTCTTATATTTCGATAGATTTTCAAAATAAAGTATTAACCCGGCATAAAACAGGCGAGAAAGAAATGTTTGCGGGGGTGCCGGAAATTGTCAGCGAAGAATCCGTGTTTGAAAATGGTGATGCACTGAGGGAAGAAATTAAACATTTTGTAGAGTGCATAAGAACCGGCACAAATCCGTTGGTATCTGGCGTAGCAGGTAGACGTGCATTACAGACTGCAATAGAAATTACAAAATTAGTCGAGGAAAAAACATGATACCGATGGTTAACCTGAAAGCTCAATATGTTGATATTAAAGATGAAATTGAGCAGGGTATCGCTAACACTATAGAAAATTGCTCTTTTATTTTAGGCCCGAATGTACAGGCCTTTGAACAAGAAGTCGCTGAATATCTAGGCGTCAAACATGCCATAAGCTGCGCCTCTGGTACAGATGCATTGCATCTGGCTTTGCTGGCTGAAGGTATAGGCCCGGGTGATGAAGTCATTACCAGTGCTTTTACTTTTATCGCGACGGCTGAAGCTATTAAATATGTAGGTGCTATACCTGTTTTTGTCGATATCGATGCTAAGACATTTAATATTACCGCTGAAACCATAGCGCAGGCAATTACCTCGAAAACCAAAGCCATCATGCCGGTGCATTTGTTTGGTCAACCGGTCGATGTAATAAAAATAAAAGCCTTATGTGAAAAGCATGATTTAAAATTGATTGAAGACTGTGCGCAATCCTTTGGTGCTCGCATTGAGGGGCAGCAAAGTGGCAGTATGGGACACGCGGCAGGCTATAGTTTCTTTCCCAGTAAAAACCTGGGTGCATTTGGTGATGGTGGACTGGTTGTTACGCATTCAGATGATACGGCTAAACAATTAAGAATGCTACGAAATCATGGTTCTGATATTCGTTATTACCATGATGTCATTGGCTACAATAGTCGCCTGGATGATATTCAAGCAGTGGTTTTACGGGCCAAATTAAAACGAATCGATCAATATAATCAGGCACGCAGACATGTAGCTCATTTGTATTCAGAGTTGATGGCCGATTTGCCGTTAACAACACCGTATGAAGATGGTATAGGTGAGCATGTCTATCATCAATACACCTTGCTGTGTGATCGCAGGGATGAGGTGATGCAAGCCCTGCAGAATAAACAAATAGGCTGTGCTGTCTACTATCCTGTGCCTTTGCACCAGCAAAATGTGTTTAAAGAAGACTGTGCTGGGCTATCACTGCCTGTGACGGAGTCAGTTGCTGCGCATTGTTTATCTTTACCGATATGCCCATCACTTTCGGATGAGAGCATTAAAGAAATTGTTGCGGTGATTCGTCAAGTGTTATTAGATACGTAAACGCTGAGAGTGACATGGTAACCAGCATCAGGTATGTTTTCCGTTATTTGGTTTTTTAACGCTTTGTTTTTTATATCTCGATAGGTATGACTCTTGACTGAAATTCTCTTTCCAAAAATCATGTTTAGTGCAGGTGAGTCCTCGGGCGACCAGCATGCCGCTAATATGTTTAATGAATTAAAGAAGCTTTCTCCAGGCATTCAGGGTTTGGGAATGGGTTCAACCAAAATGCGGCAAGCGGGCATTAAACTTTGCTTTGATTCTTCAGGAATTGCCGTGATTGGTTTAATTGAGGTGTTGAAACATTATGGCGAAATCCATGCTGCACTAAAATTGCTGAAAAAAACCATCCTACAAGAACAACCCGATTTACTGGTGTGTGTGGATTATAAGGAATTTAATTTAAAGCTGGCACGCTTTGCCAAGAAAAAAGGCATCAAAGTGCTGTTTTATGTCAGCCCCCAGGTATGGGCATGGCGAGAGGACCGAGTTATCACTTATGGTAAGGCCATTGATATGATGGCGGTGATATTTCCCTTTGAAACCGCTTATTATGAGGCGGAAAACGTACCTGTTAAATATGTTGGTCATCCCTCCGTTGATAAAGTCCACCCGCAACAAGGAAAAATACAAAATGCGGCAAAATTTTCCTTAAGACTGGATAAGCCGGTGGTGGGTATCTTACCGGGCAGCCGGGAGAATGAAATCAAGCGCATGTTACCGGTGATGCTGGGAGCAGCTGAGCAATTAGCAAAGCTACATAATGGTGTGCAATTTGTATTACCGCAAGCCGATTCAATCAGCGATGAATTGTTACAACGTTATTTATCCAGATCTGTGGTTAAAGTGATTGTTATCAAACACCAGCCCTATGATGTGATTCAGTGCTGTGATGCCATCATGACCACATCGGGTACGGCTTCTTTGGAAATAGCATTACTACAGGTGCCGATGGTGATTGCCTATAAACTCTCAGCAAGCACTTATTTTCTAGCAAAGAAACTGGTCAAAGCCCGGTTTATTGGGTTACCTAATATCATTGCTGGCAAGGGTATTATTAAAGAACTGATTCAAGATGAGGTAACGCAAGAAAATTTGACAGCAGAAATTCATCATATACTGGAGAATACAGTGTATAGAATGACGATGTTAAGTGCCCTGGCAGATGTCAAAGAAAAGCTGGGGCCGGGCGGTGGGTCAAAAAACATGGCTGAGCTGGTGATGAAAATGTTACAACCGGGGGCGCTAAGGCTTTAAGGTGATTTTGGTTCATTGCAGGCCTGATAATATCTTGGGCATAGTCAAGCTCGATTAAATACGGATCCTCAATTTCCATTCGGGGTCATTGCATTCAGCTTTTTTAACAATCAAAAGCCGCTAATTTCTTTATTACGAAAAGCCTGGGCGCTGTTTCTTTTTCGGCATTGATGATCATTTGACAATCAAAGCATTCAGCATTCAGTTGTTGACACCAACGCGTAATCTGCTGTGTTTCAATATCACCTCCCGCATGTCCAGGATAAGCCATGATGGTGAGAATGCCGGGTGATGCCAGTAAAGTGATGGATTGCTGGAGCGCAGACAAGGTGGTATCAACCTGAGTGATAATAGACTTATCACTACCGGGAAGGTAGCCTAAATTAAACATGATGACCTTGACTTTGCCATGGAAATGTTCCGGAATGCACGTTGCCATTTGATCATGACTGAGGGTGTAGAGAATGATGTTGTCCGTTAATTCCTCATTTTCCAGCCTGCAACGTGTGGAGTCCACCGCTTTTTGCTGGGTATCGAAACCAAAAAGACTACCTTGTGTGCCTATTTTTTTGGCAAGAAATAAGGTGTCATGACCATTGCCCAGTGTTGCATCAATGGCAATCACATTGCCGGTAACATAATCACTGATAATAGCGTGTGCTTGAGTCGTTAAAGAGGGCTGAACATTCATAATGATAGGCTTGCATAACGCATAATATGGCTGTTTTCTGGAATAGCTTGGTTGTACATTAGATTATTGGCAAGACATTGGCAATACCAGGGTATTTGAAGACTGCCTTTAGCGCCAAAGCCATTGAAAATAATGAGTTCAGGATGTTTTGGATGATGACCGATAAAGGGTTGCTTATCTAAGGTAGTGGGCCTTATTCCGGCTTCTTGCTTTATTTCAGGGTTTATAGAAAGTGTGGGCATGACTTTTTTGAGTGAAGTCAGCAGGGTCTCTTTTGCAGCTGTGCTAATCTGTGTATCAAGCTGTATTCTATCAAATGTTGCACCGGTACGAAATTGATAGGCATTGAGCGGAATAAACCAATGGCCATAATTCAAAATAGTCTGTGGTATGGCTTGCGTGGCAGTCGCGGTGATTATTTCACCTTTGACTGGCTGGAAAGGTAACCAGGAAAACCAGGGATTGTGAGTTGCATGATGACCTTCGCAAAAGATGATGTGTTTAGGGCGCCATTTTTTCCAGTGCAATTGCTGTGATAAATGAATGTCCTGATAGTTTATTTCAGCTTTGATATAGGCATGGTGTGCAATAAAATAGCTTTTTAAAGCGGTTAACAGGGGTTTGCACAGTAAATAGCCTGTCTGTTTTTGATTTATCAAACCCCATGGTGCATACAGGGTGCTATCAACACCTATGTTTTGAGAGAGATAGGGGTGATAGGCAATTTGCTGTTGTCTTTTTTTGACAGCAGCTAAGTCTTTTTCAGTGGAAATGACACGCCGGAGTGTTTTTTCAACATAAAACTGTTGCTGAAAATGCCTGGCTAGTTTTTGATAATATGCCAGGGCTACAGGTAATAGCAGATCAACATTTTCTGATTTTACCCAGCGCATTCCTGTTACCGGGTTGATTAAACCTGCAGCCATTAACGATGCATTTTCTTTAGCATTATCAACAATAATGATTTTTTTCTGGCGTTGAATCAGCTCCCAGGCTAATAAACTTCCTGCTAATCCTTGCCCTATAATTAAATAATCAATTTCCATTGAGTCCATTGGTTTTCTGGTACAGTCCTTGATGTCAAGTTAACGAATACGCTACTGCAGTTTCGGTTAAACTCGATCTTGCCAATAGTCAGTGGCATGCTGGCCGATCATGGTGAATGTGTCAAGGCGTCTGTCATTCTGCAGTTGCTAGAGTCCTGTTTTTGCACTGCCTGCCCAGAGCGCGTACCGGATAGAACAGCAGGGGATCAGGTTGAATCAGGCGTGGAAATAAGGTTTGGCTGCTGGATGATTACCGCGTAAAAAACGCATTCAGCGCTGGGTTGTTTACACACAAATGCAGACACGCGTTCAGCGGATGGGAAACGAGGGTGTTGTTTGAAAGAGGGGGAAGTTCAGGGGAACAGATTGTTAGCGGATGAGAAAAAAATGAGGGACAGGTACTTTCTTGCTAATTCTGTACCTGTCCCCTAGTAAGTATTATCCACTCGGTAGCTATTAAAACATATCGATTATTAACAGAACATGAATGACTATTGAATAGGGGCTATTAAGGCTAAAAAAGATCGGGCTATTTTTTATGCTGTTGCTAAGCAGGTCGGCTGAATCAGTTGCAAAGGGAGGGTAAGCCACTTGATTGCAACATTTATGGGGTGTGTTGCAATTTTTTGGTCACTTTAGTGTCCCAACTTCTTGCAAAGCGGTTTTTAAATTTAATTTAACAGAGGTTGAAGATGGATGACAAATATAGTGTACTCATAAAAACAAAAGCACCTGAACTCATAGAATTCATGATGTTGTGGTGTGATAAGGCAAAAATACTGGATTGTCTGGCGCCACTGGCTCTACGTTTATATCTGGTGCCGGTTCTGTGGATGGCGGGCAGTAAAAAAATTTCAGGTTTTAGTGATACTGTGGAGTGGTTTGGCAATGAAACATGGGGCTTAGGTTTGCCACTACCGTATGTTTTGGTGGTTATGGTGGCTTTGCTAGAAATCGTGGGGGCACTGTGTTTACTGGTGGGTTTTGGTGTTCGGTTAATTTCAATCCCCTTGATGATTATCATGATCATTGCAGCTGTTACTGTGCATCTGCAAAATGGCTGGTTAGCCATTGCCACAGCAGGGGGGGTTTTTGCTAATGAACGAACACTCGGTGCCATAGAGCGGCTGGAGAGAGCACAGGAGATTTTAAAAACCATGGGGAATTACGACTGGTTAACTGAACATGGCAGTTTTGTCATCCTTAACAATGGTATTGAATTTGCGGCGACTTATTTTATTATGTTGCTGGTTTTGTTTTTTATGGGGGCAGGCCGCTATGTTAGCATTGATTATTGGTTGAAACAGCAGTACAAAGGTAAATAAGTGATGTCATTTAAATTATTGAGCACAAAAAAACACCATTTAAGTCATGAAATCACCGATAAACGGGTTTTTGAGAATCGACGAAAAATCATAAAAGCAGCGGCGGGTACGGTGATAGCCTCTTTAATTCCAGCCGGGGTTAAGGCTGAAACAAAAAAATATGCTGACGTTCCGGTAGGGCCTTATTCTGCATCCTTAGTAAGCACAGACTATGAGGATGTGAAAAATTATACGAATTATTATGAGTTTACGACCAATAAAACCGATTCGACGGTGTTAGCCAGAGCTTTAAAAACCAGTCCGTGGAGTGTCACGGTGGCAGGTGAAGCCGAAAATACAGGCGTTTTTAATTTAGAAGATATCTTGAAGTCGAATCCATTGGAAGAGCGGGTCTACCGATTCCGCTGTGTAGAAGCGTGGTCTATGGTGGTGCCATGGATTGGTTTTCCATTAGCAAATATGTTGAAGCGTTTTAAACCGACATCAAAAGCTAAGTATGTAGAGTTCACCACACTTTATAATCCCGATATTATGATAGGACAACGCGGTAATGTGCTGGAATGGCCTTATGTAGAAGGGCTGAGAATAGATGAGGCGATGCATCCCTTAAGTTTTATGGCAACAGGTATGTATGATGATGAATTACCCGCGCAAAATGGTGCGCCGTTACGATTGGTGGTGCCGTGGAAATATGGTTTTAAAAGCATCAAGGCCATAGTCAAGATTCGTTTTACGCAAACCATGCCGGCCACGGCTTGGAATAAAGCAGGGCCTGATGAATATGGTTTTTATTCCAATGTAAATCCCGACGTTCCTCATCCCCGTTGGAGTCAGAGTAGAGAGCGTGTGTTAGGAGCCAGTATTTTTACCCCGAAACGAAAAACAGAAATATTTAATGGTTATGGCGCAGAAGTGGCTTCCTTGTATGCGGGGATGGATCTTAAAAAATATTTCTAATGGGCTGGATGCAAATGTCCAAAAACTACTGGAGGCTAATAAAAACCAGCGTTTTTTTATTTTTTTTAATGCCTTTTCTAGGCTTGATTTTCGATGCTATTTACGATCAACTAGGCGCTAACCCTATAGAAACCTTACATTTTACCTTGGGTGACTGGGCTTTGCGTTTTTTATGTCTGGGATTGGCAATAACCCCGGTAAGAAAGATATTTAAGCAGAATTGGCTGAGTCGTTTCCGGCGCATGATCGGTTTATATGCTTTTTTTTATGCCAGTATGCATTTTCTGGTTTTTATTGTTTTGGACTTGTCACTCTCCTGGGAGGCATTGGTTGATGAAGTTCCCAAAAGTCCTTACATCTTGATGGGATTACTCACCTATCTATTGCTGATTCCCTTGGCAATGACATCGACCAATGCCATGCAAAAACGGCTAGGTAAGAAATGGCTAAGTCTGCATAAGCTGGTCTATGTGGCAGGAACCACGGCGGTTATCCATTATTTATGGTTAGTTAAGACGATTGATGGAGAACCCATTTTTTATGCCAGTCTGATGTTTATACTGTTGTCTTATCGCTTGTTTAATTATTTTAAAGCAAGATGGAGACTGAGTGCATAGAAAAATCACGGCCAGCCGATAAAGCGGACATCAGTCGGCTCTATCGTTTATGTCTGCAGTGCCTTCCTTGCAAGTTAAAGGATTTCAAATGCAGTGAAGGGTTTTGATGGGGTATATTCTGTTACCAGAACCTGTTTGACTTTTGCCATTAACGGGCCTTTGTGACAGTAGTCAACGAACTTGTCCAGTTGTGCCTGTTTTGCACAGGCAACAACTTCTACACTACCCTCTGCAGTGTTTCTGACAAAGCCGAAAACCCCGAGTTTAACAGCCTGTTTCTGGGTATATGCACGAAAGTAAACACCCTGGACACGTCCGCTAATGATGAGGTGAAGGCTGTTCATGCGTTTTGTATTTTCCAGCAATAATGAATTTTAGGGTTTCTGGAAAAATCAGCAGGAATGGTTGCAGCACTGATGTCTTCAATGATTGAGGAGGATAATTGCTCTTCATCCAGCTTGAATTTTTTGAAGTTGGTGGAAAAATATAAGATGCCCTGCGCCGTTAACAGTGTTAAAGCCTGCTGAATTAAGACAACATGATCTCTTTGAATATCAAAGACATTTTCCATGCGCTTGGAATTTGAAAAAGTCGGCGGATTCATGAAGATCAAGTCATATTGGGTTCTTTGGGTTTCTTGAGCTTGTTGTGCAAGCCAGCTTGAACTATCTGCACGAATTATTTGGTGCTGGCCCGTCAGTTTGTTCAAATTAAAATTGTTTTTGGTCCATTCCAGATAGGTGTTAGACATATCCAGTGTGGTGGTCGATTTGGCATCACCGAGTGCAGCAGAGACTGAGGCCGTGCCCGTATAGGCAAATAGATTAAGGAAGTCTTTGCCCTTTGCCTGTTGCTGAATGAGTTGACGAATTGGCCGGTGATCAAGAAATAAACCAGTATCCAGATGATCTTCAAAATTCACCAGAAATTTGCAGTGGTTTTCTTCGATAATATGGAAGTTTGCCTGCGTGTCCAGCTTTTCATATTGTTCGTTGTTTTTTTGTTTACGCCTGATCTTTAAAAATACCTGGGAGCTGTCGACGTCAAGCACCCGAGGGATTTCAGCCAATAAAGCGGCCAGGCGCTGGTTGGCTTTATGAGACGCTATGGTTTTAGGCGCTTCATATTCCTGAACATTGATCCACAGTTGTTCTCCCTGATAAACATCAATTGCTACAGCATATTCTGGTAAGTCGGCATCGTACAGGCGATAACACTGCACATGTTGTTGCTTTGCCCATTTACGCATTTTCTTCCAATTCTTTTTTAGACGATTGGCAAACATTTCCGCGGCGGGTGAGTCTTCTGTTGTAATCGATTGTTGTTGGGTGACGCGATCGATACGTTCCTGCTGCGATTTGGTTTTAGGTATAAAAAATGACTTTTCTTCAATGTTCAGGCGTAGTAATTTACATTCCAGTGCGCCGTTAAATAAGGTAATGGGTTTTTGTGAACGGATACCCAAACGAAAGCCCATTTCTGGGTTGCTGATAATCAGTGAGGCTTGCCATTGCTTGAACTGGGTTTTTAGGACTTCACCAAATTTTAAATAAAGGTGTGCAATTTCTTCGTCATCACCCAGGCGTTCGCCATACGGGGGGTTACAAATAACCAGACCGGCTGGCCAGCTGTCAGCAGGTTTGGCATCCAGAATGTCTCTTTTTTCGACATGGATTTTATCGTTAAAGCCCGCATTTTCGGCATGGATAAATGCAGTCGCAATGGTGCGTCGGCTTTGGTCAAAACCTGCAATCACAGGCATATTGTTAAGCCCGTTCTGTTTACGTTGCTCAGCATCATGGATTAAATTTTTCCAGCACTGATTGTCATGTTTTTTCCAGCCCAGAAAACCATAGTAACTTCTTAATAAACCCGGTGCATAGTCAGCGGCTATCATGGCGGCTTCCAGTAATAGTGTGCCTGATCCACACATGGGGTCGATTAATGATCCGCCTTGTTTGGCTATTTCCGGCCAACCACTGCGTAGCAACATAGCAGCAGCCAGATTTTCTTTAATAGGTGCTTGTACGTTAGCGGCTCTGTATCCTCTTTTGTGGAGACTCTCCCCGGATAGGTCCAGGCTTAATTGAGCTTCTTCATGCGTTAAATGAACATTAATTCTGATGGTCGGGCGGTTGAGTTCAATATTAGGACGTTTTTGAAACTTAGCTCGCATTTGGTCGACGATGGCATCTTTTACGACTAATGAGCCAAAGTGACTGTTATTGATGACCTCCGAGTTTTTGGCGCTGAAGGACACTGCAAAGGTATCATCCGGTTTAAAATGTTCAAACCAGTTGATTTTTTTAACCGCATTATAAAGATCTTCCTTGCTGGTAACGGCAAAAGAACTCAAAGGCAAAAATACCCGATTTGCTATTCTTGACCAAAGGCAAACGCGATAAGCTAATTCTAAATCCCCCGTAAAACTGACACCGGCGAGTTTAGGATGAATGTTTTCAGCACCTAATTGGGCAAGTTCCGTCGCCAGTATGTCTTCCATGGCTTTAGGGGTTGTGGCAAAGAGAGTGTATTTTGTCATATATTTAAATACAAAAGCCTAGAGTGTGTATGGCTTAAGGTGTAAGTAATGATCGTCAGTCCGAATGTATTGCTATCGAAAACAGAGGGTTAGCGACAGCAGTTGAATAAATTCGAACTGATGAAAAGTGAATGGCGTTAGTGTTTTTGTATTTAGAATTTTATCAGTTCAACTTCAAAAATCAAGGTCGAATTTGGACCAATATCTGCGCCTGCTTTACGCTGCCCATAGGCCAGGTGAGAGGGAATGAAAAAGCGATATTTGGCGCCCACATTCATTAATTGCAGTCCTTCTGTCCAGCCAGCAATGACGCGGTTTAATGGGAATGTAGCTGGAGAACCGCGGCGGTATGAACTATCAAATTCATTACCATCTAAGGTGGTTCCGGCATAATGGACCGTAACGCTGGTGGTCGCCTCTGGAGAGGGGCCTTCTCCTTGAGTAAGAACTTCATATTGCAGGCCGCTTGCCGTGGTAATAATGTTGGCTTTCTTTGAGTTTTCTGCAAGAAATTTTTCACCAGAAATTCTGTTTTCTTCTGGAGAAGTGGCATTGGCCATTGAGAACATAGTTATTCCTATCATGAGGGTTGTTAATATCGCAATAACTCGGCGTCTAGTAAATTTCATTGATTCTTCCGTTGTTAATGGGGTAAGAGGACTATTTTACCAAAATTGCCGAATTCATTCTAGAATTTGATGATGAGCGGGTATTGGTTATTAAAGATTGTTGAAAATGGATGGGTTAATCGGATATAAAGACTATAATCCCACAAAATTTGCTTAAACAAGGATAAAGTCGACTATATGGATAGCCATTCCACTTTGATGGGGCTTCAGTATGTCTATCTAGAGCAAGGGGAGGTCACCGGTATATCACGGTTTTTATCTGAAACTTATTAATTATTAACTGCTTACACATTTTTTTTTCACTGTATGAATTTTATTTATAAATGGCGATGGGAGCTTGCTGCTCCTTTAGCAGGGGTTTGCGCAACCTTGGCATTTGCTCCCTTCGATTATGCCTTTTTAATGGTGCTCTCATTATTTTTTGTTTTTTTATCCTGGCTGGAATGTACGCCTGCGCGTGCCGCTTTACGCGGTTTTTTTTATGGCCTAGGCTTATTTGGTAGTGGTATTTCTTGGGTATATATCAGTGTTCATGACTATGGGGGGGCATCTGCTCTGGGTGCGGCTTTATTAACACTGCTGATTGTGCTTTTCTGGTCTTTGTTTCCAGCATTAACCGGCTATCTCGCGATCAGGGTTTTCGCTACAAAGCAACCAAAAAAAGCGATCTGGGTTATTCCATTTATGTGGGTTTTTATAGAATATTTTCGAGGATTCTGGTTTATTAATGGCTTTCCCTGGTTACAAATAGCCTATACTCAGCTGCAATCACCTTTAAAAGGCTATGTACCCATTATGGGGACGTATGGCACGGGTTTTATCTTAGCGTTTACGGTTTCTGTGTTAGTGGCTACCTATAAAAAACAACTAGGTTATAGATTTGGCTTGTTTTTTATAATGATCATCTGGGGGGGAGGCTTTGTTCTGCAATCGGTAAAATGGACAGAAGCCATCGGTGATGCGATCAGTGTTGCACTGGTGCAAGGTAATGTAGCGCAAGACCAAAAATGGTTGCCCGAGAACAGAATTAAAACCTTAGTCGATTATCAGCAATTAACGGAACAGAATTGGGATTCAGAGATTATTATCTGGCCAGAATCTTCGATTCCTGCTTATTTGTCACAAGTCAAAGATGGCTATCTGGCACCACTTTCTGTCAAGGCAGCAGAACACAACACTGATTTGATTGTGGCCTTACCGGCTTTAGGAAAAAACAATGAACACTTTAATACGGTGCTTACCCTAGGCAAACACGAGGCGCGTTACAATAAAAATCATTTGTTACCCTTTGGTGAATATCTACCGTTGCAACCGGTATCGGGTTTTGTTTTAAATTTATTGAATGTCAGCTTGGGAAATTTCACTTCGGGAGGAGACGATCAAACCTTATTACGGGCGGCGGGTTATCCGTTTGCCACATCAATTTGTTATGAAGATGCCTTTGCCAGTGAAGCCTTAAATGCTTTGCCAGACGCTGCTTTTTTAGTCAATGTCACAAATGATGCCTGGTTTGGGGATTCAATTGAACCGCATCAGCATATGCAAATAGCCCAAATGCGAGCATTAGAAACGGGACGTTATCTATTGCGAGTTACCAATACCGGTGTGACAGCCATTGTTGCACCCGATGGCCTGATCATTAATAAAATCCCAAGTTTTAAGCAATTAGTCCTTAAAGGGACGTTTTTCCCCATGGGGGGAATGACTTTTTATGCTGGATTGGGAGATGAAGTCATTCTTATGATATTAGCGTTAATGTTCTTTGGGTTTATTTTATGCGCAACGCTGATGCATTGTAAAAAGAATAAGTGATCACCAAACTGTATTAAGCATTGGAAGGCAGGGATGTCTAGCCACGAGATGCCAGGGTATGCCATTGCTGCAACTGATGGACATCAGCACGGTTAGATGAAAGAGGGTATATCCTTCCACCCATTACCTCGCATTGCCAAATAACACGCCTCTACAGCCCTTTAAATACAGTATGCTCAGAAAATACTTGCACATTAAAATAGCCCTCAAAGAATAAATGAACACTGCATTTATGCACTAACTTTTAACATGTGCGGTAATAATTTAAGACACTACATGGTGACGCTGCCCATTGAACAGTCCTTCAGCCATTTCAGGTACTAGCACTAAATGGATATGATTATCCTTAAAATGTAGGCAAAAGAGGGTGAACAATATACTATGGCACATCCCAAATCATTCTGATCCTGGGCATAAATCTAAATTTTAGGAATTAACATGAAAGAAATTACAGTTGATAGCAACCCAAGTGAAGCACTTTTAAAAGAAATGGGGACTGCTCACTGGCCAACATGGGAAAAAGAAGTATCTGTATTCCCATGGGAATTCGTTACTACAGAAACAGCTCTTATTTTAGAAGGTGAATGTGAAATGACACCTGCAGATGGCGGCCCTTCAACTACTTTCAAAGCGGGTGATTTAGTGGTATTCCCAGTAGGCTATAAAGGAACTTGGGAAGTGAAAAAAACACTTAAAAAACGCTTCAAACACAACGGAGGTAACTTTGTTAAATGTACTTTTAACCGTTTGAAAATAATGTTAAATTTCATTAAATCAATCAAGAAATGAAGTTCGTTTCCATTATTACGACAATAATGGTTTCTGGTTTTTTGACAAGTTCGTATTCTGAAGATGAATAAATACCACCTTCTTTATTACCCAACGCTATGTTTACAACATCAGGTTTATCATCATGGATAAGGATAACGATCTTTGTATCTAGAGCAATACAATCAATTGTGATTGCACCCGCTTTCATGCCTTGATTACATAAGGTTTTATCCGTTATTCCCGTTAATGTATCAATGTTTTCTATAGAACAGATCATTCGCCCTAGCGACAATCTCTGAGTCTATTTATGTATACTCGGGTGGATACCAGAGTTGATCTGTAGGATGCCATTTCCAGTCGCTGTGTTTATAAAAAAGGTAAAACGCAGCGGGATGCTATTAACATGATGACTAAGGCGAGTGCTGATCAACTTGATCCTGCTTGCAAAATTAATATTTAGTATGGTAGCAGAGTTGACTCAAGTCATGGCTTTGCCTAATGACTTAGAAAAAGTATTGGCAGGAATTTTATTATCCATCAGGGGTAATCATTAACGCTTACGGAGTTTGTCATAGTAAGTGGCCAGGACAAAGTAACAGATACCCCTGAAGGAGTCGTATCAATATCTAAAACAGCATTTATTTGCTGCGCCCGCTGCCGCATATTATTAATCCCATGCCCCTTAGTCCAGACTTGGGTATGACCTGTGCCGTTATCTGCAATCACAATGGCATTTTTTTTCAATGTCAGCCCTGCCTGAGTTGCCTGGGCATGTTTTGCAATATTGTTAACCGCTTCTTGCACAATACGCAGGATTTGCAATGAATGCGAGGGATCAGAACTCGCCAGGCTTGGTTCATCTTCAACTTTCCAGACCAGTTCAATACCTTGAATATTCAACATGGATTCTATTCGCTGCCGAAACATCGCCAACATGAACATTAATTCTTCGCCATCCTTTTCCATGCTATTAATGACGATGCGTAAATCAGATACGGCCAGTTTCAAGATTTTATGCAATGTACTGTCTTTACCTGAGGTTGTCTCGGTATAGGATAATGCAGTCATTAAATATCCCCCCATACCATCATGTAAATCTCGCATGAAACGCTGACGTTCCTGGGATATCGCATGTTGCCGTTCTAAAATTACTCTGGCATGGTGACTTTGTTCCAACTCTTGGGTTTTTTTTGCTATCGCTTGCTGTAAATTGTTCGCGTGATTGGTCAGGATTTTGTTGGCAATTTCTAATTCCTGATTTTTTTGAGCCATATCTTCAGCATGTTTCTTATCCTTGTTCTCAGCCTTGGTTTTTTCTGAACCTATCTCATCTTCAAGTAAATGGTTTTTTCTTTCTAATTGTATTTGATGTTGCTGAAATGCGTCGTTTGATTGATGTATATCCGTAATATCAGTCGATATCCCCATTAAACCGATAATCATTCCCTGCTTATTAAAAATGGGTTTTTTTACAGAACGATATATTTTGGTTTGGCCTGTGGCTTTAATGGTGTTAGCTTCTACATTATCTACTGTTTCACCATACAGAAGAACGCGCCGATCATTTTTTCTTAAATCAGACAGCTGTTGTAGTGAAAAAAAGTCACTATCATCGTGTCCAATGATAGATTCCAGTGGTTGCTGAAAGAGTTGTCTTGTCACTTCATTCACATAAAGATACTTGCCATGGCTATCTTTAACATAAACATAAGCGCCTACTTCATCTAACACAGCCTTAAATAGAATGGAATCGGGGTCGAGGGAAGTTTCTTCAGTATCAATCAACATCTTTACATATAGAGGTAAGAAAGTAAGAAGGGGTAATGGCATTAAATAAAGGATTAGTCCGGGGCCATTGCAGCACAGCAGTGTAGTTCAAAGCAAGGGTTTTATGTTGCTCACTATCGAACCTGTCAGAAATTTTGTCTTCCCCTGAGTTTATTATGAGTGGCTAAATTAGATAAGCAAATAACCGGAGGACTTAAAGAGAACTCGAAAACGTGTGCTTGTGCAGTCATGTTGAATGAGGGGCTTAATGGTCATGGTGCTGAGGAAGAGTATCAAACATCCGCGATGAATAATAGCCGCCATGGTCAGTGCCTAATGGTGTGATTTATGAACAAACACAATGAATTTGAGGGCTTGAAAGGCCAATATTCCCTTAAAGATTCGGACCTGATTTATGTGGATTTCATCCTGTGATTCCAGCTCATAGGGGGATGGTAGCATCAGTCGTCAGAACTACATAGCATCGGCCATATTGCCTGTTGTTGATCAACAGGCAGGTTTGCAATTCATGCCTATTGATCAGGCAAATGACTTTTTAGACCGATTCTGTCATTACAAACCCTCGGATGAACTGCAAACGAGGGCTACATTCGCTAATGCAAATACAGCGTATTCCCAGCGCAAAACGGAGTCTGAGTATTCTTTGGGTATTGCAGCAGCGGGTACTGGGCAATTTCCGTATGAGATGCACGAGCGCATTGTTCATGAAGCAAAGGGGGTGCTTGCAAAAGCTATTTAACGCATAAGGTATGTCAGCTAAGGAAGCGCTGATAAAATGGTTTTTGCTAAAACCGGTGTTGCTTAAGTGGGCTTCAGCTCAGGCTGAATGAATGCCAGTAGCGAGCGGTGTGTCGTGTGCCCAGCCCAGAGTTGCAGGTTTCTTGTGGATGCTATTTTATTTGGTTTAATGGGGCAACCTGGCCGGGGGTTTTGTGCATTTGTTCAATTCAGCTAATAACCCTATAATGATTCATTACTGCGACTGTAGTCTCTCAGGTAGCTGATTTATCGGTAACCGGTCAATGGGACACGCTTTCGTTATGGTTAACCCTTGCTTCCGGTGATGACTGATGAAGAAAATAATATTTTCCAGATAAGAAATGATCGAGAAAATTGCTGATAAAGCCGTATTGATTTATCCGGAGTTTGATACCCAAAATACCTTTTGGAGTTATGCCAGTAGCTTGAAAATGTATGCGCCTTTGGGTGAGTTTGGCTTGCCCAAACGTTTATTGCCCCCTTTGGGACTGATGGGTTTGTTTAATCATCTCAAACCCTATTATGATGAAATATGTTTAATAGATAAAAATGTCAATCCGGGTTTATTAGCTGATCTGGTCGGGGATGCCGAGCATGTTTTTATTGGCGGAATGCAGGCTCAGGAACAAAGTCTGCTAAAACTGGCCGTTGCCTTAAAAAAAATGGATAAGCTGGTGATTGTCGGCGGAACAGCCATTACTCCTAACTCGCCTCTAATGGCAATTGCTGACCATTTGCTAGAAAATGAAGCCGAAGGGATCATTGATGATTTTTTGCAAGCCTTAAGACAAGGCATTGCCAAAAAATATTATAAAGGGGGTTTTGTTGACCCGGAACATTTCTTTCAGCCCGATTATGCGTCGATTAATATGCAAAATTATGTGCATATGGCGGTGCAAATTAGTCGAGGTTGTCCGGAGAGTTGCGAGTTCTGTGATATTCCTGCTCGTTTTGGTCAGGCATATCGGGTTACCCCCTGGCAAAAAACCGAACACTCCTTTCGGCAAATGAAAGCACTAGGCTGGACGGGACAAGTGTTTGTGGTTGACGATAACTTTATAGCGAATCCTAGAAAGGCGCTGGAAGTCTTAAAAAATCTTTATAAGATAGGCGAAAATATTGGCTATCACCATCCCAAATATACTGAATTAACCTTGCGTCTGGCCGACGATTCACCGCTGATGGCAGAATTGAGGCGCTGGTTTCATCAATGTAATTTTATTAATGGTTTTTATGGGGTAGAAACACCTAATAAAGCCTCTTTACTGGAAACCAAAAAGCGGCAAAATCTGAGAGGTGAACTCAGTCTGCTGGAAAAACTTAACATTATTTCAAAACAGACGGGGGGCGGGGTCATGATGGGGATGATCTATGGTTTTGATCACGATACCGATGACTCCATTCAGGAATTTATTGATTTTGTAAATGCCAGTAATGCGCCCATTGTGATGGCGGGGTTGTTAAATGCCTTGCCCTATACCGGCTTAATGACACGAATGGAAAACGCTGGGCGGCTGATTAAGGCCAGTAGTGGCAATAATTCCGATGGCATTATTAACTTTATTCCGTACCATTTTTCAGTGCAGCAAGCGGAGCAGAATTATTTGTCTATTCTTGACGGAATTTATCACCCGAAAGCCTATTTTAAACGGGTGATACGGCATCTGGAATTGATCGACCCTGATTTGCAAAGTCAATACCGGGCCGGCAATGATAAACTGATTTATCTGTTTAAAATCCTAACCCGAAAAAATGCCTTGAGTTTTTGGCGTTATTTACCCCGCGCCATAGCCATAGCCCAAAGACGTTGCGGCTTAAATACCCCCGGCTTTGCAGCATTACTGGCAGAATACTTTTCTTTATGTGCGCAATATACCCATTTTAACCATCAAGTCCATGCACAACGGCAACAAATTTCAGCGCGAAATTATGAGAAATGGCAGCAGTTTTCATGGCAACAGCTTGAAAATTCACCGGCTGAACTACATGAAATAACCCGTCTAATGGGGAGAATGGCAGGATGAAATACACCATTGGGTTGTCCATTACCTATCATGACCCGGCGTTGGCTATTATTGATGAACAGGGAACCGTGCTATTTGCAGAAGCCACAGAACGGTATATGCAAAACAAGCGGGCATTAAATTGTGATGCGGATCCCTTGTTGTGGGTGCATGCTTTATTAGCACAGTATTGTCCTGCAGCCACGGAGTTTGTCATTGCCATCAATTGGCGCAAAAAGCGGCCAGTTTATGAGAATGTAGTTGCGGCTTTAGGGTGTTTAAGCGCGGCTGGCCTGATGAAAACAGGGATAAAAAAATTGCGTTCCCCACTGGCTAATTACCAGTTGCATCATATGATTGCCAGTCAACGTAATAAAATCCACAGTGCAGGTCTGAGTCTACGGCGGATTATGGCAGAATATTACCCGGAATGCGCTGTGTCATTTGTCGATTATGACCATCATTTAACCCATGCTGCGACGGCCTGTTATAGCAGTCCCTTTACTGAATCAGCTTGTGCGGTGATTGATTCCTTTGGTGAACATGGCTCAATGGCTTTTTATCATTTCAAAGATCAACAGTTAAATTGTCTTTATGAAGCCCGAGGTACCGGCAGTATCGGGTTTTATTACATGAAAATTACCGAATTGTGTGGCTTTAACTGGTTACAAGGAGAGGAGTGGAAAGTGATGGGGCTTGCCGCCTATGGACAGTTAAATCAGGAATTCTATCGCTGTTTGAAAAGCACAATTTCGGTTCAGGGCTTCCACTGTCAGCATCAGGAAAAAAATTTATTTGCCAATCTGGCGGCATTGAAAAAATTTCAAGGCCATGATAGGGATGATGTAAAGCGGGCTGCTGACCTGGCCTATACCGGACAATACTTTTTTGCTGAATTAATGACGGCATTGTTACGGCATTTACGGCAGGTCACGGCATGTGATAATTTGGCATTAGGCGGGGGCTGTGCGTTAAACTCATCCTATAATGGGAAAATTAAACAGCAAACCGGTTTCCAGCAGGTTTTTATTCCTTCTGCACCGGCGGATGATGGCACTGCATTAGGCGCTGCCTGGTTAGCTTGGCATGCGGCTCAGAAGGACTGTATTAAGGCACTGAAGCCCCGGGAAGATGAGAGCAAGTCGTGGACTTCACCGTATTTAGGTTCCACTATTTCAGATCAGGCTGTACAACAATTGATGCAATATAATGGTGTGTTGGATGTTCAGCATTTACCACAAACTATTTGTGACAAGACGGCGGATTTATTAGCCAGAGGCATGTTAGTTGGCTGGATACAGGGGCGGGCAGAATTTGGTCCAAGGGCTTTGGGGCATCGTTCTATTTTGGCCGATCCTAGGCAACAGACAACAAAAGACAGAATCAATCAAACCATCAAATTTCGGGAACAGTTTCGCCCTTTTGCGCCCTCTGTCCTACATGATTATGCGGATGAGTATTTTGAGCAGTACCAAGAGTCGCCTTATATGGATAAAACGTTAAATATTAAGGCGGCGATGCAGCAAAAAATTGCAGCCGTATCGCATGTCGATGGCACCGGACGTCTACAAACAGTCAAACAAGAATGGAATCCGCGTTTTCATCAATTAATTGAGTGTTTTTATCAACGGACTCAAATTCCTATGCTGTTAAATACCAGTTTTAATGTCATGGGTAAGCCTCTGGTTCATTCTCTGGAAGATGCGCTTTCCGTATTTTTAACCACAGGTCTTGATGCATTGGTGATTAATGATTATTTAATATGTAAACCTGGCACATGAACAAACTATTGGATATTGCACAGTTAGGCGACCCGGTTTTAAGGCAGCAAGCTAAAAAGGTGGGGGATGTCAATGACCCGGTTATGCTAGCCATCATCGAAGATATGCTTTTTACGCTCTCGGCCAGTAATGGCGTAGGCCTTGCTGCACCGCAAGTATCAAAATCACTGGCTATTGTGATTGTTGCTTCCAGACCCTCAAAGCGTTATCCATTAGCGCCTGAAATGCAACCGGTGGTGATGCTTAACCCTGATTTTAAACAGTTATCAGAGCAAGTTCACAAGGATTGGGAAGGCTGTCTAAGTATTCCAGGCATTAGAGCACTGGTACCTCGATATATAAAGATAAAAATACGCTATACGGATTGTCAGGGATGTCAGCAGGAATTAATTGCAGAGGATTTTATTGCACGTATTTTCCAGCATGAATACGATCATCTGCAGGGTCTGGTTTATCTGGATAGGGTGGAAGATAATCGCGATATTATTGCAGAAACTGAATTTCAGAAATTGATGAGTCAGGCTGAATGAGCTCTTGTTAGCTTTAAAAATATAAGCTTCTCATCACCCCACATTAGCTTTAAAACTTGAGCGTTGCCTAAAGAATTCATACCATAGACTCAGTTGCTTGTATTTATCAGAAATATGGACTCCAACACGGCTACCATGCTCTAAAGCAGCTATTAGAGTACAGTCTGCAATACTTGGGAAATCTCCTGCCACAAAAAGGTTTTCACCCATCATTGCATCTAACAGACTGAACGCCCGTTCAATTGATAATATGGCTGGCTCTACCAACTCAGCTACTTGTAGTCGATGCCGAAAAACTTCGCTTGTATTAAAAAATATGCTGTTAATTGGATTGGCAATGGAGGTATCGATAAAACGTTCTAACGCCCGCATTTGAGCACGTTCTAATGGTGATTCTCCAATCATCATGGGTTGTGGAAATAATTCTTCCAGATATTCCATGATTACTAAAGATTCCGTTATGTGCCTTCCATCATCCAGCTCTAAAACTGGTAAAACCCCTTTGGGGTTGATGGCTAAAAAAGTATCTTTGCGCTGTTCATTTTGACGAATATCTACCA